>Ga0172382_10008931_pt1 | contig 13807 bp, 10 predicted proteins | sample Leawel138RmetaG_FD_122245 | JGI IMG/M metagenome (GOLD analysis project Ga0172382, IMG submission 122245) | Leachate microbial communities from a municipal landfill in Southern Ontario, Canada - Leachate well 138R metaG | ecosystem: Engineered > Solid waste > Landfill > Unclassified | place...
ACACCCGCGCCCGTGAACAGAACCCGCGGCGGTGGTCGCGCCACACTCGCAACTGGAAACCGGTGGAAGCCGTGACACTAAACCCAGAACGCGAATCGGTTGTCGGCACACTCGTCATCAACGGTAAAACGAAAGCGGCGGCATGAATCAGGCGGCAACTAGCTTGACACGCACCGGGGGATGGGTCACCGGAGTTGCCCGCCATGATCAGACGCGTATCGGCGTGCGGCGCTTGGGCGAATTCGCCGCCAATCCACACAACTCAGCCTTGATGAACCGTCGACCGGGACAACCGCCACTCGCGGTTTTCAGAGACCGGTTCCCGCAGCCGTCAAGCGTCGCCTGCACCCTCTTGTTGGCCCGCTTTGAAGGCTTCATGGAACGTGACGGTCCCCTGCGGAAAATGCCCATCAAAAGACAGACTGAAGAAGACCTCCTGGACTTCATGTATTCCGCCTTGGTTGTTTCTATGGGCCGGGCGTGTGTTAGGCCGAATCGGCTTCGTCGTGTCATGCCGATTCCACCTATGATTTTCGCTCCCCCCATCCTAGCCTTCTCCCGGAGCGATTACTGGATGTGTTTGCGGCCGAGTGAAGGGCCGACGCCCTCCCGGCACAGGGACCGAACATGCTCGAACGCCTGCGACGCATCTGGCGCTTGCCGCCGCCGCGCACCGAGAACCTCAGGGGCGATCTTCCCGCCGGCCTGCTGGGCGGGCTGGCCGCCATTCCCGACGGCCTGGCCGCGGGGGTGATGGCGGGCGTCAACCCCATCCACGGGATCTACGCCTCTATCTTCGGCCGCATCGCGGGCGGCCTGAGCACGGGCTCGGCGCTGATGTGCGTCACCACCACGGGCGCCATTTCCATCACAGTTGCCGAGACCATGAGTGGAATTCCCGAGGCGCAGCAGGCCGGCGCGCTGGCCATGCTGGTGCTGCTGGTCGGGTTGATACAGCTGGCCCTGGGTGTGCTGCGGCTGGGCTTCCTGGTCCATTTCGTCTCCAACACCGTCACCACCGGCTTTCTTGCCGGCATCGCCGTGACCATCGTGCTCTCCCAGCTGGGCGATCTCGCCGGCTACACCAGTCAGGCCGGGCACCGGCTGATGCGGGTGTATGACCTGGTGGCCCGCCTGGGACAGGTGCACCTGCCCACGCTGCTGGTGGGCGCGCTTACCATCATTACCGTGGTGCTGCTGGGGCGCACCCGGCTGGCCAGCGTGGCGATGCTGGTGGCCCTGGCGCTGGCGGCTCTGGTGACCCACGGGTTCGGCCTCGACCAGGTCCGTCTGGTGGGCGACGCCTACCCCATTCCTTCCGCGCTGCCCCTGCCCATTGTGCCGGACCTCACCGTCCTGCCCCAGGTGACGTTCACCGCGGTGGCTGTGGCCGTGGTCGGCCTGTTGCAAGGCGCCGGCGTGAGCCACAGTTATCCGAATCCGAACGGACGCTACCCCAATCCCTCGGCGGACTTTCGGGGTCAGGGCATCGCCAACCTGGCCTGTGGGCTGCTGCGCGGCTTGCCGGTGGGCGGCTCCTTCGGCCAGACAGCGCTGCTGGTGGACGCCGGTGCGCGCACCCGCTGGGCGACGCTGCTCTCGGGGGTGACGGCCGCGCTGGCCATACTCCTGCTCGCGCCCCTGGTGGGCGCGCTGCCCATGGCGGCAGTGGCGGGGTTGCTGGTGGTGGTCGGTGCGCGTGCCGTCCCCGTCGAGCAGGTGCGGGTGATCTCGCAGAGCGGCTGGATAAACGCTGTGGTCATGGGCATGACCTTCGCCACCACGCTGCTCCTGCCCATCGAGCAGGCCGTCGCGCTGGGCGTGATGGTGACCTTCGGGCTGCAGGTCTTTCGCGCCGCGAATCGTCTGCAACTGCGGGAGCTGCGCCTGCGCGCAGATGGTCGTTACGAGGAGCGCGATCCCCCGGCCGTGCTGGCCAGCCGCGAAATCTGCGTGCTCTACCCCAACGGCAGCCTGTTCTTTGCCGGCGCGCAGGTGCTTGAATCGCAGCTGCCCGATCCCGACGGCGCGGAGCGGCCGGTGGTGGCCCTGCTGCTGCGCGGTCGCAAGGAGGTCGGCAGCACCTTCATCGGCGTGGTCGACCGCTACGCCCGCCAACTACAACGACGTGAGGGCCGGCTGCTGCTGGTGGGGGTCAGCGAGCACGTGCGCTGGCAGCTGGAGCACACGCGGTTGCTGAAGACAGTCGGGCCGGAGAACGTGTTCCTGGCCACGCCGGTGGTCGGCGAAGCGCTCATGCAAGCGCGCCGCGCCGCCCAGGCCTGGCTCGACGCCGAAGAGCCGCCCCCGCCGAACGCGTCCGAAGACTCACTGGATTCCGTGTAGCCCGGATGGAGCGCAGCGGAATCCGGGATCTTCGGACCAGTGGCGGCGGTGCGCGTCGGCGTCGTTCTCCTACGGTTGCTGGATTTCCCGGATTCCGCTGCGCTCCATCCAGGCTACGGTTGCATTTCCCGGATTCCGCTGCGCTCCATCCAGGCTACGGTTGCTACGGAATCGGTGACGGTGGCCCGAGCGCCCTACTGTCTCGCCAGTACCTCCCGCGAGGCCGCTTCGCGATCGCCGAACGCGCGACCTGTGACGTCCACCTCGACCCTGTCGAGCCGCCCGCTGAACGGGAACGGGGGCTGGTAGTCGAGCGTCACCGAAGCGCCGGAGTCGCGGCCGCAGCTGAGGCCTTCGCTGAGGCTGTAGGAAAGCGGCACGGTAATGGGGATCTCCCCCTCCGCCACCCGCTCACCGTTGATGTAGAGCTCGGCCTTGCCGGAGACGCCTTTGCCATGGGCGATCTCGGGTTTGTTGGTGGGTTCAAAACCGAAGCCCAGTTCGACCTCACCCTCCGGAACCTCCTGCGCCGACTGGACGTGAAACTCCTCGGCGCCCACGTAGTTGTGGACGTAGTGGAGCTTGCGATCCTTGATGTAGAGGGAATAGCCGCCGGTATTGCCGCCCTGCGCCAGCAGCACGCCCTCGGCGCCCCCGGGCGGGATCGCCACCTTCGCGGTGATGCTGTGCTGGCGGTTGATCACCCTGGCCGCCACCTCCGGCGGCACCTGCGAGGTGCCGGGATAGTAGACGTGGTGTTCGCGCTCTTGGGCGTGGCGCGGACGCTCGGCAGTCATGCGCTCCACCACCCGGTTGTCGAGCGGCAGTACCTGATACTTGCCGGCTTCCACGTACCACAGCGCGATCATTTCGATCAGCTTGTCCCGGCGCGACTCGGCGAGATCCGTGGTTTCCGTCGGGTCCTCGGCGACGTGGTAGAGCTCCCAGCCGTCGACGTCCAACGCCCGCAACCGCTCTTCGGTGAGCGGTGCCTGCGGTGGGTCGGACGGTTGCGGGAACGGGCACACGGCACGCCAGCCGTCGTGATAGATGGCGCGGTGGCCGAGCATCTCGAAATACTGGGTGCGGTGGCGCGATTCGGTACTCGCGTTGTTGAAGGTGTGGGCGAAGCTCACGCCCTCGATGGCCGACTGCGTGTAGCCGCGGATCGCATGCGGCGGTTCGATCTCCAACGCCGCCAACACCGTCGGCAGCACATCGATGGCGTGCGCGTACTGGTGACGCACCTCGCCCCTGGCCTCGATGCCCCGGGGCCAGTGCACGATCAGCGGCTCGCTGGTACCGCCCCGGTAGGTCTCGCGCTTCCAGCGCCGAAATGGCGTGTCACCGGCGAAGGCCCAGCCGCGCGGATAATGGTTGAAGTGCTGCGGGCCGCCCAGTTCGTCGATGACCTTGAGGTTCTCTTCCAGCGAGTCGGGAACGTTGTTGAAGAACTTGTTTTCGTTCATGGAGCCACACGGCCCGCCCTCGGCACTGGCGCCGTTGTCGGAGATGACCATCACCAGGGTGTTGTCGAGCTCGCCGAGCTGCGCCAGGTGATCGAGCACCCGGCCGATGTGATGGTCGGTATGCTCCAGGAAGCCGGCGTAGACCTCCATCATGCGGGCGTAGAGGCGGCGCTCGTCGGCAGTCAGCGAGTTCCAGTCCTGCACGTCGGTGTCGTGCGGCGGCAGCACGGCATCCTTCGGTATGAGCCCCCGCTCCTTCTGGCGCTGGAAGGTGCGCTCGCGATAGACACTCCAGCCTTCGTCGAACTGCCCCTGGTAGCGATCCGCCCATTCTTTCGGCACGTGATGGGGCGCGTGCATGGCGCCGGTGGCGAAGTACAGGAAGAAGGGTTTGTCCGGCGCCGCCTGCTTGGCGTCGGTGACGAACTCGATGGCCTTGTCGGCGATGTCCTCGGTGAGGTGATAACCCTCCTCCGGTGTCTTGGGCGGGTCCACCTGGTGATTGTCGTAGATCAGGTCCGGATAGTACTGGTGGGTATCGCCCTTGAGAAAACCGTAGTAGCGCTCGAAGCCGCGGCCCAGCGGCCAGCGGTCGTAAGGTCCGGCGGCGCTGCACTGTTCGAAAGGCGTCAGGTGCCACTTGCCCAGCGCATAGGTGTTATAGCCGTTGAGCTGCAGGATCTCGGACAGGAAGCCGTTCTCGAACGGAATGATGCCGTGCGATCCGGGGAAGCCGGTCGCCATGTCGATCACCGCGGCAACGCCATTGGAATGATGGTTGCGGCCGGTGAGCAGGCAGCTGCGGGTGGGCGAGCACAGCGGCGTGGTGTGGCAGTTGCTGTAGCTGAGTCCACCCTCGGCCAGCCGATCGATGTTGGGCGTGCGGATGGGCGAGCCGTAGCAACCGAGTTGGCCGTAGCCCATGTCGTCGAGCACGATGAGCATCACGTTTGGCGAGCCCTTACGGGCGCGGCGCAGTGCCGGCCACGCGGGCTCCGAGCGTTCGGCAGTGCGCCCGATAACGCCGGGAAACGGTTCGCCGGGGCGGTACTCTTCAATCGCCATGCGCTGTCTCCTTCGGTGGCGTACCGATGCGTACCGTGATGATTCGGTGCACGCTTATTGAAACAGCTTAGCGGCATCGGACTCCCGCTCGAACGACACTTCCGGTCGATTTGAATCGTCGATAACGACATGGGAAAGCGGTGCTTTCCTCACGCAGGATCCGCACGGATGAAGGCGGACACGTTCAAGAAAGCGCAGGCCAGAAATCACGCCATCGCCGGATCTCCTCACTTCTCCATGCATTCATTGACGTTCCTTCTCGGCGTGCTCATCCGGCGCCAGTCACTCCTCGATCCGTATCGTCTGCACCCCCTGCTCCACCTTGACTGTCACAGCCCGCGGCTCGGAGGGAAATGCGATAACACTGATCTTGCCGTTGCGCTCCATGTAGGCGCGACGGACCTTCGCCGGATCATCCTGGCGGATCCCAAGGCGCAGCGCTTCGATCAGGTCCTCGTGCGTCAGGCCTACCTGGCGCAGCCCCTTTTCGCACAACTGCCCGTCCTTAATCAGCAACACGGGCTTGCCTTTCAGCGTCGGGCCCAGCCAATGGGTGCGCACGGCTACGAAGGCGAGCAGCCAATGCATGGCCAGCAGCACGCCGCTTGCCGCCAGGGTCGGCAGCAGGGCCGCCGAGCTGTTGATGGCCCGGCTTAGGACGGAGCCGAGCATGATCGCGACGATGAGGTCGAAGGCACTGGGCTTGGCCAGCAGCCGCCGGCTGGCCAGGCGCACGAGCATGACGGCAGCGACGTAGATGACGATGGTGCGCAACACCATCTCCTCCACCCCGACGTCGGCGATGTCCTCGCCCAGACCGAGCAGGGTTTGGAACGATTGCCACCATGACTCCAGCATCCCACGACTCCTTCGCTCAGCGGCAGGTAGTGGGTGGACGCCTTCTCAGGAAACCCGCGATCGGGAACAACACAGCAAAGCCCATCAGTGCGCTGAACACCACCATGGCGATGGTGTCGGGGTGCTGTATCACCTGCGTGGCGACCACCGCCGCCGCGGAGATATTGCGCTGGGCGGTCGCCAGCCCCAGCACTTCCCGCGAGCACACGCGAGGACCGCCCAGCGCATAGCCGATGACGAAAGCCCCGGCGATTACGGCGAATGTGGCCAGGATCACGCTCAGCCGCAGGATGCCCCCGATGCCCGACAGATCACGCAAGATTGCCGAGAGCATGAGCGTAACCAGCGCGACGGTGGAGATCGTGCCGAGGAGTGGCCGCAGGCGCGTTGCCCGGTCCAGCTTCCATTTTCTGAACAGTAGCCCGACCGACAGCGGCAGCAACATGGCGAGCACCAGCGGGCGCGCAATGGCCGCCGCGCTGACATGTGCTTCCGGCAACGCCAGCGGCACCACCAAGGGCATATAGGCGATGGTCACCGGCAATAGCAGGACCAACAGCGAGGCGCTCAGCGCTTCGTCCGCGTCGGCGACCCCGCTGAGCTTGATCAGGAACGGCGCGCCCGCCGCGGTTGCCACCAGGAACAGTCCGATGGCGATGGGTTGTTCCAGGGGCAGCAGCCACAGCACGGCCAACGCCAGCAGCGGTACCAGCACGAAATTCGCGATCAGCGTCCGCGCTACGGCGCTGGCCTTGCGAAGCGGCCGCAGGATCTCGCCCAGCGTGTACCCGAACCCCAGGGAAAGCATGCTGCTCACCGCGAACACCAGCACCGAAAGCCTGAGCAACTCCGCGAGGAATTCGCTCATGGGGTCGGTTCTGCCGGGGGCCGTGTCACGCAGCGGAAGCCCACGTGGCAGGTCGAGGTGTCAACCGGCTGCGGGAAACGGGCCGCCGGCCGGTAGCGCCGGCAATAGTTGGGGGCGCACAGATGGGAGCCGCCCTTCAGCACTTTGCGCGGGATGCCGGGCTCGGCCAGATCCTGGCTGGCGGCCTCGCTGCCGCCGCGTGGGTTATGGGGGATGCAGCAGGGCTTGGCGGCATCCGCGGGATGGCGCGAACGGTACCAGTCGTCGGTCCACTCCCAGACGTTGCCGATCATGTCGGCCAGGCCGTAGCCGTTGGGCGGGAAAACGCCCACAGGCGAGGTGCGCTCGTAGCCGTCCTCCAGCAGGTTCTGCCAGGGAAACTCGCCCTGCCAGACATTGGCCATGGCACGGCCGTCAGGCATCAGTTGCTCGCCCCAGGCGAACTCCGCGCCATCCAGGCCACCGCGGGCGGCAAACTCCCACTCGGCCTCGGTCGGCAGCGCCTTGCCGGCCCACTGTGCGTAGGCCAGCGCATCGCTATGGGCGACGTGTACGACCGGATGGTCATCGAAACCGCGCAGATCGCTGCCTGGGCCGTAGGGATGGCGCCAGTCGGCGCCGAACACGAATTGCCACCACAGACGGATGTCGCGCAGGTCCACCGGGCCCGGCGGCTTCACGAACACCAGCGAGCCGGGCCGCAGCATCTCCGGCGGCGCGCCGGGATAGTCCTCGACACGCGGCGGGCGCTCGGCCAGAGTCACATGACCGGTCGCATCGATGAAGGCCCGGAACTGAGCGTTGGTTACGGGCGTCCTGTCCATCCAGAAGCCGTCCACGCGGACTCGGTGGCTGGGGGACTCCTCAGGATAATGACCGTCGGAGCCCATCAGGAACACGCCGCCGGGGATCCACAATTGTTCGGGCTCGGCCTGCTTGCGCGCCTTCGGCATCGGTATGCCGCGCCTCCCCTGGGTGCGATTGGGCGACTCGGGTCAACTCACGCTTGGTTCGCGCTTGGTATCGGCGAGGGCTAATGCACGCGACCCACATCCCGGAGTGTGGCAAACCGGTTCCAAGGCCTCAAGAACACCGCCCTGTCCGTGGCATCGTCGCCCCGATGGAGCGCAGGCGCGCGCTCCATAACCATTCGTCTATGGATGTAGTGCAAGGCCGTGACGAAACGGATGCGACACGGCTCGACCTTCGCCTCCCTCGGCAATCCGCGTCAGCGCCGTGGTGTCGAGCAACTGCTTGACGCGGGGCCCCCCAGGTATTCTGCCCCGGGAATGGGGGTTACACGACTTCCTGCGCGGGTCCCTTCATGGCACAGCTGGTACACGGGCCGGTAGCGCAGGCCGCGGCCCAGCTCTCGTCCAGGTGTTCGGCAATCAGCGCGACGACGTCGGCGTCCACTGTGCCGCGTGCGGCGGCCTGCTCCAGGTAGGCAAGGATTTCTCGCGCGCTCAGGCCGGCGCGGTAGGGGCGGTCCTGGGCGAAGGCCTGGAAGATGTCTGCCACGGCGATGATGCGGGTTTCGATGGACATCTGCGCGGCTCCAACGCGGAACGGGTAGCCGCTGCCGTCCAGTGCCTCATGGTGATACCCGGCCCAGGTGGCCACGTCCTCCAGTCCTTGGATGCGCCGCAGGATCTGCCAGGTCTCGAAGCTGTGGCGCTGCATGATGTCCCATTCCGCTTCATTCAGTGGGCCGTGCTTGTCGAGGATTTCGTCGGGCACGCGGAGCTTGCCGAGATCGTGCAGCAGCCCGGCGATTTCCAGTTCTTCGCACTGCTGCGGTGGCAGTCCCGTCCATTCGCCAAGGCGGCGCGCCAGGCGTGCCACGCCTTCCGAATGCTGTCGGGTGTACGGGCTCTTGGCGTCGACGATGCGCGCGAAGATGTACGCAAGGTGACCCATGGCTTCCATGCCCATCTTGATCGGCTCGCTCTCGGATTCCATCTCCAACAGGAAATGGTCCAGATGCCGCGGCTCGAGGGACCACCAGAAAGCCTCGGTGGCGGACAGGTCGAGAAAGGTTGCCAGCAACCCGGGCTCGAACAGGTCGCCCGCCAGCGGGCGCAGCTTTTCACGGACGAGGCGCCGGGCGACGAAGATGTTGCTGCCGTAATAGGGCGCGGCAAGGGCATCGGCACGATCGGCGAGATAGACGAGATTGGCGAGGCGCGCGGTGTCTGCATCGAGATGGGCGGGCCGATCGCGCCAGTGGGTGTGGTGATAGCGAATGATGTCCGCCAGGTCGGCGAGCGGGGCGAAATCCTTCAGCAAGGCGTAGCCAACTTCGCAGTGTTCGTGGGCGCCCTCCCAGTCCAGACCGCCAATCAGCCGTTCATGCATGCGCGAGGAAGACACGCCGCAATCGTGCAGCAGCGCGGCATGGAACAGCCGCCGCTGGGTGTTTGTGTCCATGCCCAAGCGCCGCGCGCACGCCAGCGCCATGTAGGCCACCCGCTTGCCGTGCTGCACCTCGTCGATGCCCACCAGGTCGAGGGCATCGGCCAGAGCGAAGACAGCCTGTCTCAGGTTAATGGCGGTGGGCATCAATTTCAGATTCCGGTTTGTCTCAGTGCGGGCGCGGCACCGGGTTCCGATTCGGCGCCATTCTGGATTGCCGCCAAAAACGCTTCCATGAACTGGTCGGTGACGCCCGGGTGTTTGGCGGTGACGAGGTCGCCGTCGTTCACCAGTTCCACCGTGCCGTCTTCGCCGTAGACCACCTCGCCGCCTGCGTTCTCCACGTCGCAGATGATGTTGTGAGCACAGGTCACGCTGCGCCCGCGCAACAGGCTGTTATCCGCGCACAACAGCCACAGGGAGTGGCAGATGGCGCCGATCTTGAGGCCCGTGTGGGCCATCGCCTTGCGCAGAAACACCACGGCGGGCGCCGTGTTCGGCGCGCCCTTGCGCGGCGTGGGCTGATAGCGCAGACGGTCGGTGGCATATCCGCCGATCAGGATGATGCCCTTGAAGTCGGTCGGCGAGACACGCTCGATTTCGGTCGAGACAACCACGTGTTCCTCGACCCAGCCGTTGTCGGGATTGGAGCCGAAGGTCAGTTCCGGGTTGCCCCAGAGATGCGACAGGTAAACCACCTGATAGCCGCGCGCGGGGAAGAACGCGTTGAATTTGCGAAACTCCGTGGGGTCGAAATGCTCTTCGATGAGCACGCCGATCTTGCCGTGAAGGGGTTCACCGACGATGCCTTTGGTTACGGACGCAGCTTGTTCAGTCATAGCAATCGATTCCTAAGTGGCGCTGCGAAATATTCAGTTGTGTTCAGGCCCGAACGATCCATCGGGTTCATTTGCGTTGCAGGGCAAGCACGGCGATGTCGTCGGACGGCGGTGCGCCGTCGGCATGGGCCCGGACGGAGGCAAAAATCCCCGCCACCGTTTCTTCGACGTTGCGACCGGCCAATGAGGTGAGCGTCTCCTGCAGGCGTTCCTCCGAATACAGGGCGCGCTGGTTGTTCATCGCCTCGGTCACGCCGTCCGTGTAGGTCACGATCATGTCGCCTGCGCCAAGCTGCACGATGGCGTCGCTGTACTCCGCGTCGGCCATAACGCCCAGGACCAGCCCGTCGGGCAGCGGCAGGTAGCGGCACTGTCCATCGGGCTGCAGGATGAGCGGCGGGTTGTGGCCCGCATTGGAGAAGCTCAGTTCGCCTGTTTTCACGTCCAGAATGCCGATGAAAAGCGTCACGAACATGGCGCTCTCGTTGCCTTCCGCCAGTGCGGCATTGACCTGACGCAGGATTCCGGCCGGCGTGATGCCCGCTTGCTGGCATGAACGCTTCATGAGCGTCATGGTCATGGCCATCACCAACGAGGCGGGCACACCCTTGTCGGAAACGTCGCCGACGTAAAAGGCCAAGCGGTGTTCGTCCAACAGGCTGAAATCGTACAAGTCGCCGCCGACCTCCCGAGCCGGTTCCAGGCTGGCGAACAGCGAGAAGTCGCCCCGTGTCGGGAATGGCGGGAAGATCTTCTTGAGGAAGCTCATCTGGATCTCGTGGGCCACGCGGAGTTCGCTTTCGAAGCGCTCCTTCTGCGCGGCGGTTTCCTTGAGGTCTTTTATGTAGGTGGCGAGATCGCCGGCCATGCTGTTGAAGGTGTCCGCCAGCGCCTCGATTTCATCGCCGGTGCGCACCTCCAGACGGTGTTCCAGATCACCGCTGCCGATGCGCTTCGCACCCTGTTCCAGCGCCAGGATGGGGCCGGTGATCCCGCGCGCGATGCGAAATGCCGCATAGGTGACGAGCAGGATCATGGCGCCGACGATGGCGGCCAGCAGCGTGGACAAGGCGACCAGATCCCGTTCGATCTGGTCCACGAGCCCGGTGACCTCCTGTTCGGAGACGACGATGCCGAGGCTCCAGTACGCTTTCTCATCGGGCGAATGGATGGAGCGTATGGGGGCGTAGGCCACATAGGTGGTGCTGTCTGCGTCATAGGCGATGCCGGTTGCGCCGGCAGTCATCTGGCGCCGCAGGCCATCGGTATCGGGAACGAACATGCGGGTGTGTTCCTGTTCGATGAGTTGGCCGCGCTCGTTCAGCAGGAAGGCGCTGCCCTGGATGTTTTCAGGGGTATGGATGATGCGCCGGCTGATGCTATGCATGCTGATGTCGGCGGCGACGACGGCGGTCAGCGCTCCCTGCGGATCGGGTACGGCACGGGCGCAGGTCAGGATGTCGGTGCTGTAGACGTTGAAGCCACCGCTCTCCTTGCGTACTTCGTAGTTCTTGCCGTTCTTGTCCTGCAGTCGCCACTGGCCGCTCAACTCGATGGTGATCGGATCGTGTTCCACCAGCGCGATCTGGTGGTCGGCAAAGGCCTGCGCGACAGGGATGGTCACCCTTGCGCCGATGGGCGTCGCCGGGTCCAGTGCGAAGATGCGTTCGCCCCTGTTCCAATTGGGGTACTTGGTCCAGGCGGCGCCTTGTCCACGGGCGGCGTTGCGATACCAGGGCCGGATCCGCGCGTCGTATTCGCCGAACACATCGAGCCGTTCGCCCGTCCGCCGCACGGAGAAGATACGGTTTTGCTCCAGGTCCCTGACGAGCCATTTGCGGCCCGGTTCGGTAATCGCCACGCGCGATTGCCGCGACAATGCCAATTTGTTTGCAACGAACGCTTGCCACACTTCGTCGGAAACCACGCCTTCGGCAAGCTGCGCTTCGAAGGCTTCTGCCTTCAGGGTGAATACGGGGCTGTCCAGAATCATCGGGCTTCCGGGCGATTCCAGATAGATGCCCGACGCGGTCGCCACGTAGATCGATTCGATGTTCGGATTGCCGGCACGGATGCGGGCAGACAGCGCTTCCAGCGGACTGTAACGCGCGAGCTCCGGCCTGGCGGCTGCCAACGGGAGATCCGGCGCCAGGGTGTACATCGCGTCGGTAAGGGTGAGCTCGCTGCTGTTGGCGAGGCGCGGGCTGCGCAGCAGCCGCTCGGCGGCAAACGCCACCATCTCGGTCTCCGCCTCTACCCTGCTCAGCATGGCGTCGGCGATGGTCGCCTGATCCCGCGCCAACTGCACGAGGTTTTGCTCGGCATTTTGCTTGAGTTCCGCCTCCACTCGCTCAATCAGGTCCACCATGCCGGAACGACCGACGGGCACGACAAACAACAGCGGCAGCAGCGATAGCGCCAGCAGCGCCAGCAGGATCTTGGCCTTGATGGAGCGGAAATTCATGGTCGGACAACCACCGTCGGTATTTCGTGTGTGCCCGCGAAGGCGAGCATCCGGGTTCTTGTTTCGTGTCCCCGCCCGTGCAGAAAAGTCATCACGGGAGGTTGAGAAGTTCCTCGTTGCCCAGGTACATCAACGGACTCTCCTGACCTCGAAGATGTTGAGGTTGCGGTCCCCCTCGCGGCGGTAATCGAAGCGGTCTACGCCCTGCGTTGCCAAATAGATCCCCAGTCCACCGATGGCACGCTCTTCCAGTGGCTTGGCCAGTTCTTCGGCAGTGGGCATGTTTCGGGTGCGTGGATCGAACGCGGGTCCGGTGTCTTCAAGGGTGATGATCAGGGCGCCGTCGGCGACCTCGCTGCCGATCAGGATCTCCGACGTCGGGCTTGCGTCCTTGTAGCCGTAGGCGATGATGTTGGTGGCAATCTCGTCCACCGCCAGCTGAAGCTGGTAGGAGCGTTCATCGTCGATACCCGCATCGGCCGCCGCCTCCCTGGCGTAGCGGCGAAGCTCGGCGAGGGACGCCAGGACCGCGGGCAGGGCGCGCTTTTCCATGGCCTGCTCCGCTCATTCCGGTGCGTAGCTGTCCTGAAGATAAACGCTATGGTGGAAGCCGCTCATTTTCAGGGTGTTGAGGACCGGCCCGTGGCTGCCTATGACGTAGAGCGACACGCCGGCTCCCATCTTCTGGCGGGCGAAGATCAACACGCGCAGCCCCGCGCTGGCCATGAATTCCAGTTCTTCCATGAACAGCACCACGCGCTGGGGCTTCACCTCGGCGATCTGCTCGATCGCTTCCTTGAACCGGGGCGCCACGGCGGCATCCAGCTCACCCGCCAATCGGATGCTGGCTTCGCCCTGGCCATGTTCGACCGAAACATTGAAACCCATTGTTTTCTCCTTCTTCGCGAATTGCGGTAATTCCTAAGAAAAAAGCCTTAACCACGGAGAACACGGAGGCCACGGAGGAGGAATCGGGAACACGGGGAACACATTGATTACTCATCTCCGTGTTCCTCCGTGTTCCTCTGTGTTCCTCTGTGTTCCTCCGTGTTCTCCGTGGCCAAGGCTTCTCATTGTTTCGTCCGAACGGCGCGGCCCACCAGAATGACCACCGAGCGTCCTCCCACCAGGTAGCCGGACTGATCGGGCAGTTCCGGTTCACGGCCGGGCTCGAACAGAAAACGGGGTCAGGTCTCGCTTTGTAGCATAGCTCGACGGACAACTCGCCCGACTGTCGCGAGATGGATGTCGAAAAACTCGGCAATCTGCCTGTAGCTGTAGCACCCCGTGGCATACGCGGCGCCAATCGCATCGTCCCGGTCACGGTACTTGGCAGCAATTGAATTCAATGAAGGCGCAGGACCTCTGCGTTGCGCTTTTGGGATGCTCAATTCGTCGCTCCCACGTTTCGCCTTCTTGAGCACCCGCTGGATGAACTTGTCGTCTCCCAGGTAGATCTGCTGACGTAGCTCCGTCCAGAGGC
>Ga0172382_10008932_pt1 | contig 13807 bp, 14 predicted proteins | sample Leawel138RmetaG_FD_122245 | JGI IMG/M metagenome (GOLD analysis project Ga0172382, IMG submission 122245) | Leachate microbial communities from a municipal landfill in Southern Ontario, Canada - Leachate well 138R metaG | ecosystem: Engineered > Solid waste > Landfill > Unclassified | place...
AAAACGTGGGAAATGTGCATTTGCATTTCGGTCGGCCTCATGCCCATAAGTCGTGCCGCCGCAATGCCCTGTCATAGGAAGCCAGCAGGCTGAGCAGCGCGGAAGTGCTGGGCTTGCGCCATGCTGCCAGGAAACGGCCCCGCCGCATCCGCACCACGAAGCCGCCTTCCATGGCGAGCACCCAGCGCTCATCCAGTGTGACCTTCCGCCGGGGCGCTTCCCTGCCGTTGCGGATCGTCATCACCGCATCCCAGGCATGGGCGAAGCTGCCCGCCCCTTCCCGGCGGCGCAGGCGATAGGCAGTCTCGCGGGCCATGCCGAGCTTGGCCGCGGCCTTGGCGACGCAGCCGGTCTGGGCCAGCCAGCCGAGGAAGCGGGCCTGCCGCTCGGGCGTCCAGCCGTCACGTCGGGCGCGGACGGGAACCGGGGTGAAGGATGGAACCCGCCGGTAGGCGGGCCAGCGGGCGAAGGTGCGGGATGCTCTGCGTTTCATCCGGCAGGATAAGCCAGATTTCAACCGTGTAGGAAAGGTGGAAGAAGAACAGCCCACCCCCTGCCCCCCCGCAAAGGCGGGAGGTAAGCGGGCAGCTCCCCCAATGCATGAACGTTCGTTTGCGCAGCGTCCCCCGCATCGGTTCGTCGCAGGATGCGCTCGAATTACCGGCTCAACCGCCGCCTTGCCGAATGCGTTCATCTGCCCGCAAGGTTGGCATGAACACGCAGGAAGTCCACGGTGTTCAGGTGCGGCGCCAGCCGCGCATATTAATGAAGCTGGATGGAGGGGGTTCTGGCAGCCGGATACGCCATCAGGGGGCGGCGGTCGGACGAGAAGCTGCGATCCCGCAGGCCCGCTGGTCGAGTTTGAAGGAGTAGCGCAATGAGTGTCATTTCCAAAAGCCCAAGAGTTCTCTTGTCGCTTGCCATGCTTACCGGGGCGGCATCGGCCGGCCTGGCTCAGGACCCGTATGAAACGGGAATCTCCGGGACCGTAACCGACACATCGCCTCAAGCGTCCGAGATGACCGAGGGGCCTGAGATCGAAGGCTTCATCTCCGCGCGCAGCGGCAACCGGATACAGGTCACGACCGCCGACGGCGGCAACACGGTCATCGCCGTCAACGATTCCACCCGGATCAAGTCCAGCGGCGGATTCCTGGGCCTCGACAGCAACAAGCTGGCCGCGGACTCTCTGCTCAACGGCCTGCCGGTCACCGTCAAGACCCTGCAATCGGGCAGCGGCCTGGTGGCCAGCCAGATCAATCTGAAGAACAGGGACCTCAAGACCGCGTCGATGATCCGCAGCGGCACCGCTCAGGGCTTTGCCGAGCAGACCGCGGCGACGGAAGCGCTGCGCGGCCGCATGCGCGACATCGATCAGTATAATGTGAAGAGCACGACGAACGTGAACTTCGACGTGGGCAAGGCGGTGCTGTCGACCCAGGCGAAAGACGATCTCTGCGCCACGGCAGCCGCCGCCGAGCAGATGGACAACGCCCTGCTGCTGGTCGTGGGCTACACCGATTCCACGGGCAGCGATGAATTCAACCAGGTGCTCAGCGAAAGGCGGGCCGGCCGCGTGGTCAACCATCTCCAGCAGGTCTGCGGCTGGAAGCCCTATCGCATGCTGACCCCCACCGGCATGTCCAAGGCGGACCCGATGGCGGACAACAGCACTGCCGCGGGCAAGGCGCAGAACCGCCGCGTTGCGGTGAATGTCCTGGTCAGCAAGGGCCTCGACGGCCTGTAAGGCGCGCGGGGTGGGCTTTGCCCCACCCCCCGGCTCCCGGCCCGGAACCGGAGCCTGGCGGCATTGACGCCAGCATGAGCCGGGGTGGGTCGGCTTGGCAATCTTCGGAAACAATGATAGCCGCGCGGTGCCGGGCAACCAGCGGCCCATGCCGCTTCGGCGAGCGCACGAGCGCAGCCTCCTTGCCGGTTTTTCGTCGGTTTCAGGAGCCTGCCCTTGTTTCGCGCCAACGCCCTTCTTGCCTGCGCTCTCACCCTTGCCGCGGCCCCCGCCCTCGCGCGGACGAATGCTTCGGCCCTGCAATCCGCGATCGGCGATCCTGACGATTTCCAGCTCTCGGGCAGTGTTCGCGTGCGCTATGAAACGCTGGACGGGCAGCCGCGCGCCGGGTTTCGCCCGAATGACGAGCAGATCGCCCTGCGGACGACCCTCTTCGCCGAATACCGCCCGAACGGCTTCCGGATAGGGGCGGAGCTTTTCGACAGCCGCGCCTATCTCGACCAGCCCGGCAGCGCGATCGGCGCCAATGAAGTGAATGCCCTCGAACTGGTGCAGGCCTATGTGGGAGCGGAGCTTGGCCCCGCGCTGGGCGAAGGGTCTTCCCTGCAGCTGCAATTGGGCCGGATGACGCTCAACCTTGGCTCGCGCCGGCTGGTCGCGGCGGACGACTACCGCAACACCACCAACGGCTACACCGGGGTTCGCGCCGATCTCAGGACAAGCGGCGGCACGACGGCCACCTTTATCTACACGCTCCCGCAGGTCCGGCTCCCGGATGACCTTCCATCCGTGAAAAAGGAGAAGGTGCGGTGGGACCGCGAAAGTTTCGACCTGCGCCTGTTGGGCGGTCTTGTCGCGAAGCCGAAGCTGGTTGCCGGGGCCACCGCCGAGCTGGGATATTTCCGCCTGCAGGAATCCGACAGCCCCGGACGGCCAACCCGCAACAGAAATCTGCACACGATCGGCAGCCGCCTCATCCGGGAGCCGAAGCCCGGCGCATGGGATTTCGAAGCCGAGGGCGCCTACCAGTTCGGCCATGTCCGCGCCAGCCTCGCGGAGACGGCGCCGGAGCTGGACGTCTCGGCCTGGTTTCTCCATCTGGATGCCGGATACAGCTTCCCCGGTCCCCTCCGGCTCCGTCTCTCGCTCGAGTATGATTATGTCAGCGGCGATGGCCCCGGCGGGAAATATGGGCGCTTCGATACGCTTTTCGGAATGCGCCGGGCGGATCTCGCGCCTGCCGGGATATACAACGCGATCGGCCGGGCGAACATCAGCACCCCGGGATTCAGGGCGGAAATCGCGCCGCACAAGCGCATGGATGCGTTTCTGACCTATCGCCCGATGTGGCTGGCGGAGCGCACGGACGCCTTTTCGACGACGGGTGTGCGGGATTCTTCAGGGAAAAGCGGGCGTTTTGCCGGCCACCAGCTGGAAGCGCGCGTGCGGTATTGGGCGGTGCCCGGCTTCCTGCGCGCGGAGATCAACGGCGTTTGGCTCGCGAAGGGGAGGTTCCTGACCACGGCGCCCAATGCGCCGCCGACGGGTGATACGCGCTATCTGGCGACCAGCCTGACGGCCACGTTCTGACCCTTGACGCGGCGCACGCAGATGCCCGCGACCGGACCCGTTCCGGCATCTGGAACTTGACCAAACGGTGTATTTTCCTGACAAGGCAGGCCGCATGACGACCTGGATGAAACCAGGCGCATGGCCCGGCAGAACGAGACGACAAGTCCGAAGAATGGGAGTGGGAGATGAAGGCGCTGCAGGTGGAAACGGGAAGGCGCGTCCTTCTGGCGATTGTCATGGCCCTTATCGCCGCGCTGCTCGTCGCGGGCGGCGGCCAGCTCCTGTTCCTGGGCGGCTCGCCCTACTATCTCGTTGCCGGCCTGATGGCGGGCGCGACAGCGTTCCTTTCCTTCCGGGGCGATCGCCGCGCCATCTGGATCTACGGCGCCCTGCTGCTGCTCACGCTGGTCTGGGCGCTTTGGGAAAGCGGCGGGAACATATGGGGCATGCAGGCCCGCCTGTTCGCCCCGCTCGTGCTTGGACTATGGGTCGGCTGGCCGCTCATCCGGCTGGCCGGGCCAAAGCGGCTGGCCATCGCGGCGGCGGTGCTGATCGCCTTGCCGGCGGGGCTGCTGGGTTTCGCGAACCGGACGCATAGCGTGGACGCGGCCGTGCCCCCCTCTTCCGGTTCTTCCGGGGAATGGCATCATTATGGTCAGGATCAGGGCGGCTCCCGCTTTTCCAGCCTGACCCAGATCAATGCCGCCAATGTCGGCAAGCTCAAGCAGGCCTGGGTCTATCGCACCGGGGTGAACCGATCCGAGATCGGCTTCGAGGCGACGCCGCTGATGATCGGCGACAGCCTTTATCTCTGCACCTCGAACAACGTCATCATCGCGCTCGACGCCGAGAGCGGGCAGCAGCGCTGGCGCTTCGACCCCAAGGTCGATGCCCCGCCGCTGGCGGCATGCCGGGGCGTCGCCTATTTCGAGGTGCCGCAAGGCAACGGGCCTTGCGCGCGGCGCATCATTTTCGCCACCACCGATGCGCGACTGATGGCGGTGGATGCCGCCGACGGCAGGCCATGCCAGCAATTCGGGGCCAACGGCACGGTCGACCTCAAGCGGGGCATGGGCGAGATCAAGCGCGGCTATTACTATGTAAGCTCCGCCCCCGCGCTGGTGCGCGGCAAGGTGGTGGTCGGCGGCTGGGTGATGGACAACCAGGAGGTGGGCGAGCCATCCGGGGTGATCCGGGCCTTCGACGCCACCACCGGCCAGTTCGGCTGGGCCTGGGACATGGACCGTCCGGACGATCCGAACGAGCCGGCGGAGGGCCGGACCTATTCGCGCGGCACCGCCAACAGCTGGGCGCCGATCAGCGCGGACGAGCAGCTCGGCCTGGTCTATATCCCCACCGGCAATGCGACGCCGGACTATTGGGGCGGCCACCGCTCCCCCGGCTCCGAACGCTATTCGAGCGCGGTCGTCGCTCTCGACGCCGCGACGGGCCGCGCGCGCTGGCATTTCCAGACCACGCATCATGACATCTGGGATTACGACGTCGCTTCCCAGCCCACCCTGATCGACCTCGAGATCGGCGGAGAAACCGTGCCCGCGCTGATCCAGGCGACGAAGCGCGCGGAAATCTTCCTGCTGGATCGCCGCACCGGCAAGCCGCTCGCCCCGGTCGAGGAACGCCCTGTTCCGCAGGGCGCCGCCGCTGGCGACTGGACATCGCCGAGCCAGCCCTTTGCCACCGGCGCCTTGTCGCTCGACGATACGAAGCTGACGGAAGCGCTGATGTGGGGCGCGACCCCGCTCGACCAGCTCTGGTGCCGGATCAAGTTCAGGCAGGCCCGCTACGACGGGCCAATGACGCCGCCCGGACTCAAGCCCAGCATCACCTATCCCAGCTATTCCGGCGGGGTGGATTGGGGCAGCGTATCGGTGGACCCGGAGCGGCAGATCTTCGTGGTCAACTGGATTCGGGTCGCCAATTATACCCGTCTGTTCACGCGCGAAGAGGCGAACAAGCGCGGCATCAGCCCTTCCGCCGACGGCCATATCAGCGTCGATGCCCTGCTGCCCCAGAAAGGCACGCCCTTTGCGGCCCATACCGCCGCGTTCCTTTCGCCGCTGGACATCCCCTGCACCCAGCCGCCTTTCGGGATGATCGGCGCGATCGACCTGAAGACCCGCAAGCTGCTGTGGAAGAAGCCGTTCGGCACCACCGCCGACAGCGGGCCGTTCTACACCCGCTCGCATCTGCCCATACCCATGGGGATACCGAACATGGGCGGCTCCGTCGTGACGCGGGCCGGGCTGGTCTTCATCGGCGCGTCGCAGGAGCGGGTGATCCGCGCGCTCGACAGCGCGACAGGCAAGCAATTGTGGTCGCACAGATTGCCGAGGAGCGGCCATGCCACGCCGATGACCTATATCAGCCCGAAGAGCGGCCGCCAGTTCGTGGTGATCGCGGCGGGCGGCAATGCCGCGATGCGCTCACCGCAGGGCGACTACGTGGTCGCCTTCGCCCTGGACGATCCAGCCAAGGCCAAATGAGCTGACAGAACGTCACTGCTGAAGAGAGGCTCCGCGGAGGCCGGCGCGAACGCCCCTCTCGCGCGTCGGCACAAGGCTGGGTTCCCGCTTTCGCGGGAATGACGATTGGGAGCGAAAGAAGGACGGCCGGATAAATCCGCCGCCCGATCCTGAACGGATTGCTCAGAACGGAATATCGTCGTCCAGATCGTCGCTGAAGGAACTGCCGCCAGCCGGTGCGCCGCCGCGCGAACCGCCGCCGCCCTGATTCCAGCCACCGCCGGAACCTCCGCCCGAGCCGCCCCCGGACCCGCCTTCATTCCAGCCGCCGCCGCCGCCACGCGATCCGCCGCCGGGCGCGCCATCCAGCATGGTCATCACCGAACCCGGCCCCTGCAGCACCACTTCGGTGGTGTAGCGGTCATTGCCCGACTGATCCTGCCATTTGCGGGTGCGCAGCTGGCCTTCGATATAGATCTTCGATCCCTTGCGCAGATAGCGCTCGGCCACGCCGACCAGCCCTTCGGAAAAGATCGCAACATTATGCCATTCTGTGCGTTCCTGCCGCTCTCCGGTATTGCGGTCCTTCCAGCTTTCCGAGGTCGCGATCCGCAGGTTGCAGACCTTCCCGCCATTCTGGAACGAACGGACTTCCGGGTCCGCACCCAGATTGCCGACCAGAATGACCTTGTTAACGCTGCCTGCCATGTAATCGCTTTCCCGTTCTGCTTGCGCCGCACCTAGCCAATCGATCCCGCCTGTTCCAGTTCCGGAAAGCGATTTCCTGTGCATTGTCGCGTTTCGCTTCGCGAAGCGCTTGCATCTGCACCGGCCCGCGCCGGCGGCATCACTTTCGAGCCTGGCGGCACCTTCGGGCCAAGCCGGAAAAAATCACAAACCGAGCGCCACCGCGCCCCAATAGGTGATTCCCGCGAAGATGTAGGCCAGCGCGAACAGGTAGAGCAACATGACCATGGGCCATTTCCACCCGTTTGTTTCGCGCCGGGCGACCGCGATGGTGGAAAGGCATTGCGGCGCGAAGACGAACCAGGCGAGGAAGGCCAGCGCCATCGGGAGAGTCCACCGCTGCGGCAGCTTCGTCTCCAGCGCGGCCGCGGTGGCGTCCTCGTCATCCGAATCGACGGCATATGTGGTCGCCAGGGCGGAAACGGCCACTTCCCGCGCGGCCATGGCGGGAATCACCGCCAGCGCCATCTCGTGGTTGAAGCCGATCGGCTTGACCAGCACGGCCATGCCGCTCGCGATCCTGCCAGCCACCGAAACCTCCAGCTGGCTCTCGCCCGGATCGGCCTTGGGATAGCTCAGCAACAGCCACAGGCCGATGGTGACGTAGAAGATGATCGTCCCCGCCCGGCGCAGGAACACCCAGGCGCGCTGCCACAATCCGATCAGCAAATCCCCCAGGCGGGGCAGCTGGTATTTGGGCAGCTCCATGATGAAGCCCGAAGCCGCGCCCTTCGTCACCGAGCGGCGCAGCACCAGCGCGGCGAGCATCGCCCCGACGATACCCGCGACATACAGCGCGAACAGCACCAGCCCCTGCAGGCCGATCCCCCAGCCCACCGTGCGGGCGGGAATGAAGGCGCCGATAATCACCGTATAGACCGGCAGCCGCGCGGAGCAGGTCATCAGCGGGGCGATCAGGATCGTGGTCAGCCGGTCCTTCGGATCGGCGATGCTGCGCGTGGCCATGATGCCGGGGATGGCGCAGGCGAAGCTGGACAGCAGCGGAATGAAGCTCCGGCCCGAGAGGCCCACATAGGCCATCATCCGGTCCATGATGAAGGCCGCGCGCGCCATGTATCCGGTGGCTTCCATCACCAGGATGAAGAAGAACAGGATCACGATCTGCGGGAGGAACACCACCACCGAGCCTACGCCCGACAGCACGCCCTCGGTCAGCGCATCGCGCAGGAAGCTCTCGGGCAGGTGCTGCTTGACCAGATCGATCAGCGCCGCCGTGGCGTCTTCCAGCATCCCGATCATCGGATCGGCCCAGGCGAACACCGCCTGGAAGATCACGAACAGCAGCGCGAAGAGGATCGGCGGGCCGAGCCACGGATGCAGCAGCACCTTGTCCAGCCGCGCGTGCAGCCGATGCTGGCCGGATTCGGAAAGGATCGCGCCCTTCGCGATATTGCGGGCGGCAAGCCGCCTTTCCGGCAGAGTGATATGCGGCCGGGGATGATCCGCCGGATCGCGCTCCGCCCGCGCTTCCGCCGTGGCGATCGCCTGCACCAGCTCATCCAGCCCGCGCCGCCGCACCGCGACGGTGGGGATCACCGGCACGCCCAGCGCCTGCTGGAGCGCCGCCGGATCGAGCACCAGCCCGTCGCGCTCGGCCAGATCGACCATGTTCAGCGCGACCACCGTGGGGCGGCCCAGCTCGATGACCTCCTGCGCGAAGACCAGGTGCTGCTCTATGTTCGAGGCGTCGAGCACGACCACCAGCACTTCGGGCTGCGCCTCGCCCGGGAATTCCCCGAAGATCACCTTGCGGGTCACTTCCTCATCAGGGCTGGTCGTGTCGAAGCCGTAGCTGCCGGGCAGGTCGATCAGGTCCACCGGCTCGCCCGTCGGCAGGACGAAGCGCCCGGCCTTCCGCTCCACCGTGACGCCGGGATAATTGGCGATCTTCTGCCGCGCGCCGGTGAGCGCGTTAAACAGCGCGCTCTTGCCGGCATTGGGGTTGCCGACCAGCGCGGCGATGCGTTTCCGGCTCATCTCAGGCGGCCTCCACGCTCATCGCCCGGGCATGGGCGCGGCGCAGCACCACCGTCATCCGGCCCACGCTGATCGCGATCGGATCATGCCCGAAGAACACGCCGCGATATTCGATCTCCACTTCCGCGCCCGCATCGATCCCCAGCGCGCGGAGCCGCTGCCCTTCGTCAGGCGCCAGCAAGCTCCAGTCAACGGCGGTGATCGCAGCGCGCTTGCCGATCGGAAGTTCATCGAGAGTCATGAATCGGCCGCTGCCAGATATGCGAAAACATTGCAACTTGTTCGCATTATAGGCCGATGGAGTGTCCTATAGGCGCGCGGGATAGCGCAGCCGCCCGAGGAAGCGGGTGATGCTGAAATGCTCCGCATTCCTGGGGAAGAGTTGCCCCTTCGCCTTTTCAAACCGGATGATGCCTTCGATGCGGCGGTCGAGAAAGGCCTGGGTTTCGGCCTTTGCGCCGCTGTCGTCATCCGCGAAAAAGGCCAGGGTGGCGGCATAGACCCCGGCCAGTATGGCCCGCTTGCTGTAATGATTGAGATCGGTGGCCGTGTCCCCGGCCAGCCGCCACATCGCATCCGCGCTGTTCCAGCCGATCCTGAGCGCGGTGGCCGCATTGTTGGGGAGAGCCATGATCGCAAGCGCGCGCTTCAAGGCTTCTTCGCGCCCGGCGACATGGCCCAGCCGGAACCGGATCAGCGTCCGTATCCTCTCGCGCACGGGAAGCGCGGCCAGATCTTCCGGCGAGAAGGCCTGCTCCATCGCGCTGTCCACGCTGCCGATCCAGGCCGCGATCATGTCCATCGCGCCATTCGGGAAAGCCAGGCGGGCGACGGCCGCGTTCACCCCCGCCGCAGTGGCGGCGCTGTCCACGGCCGCCTCGCTCCAGCCGTCGAACACCGCGGCATCGGCGACGGTGGGCGCCAGAAGCGCCCTGATTTCTTCCAGAGTGGCGTCCGCAACGGTCATGATGTCAGAACGAAGGCCCGTAAACCTTCTGGTTTTCCTGCTGCTGGGGTTTGGCGCTGTTGCGGATTTCCGCCAGCGCGGCGCTGCCGGTGCCGTCCAGCGATGCGTAATCCCTTGCCGAACGGCCGGAATTGTCGGCCCGGTCCGGGTTGGCCCCCGCTTTCAGCAGGACGCGGATCATCGGTATATCCCGGCGATGCACGGCCGCGATCAGCGGGGTTTCCCCGGTCTGGCTCGCCTGATCGACCCTCGCGCCGGTGGAGATCAGCGCGTCCACCCCTTCCACGAAGCCAAGGCTGGCGGCAAGCGCGATCGGGGTAACCCCCTTCTTGTTCGAGATGTTCGGATCGGCGCCCTTCTGGGCAAGGAAGCGAATCCACGCCACGTCGCGCCGCTGGGTCACGATATGCAGGGCGGTGTCGCCGGTGACGAGATCGCGGGTGTTGATGATCGTCGTGCCCGGCTCGTTCAGATATTCGGTCACGACGGAGCCGTCCTTCTTCTTCACCGCTTCCAGAAACTTGTAGCTGTCCGAAAACTGCGCGCGCGCCGGACCGGCCAGCAACATGGCGCACGCCAAGCCCGCCAGAACCACCTTTACCCAGCTATGAACCCTGCTCAACCCTGCCTTCTCCCGCTCAAAGACCAAAAAGAGATGACTCGTCCCTTGCCGTATACGGGTTAGCAGAGCATGAACCGATCCGCCATGAAGAAGCTCCTAGCCGCCCTAGCCGCCCTGCCCCTCGCCTTGTCCGCCACCGCCTGCGGCTCGAACAAGGCGGCCCAGGCCCCGCCGCTGGCCGGCGCCGCCATCAAGGGCGATTTCACGCTGCTGGACAAGAACGGCAAGGCGGTGAGCTGGAACGATTTCGACGGCCGCTATCGCATCGTCTATTTCGGCTACGCCTATTGCCCGGATGTCTGCCCGCTCGACGTGCAGAGCATGGTGAAGGGGCTGGAGCTGTTCGCCAGGGACAAGCCCGAGCTAGCGAGCCAGGTCCAGCCGATCTTCATCACAATCGACCCGGAACGCGATACCCCGCAGGTGATCGGCGAATTCACCAGCGCCTTTTCCGACCGGCTGATCGGCCTGACCGGCACGCCTGAGCAGATCAGGCAGGCGGCCAAGGGCTTCGCCGCCTATTATGCCAGGGGTGAAACCAACCCCGGCGGCGGCTATCTGATGGATCACAGCCGCGCGGCCTATCTGATGGGCCGCAAGGGCGAGCCGGTCGCGCTGCTGCCGGTCGAGAAGGACCCGCAGGCCGTCGCCGCGGAGCTGGAAAAATGGGTGAGCTGAGAGAGCGCTTCTGGGAACTCCCGCTGGCGGACATCACCCGCGCGGAATGGGAAGCCCTGTGCGACGGATGCGGCCAATGCTGCCTGCACAAGCTCGAGGATGCGGACACGGGGGAGATATTGCATACCAATGTGGCGTGCCGGCTGCTCGATACCGCCACCGCCTGCTGCAAGGATTATCGCCACCGCAAGGCTTTCGTGCCCGATTGCCTGCGCCTGACCGCGCGCAACGTCGCCGATATCGCCTGGCTCCCCCGCACCTGCGCCTACCGGCTGCGCGCGAGGGGCGAGCCGCTGCCCCGCTGGCATTATCTCCTCACCGGCGACAGGGATGACGTACGCCGCGCCGGATACTCGGTCATCGGCCGCGTGGTGAGCGAAGTCCATGCCGGGCCGCTGGAGCACCATATCGTCGAAGTCACCGACGGCACGGAGGTCTGATCCATGATCGACTGGCTCCGCCGCGAGCGCACTCCGCCCACGGTGCGGCTGGGGGACATCGAGTTGCCGCTGGCGATCCGCCGGCATTCCCGCGCCACGAGGATGACCTTGCGGCTCGCCCCGGACGGCAGCGAAGCGCGCGTGACCCTGCCGCGCTGGGGTCGCACGGCCGATGCGGTCGATTTCGCGATCTCGCGGTGCGACTGGCTGGCCGAGCAACTGGCCCGGATACCGCGCCGGATCGCTCCGCAAGCCGGCGGGAGCATATCCTATCGCGGCCGGCCGCTGGCCATCGAATGGTCCGGCAGCTTGCCGCGCCGCCCCAGCCAGCATGGCGGGCGCCTGCTGGTCGGCGGCCCGGAAAGCGGGCTGGCCCCGCGCCTGCAGCGATGGCTCGAAGGCGAAGCGCAGCGCCTGATGGAAGCCGACCTCGCCGATTATTGCCTGCACGCCCGGGAGCCGGTGCCGCCCTTGCGCCTTTCCCGCGCGCAACGGCGCTGGGGCAGCTGCACATCGGATGGCACGATCCGCATCAACTGGCGGCTGATCCAGGCGCCCGACCATGTCCGCCGTTCGGTGGTGGCGCATGAAGTGGCGCATCTGGTTCATTTCGACCACTCCCCCGCGTTCCACGCCCTGCTCGGCACGATCTTCGAGGGAGACATCGCCGAGGCCAATGGCTGGCTGCGGCGGCATGGGCGCGGCCTCTATTCGAGTTTCGGCTGAATCCGGCCGCCGCCTCATCAACGAAAAGCTGGCGATGGCGTGATCGGCACCCTATCTACGGCGCCATGAGCTTCTGGCGGAAAATATCCCCGACACGCGCGATCAAGGATTTCTCGCAGGAATTTCTGCGCCCCAACCCCTATCGCTGGCGGATCATGGGGGTTTCCGCCGCCGCCACTTTCGCGATCTTTTCGGTGATGTGGCACGAGGGGGAAATCGGCGACCCGATCCGGCCGGAAGTCACCTACATCACCAGTTGGCGGGCCGACCGCACCGATGCCGAGATCATCGCATCCAACCTGGAGAACCAGCGCCGGAAAGACGCGCTGGCCCAGCAGGAGGCCGAACGCCAGGAACGCATCAAGAGCATATACCGCACGCTGGGCAAGGTATCGGGCATGGATACCGAGAAGATCGAGCGGGAAGCGGCCACCGAACGCGCCGCCGAGGAACGGGCCGAAGCGGCCGCGCGCGCGCAGCGGGAACAGGAGCGGGAGCGGCAGGTTGCCCCCTGATTCCACTGCGGACGATGCGCGCTGGCTGGCGGCGGCGGCGGCCCTCGCCACCCGCGCAAGGCCCCTCAGCCGCCCCAATCCCGCTGTCGGCGCCATCGTGGTGCGCGATGGCCGGGTGCTGGGGCATGGCTGGACCAGGCCGGGCGGACGCCCCCATGCCGAAGCCGAGGCACTGGCCATGGCGGGCAGCGCCGCGCGCGGAGCCACCATCTACGTCACGCTCGAACCCTGCGCCCATCGCAGCGAACGCGGCCCATCCTGCACCTCGCTGATCCTCGAAGCAGGCCTCGCCCGGGTTGTCGCCGGGGTGGAAGACCCCGACCCCCGCACAGCCGGCAGCGGCCTGACGGCCTTGCGGGCAGCGGGCATCGCGGCCGAACTGCTGCCGCATCCCGCCGCCGCCGCCAGTCTCGCCGGCTATCTGATGCAACGGCGGGAGGCACGCCCGCATGTGACGCTCAAGCTCGCCACATCGCTCGACGGCTGCATCGCGCTGGCTGACGGGTCGAGCAGATGGATCACCGGGGAAGCCGCGCGGGCGCATGTCCATGCGCAGCGCGCGCGGGCGGATGCGATCCTGGTCGGGGGCGGTACGCTGCGCGCCGATGCGCCCCGGCTCGACGTCCGGCTGCCCGGCCTCGAAGCCCGTAGCCCGGAGCGCTGGGCACTCAGTCACCAGAACGCGCCGCCGGGCTGGCGCGCGCTTGCGGAACCGGGCGCGATCGCCGGGATGGCCGAGATCCAGTATCTCTATGTCGAAGGGGGGGGCGGAGCCGCCGCCGCCTTTCTCGCCGCCGATCTCGTCGACACGCTCATGCTCTATCGCGCGCCCATCCTGATCGGTGCGGGCAAACGCGCGCTCGGCGATATCGGCCTGGTCGATCTGGCAGGGGCGCATGGCCGTTGGCGGTTGACCGACCGGCGCGCCCTTGGCAGCGACAGCCTCGAGGTTTATGAGCGCGCACGGCCCCAGGCCGCATAGGGGAATGCAATGTTTACCGGCATAGTCACTGCAACCGGCACGATCCAGCAGACCACGCAGCGCGGCGATCTGCACGCCGTTATCGCCTGCCCGTTCGATCCCGCCGGCATCGCCATCGGCGCCTCGATCGCCTGCTCCGGCGTTTGCCTGACAGTCGTGGAAAAGGGCGGCCAGGCGGGCGACGCGTGGTTCGCGGTCGATATTTCAGGGGAAAGCGTGGCCTGCACGGTGCCCGGCCTGTGGCAGGAAGGGCGCAAGCTCAATCTGGAGCCGGCCCTCAAGATCGGGGACGAGCTGGGCGGCCATATCGTGACCGGCCATGTCGATGCC
>Ga0172382_10008933_pt1 | contig 13806 bp, 13 predicted proteins | sample Leawel138RmetaG_FD_122245 | JGI IMG/M metagenome (GOLD analysis project Ga0172382, IMG submission 122245) | Leachate microbial communities from a municipal landfill in Southern Ontario, Canada - Leachate well 138R metaG | ecosystem: Engineered > Solid waste > Landfill > Unclassified | place...
GGATCAGCGAGGCGCAGCCTCGCCCGGCCCGCCGGCCGGAGCGGGAGCGGAGGGCGGGGAAGGCTCGGGTCAGAGCGGCGCTCAGGGCGCGGCCAGGGCCCGCCCGGCGGGCGTGAAGCGCCCGCCCACCGCAGGGCGGGCGCTGGCCGTGCGCCGGGGCCGCACGGCCGGTTCTTGCGGACAGGGTAGCGAGCGGCGCGAGGCGATGGCCTCGCGCCGGGCGGGCCGCCGTTCTCCCTCGTCATTGCGAGCCGCAGGCGAAGCAATCCATGGGTCGGGCGTGTGGATTGCCACGGCGCCTTCGGCGCCTGGCAATGACGATGGACCCTCGCCCCCCATGAAGGCGGTTTCCAAACCGGCGGCGATTTGGCACCACTGGTTGCGGAGAGCGGCCCCGGGGGCCGGAAAGGACGGGCGGCGATGGCGGCTTCGCGCGCGGGGCGGGCGGTGGCATGGGCGGTGCAGCGGCGGGCGCTGGCGCGCTGGGGCCGGCGGGCGGCGCGGGCGGACAGCGCCCCGCTCTCGGAACTGCGCCGGCAGGCCGCCGAGGCGCAGGCGCTGCGCGCCGCGCTCGAGCGGCTGCTGCTCGAGGCCGGGACGCGGCTGGCCCTGCCGCGGATCGGCGCCGAGGCGGCGGTGCTGCCGGCCGGCACCGACTGGCACTGGCGGCCGCCGTTCTGGCGCGGCCCCTTTCCCGGCACCGGCCTGGCCGCGGTCGAGAGCCAGACCCGGCTCGGCGACGGCCTTGCGGTGTTCCACGACTGCCGCGACAGCGCCCTGACCCTGCGCCAGTTGCGCAACCGCAGCGAGGACGATCTCGCGCCCTTCGCGCTGCGCCTCGACGTGCTGGATTTCGACGGCTCGTTCCTCAGCCTCGCGCTCGACCTGCCGCCCGAATCCTGCGCGGGGCTGCAGAAGCGCCATCTGGTCCGGCTCGAGCTCGCGCTCGAGACCGAGCGGCCGCTCGAGATCTTTGCCCGGCTCAACATCCGCCACGGCCCGAATGTCGAGCAGCAGGTGCACGAGCTGCCGGCGCGGTCGGGGCGGGTCGCGGTCGAGTTCGACCTCGCCTATACGAGGCTGAACGAGAAGCGGGTCGAGGCCGCCTGGCTCGACCTGATCTTCGACCGGCCGGCGATGAACCAGATCGTGCTGAGCGATCTGGTCCTCGCCCGCTATCCGCGCGCGGAAGTCTGAGACGTCTGGACGGAGACCGGAGGCAGCGATGGGCGAATGGACATTGACGCGGGTGCGGCTGGTCGCCGGGGTCTGGGAGGGGGTGCTCGAGGGCGGCAGCGGTGCGCCGCCGCCGCTCGAGGCGCGCCATCTCGACCGGGTGCTGCCGGGGCTGAAGGTGGTGCCGGCCGGGGACGGCACCCATGCCGTCCGCCTGCCGCTGCCGGCCGAGCTGATCGGCGACGAGGTGCAGGTGGTGGTGATCGCGACGCGGGACGGCGGTGCGCCGCTCGCCTCGGTGCCGGTGATCGCCGGCGCGGCCCTGGCCGAGGACATCCGTGCCGAGGTCGGGCTCCTGCGGGCCGAGCTCGATCTGCTGAAGCGCGCCTTCCGCCGGCATGTCGCCGGGGGCGGGCAGCCCGGGCCGTAGCCCGGGGGTTCCGCCGCGCCGCGCTTGCGCCTAACTAGGGGGCGCAACCGCGAAGGAACCCGCCATGTCCGCCCCGCATCCTGTCGTGCCCCGTCCCGTCGTCCTGTGCATCCTCGACGGCTGGGGCAAGCGCGCGGAACGCGATGCCAACGCCCCCGCGCTGGCCGATGTCCCCGTCTTCAACCGCCTGATGGCGACCTGCCCCAATGCGGAACTCGTCACCCATGGCCGCGACGTGGGCCTGCCGGCCGGGCAGATGGGCAATTCCGAGGTCGGCCATACCAATATCGGCGCCGGCCGGATCGTGTCGATGGACCTCGGCCAGATCGACCTGGCGATCGAGGACGGCAGCTTCGCCGGCAATGCGGCGTTGCAGGACTTCATCGCCCGGGTGAGGGCCGCCGGGGGGCGGGCGCATCTGCTGGGGCTGGTGTCGGACGGCGGCGTGCACGGGCATATCACCCATCTTCAGACCGCGATCGCCGCGATCACCGCCGCCGGGGTGCCGGTCGTGGTCCATGCGGTCACCGACGGCCGCGACGTGCCGCCGACCTCGGGCGCGGGCTTCATCGCCCGGTTGCAGGCCGGCCTGCCCGAAGGCGCCGTGATCGGCACCGTCTCGGGGCGCTACTACGCCATGGACCGCGACCACCGCTGGGAGCGGATCCGCGCCGCCTATGACGCGATCGCGCGGGGCGAGGGCAGCCGCGCCCCGACCGCCGCCGCCGCGGTCGCCGCCGCCTACGACGCCGGGGTGACGGACGAGTTCATCATCCCCGCCGTGATCGGCCCCTATGCCGGACTCGCGGCGGGCGACGGGCTGTTCTGCCTCAATTTCCGGGCCGACCGGGCGCGCGAGATCCTGACCGCGCTGGCCGACCCGGCCTTTTCCGGCTGGGAGCGCGGCCCGGTGCCGGCGCTCTCGGCGCGGCTGGGGATGGTGGATTACTCGGCCGAGCTGAACGCCTTCTACCCGGCCATGTATCCCAAGCAGAAGGTGGTCCACACCCTGGGCGAATGGGTCTCCTCGCACGGGCTCACCCAGTTCCGGGTCGCCGAGACCGAGAAATATCCCCATGTCACCTTCTTCCTCAACGGCGGTGCCGAGGCGCCCTTCCCCGGCGAGGACCGCCATCTCGCCCCGTCGCCCAAGGTCGCGACCTATGACCTCAAGCCCGAGATGTCGGCCGCCGAGGTGACCGACGCCCTCGTGGGCGCCATCGGGAAGGGCTATGATCTGATCGTCTGCAACTACGCCAATCCCGACATGGTCGGCCATACCGGCAGCCTGCCCGCCGCCATCGCCGCCTGCGAGGCGGTGGACCGCGGACTCGCGCGGGTGGTGGCGGCGCTGGAACGCGCCGGCGGGGCGATGATCGTCACCGCCGACCACGGCAATTGCGAGCTGATGGTCGATCCGGCCACCGGGGGGCCGCATACCTCGCATACCACCAATCATGTGCCGGTGATCCTAGTCGGCGGCCCGACGGGCGCCGGGCTGCGTGACGGGCGGCTTGCCGATCTGGCGCCGACGCTGCTCGACCTCATGGGCCTCGCGCCGCCGCCCGAGATGACGGGGCAGAGCCTGATCCGGCGATGAGCATCGCCCCGGGCAACCGTTGCGGCATCCGCCCCGGGCCGGCCCTGCGCCGCGATGACTGCCCGCACACGCCGTCATTGCGAGGAGGCGCAATCCACACCCTGCGCCGTGGATTGCCGCGGAGGCTTCGCCTCCTCGCAATGACGGGATGCGCGGGTGCCGCCCGTGTCGTCCGGCGATGCGGTCTTGCCCTGCTCCTCGTCCTCGCCACCGGCGCCCATGCGCAGGAGGACGTGGCCGCCGCCGCCCGTGCCGCCGCGGCGCGAATCGGCACCGCCGCCGCGCTGATGGAGGCGGCCGAGACCCGCGACGACCGCATCGCCACCCTGACCGGGGCGGTGCAGGCGTTCGAGGACGGCCTCGTGGCCCTGCGCGAGGGGCTGCGCCGGGTGGCGATCCGGCGGCAGGTGCTCGAGGATGACCTTGCCGCCCGTTCGGACGAGGTGGCGCAGCTTCTCGCGGTGCTGATCGCCATCGGCCGGACCCCGGCGCCGGTGCTGAGCCTGCATCCCGACGGCGCGCTGGGCACCGCGCGTTCGGGGATGATCCTCGCCGATGTCACCCCGGCGCTTCAGGCCGGGGTCGATGCGCTGCGGGCCGAGGTGCGGGAGCTTGCCGATCTCGCGGTGATCGAGGACAGCGCCCGGGCCCGGGTCGAGGAGGCGCTGGCGCTGGCGCAGCGGGCGCGGGCCGAACTGGCCCGGGCGGTCGCCGACCGCACCGACCTGCCGCGCCGCTTCACCGAGGACCCCGAGGCGATGGCGGCCCTGACCGCCGCGGCGCAGACGCTCGACGCGCTTGCCGCCGGGCTCGGCGGCACGGTGGGCGAGGATCTGGCGGTGATCGTGCCCGACGCGCTCGACCGCAAGGGCGGGCTGCCGCTGCCGGTCTCGGGCACTGTGCTGCGCCGTGCCGGCGAGGCCGATGCCGCCGGCACCCGGCGCCCGGGCTGGGTGATCGCCACCCGGCCGCGCGCGCTGGTCACGGCGCCGGTGACCGGCACCCTGCGCTATCTCGGGCCGCTGCCGGGGCAGGGCAATGTCGTGATCCTCGAACCCGCGCCCGAGGTGCTGATCCTCATGACCGGCCTTGCCGAAGTGTTCGGCGCGGTCGGCGAGATCACCCCCGCCGGGGCTCCGGTCGGGCTGATGGGCGGCGCGGCGCCCGATGCCGATGCAATTCTGGGTGATGCCGGCGCCGGCAGCGGCCTCGCGCAGACGGAGACCCTTTATCTCGAGGTCAGGGAAGGGCAAGCTGTCGCCGATCCCGCGACCTGGTTCGCGGCCGGATGAACGTGGCACCGAAGGGGCACGCAACATGAAGACTCTCGCCATCGCCGTCGGCAGCGGCACGCTGCTCGGCCTCCTGCTGACCACGCAGATCGCCGGGCCGCTGATCGCGCAGGAGGCGGCGGCGAACCAGAGCGTATACCAGCAGCTCGACCTGTTCGGCGACGTGTTCCAGCGCATCCGCGCCGAATATGTCGAGGAGGTGGAGCCTTCCGAGCTGATCGAGGCGGCGATCAACGGCATGCTGTCCTCGCTCGATCCGCATTCGAGCTACCTCTCGGCCGAGGCGGCGGCCGAGATGCGGGTCCAGACCCAGGGCGAGTTCGGCGGGCTCGGGATCGAGGTCACGCAGGAGGACGGCTGGGTGAAGGTCATCTCGCCCATGGACGGCACCCCCGCCGATGCCGCCGGGATCATGGCCGGCGACTATATCACCGCCGTGAACGGCGAGAGCCTGATGGGCATGACCCTCGATGCCGCGATCACGCTGCTCAAGGGGCCGGCCGGCTCCGAGGTGACGATCACCGTCGCGCGCGAGGGCGAGAGCGAGCCCTTCGATGTCACCATCGTGCGCGACATGATCGAGCTGACCGCCGCCCGCGCCCGCCTCGAGGGCAATACCGTGGTGCTGCGGATCATCACCTTCTCGGACCAGACCTATGACCAGATGTCGACCGCGCTTGCCGCCCAGATCGAGGCGGCGGGCGGTGCCGACCGGGTGAACGGCATCGTTCTCGACCTGCGCAACAATCCCGGCGGGCTGCTCAACCAGGCGGTCATGGTCTCGGACGCATTCCTCGACGCGGGCGAGATCGTCTCGACCCGCGGCCGCGACAACGTGGTGGGCGATCGTTTCAACGCCACGCCCGGCGATCTCGCGCAGGGGCTGCCGATGGTGGTGCTGGTGAACGGCGGCTCGGCCTCGGCCTCGGAAATCGTCGCCGGCGCGTTGCAGGACCATCACCGCGCGGTGGTGGTCGGCACCCAGAGCTTCGGCAAGGGCTCGGTCCAGACGCTGATGCCGTTGCAGGGCGATGCGGCGATGCGGCTGACGACGGCGCTCTACTATACGCCCTCGGGGCGCTCGATCCAGGCGCTGGGGATCTCGCCCGACATCGTGGTGCGCCAGCCGCTGCCGGTGCGCGACGGCGAGGGCGGCGGGCTGGTCGAGGAGCGGCTGCACGAGGCCGACCTGCGCGGCGCCTTCTCCAACAATTCGCTCGGCGAGGAGGAGATGCAGCAGCTCGAGGACGAGCGGGCCCGGGCCGAGGCGGCGGCGCAGCTGCGGGCCGAGGACTACCAGCTTGCCTATGCGGTGGACATCCTGCGCGGCCTCTCGACCCTCGCGCAGGTGCGCCCGGCGGCCGAGTGATGACCCCCGACGAGATCGCCCGGCTGCCCTACCGCCCCTGCGTCGGCATCATGCTTGCCGACCGGGCGGGGCGGGTGTTCGTCGGCCGCCGTCGCGACCGTTTCCGCGACGCCTGGCAGATGCCGCAGGGCGGGATCGAGCCGGGCGAGGACGTGCAGGCCGCCGCGCTGCGCGAACTGGGCGAGGAGACCGGCGTGATCCCGGCGCTGGTGCGGATCGAGGCCATGGCCGGGCCGCTCGTCTACGACCTGCCGCCCGAGGCGGTGCCCGGCTTCTGGGGCGGCCGCTTCCGGGGGCAGGAGCAGACCTGGGTGCTGATGCGCTTTCTCGGGCAGGACGCCGATATCGACATCGAGACCCCGGAGCCGGAATTCACGGTCTGGCGCTGGTCGCCGGTGGCGGAACTGGCGGCCCATGTCGTGGATTTCAAGCGCCCGGTCTACGAACGGGTGGTGGCCGAGCTGGGGCCGAGGGCCGCGACCGGCGCACCATGAGCGCGCCTGCGGCGGACGACGCCCGCGCCGCGGCCGCCTTCGCCCGGCAGGCCGCCGGCGCCGATGCCCGCCGGCTGGATTTCGGCCTGAAGGCCCGGCGCGCCGCGCTTTCCGATCTCGCCGCCGCGCTGCGCCGCCATGAAGATGCGATCATCGCCGCGCTCGGGGCCGATTTTGCGAAGCCGGCGCCCGAGGTGCTGCTGACCGAGATCCTGCCGGTGATGCACGAGATCCGCCATGCGCGCCGCCATCTGCGCCGCTGGATGCGGCCGCGCCGGGTGCGCCCGACCCTTGCGCTGCCGGGCACCGGCGCAAGGATCGAGATGCAGCCGAAAGGAACCTGCCTGATCATCGCGCCGTGGAACTATCCGCTGAACCTGTGCCTCGGGCCGCTGGTCTCGTGCCTCGCCGCCGGCAATGCCGCGGTGCTGAAGCCTTCGGAGCTGACCCCCGCCACCTCGGCGCTGATCGCGCGGATCGTGGCGGAAACCTTCGATCCCTCGCTGGTCACGGTCTGCGAGGGCGGGCGCGGGATGGCCGAGGCACTGCTCGACCGGCCCTTCGACCATGTGTTCTTCACCGGCTCCCTCGCCGCGGGGCGGGCGGTGATGGCGCGCGCCGCGCAGCACCCGAGTCCGGTGACGCTCGAGCTGGGCGGCAAGTCGCCCTGCATCGTCGGCCCCGGTGCCGATATCGAGGCCGCGGCGCGCTGGATCACCTTCGGCAAGTTCACCAATGCCGGCCAGACCTGCATCGCCCCCGATCACCTTGTGGTCCACGAATCACGCCGCGAGGCGCTGCTCGCGGCGCTGCGGGCAGCGATCGTTGCCGCCTATGGCACGGATGCGGCCAGCCCGAACCTCGCGCGGATCGTGACCGAGGCCCATGCCGCACGGCTGGCCGACTGGCTGGCCGAGGCGCAGGCGGGCGGCGCGCGGATCACCGGCCCGGCCGCCGCGGGCCGCGCCGTCCCGCCGGTGATCGTCGAGGACGCGCCGCCGGAGTCGCGCCTGATGCAGGAGGAAATCTTCGGCCCGCTGCTGCCGGTGGAAAGCTGGTCCGACGAAGGCGCGCTCGTTGCGCGGCTGAACGGCGGGCCGGTGCCGCTGTCGCTTTACGTTTTCGACCGCGACCGCACCTTCGCGCGCCGCGTGATCGCCGCCACCCGCTCGGGCAGCGTCGGGGTGAACCTGACCATGGCGCAGTTCTCGCATCCCGGGCTGCCGTTCGGGGGCCTCGGTGCCTCGGGCTTTGGCGCGGCCCATGGCGAGCACGGCTTCCGCACCTTCAGCCATGCCCGCGCGGTGCTGGGCAACCGCTTCTCGCCGCTGCCGCTGCTGTTCGCGCCGTGGCGCGCCGGCGCCCGCCGGCTGATCCGGCTGGCCACGCGGCATCTGGGCTGACGGCGGCGAAGGGCGCGGGCCCTCAGGCCGGATAGAAGCGGCCGGCGGGCGAGAGGGTGAAGATCTCGCAGCCGTCGGCGGTGATGCCGATCGAGTGCTCGAACTGGGCCGAGAGGCTCTTGTCGCGGGTCACGGCGGTCCAGTCGTCGGCGAGCACCTTGGTCTCGGGGCGGCCGAGGTTCACCATCGGCTCGATGGTGAAGAACATCCCCTCCTCGAGCACCGGCCCGGTGCCGGGGCGGCCGTAGTGGAGCACGTTGGGCGGCGCGTGGAAGGTGCGGCCCAGCCCGTGGCCGCAGAAGTCGCGCACCACCGACATGCGCTGGCCTTCGACAAAGGACTGGATCGCATGGCCGATGTCGCCGAAGGTGTTGCCGGGCCGCGCGGCCTCGATGCCGCGCAGCAGCGACTCGTGGGTCACGGCGATCAGCCGCTCGGCCTTGCGCGGCAGGGTGCCGGCCACATACATCCGCGAGGTGTCGCCGAACCAGCCGTCGAGGATCACGGTCACGTCGATATTGAGGATGTCGCCGTCGCGCAGGCTCTTGTCGCCGGGGATGCCGTGGCAGACCACATGGTTGACCGAGATGCAGGAGGCATGGCGATAGCCGCGATAGCCCACGGTGGCCGAGGTCAGGCAGCGGTCGCGCACCATGTCGGTGATGATCCGGTCGATCTCGCCGGTGGTGGTGCCGGGGGCGACATGCGCGCCGATATCGTCGAGGATCCGCGCCGCCGCCGCGCCCGCGCGGCGCATGCCCTCGAAATCCTCGGGCCGGTGGAGGCGGATGCCGTCGCGGGTGACTCGGGTCTGCTGGTGGTCCATGGCGAATGTCCTGATCTGCCTTGCCGAAATAGGGCAGGGAGGCGCGGAAATCCAGCCCGGGCCCGGCGGCGGGTCCGGCGGCGGCGCGATCCGTCATGGCACGGGCGCGGGGCCGGGGCTATATCGGGACCAGCGAGGAGAATGCCATGCCCAATCCCACCGCCGCCATCCTCGTCATCGGAGACGAGATCCTCTCGGGGCGCACCCGCGATTCCAACCTGCATTTCCTCGCCCGTGCCCTGACCCGGGCCGGGATCGACCTGCGCGAGGCGCGCATCGTCGCCGACCGCGGTGCCGAGATCGCCGCGGCGGTGAACGAGCTGCGGGCGCGGGTCGATCATGTCTTCACCTCGGGCGGGATCGGGCCCACCCATGACGACATCACCGCCGATGCGATCGCCGCCGCATTCGGGGTCGGCATCGACGAGCGCGCGGATGCGCTGGCGATCCTGTCCGCGCATTACGCCAGCGGCCGCGCCGAGTTCACCGAGGCCCGCCGCCGCATGGCGCGCATCCCCGAGGGTGCGGTGCTGATCGAGAACCCGGTCTCGGCCGCGCCCGGCTTCAGCCTCGGCAATGTGCATGTCATGGCCGGGGTGCCCTCGGTGTTCGAGGCGATGGTGGCCTCGCTGCTGCCGCGGCTGACCGGGGGGCGGCCGCTTCTGTCGCAGAGCTGGCGCATCATGCGCGGCGAGGGCGAGATCGCCGGCGTGCTGGCGGAACTGGCGGCGGAATACGGCGATCTCGCGATCGGCTCCTATCCGTTCCACCGCGACGGGGTGTTCGGCACCAATGTCGTGGTGCGCGGCGAGGACGGCGGCCGCGTGGCGGGCGCGGTGGCGCGGCTCGCGACCCTCTTTCCGGCATGAGCGCCGCGCCCCCGCCCGACGACGTGCTGCGCGCCCTCGCCGCCACCTGGCCCGCGGCGGCGACCCGTCGGGCCGGGCCGTTCCTGCTGCACGAGGGCCGGGGTGGCGGCCGGCGGGTGAGCGCGGCGCAGGCGCAGGGGCCATGGGTGCCCGCCGATGTCGAGGCGGCGATCGCCGGCATGGAGGCGCTGGGGCAGGCGCCGCTGTTCCGGCTGGCACCGCAGGAGAAGGCGCTGGCCGCCCGTCTTGCCGGGCGCGGGCTGGTGCCGGCCGAGGTCGTGCTCGCGCTGGCGGCGCCGCTGCCCCTTGGCCCGGTGGCCGGGGCCGGGGCGGTCACCGCGCATTGGCCGCCGCTGCCCGCGCAGCGCGCGCTCTGGGAGGCGGGCGGGACCGGCGTGGCGCGGCAGCGGGTGATGGCGCGGGTGGCGGGGCCGCGCGCGGCGCTGGCGCTGGGCGATGCCGGGGTGGCCTTCGTCGCCTGCGCCGGGAATGTGGCGGCGGTCCATGCGCTGCTGGTCGCGCCGGCGCGGCGGCGCGAGGGGATCGGCCGGCGGCTGATGGCCGGGGCGGCGCTCTGGGCCGGGCAGCAGGGCGCCGGGGCGCTGGCGGTGGCGGTGGTCGCGACGAATGCCGCGGCGCTGGTGCTGCATTCCGGGCTGGGGCTGCGCGAATGCGCCCGCTGGCAGTATCACCTCCTGCCCGGGGATGCCGATGCCTAGGGCGGCGCTGCTCGCGTTCCTGCTGGTGCCGCTGCCGGCAGGGGCGCTCGAGCTCGCGGTGCCGGGGGCGCCGGAGCTGGTGGTCGAGGAGGTGGTGCCGCTCGGCCGTCATGCGCTGCCGGTCGGGCCATGGGCGGCGGGGGAGCTGCCGGTCCGCACGCTCGAGGGCGAGATCACCCGCCAGGTCTGGCACCTGCGCGGTGGCGGGATCGGCAACCTGCAGATCATCCGCCCGCTGCGCGAACAGTTGCTGGCGCAGGGGCTGTCGGTGCTGCTCGACTGCGAGGCCCGGGTCTGCGGCGGGTTCGACTTCCGCTTCGCCGTCGAGGTGCTGCCGCCGCCGCAGATGCAGGTCGATCTCGCCTCGTTCCACTTCCTCTCGGCCGAGGGTGCGGGGCCGGACGGGCCCGAGGCGGTCGACATCCTCGTGAGCGCCGGCGGCGAGGGGGCCTTCGTCCAGATCATCCGCATCGCCCCGGAGGGCGGGCAGTTGCGCGCCGCGCCGGCGCCCGGCGCGCTGGGCGCCCCGGCCGGGGCCGGGCCGGCCGGCGGCGATCCGGCGGCGGTGCTCGCGGCCACGCTCGAGTCGACGGGGCGGGTGATCCTCTCCGATCTCGCCTTTCCCACCGGCTCGGCGCAACTGGGCGAGGGAGAATTCGCCTCGCTCGAGGCGCTGGCCGCCTATCTGCGCGCCGATCCGTCGCGCCGGGTGGTGCTGGTCGGCCATACCGATGCGCAGGGCGCGCTCGAGACCAACATCACCCTGTCGCGCCGCCGCGCCGCCAGCGTGATGGAGCGGCTGGCCGCCGGTCACGACGTGCCGCGCCGGCAGATGCAGGCCGAGGGGGTGGGCTGGCTGGCGCCGATCGCCAGCAATCTCGCGCCCGACGGCCGCGAGGCCAACCGCCGCGTCGAGGTGGTGCTGATCGACGGCGAGTGAGGCTCACCAGTCGTCGGGGCCCTTCTCGGCGAAGGTGTCCACGAGGAAGTCAATGAAGGCGCGCACCTTGGGCTGGGTGAAGCGGCCGGGCGGATAGACCGCATAGATGCCCTGCACCTCGAGCGGCAGGCCGGGAATCGCCTCCTCGACCAGCCCCCGGGCCATGGCCTCGGCATAGAGAAACGAGGGCAGATAGGCGATTCCGAGCCCGGCGACGCAGGCATTGAGCAGCGACTGGCCGTCGTTGACGGTCAGCCAGCCGGCGGTGCGGACCTGCCGCTTCTCGCCCGAGGGGGCGGTGATCTTCCATACCGCCGCGCTCGACTGGTTGGAGTAATGCAGGAGCTTGTGCTCGTTGAGGTCGTCGATCCGCTCGGGGCGGCCGTATTGGCGGAAATAGCCCGGCGCGGCGATCATCTTGCGGGTCGTCTCGGCGATCCGGCGGGCGCGCAGGGTGGAATCCTCGAGCTCGCCGATGCGGATCGCCATGTCGAACCCTTCCGAGATCAGTTCGACATAGCGGTTGTTCAGCACCATGTTCACGGTGATGTCGGGATAGGCCTGCAGGAACTCGCCCAGCACCGGCGACAGGTGGTTCACCCCGAAATCGGTGGCCACCGAGATGCGCAGCAACCCCGATGGCGCCGACTGCATCGCCGCTACCAGTGCATCAGCCTCGCCCGCATCGTTGAGCACCCGGCGGGCGCGGTCGTAATAGGCAAGGCCGATCTCGGTCGGGCTGACCCGGCGGGTGGTGCGGTTGAGCAGCCGCGCCCCGAGCCGCGCCTCGAGCGAGGAGACATGCTTGGAGACCGCGGATTTCGAGATCCCCATCTTCTTCGCCGCATCGGTGAAACCACCCTGATCGACCACGGTGGCGAAGGCTTCCATCTCTGTCAGGCGATCCATGATCTCTCTCACACCAAACCGTGCGGCGAGAGATGCCGGCAGATTCCGGCACGATTGCGGCCCGGCAGGGTCAAATCCGGGGTTTCCGCGTGGATCGGTGAACGGGGGGAAACAAGGGGGGTTATCGTCAGCCTTCGGCCTCGTCCCGGTCGGGCATGCTGTTCGCTGCGGCCGTCCCCGGTTTCGGAAAGCCGCTACGAAGGTCGTCGATATGCTCGAACAGGGCCGGAGCGACGCTGCGCCAGAGCGGATCGAGCACGATCTTCACCCCCTCGCGCCGGGCGAGTTTGGAGGCGGGGACGAAATCGGCATCTCCGGCCACCAGCACGATCGTGTCCACCTGTCGCTTCAGGGTCAGCGAGGCGATGTCCGTGCCGATGCGCATGTCGACCGCTTTCTGCCGCAGCCCGAAACTGAAATCCTCGTCCGTGAGGTCGTCGAGGGTGATCTGGCGCCTGAGAAGGCGCTTCTGCGTCGCCTCCTTCAGGATCCAGCCGCGCTCGCGCCGGACCTCACCGAGTCGGACCGCCATATGCGACATGCGGCGCAGGCGATCATGCAGATCGAGGCGGAAACGGGCGGCGCTGCTGCGCGAATAGTCCACGGGTGCGCCGGAAATCGGGCGATGCTCCTTCCCGAGATATGGTTTGGCGTCGTAGAAGAATGAACGGTAAAGCAACGCCCGCTCGTGCGGCAGCTTTTCGAAGCGGTTGCGATATTGCAGATGCGAGGCGATGAGGCGCCGCAGCGCCCATGCGACGGATGCCGCATCCTTCGGATCGGCGCGCCGGAAGACGGTTGGCAGCCGCTTGAGAAAATAGCCGTCGTCGATGAGGATTGCGATCCTGCTCATGCGCCATCCGACAAAAGCCCCGAGGGGTCGGCCGAGCCCGTGATCGCGAGGGGCAAGGCTTACTGCCAAGGGGCGGATGTGTCCTGTTTATAGGACAATGGTGGACGATTCGTCAATCTGCAGGCGGAGGATCGCCCGGAATCGCGACCGGCCGGCGAAGCACTCCTTGCCGCGCGGGCGGGCTGTCGTTGCCCCGGGGCAGTCGAAAGGAATAGGGCCGGAAAGCAGAGCGGCGAGGACCTGCGCTTGCGCCTGTCCTCGCCGCCCGTCTGTCGGCCGGGGCGCGCGGGGGCGCCCCGGGTCCGGGGTCAGTTGCCGATCGACATCGGCTTGGTCGGCCTGCCCGCATCGCCGGCCTGGGCGCGGCAGTCGGTGGTGTCCGAGCCGTCGCGGCAGTTGCCGAAATGCGCGTCGCCCGAATAGCGCGGCTCGTCGCATTCGCCGTCATTGGCCCAGACGCAGGAATCGTCGTTCACCCCGGCCGCGACCAGCGCGCAGTCGAACGTGTCGGTGCCGTCGGCGCAGAAGCCGCCGCCGCCGTAGCGGGCCTCGTCGCATTCGTAATCGAAGGCCCATTCGCATTGCGCGGTGGCGGCGATGGCGGCGCAGTCGGTGGCATCGGTGCCGGTCGAGCAGTAGCCGCCGCCGCCGAACCGGGCCTCGTCGCATTCGCCGTCACGGGCATACTGGCAGGAATCATCGCCCTGCAGCTGCGAAAACGGCACCTGCGGGACCACGCCGCCCTGGGCGCCCTGCGCGCCCTGGTTGCCCTGCATGCCGGCGCGGGCGCAGTCGGTGGCGTCGGTGCCCGGCTCGCAGGCGCCGGTGCCGCCGAGGGTGGCGTCGTCGCATTCGCCGTCATTGGCCCAGACGCAGGAATCGTTGCCGCCGGTGACCTGGGGCATCGGCATGGTGCCCTGGCTGCC
>Ga0172382_10008934_pt1 | contig 13805 bp, 11 predicted proteins | sample Leawel138RmetaG_FD_122245 | JGI IMG/M metagenome (GOLD analysis project Ga0172382, IMG submission 122245) | Leachate microbial communities from a municipal landfill in Southern Ontario, Canada - Leachate well 138R metaG | ecosystem: Engineered > Solid waste > Landfill > Unclassified | place...
AAAGTCAAGATGTCTTTATAAACAATATCATCAGTGCAGGAAACTCCACTTCGTATAATGAAAGTAATTACATAGGAATATCAATGCATGATAGTGATATAGTGCTTCGCAACAGCATTGTAGCCAACAATGATGCTATTGATGCATGGATATTCATCTATCAAAATAACCAGTCTGACTTTGCAGACTACAATCTGGATATGAGTAACATGCTTTTTATGAATAACACTATCACTCATACATCTTGGGTGAATGCTCCAATTTATATGCAGAACCGCGGCCAGCAACTCCAATTGAACAACTGTACAATAGCCAATAACACTACAAACCGTAGTATTACGTCAGTATATGCAGGGGTAGATATTAGAAATCTTATTTCATACAATCCTGGTGCAGCTACAGAGCTTTATCTTCTAAATTATCTTAGTTCTACAGGGCTTAGTTATGACGTAAGCGCGAGTAATAGTCTGTTCCGTGGCTCCCAAATCAACTGCAATTACCCAGATAGACTAACTACGGTTGATAACATCATGACAGCTAATCCGCTATTCTTGGGGGAAATAGAGCCTGGATTTGCGGAAAGTCAACCTGAGTATTATCAGCTAAGTTCTCTTTCACCCTGTATAGATAGCGGCACACCTGATACTCTAGGATTGAATCTACCACAGATGGATCTGGCAGGTAACTGGCGAATATGGAACGATAGGATAGATATGGGCTGTTATGAATATGGTTCAGAGCCCTATGTGGGTATTGATGATCCTGAATTACCTTCTCCCCAACATGATATCTCCATATCTGTTTATCCAAATCCTCTTCTGAATACAAGCCAGGCAGGAGAGGTATTTATTGACTTTTCTCTTATAAAGAAGCCTGTATCTCAACCAGTGATTGAAATCTTTAATATCCGCGGACAGAAAGTAAAGACTACTCAGTTGAGCGAAAGCTACAACAGCCTGGTTAACAAAGCTGGACTATCAGGAGATGTAAAACAAAAAAGGAGAGTTCTATTCCACGGTCTGGAATGGCAAAGATGATAACAACAGGACACTTGCCTCAGGAACCTATATTGTTAGCGTTATGGCTGACAAGATGGTAGCCACAAAAAAGATTACAATAATAAAATAGGATCCCATGCCTTATGAAAGGCCCGGGGCAACTCCGGCTTTTCTATTGGATTCCCTATCCAGCGCAAGGAAGCCACTCCCCTGTATTAACACAAATACGAATGCATAAGGATGCGAAAGAATTTGGAAATTGCTTTTTTTTATTTGCTTTTTCTTGGCTTTGGGTTATTTTAGTTTTAATAGATGGATGAGGTTTGCCATATGGCACTGGATTTAGTTAAATGATACCAAGAGTTTTGTTTGAAAATATTAGGTTTTAGACGATTATTGGAGTATGAGTATACCCTTATGGTATTAAAAAAATAGAACAACTACATTGGAGTGATTATGCTGAAAATAGTAATTTTTTTGGTCTTTTGCAGTTTCGCAGGGTCCGTTTTTTCGCAAACTCCAATGCAATTATTGGCCTCTATTGAATCTCCCTTTGTTAGTGATACAAGTAGCTGGAGTGTAAATATTAAAGGCAGCGGAGATATAAATGGTGATGGATACAATGATATTGTGTTGGCTGGTCAGCCTCTTGGAAGTGGAAATGGACGTAGAGATGTATACATCTATCTGGGAGGAAGCACTGTAAATACCGACCCCGATTATATCATCCCTGATCCTTCATATCCTGGGCCATATCATGCTTTTGGATCAGCTATATCCTATAATGGTGATCTAAATGGTGATGGATATTGCGATTTAGTGATTTCCGAACCTCAATATGGTTACGATAATTGGGGCAGAGTTCTTGTTTACTTTGGAGGACCAAGCTTTGACACAGTCCCAGACGTAATATTTGATGGAAGGGATTATGGTATAATTTCACCAGGATTACAGTTCGGAGATAACATTGACATTTCTGGAGATTTCAACGGGGATGGTTTTGATGACTTGGTGGTATCTTCTCTTCATGCAAATCTAAGCCATTATGGGCAGGTAAACATTTTTTTTGGTAGAACAGACATTAATACCTCATGTGATTGGTATTACAATGGGATTTTGTCTGAAGAATTTGGTGCTGAGTTAGCAGTCGGTGATATCAATGGTGATGGGTTCAGCGACCTTGCTACGATATCTCTTTACACTGGAAGCTTGGACATCCAAAATCAAATAGTCAAGATATTTTTAGGAGGGTATAATTTTGACAATCAAGTATATGCATCATACGTGTTTGATCAAGATTATACTTGGCCTGTTATGTTTATGGATGGAGATTCCAATCAGGATGGCTTTGACGATTTAGTTATGAAGAACTCATTAAACAATATATTGTACGGTAGTAGCGATCTCTCCGGTGGGTTTGTAAATCTGATTTTCCCAGTACAAGAGTCAATTCCAGTATATTACGTTGTTTCTAATGATTCCACTTTTGTTGTGAACTATAAAGCAAATGTTAACCCCTATCTAATGGAATATAACTTATCTTCTTATTACTCCGAAGGTCAGTACATCAACAATTATCAATTTATTTATACTCCAAATCCAATAAATGATTGCATATTTGGATACTCACTTGGGGATGTAAACAATGACGGTAGTATTGAAATTCTGGTGACTAATAGAGTAACCAATAGTGTTGTTTTTAACATTGTAACAACGCATTATAATCCAAATTCGACCGACGATGTAGTCAATCTGCAATCAATCAATTTAACTGTCTCACCAAATCCCTTTAGTTACACATCTATGCTTTCGTATGAGCTTCGGGAACCAGGCAGGATTATGCTATCGATTTATAACCTAAAGGGACAATTGGTTGCTAGTGTTAGTGATGGTTATCGGGGGGTAGGACTGTACAATGAGATTTGGGATGGGAAGGATAGTTTGGGAAGAAAACTACCTTCAGGAGTCTATCTAGTCAAACTATCAGTGTGTGAGAAATATATTTTATGTAAAAAAGTAACTCTGTGTTACTAAATATCAAGGAGGAAAGATGAAACACATGTTTTTTGTTGTCGCAGTCTGCATATTGTTTGTTCCAGCAATGGCGGTAAGCTACAGTGGGAGTTTTGGGGTGTCAGATCTTGAATTCTCAACCGGAGAAAGAGGGTATGACTCAGTTAGGATGAATAGTTTAGAAAACATTAAAGTAGTAGGTGCTCCTCAGGTGCCAGTAAAGCTATTAAACTTTATTATTCCACCTGGAATGGATGTTGATAACATATCAATTGTTTCCAATACTCAAATACTTTCAAATACGTATAACTTAATCCCTGTGCAACCTCAGATACCCATTTCAGACGAATGGCAACCGGGGCCATTCGTAGAACCAGATAGTACTTACTACACAATGTCAGTTTACCCACCGACATCCGCAGAAGTTCTGAATTATGGGTACTTCGATGGAAATGCACGAATAGCTACTATAGCAATTTATCCTCTTCAGTATATGCCACAATCGAAGCAGATAGTATTAAACTCTTCAATAGGTTTTAACCTCTCATTCAAAGCTTCCCCACAAGTGGCGGTATATCCTTTGAAGAGAACAAGTTATATGCAAGAAAAATACAATGCACTCCTCAGCAATATCGTTGAGAATCCAGAAGACATTCAGATGTATTATTCACAACCGCCATCAATTGGCTTGCTTCCGACGGAAGCTGATTATGTGATTGTTGCTCCAGCTGAATTGATACCCTACTTTAACGACTTTGTGTCATGGAAAGCTGCTAAAGGTCTTCACATCTATACTAAATCTATAGAAGAAATTATTGCTCAGTACCCTAACGGGGATCAAGTGGTTCCAGGAGGTATAGGAATAGATGATGCTGCTGGATCAATAAGACAGTATTTGTTTGATCAGTATTCTCAACATGGACTTGTATACGCTTTACTGGTTGGTGATAACACAAACAGTCCAATTAGGTATGGAGTTGCTTATAACTATTCCCCACATAGCACGGTACCTGTGGCGAACAAAGTACCTTCAGACTTATATTTCTCAGATTTTACTGGTAATTGGAATGTAGATGGAGATGAGCATTTTGGCGAACCGGAAGATTCGCCAGATTCTGTCGGAGAGATATTTGTTGGGCGATTACTTGTGCCTTTGCTTTCTAATAACGGTGGTCAGTTCATTGAGAATTGGACTGAGAAGCTGATTACATACGAAAGTAATCCAGGTTATGGTGACGACTCGTATTTAACAAATGTTGTATATGCAATTGCTGATCAAGGTGTCGATTCAACTTACCCTACACAGCAAATGTCACTGTTTTCTAGTCATGGGTTCCAAGTTACTCCCATGGTAGAAAGTCCTCAATACGGTCCTTTAGATACACCAACAGGAGCTGATGTTATAAATCAGATTAATAATGGAGCAGGCATATCATCATTTTATGCTCATGGTGATGTCACATGTGCGGCTGTATCTACCACTGGAGCAAATAGCTGTCCCAAGCATTGGGTAAGGAGTCTGGATATTTATGAGACAACGCATCCTGATGGCGTAATTGAAACTGGCAATGGTTTTGACAACTTAAATGCTGACGGAAAATATGCAATAAATTACTCAATTTCTTGTGATGTTTCTGCTTATGATTGGGAGTTTGACGGACTAAATGAGGAGGGATACTGTATGGCCAGAACATTTACTTCTATGATTGAAGGAAAAGGAGGCCCAGCATTCTTAGGTAATACGAGAGTTGGTTATTGGGGTGGTTCTGAATTGCTTCACTCCAAGTTCCTTAATATTCTGTTTCAAGTTCAAAACGCATACGGACAGTACAACTGTACCAATGCAGGTGTTGCAGAGAGTGGATCAAAAATGCTGTATCAAGACAGATTTCTTTCTTTCTCACACAACCTCTTTGGCGACCCTGAGATGCCAATTTGGACTGAACAACCCAAGCAGATTGTGCTGAGCTATAGCACCCAAAACAACTCAATACATGTTGTGAATGCTGAGACTAATGTAGCAATCCCTAATGCTATGGTTCATTTCTGGAATGCAAGTTCCTCACAATCAGAACTTCGAGTAACTGACTCAAATGGCAATGCTGTTTGTAGCTTCCCTTATACTGATGTTTCGGTAACCAAGGTAAACCATATCCCCTTGTTAAAGCATATCGTACCAACAGGTGGGGAAGTATGGGCGACTAATCAGGACCTTAAATATGACGTCATAGTTCCTGCTGGCAGAAGCTTGACTATTTTGGCTGATGTTAATCTCAGCATGCTATCTAAGAATCGAAATGCGAGAATAATAATTGAAGATGGAGCTTCATTATACATTGATAATGCCACAATCACAGGCATAGCAACTTCCTATGATCAGATAAAAGGCAATGCTATCAATGTCTATGGTGATTTGACTATTGGTGATAACGTTGTGTTTTCGTCAGTCGGTGGGTTAAACTGGGATGGATTGTATATCGACAATCAAACAAATAGCACTATAAACAACGCTACTTTCAGTCGGTGCAATCTTCGGAAATTGAATGGTGACATTGTAGTTAATGGATCTACTTTCATTAATGCGAAGTTCATAAGTAGCGATGCTACCGTGTCTATCAACAACTCCAATTTCACTGGCTCTATTGATATTTCGAACTCAAACGAAACGAGCCTCACCGCGGTTACTGTTAATAGTCTCAACAGGAACTCACCTGCAATCAAAATCTATAATACTTCTCAGCTTCAAATTGAGAACGTAAATGTAAGTGGAGCTGGCGATGGCATTGAGATGCAAAGTTGCAGGGATTATGCAATCAACAACAGTTCGTTCTCCCACAACTCCGGTAATGGAATCAGTATTTATGAAACAAATGGAATGTACAGCTATACTATTTCGAACTGTGAGATTACAGATAATGCTGGAGTTGGAGTAAGGTTCTACAATTCTATCGGAAATCTTACAGGATGCATGATTGCCAACAACAACAAAGGCGTCACTGCATATAGAGTGAGTAATGTAACGATTGGCAATACCCTTGATAACGAAGACTCATACATTGGCAATAATGAGTTACAAGAAATTCTATTTGTAGATTCTGCTAATCTATTTATCGACGGAGAGCGGAATATGATCGTAGACAACGCTTATGACCCTATCACTTTTGATAAATATTTGATTCAGTGTCCAAACTTGCAAAGCAGTAGACCAATGCGGCTGAACTTCTGGGGATATAGGAACCAACATGATGTAGCGATTATGCCACCTGAGAGTAGATTTTATCCTGAATGCATTGGACCTGATGCAGGTGAGATTGGGTATTATCTTGATCCCGTATGGGATCCTGGCATTCCAAGAACGATTGACCAAGACAACGACGCAGTCGTATTTTACTCCGCAATTGATGCAGCTCTGGACGAGAACCCAACACTTGCGATTTCCTTGTTTAAGCAGTTAATCAGTGAATTTCCGGGCAGTGAGTTTGCTGCTGCAAGTGCAAAGCATATCTATGCCCTTGAGAATGATAAGCTTGCTTTGAAGGATTACTACTTATCTGAACCAAATCTGCATTATAATGGAGAAATTGACAAGATTATAGATTATCTAACTACACATTGCAATATTAAGCTGGGCAATTATCAAGAGGCTATCGCTTGGTTTGAGGATGTGATAAGCAATCCCCCAAGTGAGTTAGATTCTTTAATGGCAGTTATTGATTTGGGTTACGTTTACATGCTCATGGAGGGAGATGACAAGGCATCCGTTATTGCCATGTACCCCCAGTTAAAGCCAAAATCACTATTTGAGTTTGAAGCAAATCGGGAATCAATACTCTCAAATCTATACACCTCTGTTGAAAATCCCTACGGGAATGGTAGCACTACATCTGCGATAGTAGCAATGGTGCCGGTTTTGGGAAGGAACTTTCCAAACCCATTCAACCCATCAACAACTCTTTCATTCTCCTTGCCATCTGAAATGGTGTGTAAACTTGAGGTTTACAATGTTCGTGGACAGAAAGTCAAAACGCTGTTGAATGAGAGCCTTCAGTCGGGCAGACACACAATTGTTTGGGACGGCAAAGATGCTAATGGCAAATCAGTCTCTTCGGGAGTATACTTCTATAGATTAGATACGCCAAATAGGACCCAAACATCTAAAATGTTGTTGATGAAATAGTATCGAATGGACAATGAAAGCCCGGGGCAACCCGGGCTTTTCTATTGGATAATGGTTCCAATAATCTGATCTATCCGAGCCTGAAGATCAATTGATATAGTCAGAGCTGTCACCATCCGGCAATAGTGGATGGGATCAGCAATACTTTTGACTTTGCGGTCTTTGAAGTATTTATGCAAAACCTGATAGCCGCCGATGTGATAGTTCCATAGTACGGGACTGATGCCTTCGAAGTGCTTATCAGGATTGATCTGCAAGACACTCTTGTCCTCATCGTATTGGTTAAACTCACCCATGCCATTGAAACCGCCACCCTGATACCGTGCTATGGGAGTGTTCAAGCGGGGACTCTTCAGAAGATGAATGTCAGCAAGCTCTTTACCATATCCTGCAAGTAGGTTGAACAACTCGTAATCATCTGTAAACGGTATGCGGGGGAAATCCATCCTGAGATATTGCGCAAAGCATTGGCGTATTGATTGCTGTGCAGGATCGCATAAACGTAGTAGAAGAGCTGCTCCGGCTGAAACTGGGACCAGAGATTACTGAGTTTATCCATAAGCTCGGGAACAATATTGTATTCCAGCTCTGCGGGGGCAAATATGTCACTTTTATCTAAGTTTTAAACAGAAAAATATTGACAATAGGAGCAGGTTATTATAGAAAAGCAAAAATTTTAAGTTTCTTTTACATACTTACTGTATAGAGGTGATGAATATGATTCCGACAATCTGGTATATTGCGCCAATAGGAGCAATCATAGCTCTAATCTTTGCTGCGATATTTTTTCATCAAGTGAAAAAAGCAGATCCGGGAAATGCTCGTATGGTAGAAATTGCAAGCTATGTCAGGGAAGGTGCCTTTGCTTATTTGAAACAACAATACAAAGGAGTGGCAATATTCTTCCTGCTAGCCTTTATTGTTTTTAATATTATGGCACAGGTGCTTCATGTTCTGCATTGGTTAGTTCCTTTTGCTTTTTTAACTGGAGGTTTTTTTAGTGCCTTAGCTGGTTATATTGGTATGAATATGGCAACACTGGCTTCTAATCGTACCACTCAAGCCTGTTCAAAAAGTTTAAATAAGGGACTTAAAATAGCTTTTCGGGGAGGTGCTGTTTTAGGATTAACGGTTGTCGGTCTTGCTTTACTTGATATCTCATTATGGTTTTTTATTTTAAATTTATTTCCTGAGACTTTTTCCTTAAGAGAGATAACGGTAATTATGCTCAGTTTCGGTATGGGTGCATCCACTCAAGCGTTATTTGCACGTCTCGGAGGTGGAATTTACACTAAAGCTGCAGATGTTGGAGCAGACCTTGTAGGTAAAGTAGAAGAAGGAATTCCGGAAGATGATGCTCGTAATCCTGCCACTGTTGCAGATAATGTTGGAGATAATGTAGGTGATGTAGCAGGAATGGGTGCAGACCTTTATGAAAGCTATGCAGGTTCAATTTTAGCTACTGCTGCTTTAGGTATGGGTGCAGTCACTTCTCTAGGTGAAAGCTTTGCCCACTTAAGTATAAATTTCGTAATAGCACCTATGATTTTAGCTGGTATTGGCATTCTCTTATCCATTCTTGGAATATTCATAGTTAGCACCAAGGAAGATGCTAGTCTTAAAGAACTAATGTTTGCACTCAATAAAGGAGTTTATGTAAGCTCCTTCTTGATAGCTGTAGCAGCTTTCTTTGTAACTAAATTTCTCCTTCCTGCTGATTATTATTTTGGTGTTTTTTCTGCTATTTTAGTTGGTCTGGCTTGTGGCGTTTTAATAGGAATCTTTACAGAACATTCAACTTCGTATAGTTTCAAAGCTACAAGAGGAATAGCAGAACAGGCAAACTATGGACCTGCTACAGTAATCTTAGAAGGTATATCAATAGGTATGAGGTCTACTGCAGCACCGGTTATTACTATCGTTATTGGTGTTCTCTTATCTTTCATTTGCAGTCATGGCTTTCAGTCCATAGAAATGGGACTATACGGTATTGGTTTCGGAGCAGTTGGAATGCTGGCAACCTTGGGAATAACTCTAGCAATGGATGCTTATGGACCTATTGCAGATAATGCTGGAGGTAATGCACAAATGGCTAATTTACCGGAAAAAGTTCGGGTTATGACTGATACTTTGGATAGTGTTGGCAATACTACAGCTGCCACCGGAAAAGGATTTGCCATTGGTTCCGCTGCTTTAACCGCAATGACTCTACTTGCTGCTTATTTTGATGAGGTACGTAACGGTTTATTACTCGCAAGCGATAAAGCTGGACAGTATCTTTTTATGTGTATCAATTATGGTAAGGGATTGATTGATAAGGTGAATGTACAAGATGCTAATATAATGGATTTTATCAACTTCTATCAGATTCATGTCCTTAATCCTAAATTCTTATTAGGTGTATTTATCGGAGGAATGGTAATATTTCTGTTTGCCTCCTTGACTATTAAAGCAGTTAGTAAAACAGCAGGAAAAATGGTTGCAGAAGTGCGAAGACAATTCAAAGAAATCCCAGGAATTCTGGAGGGTAAAGCTAAACCTGAATATGCCAGATGCGTTACTATCGCCACTCAAGGAGCTCAACAACAGATGTTAGCTCCAGCTTTAGTGGGAATTCTTACTCCTATTATAGTTGGCTTAGTATTTGGAGTTGCAGGAGTTTTAGGAGTGCTTACAGGCGCAATAACCTGCGGATTTGTTATGGCTCTAATGCTTAATAATTCTGGTGGTGCCTGGGATAACGCAAAAAAGTATATTGAAATAGGAAATTATGGTGGAAAATCTTCTCCTGCTCATAAAGCCACTGTAGTGGGTGATACGGTTGGAGACCCCTTCAAAGATGCCGCAGGTCCCTGTATGAATATTCTTATCAAACTGATGAGTATGGTCTCTATTGTATTTGCGGGACTAATTGTTAATTACTCCATTCAAGTGGAAAAGATTCAACCTCCTTTCAGTAAACAGAAAGTGGATATATCCCAGCAAAACCAGATAATCAGGATAGATAAAGCACTTTATGATCAGCAGATGTGTTCGGAAAATAAAAATACTCTGGAAATACACAATGAGCCTCTCCCCTTTCCTATAGATAATAATAATGGGCAAAAATTAGATTTAAACAATGCTAAACTTAAAACTCCTTAGTATAAAGAAGGTTAGAATAAAAAACAGGTGCGAAAGAATATCTATCGCACCTGTTTTTTTATCTTATTATTGATTCAGGTTATTAATTCAGGTATATTGCTTACCAATTTCAATTCCTCTTTTAATTGCCTGAAGGTTCTTTTCTAATAGTTCAGGATTTTTTTCTCGGAGGAAGGAATTTAGTACTTCTTCTATACTCTCATACTTAACCAGACCAGTTTTCCCAATAATAATGCCTATTGCTAGCATATTTAACACGATAGCAGAGCCTATCTCATTGGCAATATCATTCATAGGAACTGGAATCAATTGCACATCATCTCTTTTACAACCACGAGGACACATATTCGTATTATAGATAATGATTCCGTCTTTACGGACCATAGGACCAAATTTATCCAATGAAGGTTGATTGAGAGCCACTAACAAATCTGGATAACTAACGATAGGAGAAGCAATAGGTTCATCGGAAATAACTGTAGAAACATTGGCGGTGCCACCTCTCATTTCAGGACCATAGGAAGGAAGCCAGGAAACATTCTTCCCTTCTTTCATTCCTGCTTGAGCCAGAAATCTGCCAATAGTCAGAACGCCTTGTCCACCAAATCCAGCACAGATCATTTCAGTAGTCATTATTGCACCTCCTCTCCTTTATCCCTAAATACACCAAGTTTATAATAGGGCAACATATTTTCCTTTGCCCATTCCCTTGCTTTATCCGGATCAAAACCCCAGTTAGTTGGACAGGTACTTATAAATTCTATAAAGGTGAAACCGCGTTCTTCTTTATTATATTGAATAGCTTTGTTTACAGCTTTTTTGGCTCGCAGTATATCACCAGGACTTAGTAAGGACACTCTTTCTATATAATAAGGAGCCACGAGAGAAGCTAGGAGTTCACACATTCTAATAGGATAACCAATATCATCCGGATTTCTTCCATAAGGACTGGTGGTGGTTTTCATACCTGCCAGTGTAGTAGGTGCCATTTGTCCACCAGTCATTCCATATATAGCGTTATTAATAAAGAAGATACTGATATGTTCACCCCGATTAGCTGCATGCACAATTTCTGCAGTTCCGATCGCAGCTAAATCTCCATCACCTTGATAGGTGAAAATATGCATATTGGGTCTTCCTCGTTTCATCCCGGTTGCAACGGCAGGAGCACGTCCATGAGCAGCTTCTGCCATATCAAAATTGAAGAATTTATAGGCAAAAACAGCACAACCTACTGGTGCAACTCCAGCCATAAGATTAATTAAACCGTGCTCTTCTATTGCTTCTGCAATCAGACGAGTTGCTATACCATGAGTGCAACCTGGACAATAAGTGAATGGCTCGGCAGTCAAAGTTTCAGGTCTTTTTGCTATAACTTGCATTTCTTCCTCCTCAAAAACAAGCTTCAAGTTTAGCTTGAATGTCTGCTGGGGTAAAGACAATACCACCTAATTTACCCCAAAAATCCACTGGTACTTTTCCATTTACCGCAATCTTTACATCTTCTACCATTTGTCCTGAATTCAACTCAAATACATACACTTTTTTAACTTTAGGACCAATAGCAGAAGCAATAGCTTCATAAGGATAGGGCCAACAGGTTATAGGACGTACCAAACCTATACTTTTACCCCGTACAGCAAGTTCATTAATGGCAGATTTTACCACACGAGCAGCTGTTCCCCAGGCAACACATAAGATTTCATTATCATCGGATACATTATAACTTTCATAACGAACTTCGTTTTTTTCTATTTCTGCATACTTTTCGTAAAGTTTGTTAACATGCTTTTCCAAAATTTCAGGATCAAGTTCTAAGGAATTTATCTCATGATGGTGTTTGGCATCACCATCAGCATTAGGACAGATACACCAGGATAGATGTTGATTTGCTAAAGCTTCCAATTCTTCTTGAGTTTTTGCTGGTTTAAATTCTACTGGTTCCATCATCTGACCAAGCATACCATCAGCTAAAATCATAACTGGATTACGATATTTATCCGCTAAATCAAAAGCATCCGATGCTAGATCGGCAAATTCTTGAACAGAACAAGGAGCAAGAACGATTAACTGGTAGTCACCATGACCTCCACCCTTAACTGCCTGAAAATAATCACCTTGTGCAGGTTGAATATCCCCTAGACCAGGTCCTCCTCTTTGAACATTAACAATCACTGCAGGAAGCTCTGCTCCAGCCATATAGGATATTCCTTCTTGCTTTAAAGATATACCAGGCGAAGAAGAGGATGTCATTACTCTTTTCCCTACTCCAGCTGCACCATAAACCATATTAATAGCAGCAACTTCACTTTCAGCTTGTATAAAAGTTCCTCCAACTTTAGGCATCATCTTTGCCATATACTCTATCAATTCACTCTGAGGTGTAATAGGATAGGCAAAATATAGTCTGCAACCAGCTCTAATAGCTGCTTCTGCCACTGCTTCATTACCTTTCATTAATATTTTAGACATTATTCACCTCACTTTTCAATTGTTATCGCCACATCCGGACAAGTTATATAACACAATCTACAGGCGGTACAAACTTCCTGATTAATACATTCAGCATAGTGATAACCCTTATCATTGATATCCTCAGAAAATTGTAGAATTTTTTTTGGACAAGCAATAATACAGAGCCCACAACCTTTGCAATAAAACGGGTCTACCGTTACTCTCGGCATGGCTTTACTCCTTTATTTTATTGATATTTCGATAATGTGATAATGCTTATAAATGGCTCTTTTTGTCAAATTATTTCTTCTTAGCAAAGATAAATATCTGGATTAGAAAACCCTATACATTCTCAATTATAAGTCCTATTATAAAGACAAAATACTATTAACTAACTAAATTTTAACTTTTTTATAACTCATCTATTTATGTTATTCACACTTTCCTCACCGTAGATAATTAAATTATATCCAATCCTTGCCCAGTTGATATATCTTAGTTTATTAATTAATAGAAATCTTAGGATAATTCAGGTTTAACGCGATTAATATCATAATATTGGTAAGAATGCATCTTCAAGATGTTCAATACGATAGGTGTTATTCTCACTATAATAAAACGCAATTATTATATCAAAACGAATATTTTTCTTGACATTTTCAGGATATTGATTAATGTATCTTTCAGCAGTTAATGATATTCTTTTTTGTTTATTGTAAGAGATATTCATTAATGCTAATTTCATAGAGTGTTTTTTTCGGGTTTTGACTTCAACGAAGATTAGCGTATTATCATTCTGGGCAATAATATCTATTTCTCCGCCCTTGATTCTATAGTTTCTTTCCAGAATGTTATATCCCTTGCGTATTAAATAGTTAGCCGCCAGGTCTTCACCCGTATGAAAGAGATTTTTGCTTTGTAGATTTTCTTTACTTTGCATGATTCAAAAAAAAACTTGACAAATAATAAGTCAATGATATTTAGAACTTGAGAATATAAAATCACCGAAAGGTGGAGGG
>Ga0172382_10008936_pt1 | contig 13804 bp, 13 predicted proteins | sample Leawel138RmetaG_FD_122245 | JGI IMG/M metagenome (GOLD analysis project Ga0172382, IMG submission 122245) | Leachate microbial communities from a municipal landfill in Southern Ontario, Canada - Leachate well 138R metaG | ecosystem: Engineered > Solid waste > Landfill > Unclassified | place...
ATTTGAGTCAAATTATTTGACCCAAATTACTCCTCCACTCCCGAGGATTTTCATGTCCGTATATCTCCCGGCAACAGCTTGTCCGTGAATTAAATAAAGCGATCAAACAACAGTGCCCGCCTTTCGGCTGACACTGTATTTTGCTGCTCAAAAGTAGAATATATTATAACCTGAACTTTTTAATGTCTTCTTTAAGAATGTTAATATCGTTCAGCCAGTCCTCGATCTCCTGTTCGTGTTCCAGCTCATCGTTTAGAATGGAAATTGCCATCTGATGGGTCGCATGGTCCTTGCCGTTAGTAAAACTTGCGATCTCCTGATAACGGCGGATCGCGCAACGCTCTCCGTCAAGATTCTGTTTCAATATCTCTTCCACATAAGGATCGGAGGGTGTCTCGTATTTGCAGCGTGCCCACTTGGTCCATTCTTCGGGCGTCAGGACCGGCGTACCGCCGAGCTGAGTAATTCGATCCACGACCAGGACAGCATGGTTGAGTTCTTCATTTGCATGGATTAAAAGTTCGGGTTCGACTTCTGTTCGCATGGGTCCTTCCAGCACTCTTGCACCGATCCAATACTGGTAATAGGCCAGCCATTCCTCGCATAATGCCGCGTTCAGCATATCAATGAGTTTTTTTACATCCAGATCAAGGATGTCAACTGCCTGTTTTCCCATATCTTCCTCACTTTCTCTGTTTCCGGGTTACACCGGTTTTTAATTGTTTCGATAAAAATATACCGCAAGATCCGCGATTTATCAACGTTAATCTGAAAGATCCCGGGTTTCCGCATAATCCGGACATTTATTCGAAACCGGCATTTTCATAATTACGACTGAATGATCCCGTCCCTCATAGCGGCGGGTTACGAATTTCTGCTCCACATAGCCCAATTCCCGCCAGAATTTCCATGCCCGTTCATTTTCTTCAAGGACACCAATACGCAGGATCAATCCACCCTCTTTGATAAGCAAATTCCGGGCGAAGGCATGCATGCGCCGGCCAAAGCCCTTACCGCGTTGATCCGGACGGATCATCAGCAAACCGATGGTCCACTCTCCTGTATCATGATAATCACGGACAATATCCATCACTCCTATCAATTGATCGTCCGCCTTAAAGATCCCGTAAACAAATTTGTCTTCTTTCGTTTTTCCCGACGGCAAGTCTATAAGTATCCTTTTTGCATCACTTACCCGGGGTTCCCGACCGGTTACCATTTTACAGTAATCCCTGCAGGATCTGCAGAGTTCCTGCAAGGCAGGCTCGTCCTCCGCTTTCAGAAGCCGGATCCGGCAGAAGTTGGGGGCTGTTTCGGTTTTCATAAATCAATTCACTTCTTTTTGTTCTTCTCAATCCATCGCCGATACATCCCCGGCATTATAGACCAGAACGATATCGCTGGAGAAATCCATATAACTTTTTAATTCCACCATTTGTGCGGCATAATCCCCAGGATCTTCTGCGGGATCGAAACCGATAAAGAGAATGGCGGATTCACCCAAATTTTCCTTCACTGCCTGAAGGGGGTCAGCGCTTGGAAGGATCAGGATATCGGCATCGATACGGGCATTTTTCAGCATTTCTTCCATTTCAAAACGCAGGTTCAGCACATCGGCTTTTTCGGCTACAGGGCGCAGAATACGCAGGGATTTGTCGCGCCAGTCACGGTTCTGATGCAATAAAAAGGCCATCATGAGGGATAATGAACTGTGCAGGGAATCGTTCCACCAGATGTTGATCTCTCCCGGATCCGCCGTCCAGCCCTCATCTTCATGCAGATTGCGTACGACCAGCAGGCTGCGGTTGAGTTTCTTTGCCAAATTCAGAATTAGGGGAAAATTCCCGCTGCTTTCCGTATCGCGGGTCCAGCCCAGCAGAAGCATGTTCGGTTTTAATCCCCCGATACCGTGTGCCTGTAACAATGCCTTGAGACCTTCGGAGAAATTCTCGTCTACGATCACGACCGGAAATGCCGGCAGGTTTTCTTCCCGAATGAATTTTCGCATCAGGCGTTCCGCTTCTGCGCGTCGGACAAAGCGGTCCTCCAACTCCCCGCTAATGATCTGTGCCAGGGAAACGATACCGCGTTCGGCCGATAGCGCACAGGCATAGTGGAGCAGATTGGCGCGATTCCAGCTCCCACCGCTAAGGGCTAAAATGGAAGGACGCCAATTCTTGGGATGGTACTTTTCCTGTTCCAGCCGCAAAAGGGATGTTCTTGCGCGCTGAAAAGCCAGTCCGCTGTTCATATCGCCCCATTGTACCAGGATCTCGGAGCGCAGGATCAGATAATACATCAGCGCTGCCAGAACAATAGCGATCAGTGCCCAGAGTACATTTATCAGGAACATGACCGCCAGGGAACCCAGCGCACCCAGCAGTGCAATGCTCCAGTGATGGAAGCGGAATGCCGGCCGGAAACTCGGATTCCGTGTGATCATCTCATAGAAACAAGCCAGATTAACAGTCCCGTAGGTCAGCAAAAAGAACATGGTAATGATGGGGGCTATGGTATTCAAATTACCTGCCAGGATCCCAATACTTGAAATGATAAAGGTCAATATGATAGCGCGGCGCGGTTCTCCCGAGGCTCCGCTCCCCTTCGCGAAGAATTCCAGGCGTTTGAAGACATTATCCCGCGAAAAGGCTTGTAGAATGCGGGGCGCTCCCATCATGCTGCCAAGTGCGGAGGACAGGGTTGCCGCAATTACCCCTGCAAACACAAGCGCAGGCGACCAGGCGGTATTTTTCATGACAAAGGTATTTCCCAACAGTATTTCCCTTGAATTTGAAAAGGCCAGCAGAAGCGCTACGCCTACATAAATAAGGAAGGTGATTCCGATGGAAAGCAGGGTCCCGAGCGGCAGGGATTTGCGCGGATCTTTCAGATCGCCGGACATGTTCACGCCGGCCATAATACCGGTCACCGCCGGGAAGAAAAGCGCGAATACGGTAAAAAAACCATACTCTTCCGTCCATGCCGTGGCGAGATTTGCCTGAAGCAAAGCGGGTGAAGCATTTTTTAGTGCTCCGATCGCAAAAGACAGAATGGAGATCATTAAAATAGCAAAGATTCCGTATTGGATCTTGATGGTCCAGCCCGCTCCGGTATAAACAATGATAAATACTATGCAATTCGTGATCAATGCAAGCGTTCGAAAAGACAAGGGGATATTGGGGAAAGCGGAAAACAAGGCTTCGGTAAAACCCACCACATACAGGCTAACGGCAACCGCCTGTGCAAGAAAGAAGAATATAGCGATCATTCCGCCAAATTCAACACCCAGACTGCGGCTGATCATATAATAGGCGCCGCCACCACGGACCTGCATATTGGTGGAGATCGAAGAGAGGGAAAGCCCCGTGCTCAGCGTGATCATTTTTGCGGAGACCAGGATCATCATCGCACCCCAGAAACCGGCATATCCTAAAACCTGGGCATAGCGCAAGAACATGATCACACCCAAGATAGTCAGAACACTGGGCGTAAAGACACCACCGAAGGTGCCAAAGCGTTTTGCCTGTTTATTTCCGTTAATCATTCTTGCTCCTTACCAAAATTGGGATACTGCAGACCGACCTCTTTATCTGGATTTGGTGTAATCGCATTAACAATCCCATCCGTAAACCCGCTATGCAGTCCTTCACAAATATTATTTGAATGGATTCATACTGATCTTGTATCATGGACAGAATTTACACATCTCAGGGCATTTAGAAAAACATTTTTCGAAGCTCCCTCAAACCCTGAAGCAAAAGCTTATCCGTCTATTTCATTGCCTTTTCTTTCTGCCCGGTTCCGGGATTCCATAACGAATTGACAGAGTTTCAATATAGGTTTTACATTCCGGTATTCCGGCTCCGGAAGCATCATGAAGATATTTTATGGCTTGTATTTTCTGTCCCTTTTTCAACAATATCAGGATCTGGTCATTATAATTATTCGTTATGTTCATCTTATTGGCTACCATTATATATTTGCCCCTTCCTTTATTTATCCGTTTTTGCTGTTGTTATCTTCATTAATACATTTCGGCTCAAGTCTTAACCGGGAAATGGAATTGCGGAGATTTTCAGGTTTGTTTGAGTCAAACGAACTATATCAATAAATATTATTTGTTTTTTCATTGAATTACAAGCGCAATATCCCCGATGCACCTGCATAAAAAATTTGCGTAAAATCGAAATAATCCTTGCATATTTGTGGGTGATAATGTAGATTTGTGGGAGATTGTGGGTAATACAAGCCCCAATCCGAGGTAAAAGGATTAGGTAGAGTGGGTTATTTGGATTTCACAGGTAAGTATACGCATTCCGTAGACGCCAAGAATCGCGTCAACATCCCCGCGCGTTTCCGAAAAATTCTTACGGAAGCGAATATCGGTGAAGTCGTCATTTCCAAAGGCATTGATTCCGGTCACATTGACGTCTATCCGCTTCCCAAGTGGCTTGCGATCCGCGACAAGATCACTGCCTCCATGCAGTTAGTTAACCGGACACACCGGAACTTTCTCCGGCAAATCACGCAAAACGCCGCGTACTGCACTCTGGACAGCCAGGGTCGCATCATGCTGACGCCCGCCCTGATGGAAATCGCGGGTATCAAGAAAAGCGGAAATGTCGAGTTTATCGGCATGCTTGATTTCATGGAAATCTGGGATCCGGATGAACTGAAAAAACACGAAAAGAATACCCCACTAACAGAGAGTGATTTTGAGAAACTGGAGCAACTGCCATTAATTTAGGGTGAGTATGTCGGCCCCCTACCCGCACACGCCGGTACTGTTGAACGAGTCAGTGGATCTGCTCGTAACATCACCCGCAGGCGTGTATGCGGATGCCACCTGCGGCATGGGCGGACATGCGGAAATGATCTGCGAGCGGATCAGTCCTGAAGGCCGCCTATTCTGTTTCGACATGGACCCGGAGGCTCTGGCAATTGCACGGACACGTTTGGCGCGTTTTACGAATGTGACGTTTATGGAAAAAAACTACGACAAACTCAAAGTGGGGCTTTTTACGGAATCGCATACCCGGATCGACGGCATTCTTTATGATCTGGGGGTTTCTTCTCTGGAGATTGACCGTGCGGAACGCGGTTTTAGCTTTATGCAGGACGGTCCCCTGGATATGCGCATGGGACGCAGTAAAACGACGGCAGCGGATATTGTGAATACCTATTCCCGTGAGGATTTAACCCGCATTTTCCGCGATTTCGGCGAAGAGCGCTTTTCCGGCCGCATTGCCGGGCGTATTGTTGAAAGTCGTCCTTTCTCGCGCACCGCTGAACTCGCGGACTGCATTCGCGGCATTATTCACGGACCCTTTATCAATAAAACCCTCGCAAGGATCTTCCAGGCTCTGCGTATTGAAGTCAACAATGAACTCGAGTCGTTGAAAAAGAGTCTTCAGACTGCAATTCAGATTCTGAACCCCGGCGGACGCCTGGTGGTGATCGCATATCATTCCCTGGAGGACCGGATCGTGAAAAATATTTTTCAGGATGCCGTGAGCGACTGTATTTGTCCTCCGCAAAATCCCGTCTGTACCTGCGGACACAAGGCAGCGGCAAAACGCATTACCCGAAAACCCCTGCTTCCTTCCGAAGCTGAGATCCGGGAAAATCCCCGCAGCCGTTCCGCAAAATGCCGGGCAATCGAAAAATTATGAAAAAGGTTAAAATAAATCAGCGCAAGACAGGCTTTCTAAAAAAAATGATCGGGAATCCCTATGTCTTCGCTTTTTTAATCCTGATGACTCTGGTACTGACACTGGTCGCATATATGTATATCCGCAACAGTCTGAACCTTGTCAGCAGTATCAATTTGTCCCTGAAAGAGGATTGCAGGCGCCTGGAACAGGAAAATATCTTTCTGGAAAGTGAAATTAACGAGCTCAAACGTCCCGGTCGTATCCGGCAGATTGCCCAGGAAGAGTTGGGTATGATCAGCTCAAAACCCAAGGCGGAAGCTGTCGTGGTCGTGCATAAGAAATGAACAGTGAAACGAACACATCGCGGGATACCTATCCCCTTCGCACGGGGATCATTACCATAATCGTCCTGCTGATTTTTGTCGTGATCCTCTCACGCCTGGCTGCCATTCAGCTCTTTGATTCCGAAGAACTGCGCGGTTACGCCGACAGTCAGGGTTTGCGCAGTGAAGTGATCCTGCCGGAGCGCGGGATCATCTATGACAGGAATAATCGCATTCTGGCCAATAATATCATCGAATACAGTATCGGAGCACGTTATGTCGATCTTTTGGAACCGGAGAATGCTTTCCGTTCCCTGGCCCGGGCTTTTGATAAAACACCGGACTATTACCGGAACCTATTTAAAAAGGAAAACAGTTTCTATGTCCTGGAAACCCAGGTCCGTCCCGAGATCGCCGAAACACTGCAAAGGGATAAAGCCTGCCACGGATTGAAATACGATAAAAAGATGAGCCGGATCTACCCCTATCAGGATGCTGCGGGACAGGTTCTGGGTTTTTTGTGGGATGACGGATCCGGACAGTTGGGGATTGAACAATATTACGATGAAGTACTGCGCGGCGAAAAAGGGTATCAGGTCATTCAACGTGACAAACGCGGAAACGTGATCAGTGCTTACGGAAGCGCCCGGAATAAGTCAGCCATACCCGGAGGGGATGTACATCTCACGCTGGACATCGAATATCAGATCATTCTGGAAGAAGAGATCGCCAACGCCGTTAAAAAGACCAAAGCGCTCAGTGGTATGGGTATCCTGATGGATCCCCGGAACGGCGAGATCCTGGCAATGGCGAATTACCCGCCTTTCAACCCGAACCAGATCCGTAATTCCACTCCGGAGATCCGCCGAAACCGGACTATTGCCGATCAGTTTGAGCCGGGTTCCGTTTTTAAGCTTATCCCGGTATCCGCCGCACTGGAAAAGAATATTTTTACGCCCGAAAGCCGCATTTACTGTGAAAAAGGCGCATGGAAGATCAAGGACCGCACCCTGCATGACACCAAAGAGCACGAATGGCTGAGCGTCAGCGAGATCCTGGTCTATTCATCCAATATCGGCGCTGCCAAGATCGCCGAAAAAGCAGGTGACCAAACTTTATACGAAAGCGCCCGTAAATACGGTTTTGGTGAAGCCACCGCAGTCGGACTCTGGGGTGAAAGCGCCGGCACCTTAAAAACTCCCGAAAATTGGAGCGGCGTGGGTTTTGCACAGATCGCAATGGGTCACGGAGTAACCGTGACGTTATTGCAGTTGGTCAATGCCTATTCGGCTCTGGCCAACGGCGGTACGCTCTTAAAACCTTATATCGTTTCGGCGACCTACAATGCAAAAAACAAAAAGGTATTCGAAGCGGTTCCCAGTCCCGTACGCCGCGTAATTTCCGAAAACAGTTCCCTGGCCATTCGCAGCATGCTGGAAGAAGCCGTAAAGAGCGGTACCGGCACCCGCGCATACATCGAAGGTTATCATGTGGCGGGAAAGACCGGTACTGCCCAGAAGGTCATTGACGGGAAATACTCGAATTCAAAGTATTATTCATCTTTTATCGGTTTTTTCCCTTCCGGGGATCCGGTCATGGTATGCGCGGTAGTAATTGACGAGCCCGCTTACGGACTGCATCACGGAAGTACTGCGGCAGCACCGGTGATCAAGGAGGTTTTCAGCCGTATTATCAATACGCCGAATTTTAAGACCATTTATAAAGCCTTAGCTGCAAATACGAATAAGAACGGCAAATTAATCCCGGAAAACAAGAATACAGCCATTCCCGCGTTATCTGTCTTATCGACCGATATGAAAAACAGCGGAAAAACCGTCATGGATCTTCCGGAGATTCCCAAAGAAGAACAAAGCAAGTCCTTTGATGAAGATTGTGATATCATTATGCCCGATGTCAGGGGCATGCACATTTTGAATGCGGAACAGAAACTTCGTGCACTGGGCCTGCTGGTTGAACGCAATGCTTCCCGTGGAAAGGTTTTCATGCAGTATCCCGAACCGGGAACGGGGCTGAACGAAATGGCGCTCTGCCGGCTGGAGGTACGGAAATGAAACAGCTTCGAAGCCTTCTTCGCCAGCTTTCCGCCTCGCTTCGTTACGAGGGTCCCGATATGATGATCAGCGATATCGCTTACGATTCCCGCAAGGTTTCCCCGGGTTCGCTGTTCGTTGCCATTCGCGGTGCCGAAAAAGACGGCCATGATTTTATTGACGATGCCGCAGCGCGTGGAGCACTGGCCTGTATTGCCGAAGAGGCCAGCAACAGCGAATGTCCGCAAATACTCGTGCCGGACAGCCGAATTGCACTGGCGGAATTGAGCCGGGCTTTTTATTTATCCGAAAGCTTTCCGGAATTCCTGGTCGGCGTAACGGGGACAAACGGTAAAACCACCATCACTCATCTTTTATATCAGTTTGCGGAGGCCGCCGCGATCAAAGCGGCGCTGATTGGCACTCTGGGCCTAAAGACCCCGGACTATCGTCTGGACGCTGAGCGTACCACCCCCGAAAGCCGCGATCTGGCCGAACGTTTCCGCGATTTTGGAAGCGAAGGCATCCGGGCTGTTTTTATGGAAGTCTCCTCCCACGCAATTGCACTAAAACGTGTCCACGGACTGTATTTTAATTTGGCCATTTTTAGCAATCTGACCCGTGATCATCTTGATTTTCACCGTGATATGGAAGATTATTTCGAGACAAAGTCGCAATTGTTCCGGAATGCCGCTTCCGCGGTAGTGAATTGCGCCGATCTTTACGGGAACCGTCTTGTGCAAACACTGAAAGGAAAAGTTCTGCGCTATGCCGTCAGCATGCGGGATGCCGATGTTTACTTTAAAGATTTACGGGTCTCGATCGACGGGATCCAAGGTATTCTGACATCACCTTTAGGGGATATTGCAGTCGATACGCCCTTGCTGGGAACTTTCAATGCCGAGAATATTGCGGCAGCTGTGGCTGCGGCTGTTCTGCTTTTCCCGGAAAAAGCCGGACTGCTACAGAATTTTTCTTTCCGGCCGGTTCCGGGTCGTATGGAACGTATTCTCACGCGGCGGGGAACCGCTGTAATCGATTATGCACATACACCGGATGCTATGGAAAAAGCGCTGCAGGCCGTCCGGGATCTGGAAGGCGTAAAGCGCGTGATCACTGTGTTCGGCTGCGGCGGCGACCGGGATCATGGCAAGCGTCCGCTGATGGGTGCCGTTGCGGAACGCTATTCCGAACATATCATCCTGTGCAATGACAATCCCCGCAGCGAAGATCCGCTTGCGATCATAGAGGCTATCCGCAGCGGAATCCATGACATGGGGCGTACGGAGATCTGCGTTGACCGTGCGGTGGCAATCGCTCGTGCCTATTCCCTTTCGCAGCCCGGTGATATTCTTATGGTCCTGGGGAAAGGCGAAGAAAACTATATGGAAATAAAGGGTGAACGCATCCCCTTTCAGGATAAAAAAATAATTTTTGGGCTGGAGTAAACGAATAACCCTCTACCACCCCGGTACGGAGAATCCTCTCCGTACCGGGACTCCTTGGAAACAATGAAGACAGCATTATTACATCGTGGCCCCTTTCAACTGCGCAACATCGGATTCGCGGAATTCAACGGCGTATCCATTGATACGCGGACTTTGCAGAAAGGGGATGTTTTTTGCGCGCTGCAGGGCAGCCGTTTTGATGGTCATCATTTTGTGGACGTCGCGTTCAAGAGCGGTGCATCTGCAGCGATTGTCAACCGGGAATATGCGGCCAAAGCAGCGGGTGATGAAGCGCTTATCATCGTCGATGACACCCTGAAAGGATTACAGGATCTCGCACGTCTGTATATGCAAAGTCTCCGTATCCCGGCTTTTGCGTTGACCGGCAGTGCCGGAAAAACCTCCACGCGCCGGCTCCTGAGCCACGTGCTGAGGGCTTCCAGGAAAATTGCCGAAACGCCGGGCAATTTCAATAATCACATTGGTCTGCCGCTGAGCATTCTGCGTATCCGCGGCGACGAGGATCTTATCGTTCTGGAAATGGGTACCGCGCATTTGGGAGAGATCCGGGATCTTTGCGGTATTGCCACGCCGGATTACGGATTGATCACCTCCATCGGGCACGCACATATCGGAGGATTCGGCTCCATTGAAACGGTACAAAAGGCAAAATTCGAACTCTTTGATTCCATCCGGAAGGGCGGCACACTGTTCATCAATCAAAATGACGCGCGGATCCGCAGTTATCCGGATTCCGTCCGCCATAAACGCATCCGTTACGGAATTGATTGCTTTGCACATTTCAGCGCCAGACTGCTGTCCGTCGACGATGACGCCTGTTATACCATTAAGATCGAAGACCGGCCAATCCGCTTAAAAACGCCGGGGCCCGGCGCCGCACAGAATGCCGTTGCCGTGTATGCGGTTTGCAGGACGCTGGGATTGGCGGAAAAAAGTATTATTGAACTGATGGAGAGCTTTCGGCCGGAACCCGGACGCGGAAGAATGGAGATCTGGAAAGACATCAAGCTGATCGACGATTCCTATAACGCCAATCCCCTGTCGGTCAGAAATGCGCTGAGTACGATGAAAAGAATCCGTTCATCCGGACGTAAGATGCTGGTCTTTGCCGACATGCTGGAAATGGGCGCCGAGAGTCAGCGCAGCCACAAAGCTGTCGCCGAGCAGGCTTTGGATGCAGGCATCCGTCACCTTTTCTGCTACGGCAAAGAAAGCTTTCATACCACGGTACGCGCAATGGAGCTGCAAATGCCTTATGTAAAGCATTTTGAAGATAAACATGAACTGGCCGAAAGCCTGATCAGCATATCAAGACCGGGTGATGTCATTCTGTTCAAGGCCTCCCGCGGAATGGCGGTGGAAGAGATCATCCAAATTATAAAGGGCCTGTAAAATGCTATATAAAATCCTTTATCCGCTAAAAGAGTACGTATCCTGGCTGAACCTAATGGGATATATTTCTTTTCGCAGTGCCGGAGCGGCCATTACCGCTCTGTTGATCACCTTTTTCCTGGGTCCCGTTATTATCCGGGCTTTGCGCCGGCATCATATCGGCGAGACCATTCGCAGCGACGGACCCGAAAGCCATAAGATCAAGGCAGGAACACCGACAATGGGCGGATTGATCATCCACCTGGCTGTCGTGGTACCGGTTCTGCTCTGGGCGGATATCAGCAACCGCTATGTACTGATGACACTCTTTGTCACCGTTTGGATGGCCATTATCGGTTACATTGACGATTATCTAAAGGTTGTTAAAAAGATGAAACGCGGACTGGTGGCACGTTATAAGCTTCTGGGACAGATCATTATCGGACTTATTGTCGCATTGTTCATGTATCTGTATCCCAGTGATCCGGCACTGATCACGGCAACCTCGGTCCCCTTCTTTAAAAATGTCTTTTTGAATTTCGGTATTTTCTATACCCCTTTTGTGATCTTGTATATCACCGGTTTTTCCAATGCGGTCAACCTTACCGACGGTCTTGACGGGCTGGCTTCGGGATTGATGGCATTGGCGGCTTTTTCGCTCCTGGGTATCTCCTATATCTCCGGCCGTGTGGACTTCAGCCAGTATCTGGGAATTATGTATTTGCCCACTACCGGTGAACTGACGGTCTTTCTCTCTGCCATGCTGGGCGGGCTGGTCGGTTTTCTCTGGTTCAACTCCCGGCCGGCGGAAGTGTTCATGGGGGACACGGGTTCCCTGGCCTACGGTGCAGCACTGGGAACCGTCGCCATTCTGCTGAAAAAAGAGATCGTATTTTTAATGATCGGTTTTGTGTTTGTTCTTGAAGCGCTCAGTGTGGTGCTGCAGGTCGGCTGGTTCCGGCATACCAAACGCCGTTTTGGCGAAGGCCGGCGGCTTTTCCGCATGGCTCCCCTGCATCATCATTTTGAGGAGCTTGGCTGGCCGGAATCCAAAGTGGTCATCCGCTTCTGGATCCTGGGAATCTTTTGCGCTCTTATGTCACTGGCAACCTTTAAAATTCTGTAAAGGACATGCATGCGCGTAGCTGGTAAAAATGTTTCGGTACTCGGCGCCGCCCGCAGCGGGATCTCGGCCGCGATCCTGCTTGCTCGGCAGGATGCCAGGGTGTTTGTCAGCGAGATCAATCCGGCGCTGGAGAACCCTGACCTGCTCGCTATTTTCCGGGAAAACGGCATCCGCTGGGAGTTCGGACAACACAGCAATGCCGTCTACGACTCCGATTTTGTGATTCTGAGCCCGGGTATCCCCGCCAATGCTCCCGTTCTGCAGGAACTTGTCTTGCGCGATATTCCGGTCTATTCCGAGATCGAAGCGGCAAGCTGGTTCAGCGAAAGTCCCATTATCGCCGTCACCGGTTCCAACGGCAAGACCACGACAACGGCACTGATCGCGGATATGCTGCTGCGCAGTGGTATCCCGGCGGTAGCCTGCGGCAATATCGGACATTCTTTTTCCAAGGCGGTTTACACCGCGATCGTCAGCGGTACCGCACATCCCTTCTACGTGGCCGAGGTCAGTAGTTTTCAGCTGGAAAGCATCCGGGAATTTCATCCCGATGTTGCGGTGATCCTGAATATCACACCGGACCATCTCGATCGTTACGACAGTTTTCTGGACTATGCCCTGACCAAATGCCGTATTCTGATGAATCAGCATCAAAAGGATTATGCTGTATTGAACCGGGATGATGCCGTTATCAATGAACACGCCATCACTCCCGCCCTGGTCATTCCGGTTTCCCGTGAAAAACTCCCGGATACCGTGGCGTATTTTAACGGCGAACACTTTGCATTCAAGGTTGGCGGCAGCTGGCAGAAACTTCCCCGCAAGGATATACGGCTTTTTGGCATTCATAATGAGTATAATATCGCCTGTGCCGCCTCGGCCGTTTCGCCTTATTTGCAGGATGCCGCCGGCGTTTTTGATTCCCTGAAGAATTTTTCCGCTATTCCGCATCGCATCGAATTTGCGGGAGAGGCCGGAAATATCCGTTTTTACAACGATTCCAAGGGCACGAACATTGATGCGGTCATCATGGCCATACGCAGTTTTCAATCCCCCTTGCATCTGATCCTGGGAGGACGGGATAAAAACAACGATTTCAAGGCTCTTGCTCCGTATTTGTCGGAGAAGGACCGGCTTTATCTGATCGGGGAATGCGCAGAAAAGATCCGGCAGCAACTGGCGGAATTCTCACCCCAGCTCTGCGGTGATCTCGAAACGGCGGTGCTGAAGGCCTATGCGTCAGCAAATCCCGGAGATGCAGTATTGCTTTCCCCGGCCTGCGCAAGTTATGATCAGTACAAGAATTACGAGGAACGCGGCGAGCATTTTAAAAGACTCGTTAAAAGTATTATGGGGATCAACGATGTATCGTAAACCGGAATATCCCGTCAGTTTCAAGATCTTTGCGATCACGTTGTTATTGCTGATCCTGGGCGGGATGCTGATCCTTTTTTCGGCCAGCACGCGTGTGGCTTTTAATATTGACGGAAATGCCAACAGCTTCTTTGAAAGCCACGTAAAATATCTCATCCTTTCCGTTCTGGTTTGTGCGGTATTCTATCTCATTGATTATCAAACCTTAAAGAAAAACACCTGGCTGCTTTTGCTCTTTACCTTTACCCTGTTGCTCATCACGCTGATCCGGAAATTCAGTAGCGGAAATCATGCCGCCGTACGCTGGTTCGCGATCGGTGGACGCAACCTCTTCCAGCTGGCGGAACTGGTAAAATTTGCATTGATCATCTACGTCAGCGCCTATATTGCAAATCATCGGGATACGCTCGGGAATTTCCGGAAGGGACTGCTTCCG
>Ga0172382_10008938_pt1 | contig 13800 bp, 12 predicted proteins | sample Leawel138RmetaG_FD_122245 | JGI IMG/M metagenome (GOLD analysis project Ga0172382, IMG submission 122245) | Leachate microbial communities from a municipal landfill in Southern Ontario, Canada - Leachate well 138R metaG | ecosystem: Engineered > Solid waste > Landfill > Unclassified | place...
ATACGGAAATTATTATTCATGCTTCGGGAAGAACGGACGCGAAAGTGCATGCTTTTGGCCAAGTGTTTCATTTTGATGCGCCATTTTTCCCCTTACGTAAACTAAAATATGCTTTAAATCGGATGTTGCCCAAAGATATCGAAATTTTAAAACTAAATAAGGCGAATGAAAACTTTCATGCGCGCTTTAGTGCAACTTCAAAAATATATGAATACGTTATTGCCTTAAAAGCAAAAGATCCTTTTTTAGATAACACGGTTCTTTTTTATCCTTTTCCTTTTAATCTTAAGTTATTTAATGAAGGGGCGAAACTTTTTATTGGGACGCACTCTTTTATTAATTTCACGAGTAAAAGTGAAGATGAACAAAACTTTATCCGCACAATTAGTGAGTTTGCCGCTACAAAACGTGGCTCAATTGTGAAAGTAACAATCAAAGGTAGTGGCTTTATGCGGGGCCAAATTCGGGTGATGATCGGCACTTTAATCGCGCTTTTAGAAAGTAAAATTGATATTAACTTCATAAAAGAAAACTTAAATGCTAAAGATCGCTATATTGTTAACTACAAAGTAAGTGGCAGCGGGTTATATCTTAAAAAAGTTTTCTATAACGAATAAACAAGTCTATAATATGAATGGTAGAGGAGGAAATTATGGGACGAGCTTTTCAAGTTAGAGCGGCCAGTATGGCAAGCACCGCCGCTAAAAAAAGTGCTTTAAACATGCGTGCTTCCAAAGAAATATATTTAGCAGCCAAATCAGGTGGTCCTGATCCTCATTCTAATTTAGTGCTCCGGGCGGCGCTTGATAAATATCGCGCTTTAGGAGCGACTAAAGATGTAATGGAACGGGCAATTAAAAAAGCTGAAGGGACAGAGTTAGTTGCTTATATTCCGGGGCGTTATGAAATTATGGGTCCTGGCGGCTTTAATATTGTTGTTGATACTTTAACTGATAATGTAAATCGCGCCGTTAGTGATATTAAAGCAGCGATTAAAAAAGGTGATGCTACTTTCCAAAGTGTTGCCTATAACTTTACCGAAACCGGTTTATTTGTCTTTGATGGTGCAAAACTAGAAGAAGTCGAAGAAGCCCTTATTCTTAATGATGTTGATGTTTGGGACATTAATGAAGAAGATGATATTATCGAAGTTTTAGTAAATCCTATGGCGTATGGTAAAACACGGGATACTTTATATGAACTTGGCATTAAAGAGTTTAACATTAGTGAAATTCAAATGATTCCGAATGATAAAATAACCCTTAACGAAGAAAACTTAATTCTTTTTAAACGCATTATTGATTTACTTGAGGACGTCCAAGACGTACAAGAGGTGTATCATAATGTGGAAGTGGCCTAACATTAATGTTATAATAGATTTTGACCAAAAATAAAGGAGGTAACTTTATGCGTCAATCAAACAACCCTGTATTCCGGAATATGCAAAAAAATGTTGATTCAGGTATTCACGCTGAAGTAATGACCAATACCGCATCATGGGGTGGCATTATCGGCAAGACATCCTTTCTTGTTTTACTTACAATTCTTTCCGGTATTGGAGCCTTTTTCATTCCGGTTGCAGTATTAATTCCCTTAATTATTGTAGGATCAATTAGTTCATTTTTCTTAGTGTTTTTTGCAATGCGTTATCCAAAAAAAGCAGCGACACTATCGGTCTTTTACGCTATTTTCCAAGGTTTAGCTTACGGTACCATTACCGCTTTAGTTGACTTTTATTTACCAGGAATTGGCCTAATGGCATTAATTGGAACATTTATTATTGTCGGAGTTATGGCTTTTTTACATGCAATCGGTGCAGTAAGAGCAACGCCATTTTTAGTGCGTTTCGTCTTTGGAGCACTTATTTCCATTCTTATTGGCTCCCTCGTTATGCTTTTAATTTATTTATTAGCACCGACAGTCCATGCTTCGATTGTTGGTAACTATACTTTAATGGTTATTGTCTTTGGAGCGCTTGTCATTTTAGGAGCAATCATGCTTATCATTGACTTTGATAACGCGAAACGGTTAGTCGAAAGTGGCGCCCCCAAAATGTATGAATGGCAAGTCGGACTTGGAATTCTTGTCACTGTCGTGTGGATTTACTTACAATTATTACGTTTCTTAATCGTAATATTTGGTAATCGTAACTAACGAAGAAAAAGAAAAATATTAATTTAATAAAATTAACCACCACTTAAATGGTGGTTTTTTATTCAAATAACATAAAAATTAGGCATATTTCATTAAAATTTATCACTAAACGAAACATAAGCGCTTAAGTTTAACTTTCTAAACAATTAACATTGACAATATATTATAAATATATTATTATTACTTACGGCATATCTGCCTTTTGTCGTCCCGGTAAGACGAAAATTGGTAAAGGAGAAAGAAAACGAATGCTACGTCAAACAACAAACGCAAAACAAGGAACAATTAATCGTACTTGGTACGTCGTTGACGCTACTGATCTTCCACTCGGTCGGTTAGCGAGCGAAGTTGCCATGACCTTAATTGGCAAGAACAAACCTGAATATACCCCTAACGTTGATTGCGGCGATTACGTCATCATCGTTAATGCGGAAAAGGTTAGTTTAAGCGGAAACAAACTTAAAACAAAAAAATATTACAACACGAGCCAACGCCCAGGTGGCCTTCGCGTACGGACTGCTGGTGAAATGATCGCTAACTATCCCGTCGAAATGGTCGAAAGAGCGGTTTGGGGCATGGTACCAAAAGGTCGTTTAGGCCGGCAAATGATTAAAAAATTATTTGTCTATGCTGGACCAGAACACAAACATAGCGCCCAACAACCAGTGGAATTACCGCTACGTTACATTGGAGGAAGTAAATAATGGCAAAGAAGAAAACAGAAATCTATTTAGGGACCGGACGCCGGAAATCAAGCGTCGCTCGCGTCTTTTTAAAAGCTGGTAAAGGAAGTATTATTGTTAACGATCAAGATGTTAATGAATACATGCCATACCAAACGCTTGTCATGGACTTAAAACAACCATTAACTTTACTTGATGTCGCCGATAAATTCGATGTGGTCGCTAATGTCCACGGTGGTGGCTTCACCGGTCAAGCTGGTGCGATTCGTTTAGGAATTGCCCGTGCCTTACTTGAAGCCGGATTAGATCGCGGAACGCTTAAGAAAGCGGGAATGTTAACCCGTGACGCTCGCGCTAAAGAACGTAAAAAATACGGTCTTAAAGGTGCAAGACGCGCTCCACAATTCTCGAAACGGTAATATAAAAATAAGATTGAGCCTTGGTCAAACCTTGGCTCTTTTTTTATTGTTTTTTAAATATCCATTAAGTTTCCGATAAATTAATGCAATTTTTGGGAAAATAGTAAATAAAAGGGTTGCAATATAAATAAGGTTATTATATTATATATAAGCATCCGGATACGGGCCTTTAGCTCAGTTGGTTAGAGCGCACCCCTGATAAGGGTGAGGTCGATAGTTCAAATCTATTAAGGCCCACCATTCTTATGCATCAATCACTACAAGGTAGTGATTTTTTTATTTATTTGCTCACTATGCATTTTCTATCACTATTTATTGCAATATAAATAAGGTTTTGCTATTATATTACAAGGCCCACGGACACTTAGCTCAGATGGGAGAGCGTTTCCTTCACACGGAAGAGGTCGGGGGTTCAATCCCCTCAGTGTCCACCAGAAAAAAAGCGCCGACGTGGCTCAATTGGCAGAGCAATTGATTTGTAATCAATAGGTTGCAGGTTCAAGTCCTGTCGTCGGCACCAGTTTTTGCAAATGTGGCGGAATTGGCAGACGCGCTAGACTTAGGATCTAGTGGGGTAACCCGTGCAGGTTCGATTCCTGTCATTTGCACCAAAAACATGATGCCCACTAATATGGGCTTTTTTATTTACGCAATTATTATATATCTTTATAAACAAAAAAACTCCTTAGTGTCCCAAGGAGTTATTTTCTATTATTGATAGGTTAATTACGATAAATTAATTAAGAATAAATATATAGCGAGGAATTGGAGTATCGTGCCGATATTAACCCATAAGTGCCAGACGAAGTGGAAGTATTTTACTTTATGACTTAAAGCATAAAAGATTGTCCCAATTGAATAAGCTAGTCCACCGGCAAGAATAAGCCAAAAGCCCGGTACACTATCAACATAAAGTTCTTTAATAAATAATAATGCGGACCAGCCAAGAATTAAATAGATAATAAAGTGGAACGCTTGGAATTTATAAACCCATATTGATTTAAAAACAATTCCTAAAGCAATAACGACCCATTGAATAATTAATAAGGCAATGCCTTTTTCAATCCATGTCATGCCAAAAAAGGGAACTTGTAACGATGGGAGAACAAGTAAAGCGGGAGCGAAAGTGCCGCCAATTAAAATAAAGATTGATAAATGATCAAACCGTTTAAAGACCCCTTTTGCTTTTGTAAAACTTAGCGCGTGATATAAAGTTGACATTGTATATAAAATAAAGATTGATAAGCCAAAGACGAGCGAACCAGCAAGACCGCGTGGCGAATCTTGTTTCACTAGTAATAAAATTAAGGCGACTAAGCCAAAGATAGCCATCACACAGTGACTAACCGCATTAGCGATTTCTTCACCGATCGATTGCCGTCTTTTTTTCTTTTTTGGTTCGTCAATATTTTCTACTATTTCATTTTCTTTAGTTACTTCCATAAGTAGATCCTCCCACGATTCTTTCAATAAGGTCAAACATTATACTATAATGTATAATGAGAAATGTAAAGGAGTTTAACTATGAAGCCTTGGGAAATAATTTTACTTGTCGTTGCAATATACGTTTTAATTATCTTTTTGTACTCTTTATTCGTTTATCTTTTAGTGCAAAAAACAATAGCCCGGCGAATGGATAAAAACCCTTTATTTAAATATTTTACCGCTGATGATTATATAGGACTTAAGGCAACCCCACTTTCTTTTAAGAATAGAAAAGGTGTTACTTTAAATGGCTTTGTCTATGAAAGAGAAGACGCTTTAACGAATGCCATAATTGTTTTCTTCCATGGGCACGCTGCCGGACATTTAGCCTATACAACCCTTATTAATGACTTAGTAACGAAAACAAGATACGAAGTATTAACTTTTGATTATATGGGATGCGACTTAAGTGAAGGAAAGAAGATGCCAAACATGAGTCAAGCATTAAGTGATGGCCATGACTTTTTAGCCTACATTAAAACCCTTGATGACTATAAAGATAAGCCGCTTATTTTAATTGGCCATTCATGGGGCGGTTATGTCGCTTCAAACTTGTATCCTTTAAATAAAGATAAAAAGATTATTAAAGTCGTATCCATTAATGGCTTAACGGATATTGCTTTAATGTTCAAAAAGATGGCGCGAGCTCCTTTTATGTTTATTCCTTTATACAATACTTTAACGTCATTTCATTACGGAAAACTAGCGTTTAAAACGACTAGAAAAAGCATTAAAGATACACCAGTGCCGCACCTTTTTATTCATGGGGAAAAAGATGATTCGGTCCCCCTTATGCCTTTTGTGTCAAGTTTAGTGCTGCAAAGTGATAAACATAAACGGATTAAGTTCCATTTTGAAAGTGATCGCTATCATAATGTTTATTTGACAAAGGAAAGTGAATTAAAGCTACGGGACTTATTAGTGCTTGTTAAAAATCATAACCGCAGTAAAAACAAAAGCGAAACGGAAAAAGCAATCTTAAATTTCCCTTTCGATGAAGCAGTTATTAATGATCACAAGATATTATCAATAATAGATGACTTTATTAAGGAGTCGGTATCATGAAAAAAGAAGAAATTAACCAATTACTAAATACGCTTCCGTTAAGTGAAAAATTACGTCTTCTAGTAGGCGAAAACTTTTGGGAGAGTATAACACTTAAAAACACTGATTTACCGCATATTGTTATGAATGACGGTCCTTTTGGGGTGCGGAAACCAAAACTAAATATTGGCGCGGGTGTCATTGAAGAAAGCTATCCGGCCACAGCCTTTCCGACCACAACCGCCTTAGCGTCTAGTTTTGATGAAGACTTACTTTATAAAATGGGTGAAGCATTAGGCGATGAATGTATTGATCAAGGCGTCGATATTTTATTAGGACCTGGACTTAACATTAAAAGAAGTCCGTTATGCGGCCGCAATTTTGAATATTTTAGTGAAGACCCGCTTTTGACCGCTAAATTAGGGAGTGCACTTGTTAAAGGCATACAAAGTAAAGGTATCGGTGCGACTTTAAAACATTATGCCGCGAATAATCAAGAAAAAGAGCGCTATACAACCAATGCTATTATCGATGAAAGAGCGTTAGAAGAAATATATTTAAAACCGTTTCATGATGTCATAAAATACGCTACACCGTGGGCGGTAATGTGTTCTTATAACCGGGTTAATGGCATGCACGCGAGTCGAAGTAAGATGTTATTAACGGAGAAACTACGGCAAAACGCAAAGTTTGAAGGACTTGTCATGAGTGATTGGGGAGCAGTAGTTAATTTAGTCGATAGTGTTAACGCGGGTTTAAATTTAGAAATGCCCGGTGGTCATATTAATATTAAAGAATTAGAGAAAGCGATTAAGGAAGGATTACTAAGTGAAGAAAAAGTAAATGAAATGATTACACCTTTACTTTCCTTAATGATTAATAAACGGGACAACCCTAAACAAGATAATGTTTGTGATTATGAAAAGAATTTAGAAATAGCCACTGAAATAATCGAAAAGAGTGCGGTTTTGCTGAAGAATGAAGATAATATCTTACCACTTAACGTTAAAACTAATGTCGCCTTAATTGGCAACTTTGCAAAAAAACCTCGTTATCAAGGAAGTGGTTCAAGTAAGATTAATCCGCACCAACTAATAAGTCTTTATGATGCTTTTGTAGATCATGATGTTAACTTTGTTTACGCCGATGGCTATTTAGAACATGAAGTCGCTGTTAATCCAAAACTTATTGAAGAAGCAAAAGATGTCGCGAAAGACGCTGATGTTGTAATTATTGCCGCGGGACTACCGGAATCATATGAAGTAGAAGGATATGACCGTACAACTTTAGCGATGCCACCAAGCCATAATGAATTAATTAAAGCAATTAGTGAAGTTAATAAGAAAGTTGTTGTTGTTCTTTCTACTGGCTCACCAGTATTAATGCCGTGGCTTAATGATGTTAAGGGTGTTTTATTAACACATCTTGCTGGTAGCGCAACGGGGCGAGGGACATATAATTTATTATTTGGGAAAGCTAGTCCTAGCGGTAAACTCGCGGAAACTTATCCTTTAAGTTTACTAAAAAGTGTCCCCGGTGAAGCGTTTATTAAAAGTGAATTAAATGTTCCCTACATTGAATCGCTTTTTGTCGGATACCGCTATTATGATACATTCAATGAACAAGTCCTATTTCCGTTTGGCTACGGATTAAGTTATACCCAATTTAAAATAAGTGACCATGATATTAAAGTTAGTGGTGATACATATAAAATAACCGTTAATGTGACAAACATTGGCCATTTAAGTGGCGGAGAAGTAATAAGTGTGTACATAAGTCGAGAATTTTCTAAACTTTTCAGTCCGCGCAAGGAACTAAAAGCATTTGCGAAAGTATATTTAAATCCGGGCGAGAAAAAGCAAGTAGAAATGATATTTTCAAAAGAAGACTTAAAAGCTTATGACCCAGTAAAAAGGAAGTGGGTTCTAGAAAATATTGATTACAGTGTTTACGTTGGCACAAACGTTAATGAAACGGAAAACTTATTCTTTATCTCGATTGAAGATGGTGAAGATTTAAAGCATTTGGAAGAGTATAGAAAACAAAATAGCGCTTATTATAATCATAATGAATATAGTATTACCCTTAATGATTTTAAAACACTTTATGGCCCGCCGCTTCCACTAGTGTTCGCTAATCGCAAACGCCCCTTTACCTTAGAAAATAATATAAGTGATACGACTGATTATTGGTTAGGACGCAAAGTTTATAATATGGTACTTGATCTCGCAGCGAAGAAAACGGGTAATGACCCTATACTACGCACTATGGCGCAAGAAAGCATTAAAGAAATGCCGTTTCGTACGATTCCGGCCTTAAGTTCAGGGGAAGTGACCATTAATGAGCGCGACGGTATTTTACTTATTTTAAATGGGAAACTAATACGCGGGTTATGGCGTTATTTAAAGAAAGAAAAAAAGAAGAGATAAGAAGGGCCATATAGGCCCTTTATTCATGTTATAATTATTTACATGTACGAGAACGAGAAAAAAACGACCCAATCCTTAAAGGTAGTTAAGCAACAAAAAAGTGATAAAAAGTATTTACTAAATATTATTATCATCTTGCTTATTACGATTACTTACACCGTCTTTTCTTTGTGGAGTGACTTGCCTGATGTTATTGGTGTCTTTAGTGGAGCGGCGGCAACATCGACACCGGATTATCGTGTTTTACTTATCATTTTATCGCTGATAGCGGGGCGCTTTTTAATTGAAGGGCTTATTTTATTTATCTTTGCCCGTCTTTATACCACAAATTATAAATATCATCGCGGTGTCGCAAATGGGTTAGTAGGACAGTTTTATAGCGATATTACACCAAGTTCAACTGGCGGACAATTTGCGCAACTAAAAACATTTGCACAACAAGGTGTTCCTTTATCAATTGCTGCCTCGATTATGGTGATGCATTTTATCCTTTACCAAATTGTGTTAGTCACCTTTGGCGGACTTTCGATTTTATTAAACCTTGATCAATTCGCAGGTCTTGCCCCGATTACTATTTTTGATGTAAAGTTTCCGGTATGGGCACTTTCGCTTATTGGTTTTGTTATTAACTTAATTACGATTGCAGGCTTATTCTTACTTTCATATTCGAAGAAAGCCCATAGTTTCTTTATTAATAAAGGCGTGGATATTCTTGCTAAACTTCGCATTGTGAAAAAACCGGAAGAGCGGAAAGAAAAACTATATGTATCGACCGAAAACTTTCGCGTTGAATTACGCCGTCTTAGTTCAAACTTCCCTGCTTCCCTACTTATTATGTTTTTATTTGTGGTGAAGTTTATCTTAAGTTATTCCGTTACTTTCTTTGTTGGCCTTATGTTAAACCCTGAACTTTATGGGGTTGTTAACTATTTGGAAACAATAACAAAATCAAGCTTCCTTGCCATGATTACTGGTTTTATTCCCATTCCGGGGGCTGCTGGTTTTGCTGAGTATTTCTTTGAAGTTATCTTCGCTCCGGTCTTTTTAAATGATGGAGCGTTTACGAAAGCCGTGCAAATTGTGTGGCGGACAAGTACTTTTTATACGAACTTACTTGTAGGGGGATTAGTAACTGCCTTCTACCGTTCAAGTATGGAAGAAATTGTTGACGAATCCGGGAAGATTCAAACTTATGATCAAGTTAAAAGTTACACCTTCGAAGAACGTGACCGTTCAAGTAGTACAATGTATAACACAAGTCAATTATCAATTAAAGAAATTCAACGCCGTCTTACCCCGCGTAAAAAGCGGAAGAAGCGCGATGAAGATGAGGACCTTAAATAATGCGGGTAGCGATGTTTAGTGATACTTTCGTCCCAGACACTAATGGAGTCGCGGTTTCAACTTATAACCTTTTTAAAGCATTAAATGATAAAGGTCATGAATGTTTTGTCGTAACATCCAATCCTTTTTCGAAGGAAGTTACTTTTATAGATAAAGTATTACGCATTCCAGGCGTGGAAATGAAAAATCTTTACGGCTATAACTTAGCCGCTCCCAACCGAGAAGCGCTGAAAATACTTCGTAAGCTAAAGATTGATGTCGTCCATATTCAAAGTGAAGCGGGAATGGGTATTTTTGGTAAAAGTTTTGCAAAATCTGAAAAGATTCCTTATGTTTATACGTATCACACGATGTATGAAGATTATACGTACTACGCGACTAAGGGCCGGATGGAAACGTTTGCCAAAAGTATTATTCGTCGTTTTTCAAGATGGCAAGCCGAAAGCGCCGATGAATTTATTTCGCCAAGTGAAAAAACAAAAGTATCACTTCGTGAATATGGCGTAAATCGTTATATTAACATTATTCCCACGGGGGTTGATTTTTCTAAATTTCGTTATAACCCGGAAAATGATGAGTTTTTAAAAGAGTACGCAGTAAAACATGACCTCGATAAAACCTTTAATTTAGTGTATGTTGGTCGCGTTGCTAAAGAAAAAAGTATTGATGTTGTCATTGAAGGATACGCTAAATACGTTAAAGCAAAAGTAAATCACGGGACGAAGCTTGTCATTGTTGGTGGAGGGCCCGCCATTGCTGAACTTACAGAGTTAGCGAATAAATTAGGAATAAGTGAATATGTTCATTTTGTTGGTAAAGTACTACCGGCCGACATTGGCAAATATTATCACTTAGGCGAAATATTTGTCAGTGCCTCGATCAGTGAAACGCAAGGTTTAACTTTTATGGAAGCAATGGCCGCGGAAAGAATTTTACTTTGTCGTTTTGATGAAGGACTCGTCAACGTTATAAAAAACGGCGAAAGTGGTTATTTCTTTAATAGTGAAGAAGACTTTGGGGCGATGGTCGATAAAATACAAAGTCTTTCCGAAAGTAAACTAAAAGCAATACGAAAGCATGCGAATGAGATTGTCGATGAATATAGTAATGACCGTTTTGTCGCCCGCTGTTTACACGTTTATGAACGGGCGATTCGCAACAATTGGTAATGATTAAAATTGTAGACATTAAAACAACAAAAAAAGCCGTAACTCTTGTTTTTGATAATGACGAAACCATTAATATTAGTAATGATACGAAACAAGAGTTTTTTCTTTATGTAGGAAAAGAAATTGATACGAAGACATTAAAGAAAATCGTGCAATTTGAGGCTAATCGAGTGCATTTTAACTATATTTTGCGCGTTTTAAGTCGTGGTGCCTACACAACTTATGAAGTAAAAGAAAAGCTTAAAAAGAAAGGGGCAAGCGCGGAAACGATTCAAGATATTGTTCAAAGACTTATAGAACTTAGCCTATTAGATGACGTACAATATACGAAAGATAAAGTTCACTACTTAATAAATATAAAACGTGCCTCAAACTTTAAAATTGTCCATGAATTAAAAAGACGCGGTGTTGATCATTATATTATTGAAGATGTTTTAAGTAATACCCCAGCTTTTGAAATAAACGCTTTACATCATCTAATTCCGAAACTCATTAAGAAGTATGAAAAAGAGTCGCTTAAAAGTGCTGCCTATAAAATAAATAACAAACTTTATAGTGATGGTTTTAAAAGTGAAAACATTAACGAAGCATTTCTCAACTACCATTTAGAAGATTATATAAATGAAGATGAGAACTTAAAACATTACTTTACAAAGATAACAAAAGAGTTAAGGAAAAAGGGCAAATTAGAGCGCAAAGTAGTGTATAATAAATTAAGAAAAGCAGGTTATCCTGACCATAAAATAACGTTAATAATAAAGGAGCGTATAAATGAAGATTAAAGAATTAAATGAAGGCATTCGCGTCATTGAAAACTATTTAGTAACGAATGTTACGAAAGGAACATCAAATAATGGACAAATGTATTTAACGGTATCACTCCAAGATAATACTGGGCAAATAGAAGCGCGCGTATGGGACGCAAATGATAATGATGTCAGCACTTTTAAACAAGGAACATTTGTGAAGATTGTCGCTGATGTAATTGAATATCGCGGCACTTTACAATTAAAAGTTATTACCGGAGAAGCGGTAAGCGCTAAAGACGTAAAGATTGAAGACTTTACGATTGTAAGTCCGGTAAAGTTTGAAACACTTAAAAAAGAATTAGACCGCTTATTAGATTCGATTAAGCATCCAAGTATCGCAAAGATCGTTAATCGCCTTATAAGTGACCGCTATGATGCTTTTATAACGTATCCGGCTGCAACAAGATTGCACCATGAATATACACATGGTTTATTAGAGCATACAATCACACTTGCAAATCTTGCTGATCGGATTATTGATTACTATATAAGTTTATATGACGGTAATTGGATTATTAATCGTGATTTAGTCATTGCTGGCATTTTAATTCATGACTTAGGAAAAACGATTGAATTAAGTGGCCCGGTATTAACGTCTTACACCGTTGAAGGTAAGCTTATTGGCCATATTTCACTTATGAACGCTGAACTACTTAAAGTAAGTGAAGAACTGGGCATTAAAGACGAAACTCCCTTGCTTTTAAGTCATATCGTCTTAAGTCACCACGGGAAACAAGAATTTGGCTCACCGGTTACGCCAATGCTTAAAGAAGCGCTCCTTGTCAGCATGCTTGATGATTTAGACGCGAAGATGAAGCTTGTAGAAAAAGCCCTCACCGTAACAAATGAAGGTGAATTCACTGACCGGATTTGGGCTATTGATTCTTCGAGTTTTTATCGACCGAAGAAATAATTATAATCCTGACTTAATTTTTTCGACAACCGATGGTAAGTTGAGGTCCCCGTCAAGATGGGTGACCATTGCAATTTGTAAGCCATCGGTTTTTCCATAGCGCGGAATAACGTGGACATGGAAATGGGGGACACTTTGCCCAGCTGGTGGATAATTATTAATAAGGATATTAACACCTAAGGCACCAAGCTTTTTCATTTGTACTTGCCCGATTCGTTGCGCGACATCGAGGACTTTATGCATCGTATCTTTCGGCGTTCCTAAGAAAGTTTCATGATGATCTTTTGGAATGACTAAAGTATGACCTGGTGCGGTCGGGGCAATATCAAGAAAGGCCATCACATAGTCATCTTCATAGACGAGGGACGACGGAATAACGCGGTCCACTATTTTACAAAACACACAATCTTTTGCCATATTTATCTCCTTATATACATATATATTAATTATAGCAAAAGTGCACAAACAAAAAACCGCAACACCGAAGCGCTGCGGTTTATTTCCCTTAGGAGGCAGTTTTATTTTTTCTCAGTATCAAAGATTTCTGGATACTTTTCCACAAAGAAGGCTTTAATAACTTCATCGTGGAAGACAATTTTTAAGTCTTTCATATAGAAGTTGAGCGCGTTTGTTTTCGTCGCTTCAAGTTGACTTAAGTGGAAAGTAACTTCATCGATAATTGCGGCAATTTCTTCTTCAGTCTTGAAGTGTTCGTAAGAGTTGCCATCAGCTTCTTTGGCCGCTAATTTAGCAGTGTTGACCGCTTCTTTAACTTTAACAATGTAGAAGGTGTCGTTTTCAAAGAAGAGGAAGTTACGGTTGTTACCTTTTTCATAAGTTTTTGGAACGAGATAATAATCACCACCAATGTTACGAACGAAGGTACTTGGTAAACGAGCTTCGTCTTCCCATTTGCCAGCATCTGCTAAGACACCAGCGTCATCTTTAACAAAGTCAACGCCGTTGGCGGTTCCGATGTTGAAGACGCGGGAACGAATTGATTCTGGTAAGCCACCAAGACCACCATTTTTAATGCCCCATTCGGTCGTGACGAAGTTTTGTTTCCGCACTTCAGTCTTTTCAATTTCTAAACCAACTTCTTTTGTATATTTACCGTTACCAGTAAAGCGATCTTCAATGGTGCGATCGGTTAAGTCGGGGTTATCTTTAATTTTGGCGAATTCATCTAAGATATCGCCATAAAGCGTATGGTCTTTTGTGCCATCTTTTAAGCCAGTAGCGGCTAAAAGGGCAGCTTCATTACCAATAAAGTCATCTTCAACGCCACGCCAGGCATTCGCTAAGATATTTAAGTCACTAGCGTTTGTGCCATCGCCTAAGATGTTTTGAT
>Ga0172382_10008940_pt1 | contig 13799 bp, 12 predicted proteins | sample Leawel138RmetaG_FD_122245 | JGI IMG/M metagenome (GOLD analysis project Ga0172382, IMG submission 122245) | Leachate microbial communities from a municipal landfill in Southern Ontario, Canada - Leachate well 138R metaG | ecosystem: Engineered > Solid waste > Landfill > Unclassified | place...
GAAGACTTAGTACTTTGATTGTTTTTGTGTTTTCTTTTTAATTATTTACCAACATATTTAATTTATGAAAATGAATTTGAACAATCTTTTTGTGCACAAAACAAACAAAAAAATCTATCTTCTCAAGCTTCCAAATAAAACGTAACTCTAATTGTTATTGATTTTTAGCTTGTAAAATGATAAGGTCACTTGAAGTTTTATGCATTTACGTAAATTGGTATTTTGCTAAAACAAATGTACAAAAAATTGCAACTTTTTTTTGAAAGATAGTTGCGAATCATTGATGATCAAACAAATACAAGTTGTAAAAACTTCCAAAAAATTTTTAAAGGATAGGTGAACAAAACAAGTATGAAAAAAACAAAAATTTTGGGAATAGACATTGGAACAACAGCAACAAAAGTTATAATCCTAGATGAAACTGGTAAAATAGTTGGGGAGACACAAAATGTTAGTACCCTTATCAGTAAACTAGCCACTTGGGCTGAAGAAAGTCCAGATCAATGGTGGAACAATGTAGTTCTTTGCGTACCAAAGCTTTTAAAAGAGACAGGCACTTCAGCCGAAGAAATTGCTGCGGTCGGTGTTGGAGGAATGGTACCTACCCTAATCCTTTTAGATGAGAATGGCAAAGTACTTAGAGATTCAATCCAACAAAATGATGCTCGCTCTGTTAAAGAAATAAATATTTTTAAGGAAAAGCTAGATGAAAATAATATTTTCCAAAGAACAGGGTCTTTAATAACTCAACAAAGCATTGGTCCTAAACTCCTATGGCTTAAAGAAAATGAGCCTAAAAATTTCAAAAAAGCAAAAACTGTCTTAGGCTCATATGATTACATAAATTATAAACTTACTGGAAAGCTTTTTGTTGAAAAAAACTGGGCATTAGAAAGTGGTTTATACGATTTAACAACAAATTCTTGGTTAAATGAAGTTGTTGAGGCTTCAGGTATTTCAGTAGACATGTTACCTGAAGTTAAAGACTCAAGTGAAATTATTGGTACTATTAGCAACGAAGCTGCTAAATTAACAACACTTCTTCCAGGAACTCCTGTTGTTGCAGGAAGTGCCGACCACGTCTCTTCAGCTTTTTCAGCTGGTATTAAAGAGAGTGGAGATTTGTTAGTTAAACTTGGAGGAGCTGGCGATATATTACTCTCTCTTGATACTCTAAAATTAAATCCTAGTCTTTTCATGGATTACCATTTAATTCCTAATCAATACTTATTAAATGGATGTATGGCTTCCAGTGGTTCGCTAATAAAATGGTTCCAACAAGAGTTTAGTGAGGAGTTTGATTACAAAGAATTAGACAAAATGGCAGAAGCAATTGATGCTGGATCCGAAGGTTTAATGGTCCTTCCATATTTCTTAGGTGAAAAAACTCCAATTTTTGATCCACTAGCAAGAGGACTTTTCTGGGGCGTAACTTTGCAACACACTAGAGCCCACTTTTTTAGAGCAGTAATTGAGGGAATTTCTTACGGTTTTTTACACCACGTCAAGATTATCAGAGAAATGGGACTTCCAATTAAAAGGATAAGAGTGACCAATGGTGGAGCAAGAAGCTTCTTATGGAAACAAATAACAAGTGATGTTTTAGGTCTTCCACTTGAAATAGTAGAAAACCATCCTGGCTCTTCTTTAGGTGTTGCTTTTGTTGCTGGTTTGGGTGCGGGCGTCTTTTCCAGTTGGGATGATATTGATAAAAGTATTGAAATTAAAAATATTGTTCAGCCCAATTTAGATAATCATGCTAAATATTTGGAAATGTTTGAAACATACCTAGAACTATATGAGGTAAATAAGCCTCTGTTTCATAAAGTAAACGGATAATAAAAGTGACTCAAGGCACATAAACAAAACAGTGCTTCACTTAGATTTAATTAACTAATAGACAACCTTAGGTCGTAGTAATCAGAGTTTAAAACTGCGACCTAGGGTTTTTGACCTTTGATAAACTAATACTCAACTACATAAGGCTCTTATTATTAAAGTCTTTCAAACAGCAATCAATATATTTATCTCCAAATCAAATTTATCTTTTATTCTAATTGAGAAATTTGAACACTTTTACAAACATTTATATTATCAAACTATTCTTATCTTATTTCACAAGAATATGACTATATTTTTGTTATAATAAGAACTTTAAAGCATACAAGTAAATACACTTAATTCTTCATAATATATAGACTTCCTTTGAAATAAAAGGTAATATAGAACATAGAACTAAACTTTGTTTGCATGGAGGATTTTAAAATGAATTGTAAAGAATTTGATTCAGATTTTTGTAATGTCAAATACATTGAAGAAGACAATGTAGTTCTTTTAGCGTGGAAAAAACCAAGTTATTTTGATGATTATCGCTCTCCTTCATTGTTTATGCTTTGGTTGTTGCAAGAGCATCCTGACAGCAACTATATAGTGGATGCTAGAAACGGTTTTGAAGATGTTCAAGAAGATGTAGATTGGGGATTCTCGCTGTTGTTACCTCTGATGGCCAAAACTAGTTGTAAAACAGTAGTTTTTATAATGAACCCAGTTAACGAGATTGAAGGTGAAATGAGCATGTGGGGTAATGAGTTTAAAAAATACTTTGATGTACATCGTGTTGACTCTTACGAAAAGGCACTTGAATTTGTAAAGTAGCATTACATGCTATTGTTTAATCCTTTAATTTAAAAAGCCTAGGTGACTATAAAGTCCTAGGCTTTTTCTTTTATATGCTATTTGCAACAATCGTTATTGTGACTGTTGCAAATATTTTTGGCAACAATAACTAAATTGTTGCCATTAGTCTGAAATTATTTATCTTATATGGCGAACACTGATATCAGCAATATCTGAAATTTCAGGAGCAATTAAGTTCTCTCGATCAAGAGATATGGGATTTCCTCCCATTGCTCTTGCTAGGATTAAAGTTTGTGCTCCTTTCTCAGTATATTCAGCAACTATAAACGCATCCTCTAGAGTGTCCCCAATATATATTGCTCCATGGTTTTGCATTAGAGCTGCTTTTCGATTTCCCAATGCTTCAAGAATGTTATCAGCCAACTGTTGAGATCCTACCGAAGCATATTCAGCACAAACTACATCTCCCCCCACATAAAGTTCCTGTTCTGCCAAATATGTGGGAATGTTTTCTTTACAAATAGCAAAAACTGAAGAATAAAGAGCATGTGAGTGAACAATTGCATTTATGTCTGGTCTAGCTCTGTAAATAGCAAGGTGCATTGGCCATTCAACTGTGGGATACCTATTTATTTCTGGATTAAGAATTTTTCCATCTATATCTATAACCACAATATCTTTACTTGTTATATCTTTCCAGTTTTTTATTTCCAACTCTTCACTTGGTCTTGGATCAATATAAATTAATCCAGTTTTAGGATCTCTATAACTTAAGTCACCTGAATCAAGAGAAGTACTCAAACCAGAATCTACCAACTTATGGGTGAATTTAACTACCGTATCAATTATTTTTTTATCCATTTTTACTATCTCCTAAATATTTTATATTAAATTAAAATTCTTCTTATCATTAGAATCAAAATAGTTGAGTTTATTTATCTAACATTCAATTTGTTAGATTTAAGGTGTTTTCATATGCTAATTTATTTAAACAAGACTTCAGTACTTCGACCCCTTTATTCATATCTTCGATAGAAGCAAACTCTTCTGGACAATGACTACGTCCATCTTTGCATGGGACAAGCATTCCAACCTTGCCAAGCTTAGCCATATTCAATGTGTCATGACCCGCTCCACTAGATATTTTTTTATATGAATACCCAAGATTTTTACAAGCATCTTCGAGTAGCTCTGTTAATTTATCATCCATTGAGGTTGCAATATTGTTAGGGAATTCTAGCCAACCTATCTCTTTACCACCAGGTAAAGCTTCTTCTTCACAAACACTTTTTACTGCTAAAGCAATTTCTTGTTTTATTTCTTCAACTGGATGGCGAAGATCTACTGTAAAACTCACTTCTCCTGGTATCACATTTTCAGCATCTGGCTTTGCCCAAATTCTTCCCACTGTTATTACACCATCTCCAGTGTTTTTCGCAATTTCTGGAAATCTTGCTATTGCACGGCTAGCATATACCATTGGGTCCTTGCGATTAGCCATTGGAACTGTGCCCGCATGCCCAGCTTCACCATACATTGTAACTCTGAACTGTTGCGTACCTACAATTGCATCCACTACTCCAATCGACAAGCCACTACTTTCTAATACAGGCCCTTGCTCAATGTGCATCTCCAGATAGGCACCAACATTATCCCTTACCGCATCTTTGATTTTATTTGCATCAAGTCCAACCTTAGACATAGCTTCAGCTATTGTAATTCCATTAACATCAGTTTTTGTCTTAAAGTCATCTTCATCTAAAGACCCAGCAACTGCATGACTTCCCATCAAACCAATGGAAAAACGTGATCCCTCTTCTCCTGTAAATGCTACAACTTCGATAGGAATAATAGGTTTTCCCTTCTCTTCTATTATTCTTTTTACAGCAGCAAGACCACCAAGTACACCGAAAATTCCGTCGTAGTTCCCTCCATTACGAACTGAGTCAATATGGGAGCCAGTTATAATTGGAGGAGCATTTTCAAACTCTCCATCAATCCTTCCCCAAAGGTTTCCAGCAGCATCTTTTCGCACAGTTAAACCACTTTTTTCCATCCATTTAGTAAGTAGTTCTTGTATTTCAAGTTCTTCTTGGGTATAAGATCCTCTATAATAGCCTCCATCTGGCAAGGCACCAATTTTAGATATAGAATCAAACCATTGTTTTAGTTCTTTCAAGTTTTGTTCCTCCTAATGCTCTGTAATAATAGCCCCGTCAACCATTACTTTTTTCCCTTTAGAAATTGTAAGTAATGGCTTACCCCAAAGTCTCCACCCTTCAAATGGGCTTTTAGCACCTTTTGTATAAAAATACTTTGAATCAACTGTCCACTTTATGCTCTCGTCTATTAACACTAAATCTGCATCTAATCCTACGCTAATAGTCCCTTTTTTATGGGAAAGACCAAATATTTTAGCAGGATTTTCACAACATAGTCGCAAAATATCAGCAGTTATTATTTTGTTTTTGTGACAAGCATCTAAAAGTAATGGCAACATCGTTTCTAATCCAACCATTCCACTTCCACATTCACTTAATGTTTCTTTATTTTTTTCATATTTAGCATGTGGTGCATGATCTGAAGAAATGTAATCAACTGTTCCATCTTTTACTCCAACCCACAATTCATCAACATCTTGCTGAGTTCGCAATGGAGGATGAATATGAGCAGAGCTTCCATCTTTTTTCAGGTTGTCTGAAGTTAAAAATAAATAGTGAACACAAACTTCTGCATAAACTTTAGCATTGGGATACATGTTTCGCATAAGGCGAACCATTTTTAGACCATCTGCAGTGCTCAACATTCTAATTACTACAGGCACATCAAAATAAGCTGCAATAGGGAAAATTCTAGCTATTGACATTGCCTCTGTTTCCCCACTAGTTGCATGAATTATCTGTTCAATTTCTGAAGCACCTGATTGTCTCCTTAGTTGTTTTCGAAGTTGTTCAACGTCATTATCCATAAGATAAAAACAAATAGGTATATTTGCCTTTTGTAATAATTTAAAAGTTTCAATCCATGTCTTTGTTCCATAAGAAAATATGTTATCAAAAACATCTAGTGCTATAACTTCTTCACTTATTAAAGAATCAATCCAACTAGGAAATGCAGCACATACACCTCCTGCTAAGTAGGCATCCACTATACTTTTGTTCTTTAATGCTTCTTTGGCTTTCCTGATTGCCCCTATAGTTGTAGCTGGGGGATTACTGTTTGGCATAGCCATAACAGTAGTAACTCCCCCATTTGCTGCAGCCATTGTTGCTGACTTAAAGTCTTCTTTATGTGTAAAACCAGGATCTCTAGCATGAATGTGGGCATCTATAATTCCAGGAAGTAATGTTAAACCATCAGCATTGATTGTCTCCTTAGCATCTATCACTTGACCTTTAGGTTCTACTACGGAGATTTTTCCATCTTTAATTCCAACATCCCATAACCCTATTTTATCAGCTAAATGAGCTCCCAAAATACATAAGTCATTCATCTATATAATCCTCATATGGCTTTAACATTTACCCTAGTAAGGGAAAGGTATCCCTGCATCTTCTCCAACCTCAATAAGGTTTTTTGCTAATGATGGGTGTAAAGGAATACCTTCTTTCCTACGTTTTTCAGCTGTCAGGTAACTTCGCTCTCCAGGAACATATATTTCACCTGCCCCTTCTGCTTTAGGACAATCTTTTAGTTTTGTTACATATTTATCGAGTCTATGTTTAAACTCTTCTAGGGGCATAAATGAATCAATTTTAATAGCTCCAATGAAATGAGACATTTCAGTGTTTACATCATGGTCTCCATAGTAGCCTAAATCGTCTGAAACTACTCCGCCACTCAAAACTCCAGTGAGAATTTCAGCCATGCAACTAAGAGCATACCCTTTATGGCCACCAAAAGGTAACATAAGACCATTCATTGCTTCCATCAGGTTTGTAGTAGGTTTACCTTCCTCTGTAACAGCCCAGGTCTCAGGAACAGTGGTCTCTCCTTGCATAGCCATCATAGCCATTTTAGTCCAACCAACTACCGTACAGGCCATATCAAATACGACAGGAAAATTATTCCCAGGGACTCCGAAAGACCATGGGCTTGTCCCTAAAAGACGTTTTTTCCCACCGGGAGGTGGCATTTGTGGTGTTCCATTTGTTATACAAATCCCAATATAACCATTATCGGTAGCTAATTTTGAATATATTCGACAGGCTGTTAATGTATTTGAATTTCTAACACTTACAAAGCCCACATTATTCTTCTCAGCCTTTTCTATGGCTAGTTCCATTGCTCTCCAACCCATAATTTGGCCAAATCCACCTTCTCCGTCACATAAGGCTGTGGTAGGTGTATCTTTTATAATACGCAACTTTGCTTTGGGATTATCTCCCCCATGTTGAGCCCGTTTAACATACATAGGAAACTTTAAAACACCATGCGTATCGACTCCCATTAAATCAGTTTCTACTAACACATAAGACATTACTTGGGCATCTTCTTTAGAAACACCCTCTTTCATTAAAACCTTCGTACACCACTCTTTTAAATCTTTTTCTCGGACACTTTTAGGAAGATTCATATGTTCTTCGTGTTTATCATTATTAAATGCATATGGCGATAAATTTCTTTTTTCTGACATTTTTAAAACTCCTGTTTAACGTATTAGTAAATTCGGTAACCAAAGTACCATTTTAGGTAATAGTGTCATCGTTATTAGAACAAGAAACAGTGCAGCTAAATATGGAGCTGCTTCTTTCATAAAGTCGCTCAAACTTACTTTAGCAATGTTAGTTGTTACAAACATAACCATACCTACAGGTGGGGTAATCTGACCTATCATCAACGCTAAGACCATAATTACACCAAAATAAATAGGATCAATTCCGTAACTATTTATTAATGGCATCACAATAGGAACCGTCAATAAGGTAATTGCTATTCCATCCATAACTAGTCCAATTATTAAATAGAAAAGTATTAAGACGCCTATTACTATTCCTTTGCTTTGAGTGAATTGAATAAAGAATCCCAATATTTGTTGAGGGACACTTTCTAACGCTGCAACCCAACCCATAACGTTGGAGGCGGAAACAATTATCATAGTAGTGGCTGTTAGTACTGTTGTTCTAAGAATAATTCCTGGCAAATCTTTTAGAGTTAGTTCTTTATATATAAAACCTAACAACCCAGTGTATAAAGCAGCTGCAACAGCAGCTTCTGTTGGGGTATACCATCCGAATAAAATACCTCCCATTATAATTACTGGTGTTAATAAAGGTAGAACACCCTCTTTAAGTGCGTGCAAGAAGTTAGACCAAGAAAATTTGGTGACCACTCCATAATTTCGTTTTTTAGCTATAAAGTAAGTTACAACCATTTCATAAGCACATATAAAAATACCTGGAAGAACACCGGCTATAAACATTTTCCCTACTGATACACTAGCTACACTAGCGTATACCAACATATTTATACTCGGTGGAACAACAGGACCAATAACAGCTGAACAAGCTGTCACTGCAGCTGCAAAGGGTTTTGGGTAGCCTTTAGCAACCATTTCAGGAACCAATATTACACTGGTAGTGGCAGCATCTGCAGTAGCCGAACCCGACATACCTGCCATCATGGTACTACTTAATATATTTACATGAGCTAAGCCCCCCCTAAACTGCCCTACTGCTGCTTGAGCTAAGTTCATGATTCTTTTTGTAGTTCCACCATGATTCATTAATTCTCCAGTCAATAAATAAAAAGGAACAGCCATCAAAGTAAATGAGTTAATCCCTCTAAAAAGATGGTTTGCAATTCCAACTAGTGAAATTGTATCTTGAGTAACAATAAAAACAGCACACCCAATACCCATAGCAACAAATACTGGAGCTCCCACAAATATTAAAACAATCATGACTCCAAACATTAATATAGACATAAATTACACCTCAGTTTTATGGTTTTCAGAACCTAAACCATCTTTTTTGCGAAACCGTTTGAAAATATTAACTGAAACAGCAATTAGCATTATGAAACCACCAACCATAACTGCTGAGTTCCACCATGCCATAGGCATGAAAAAGTATTTTCTTAATGTTGCTACTGCTTGTGTTCTTGTACTTTTTACTAAAATATACCCACCACCGATCATTACTAAACAAAATATTATTGTCACAATTTCATTTAGTAACTCAACGTAGGTCTGCACCCTTTTTGGCATTTTTTTAAGAAAATAATCTACTGCAATATGTTTACCTTCAACCATGCCTAAGCCACAACCTAAAAAAACCAAATAAACTAATAAATAACGCCCAATTTCATCAGTCCACATAACATCAAAATTTATGAAAGATACATTTCGTGAAACTATCATTAGAACCAATGAAACTGTTAAAAAGAGAAAACAAAAGATGCATAGTGCTTTGACTATACCCACTAATAATTTGCTAAGTGACATAAGAGCTTCCCTCCAAGTTTAAACCCACCATTATAAATAAATCCTTATGAAATCTTTCTCACTTTCTGATTATTTCATCTACTATTTGTTCTACATTTCACTCAGAAAGGTCCAAAAAGAGGTAGAAATGCAGATAGCAAAGGCAAATACAATTATTCTCATCTTACAATTGCCAACCTGTCCAAAAACAGGTTGGCTCTTAAAAAATTAAAACTTATAAAAATAAATAAGTATTCATCTTACAGTTTATTGATTGCATCAATCCAATCCATTGGAACTGTTCCCAAAACCTTGGGTACATCAGCTACAGATTTACGGAATGATTCAATATCAGTAGGTTTGTTAACTGCAACTCCAGCTTTTCTAATATTTTCAACTAACTCATCTTCCATATCAAGTAATGCTTGTCTCTGATACTCTTCAGCTTCTCTAGCAGCCTTTCTAACAATTTCTTGATCTTCTGCACTTAAACCTTTTAGCCACTTGTCATTCATTAGAACAAATGTGGTGCCTAACATATGGTGTGTTAAAGTGACGTACTTTTGTACTTCTTGGAAACTTTGGGCATAGAAAGTTGATGCTGGGTTGTCTTGTCCATCTGCTACGTTTTGTTGAAGAGCTAAATACAATTCATTAAGACTAACAGTAACAGTTGTAGCACCCATTGCTTTAAAGGTTGCAGAATAAACTTCCATATCAGGAATTCTAATCTTCATTCCTCTCAAATCACTAACAGTATTAATTGGTTTTACGTTGTTAGAAATATTTCTCCATCCAATAGATACATATCCCATAAGAGCTAATCCATTTTCTTCAAAACGTTTGCCTAATTCTTGTTTTAGAAAACCATCAAAACTTTTGTATGCATGTGTATAATCTCTATATAGGAAAGGCATATCAGTAACAGCAGATTCTGGAACCCAAGAAGTTGTTGAACTTCCAACAAACATTTCTTGTTGCCCCATTAACATACCTTCAATCATCTCTCTATCATTACCTAAAACTGCATTAGGAAATATTTGTACAGAAATCCGCCCATTACTGTTTTTTTCGACTACTTCTTTAAATTTAGTAGCAAAAATGTGGTACTGGTGTCCTTCTGCCCCGGCGTGACCAAATCTAATTACACTTTGATCTTTGGCTTGTTCTTTACCACCTTGTGCTGGTAGAAAGGACACAGCCAATACTAAAATTGCAACTAGAACTAAAACACTTTTCTTTCCAAAATTTTTCATATTCCCTCCATATAATTTTGGTATAAATTAAAATCAAACTTAAATTTATTAACCTCCTATACAAAGATTTTATAACTAAGAAAAACACATTTTATTAAAATCATTATTTAATAATATTGTCTTCTTTATAAATTATTGAAAACTTCGTAAATTTTACTCACTCTAATTAGAGATGGTAACCTACTTTTGCTGTTCAATTGTTGTAAGTTAAACCAATATTCAAACGTTGAAATGAACACAAACAACAAATAACACACATTTTACGTCATATCTACCATAAAAAAAGTTTGTTCAAACAATTTTTTGGTTAATTGAACAATATCACATGAATAAACACCTGTCAAATAGATAAAAATATATTTTAAAGCTTCTTTCTAAAAGTAGGATATTAAAAGTATGGGCTTAACAACCTGAAGGAATTTTGAATTCTGTAGTGCAAACCATTAATAGGTAACTTAAATAACAAACTTTTAAAATTTACTCTCTATCGATTAATTTATCTGATTAAAACATTTTTTCTACAAAACCTACTTAATTGACACTTTAATTTTGATTGCTGATAATAGTGGGTAATGTAGTGCTACTCTTGGCAACATAATAAGGTAAAGGGTGTAAAATTAGTGTTATCAATCGAAAATGCAAAACAAATAGTTGATGAAATAATGGTTCCAGCAGCTCTGGCAGCTGGAGACCTTTTAAAAAAAGAGTTTTATAAAAGAGATTTCGCAATAAATCAAAAGTCGGGACAAAGTGATTTAGTAACAGAGATTGATTTAAAATCTTCAAACCTCATAAATTCAATTTTAAAAGGGATGGCACCAAATATCCCCATCATTGATGAAGAGGATGAAGTTATAACCAAATTTGATAATATTGAATTGGCCTTCATTGTTGATCCCCTTGATGGAACTTTAAACTTTGTTCATGGGTTAACAGAGTTCACCGTCTCATTGGGCTTAGTTTATAAAGGAAAACCTCTAGCTGGGGTTGTCTATCATCCAGTTCTAGAAGACCTATTTAGTGGTGTTGATAAACTTGGTTCTTGGAAAAATGGGAAAGAGATTAAAGTTGGAGATGAAAAGAGCTTAAGTGAATGTTTAGTAGGCAGTGGAGTTCCTTACGATCCAAATATAAGAGAAAGTAGTTTTATTAAACCTTTTCAACTTTTAATGAACAAGGTTAGAGAAATAAGATTGCTAGGTAGTGCTGCCTTAGCTTTGTGTTATGTAGCCTCAGGTCAATTATCAGGATTTTATGAATATGATTTAAGCCCATGGGATGTAGCTGGAGCTACTGCTATTATTTTAGGTGCAGGGGGATCTGTCCTACCAATTAAAGATAACACCAGTTTCATTTTTGATGGAACAATTGTAGCTGGAAATAGTATAATTGCTCCACTTCTTAAAAGGGAACTAAATATTTAATTACCTTTAGTTTAGCTTAAATGCACTTTCCATTTGATCTATCTCGTACTCTTTGAGCTTTAGTGAGGAAGCTATATTTCGCCAACCACTTATTCTATCTAACATCTCATCTTTGATTAAATGTGCCTCTTTATTATTAACTCTAAAATGGTGCGCCTGGCTTAATATTAGTTCAAAATCTAAACTACGGTTTATTTCATCAATTGCTAAACTCAATGATTTACCTCTTGGATCGGGATTTAAATCAAATGCTGGTGAGAGTTTCCAACCACTACCATTTAATATAAAACCATGGTTTCTCAAATGATCATCCGTATTTGAAATAGCAATATTAAACAAAATCCTACGGAAAAGCTGATTTAAATCAGCAATAACATGACTACCAAATTGAAGGATAAACTCAACTATTTCGAGGTAGCTTGCATCACTATCCCAATCTTTTCTACCAAGCAGACTTAAAGCTGATGTGTAATGAAGCCTTCCCCCTTTCTCAATTCTATCAAATCTCTGACTCAGAAAAGTACTTCCTTGATCTGTAAATGAATAAATTTGTGTTTTTGGAACTTCAATACCGCACATTTGTGCCAACGTGTGAGCAACTTTTTCCCATGCCCCAATATTGGCAAAGTCTTTCATTGATGGGAACTTTGCTATCCAAAGAACCCCCTTTTCATCAATGACAGAAGCTTTCGGGCGAGCTCCTCCTAAAGAGGACCCAGGATGTATTAATTTTAATAACCATTTTTCTTCTTCACTATTATCCTCTAAACGCAAGCTCCAATTTTCCAATTCTCGTAATCTAGCTAAAGGGGGTATGGCAAAATTATCTCCTTCAGAGAGAAATTGAGAAGACCCAATCTCTTTAAATCTTAAAGCTCCGCTTCTTACAAAATCGTTTACTCCTAACAAAAAGTCAGACTCTTGAAGATGTTGAACACTTCTGTTTTCCTTTTTTGCTAAAATAGATTCCTTTCTCTTCATCAGAGTTCGCCCCCACCTATCAGGGGCTGAATCAAAAAATAATCCAAACCATCCTTTTTCAGCTTTAGGGAATTGCTGCCCCCTAAAAGGGTATATGTCTGGGTCTAAATGGTATTTGTTTTCATAGTGTTCAAGCCAATACTCATCATATGAAAAAGCAATGATTTCCTCATTCCCCTTTTTATCAATGTGTAACTTTCCAATCAAAGTGTCTACAACGAACTCAGGCCAAGATGCATAAACTTCAATCTCTTTTTTCATTTAAGTATCCCGTCTCGCCCTTTTTTTTGTTGTAAGATTTAAATCTTGCATTCTTTTGCCTAGAACATCATCTTTGGCTACTAGCAACAGGTCATCTGCTAAGTTTAAAGCTAAAAGAACTTTTGCATAGGATCCAAAAGCAACATTGGGTGATCCCTTTTCAATAGACCATAAAGTTGACCTACTAATACCTGCCCTTTCTGCAACTAAATTTACTGGCAAGTTTCTTCTTAGCCTTGCCAAAGCTATCTGTTCTCCCATCTTCTCCATTTTTCTTCTAAGAGATGGGAGGATATCACTTTGATCTCTTATCATACTTATAAGGTATATCAGATATAGCTATGAGTCAATTTAATGTTTATGATTATGAACAAAATAAGCATTTTGTTTACAATCTTTAACATTATTCACATAGAGAAGACTTTTCCATTTCCTTTGGTTGAGTTGGGATGGTTTTAATTTTAAAGATAAAGTAGTAGTACATAAATAAAATTATAAAGCCAATAACTATTCTAACGTGGATAATTTTTACTAAGTAGGCAGAGAATAAAAGCACTGTGGTAGCTAAGCTTACCAATTTAACCTTAGTTTTTAATGTCATGGACCTATTAGCTAAGAACTCTTCAAGGTAGTTTTTATAAAGATTAGTGCCCATAAACCACTTCTCAAACCTTTTTGATCCTTTAGAGAAAAAGTAAGAGGCCAATAGTAAAAATGGCGTTGTTGGTAAAATAGGCAAAAAAGCTCCTAAAGCCCCTAGCCCAACAAACAAAAATCCTAAAACTATATATAGTGCTCTAATTGATCTATTCATAA
>Ga0172382_10008941_pt1 | contig 13799 bp, 11 predicted proteins | sample Leawel138RmetaG_FD_122245 | JGI IMG/M metagenome (GOLD analysis project Ga0172382, IMG submission 122245) | Leachate microbial communities from a municipal landfill in Southern Ontario, Canada - Leachate well 138R metaG | ecosystem: Engineered > Solid waste > Landfill > Unclassified | place...
CCCCGTCCCCCCGCCGCCTGCTCGTCCGCCCCGCCCCCCGGGCCTGGCGGACAACCGGCCCCGCCTTCAGGGCTGGCCGTCGTCCTCCATGCCCAGCTCCCGCTCGGTGAGATACTTGCGGCCGGTGGCCCGCAGGATGCGCGCCACGGTTTCGCCCTCGGGCGCGCCGCTGGCGGCCAGCCCTTCCAGGATGGCATCCAGCCGCCGTTCCTGGGCCAGATAGGCGCGCATGGCCTCCAGGGGGTCGCGCCGCACGGCCAGGGTGCTCATCCAGCCGATGCCCTCGGCGTACACCGCCCGCGAGGCCGCGTGGGCCGCCACCAGGGCCGTCAGGTGGGCCAGGGGCAGGCGCGAGGTCAACCGCTCCTCGTAGCGCCGCACCAGCACCGGCGGGCAGTAGTCCAGGAGCAGGGCGTAGAGCGCCGGGTCGCCGCGCAGGGCCTGCGGGCCGTCCAGGCTCGCCTTGAGGGCCGCGTCCAGGGCGTCGGCCAGGGCGTTCATCTCGCGCGAGAGCTCCGCCGTCAGGGCCGTCAGGGGCCGTTCCCCTCCGGCCGCGCGGTATTCGCGCACCAGCAGCCGCGCCTCGTCGCGGGCGCGACGGCGCAGGATGTCCAGCACCTGGGCCACATACTCGTCCTTGATCTCCAGGAACTCGTCGTCGGACAGGGCCAGCCCGGCCAGGATTTCATAGGACGAACTGATGACCCCGCACTTGTTGGCGCTGGCGCCGTGGACCACGAGCACCCCGTGCTCCTGGAGCCGCTCGCGCGCGCCCGGGGAGAGGAACAGGTTGGCCCCCTCCACCACCGCCCAGGCCGAGGGGCGGCCGTCGGGCAGCAGGAAGTCGCGCCAGTTGTCCTCGTTCATGGTGTCGGGCCGGCCCCCGGCGGGGATGAACAAGTCGGCCACTGCGGTGTTGTGCAGGGTGTCGCGCAGGTGCGCGCCGCCCGGCTCGGAAACGCGGACGCAGAACGCGCCCGCCCCGCGCAGCAGCCCGGGGTCGAACTCGGCCACGCCCAGGTTCGCGTCGGCCAGGCGCAGCAGCTCGCCGTGGTCCAGGCCGTCCGGGTCGTAGAGGGCGCCGTGGCCGTCGCTGGCCGAGACGATGCGCACGCCCGCGCCGTATTCGCGGATGAGGATGCGCATGGCGTTGGAGGCCACGTCGCCGCGGGTACCGCCGGTGAACTTGACCGAAAACGGACGGGCGCGCGGATCGATACCCAAAAGGCGCAGGATCTCCTCGGCGAAAACCACAACGCCCAGGGAGGTCACGCCGTAGCGCTTGTGGCTGATGCCCGTACGCGGCTTGGAGCTCATGAGCGCCGAGGGCCAGGGATAGCCCCGGGCCCGGGCCCGGGCCACCATCCATTCGATGTGCGCGGGGGTCACGTTCTCGTCGGGGCCGAGGAAGACCACCTCGTCGCGCCCCAGGTGGTCCACCACCCGGCGCAGGCTGTGGCGGCCCCTGTCGGCCAGGATCAGATCCAGCAGGGCGTCGGTCATGGACTTCACGGCCAGATCGAGGTCGGCCCCGGGCTCCAGGAGCAGAACGGCCTTGGAGCCGCCCTCGGGGATGTCCTTGTTCTTGCTCTGCTGGCTGAGGGCCAGGGCCGTGACCTCGGCGAACTGCCGGCCCGCCTCCAGCTCGAACTGCGCGGCCTCCGCCGTGGGCACGATGCGCACCCCGCCCCGGGCCATCTCGCGGTAGCGCACATGAAAGGCCTGATAATGTGCGCCGTGGAAGAAAAAAATGCCGTAGGGCGCCTGCCCGCCGCCCGGGACGGCGCCCCGCCCCGGCCCCCGGCGCCCGGGCAGGCGCGTGAGCACCGCCGGGTCGAGGCGAAAGCCCAGGCCGAACCGCGCGTCGAGGTACTGGTTGGTGCGCAGGGTGTGGGTGACGAAGGTTTCCATGACCTGGAAGACCCGCGCGGGCATGTCGGCCGAAATGGCCGCGCGGGCCTCGCGCAGGGCGCGCAGGGCCTCGCCCTGGCGCCGCGCGCGGCCACGGGCCCCGGCCGGGTCGAAGCGGGCCGCGAAATAGTCCAGCAGCCTGCGGGCCGCCCCGGGCTGGGCCAGAACCGCCGCGGCAACGTTGGCCGTGGTGTAGGCGTAGGGGTCCAGGCCGTGCAGGAACTGGTGGGCGAAGGCCGCCCCGGCGCCCAGAAGCGCCACCTCGCCCAAAGAGAATCCGGCCTCCAGCAGGGCGTCCAGGGGGCGGCCCGTGGCCTGCCACTTCACCGTGCGCAGCTCGGCGAACAGGGCCTCCCGGCGCTCCGGGGCCAGGGCCGGGCTGTCCTGCGGCAGATAAAAGCTCATCACGCAGAAAGACCGCCCCGGCGTGGCGTACACGTCGGCATAGGCCCGCTCGGCGCGGGCCCCGGCCCGGCGCAGGATGCGCGCCGCAGCCAGCAGCACCCCCCGGGCGGGCGCCTCCATCATGGCCACCACCAGCCGCGACAGCCCGGGATAGACCCCGGGCTCCAGGGCCACGTCGACGCCCTCGCGGCCCCGGATGTGCCGCCAGAGGGCGAAATGGCGCATGGTGCGCCCGGCCTCGAACTTCTGCACGCAATCGTCCGTGGCCGAGGCCAGGAACGCGCGGAACTCCGCGAGCATCCGGGGGCGCAGGCCGCCCTCGGCCCGGGCCAGCTCCAGCGCCCGGGCCAGGGCCGGGCCGTCCGGCTCCGCCTGCCTGGCCGGGGCGGAGACGAAGGTATCCAGGCGCAGGCGGCCGTCGGCGGTCTGGACCATGCGCGCGCCCAGGATGCTGCGCGCGGCGACGCCCTCCACGGCGGCGACCATGGCGTCCATGTCCCCGCCCGGGGACAGAACGGTGCGCCGCGTGCCGCAGGGGCTCTCCAGGACCACCACCTGCCCCTGGGTCAGCACCTGCCCCGAGACCAGGGCCCGCAGGTGCGCGGCCTGCTCCTCCCCGCTGTGGGTGCGGAAGTAGTAGTCCGGCATCTGGGCGAAAAACCAGGGGACAACCTCGCGGGTGGCCGCGTCCAGGCGGCTGGCCAGCAGCTCGCGCATGGCCCGGGCGTCGCGCGGGGGGACGGGGTCGTGGCGGGCGGGGGTCATGGCGTTTCTCCTTGCGGGCTTGCGGGCGCGGGGGGCTCGGCCCGCCCCGTGGCCAGGCAGTCGGCCCAGTCGTCGCGGCCGTTGGCGGCGGCCAGGGCGGCGGCCGCGTCCCAATCGTAGTCGACGGCGAACAGCTCGGCCCGCCAGCCCGCCCCCGCGCGCTCCACCACCGCATAGCGCGCGTGGGGCGAGCCGCAGCTCATGGCGTGGGGCGGCTGGTCGTCGGTGTAGGCGGGCAGGCCCACGCTGCCGGGGTTGACCACCAGCCGACGGCCCGTGTGCAGCACGCGCGGAACGTGCGAATGGGCGCACAGCACCAGGGGGTAGTCCCAGCCCGCGAGCTCGGCCTCGACCGCCTCGGGGCGCCGGGGTTCGGGCAGGCCCGAGTCCACGTCGTCCAGCAGATAGCGGGCGTCGTCGCAGGGCGTGCCGTGACACAGCAAAACGCCGCCCTCCAGGGTCATGACCCAGGGCAGCGCCGCCAGGCGCTCGAGCTCCCAGGCGGGCAGCGCCGCCAACACAAACTCCAGGGTCGGCCCCTGGCGCCCGGGCGGGTCCAGCAGCAGGCGGTCCTGGTTGCCGGACACGGTGGGCATGGGCCGCCCGGCCAGCAGCAGGGCGGTACCCGCCGGGTCCAGCGGGCCGTAGTGGATGTCGCCAAGGTTCACGAAACGGTCGACGCCCTGGCGCCCGGCGTGCTCCAGCACGGCGGACAGGGCAAAGGAATTGCCGTGGATGTCGGCAAGAACGGCCAGACGCATGCACACCCCCTCGCTGCTCGGGCGGCTCCGCAGGAGCCCTGCCCCAGGCATACATGCTTTCCGGCCCCGGGAACACCCCCCGCGCGCGGAAAATACGGCGAACAGGCCATTTTTCCCGGCCGGACCCGGGCCTTGACGCCGCCGGGGCCCGCCCCTACCCTGGGCGCCCACCCGGCCCCAAGGACAAGGACATGACCGAAGCCCGCGACCAGCAAAAGCCCGCGCCGCCCGCAGGCGTCCGGCCCGACACCTCGGAGCCGGGGCCAGGTGCGCCCCTGTTCGCCGGGGTCGACGCGTGCCGGGGCGGTTGGGTGGCGGCCCTGGCCCCCGGCTGGCCCCTCGCCGCGCCGCCGCGCATCCTGCTGCTGCCCTATTTCGCCGCCGTGCTCCGCGCCGTGGCGGGCTGCCGCCGCGTTGGGCTGGACATGCCCGTGGGCCTGCCCTCGGGCCCCGGGGTGCGCCGCTGCGACCTGCTGGCGCGCGAGGAGCTGGCCCGGGGGGCCGGGCCGGACGCGCGCGGCGCGGGGGCGCGGGTTTTCCTGGCGCCCCCGCGCGAGGCCCTGGCCGCCGCCACGCCCCGCCAGTTCCAGGCCCTGCACCGCGCGGCACGCGGCACGGGGGCCGGGCTGCCCGTGTGGGGCATCGTGCCCCGGCTGCGCGAGGTGGACGCGGCCATGACCCCCGCCCTGCAGGAGCGCGTCTTCGAGGTCCACCCCGAACTGGCCCTGGCGCGGCTGGCCGGGCGGGTCCTGCCCTCCAAGCACGGCGCCCCGGGCCGGGAGGCCCGCCGGACCCTGCTGTGCGGCCCGGATTGCGCCTGGGCCGCCAGGGGCGTACACTGCGCGGGCGTGGCCGCCGCGCCCCACGACCTGCTGGACGCCGTGGCCTGCCTGGCCGCCGCCTGCGCGCGCCACCAGGGCCGAGCCCTGCGCCTGCCCCGGCAAAGCCCGCCCCGCGACGCGCGCGGCCTGCGGATGGAAATCTGGTTCTAGCCCCGAAACAGCGGCGCCCCGCAACGAACCGCCATGCCCCTGATCAAGCCCTCGACCCTGCGCTACCTGAAGGAGGCGGCCAAGCTCCCGCGCTATCCGCTGCTGGAGCGGCTGCACGGCTACGTCTACCTGCGCTGGCCCTACCTGTACATCGGCCTGGGCCTGGGCACGCACCCCCTGGCCCGGCTGCTGGCGCCCCTGGCGGCCCTGGCCGCGCGCATCCACCCCCTGCGGCCCGACGCCGACACCGACCCGCAGCGCGTCTCCTGGGCCGACAGCTACCACGGCAAGGCCCTGCCCCTGGAAGAGGCCCGCAGGCTCGTCACCGTGCGCCGCGACATCGACATCCGCGACCTGGAGAAGATCATTCCCTACAAGCGGGCCCGCGACCTGGTGCTGCGCAACCCCGAGCGCATCGTGGCCCTGGAATGCCCCTGCCGCCGCGCGCGCGAGAACCCCTGCCTGCCCCTTGACGTGTGCCTCATCATCGGCGAGCCCTTCGCCGGTTTCGTGCTGGAGCACCATCCGGACAAGAGCCGCCCGATCAGCCCCGAGGAGGCCGTGGAGATACTGGAGCGGGAGGACCGGCGCGGGCACGTCCACCACGCCTTCTTCAAGGAAGCCATGCTGGGGCGCTTCTACGCCATCTGCAACTGCTGCTCCTGCTGCTGCGGGGCCATGCAGGCCCAGCGCAACGGCATTCCCATGCTCTGCTCCTCGGGCTTTGTGGCCGAGCTGGACCCCGGGGCCTGCGTCCACTGCGGGCTGTGCGCCAGCCGCTGCCAGTTCCGCGCCCTGAGCCACGCGGACGGCGCAACCCGGCTGGACCCCTCGCTGTGCATGGGCTGCGGGGTGTGCGTCAACGCCTGCCCCCGGGGAGCCCTGAGCCTGCGCCGCGACGCCGCGCGCGGCGAGCCCCTGGAGATCGAGGCCCTGCTGGCCCGCGCCGCGGGCACGGCGCCCTGAGGGCCGCAGGCCGCGGCCACGCGAAGGGGCCCCGGCGCGGTGTCGCGCCGGGGCCCCCGCGCAGGCCCGGGCCGGGTTCAGGCCTCGGCCGGCGCCTCCTCGCGGGCGGGGGGCGGGCCGTCCTCCAGGGCCTCGCCAGCCACGGCGGACAGCTCCTGCGCCGAAAAGACCCGGTCGATGTCCAGGATCATGATGAACCGCTCCCCGACCTTGGACATGCCGTGGATGAACTCGGCGCGGATGCCCGTGCCCATGCGCGGGGGCGGGGCGATGTCCTCCCCGGCCAGCTCGAAGACCTCGCGCACCGAATCGGCCAGGGCGCCGAGGACCACGCCCTCGCCCTCCATGTCGGCCTCCACGATGATGACGCAGGTGTCCACGGTCTGCCGGGTGGCCTGCATCCCGAACTTCAGGCGCAGATCCACCACGGGCACCGCGTGGCCGCGCAGGTTGATGACCCCGCGCATGAACTCCGGCGCGCGCGGGATGCGCGTCACGCTCTGGAACTCCAGCACCTCGCGGACCTTGGCGATGTCCAGCGCGTACAGCTCGTCGTCGAGGACAAAGCTCAGGTATTGGCGCACCGCGCCCGCATCCAGTTCAGCCATGCTCGCCTCCTTCCCCCCGGGGGGCCCGGTTGCAGATTCTATCAGCTTATCGGTATCGCGCCCCGTGTCAAGGGGTGGCGCGCCCGGCCATGACCTCGGCCAGGGCCCTGGCCAGCTGGTCGGGCTCCATGGGCTTGGCCAGATAGGCGTCCATGCCCGCGGCCAGGAAGCGTTCCCGGTCGCCGCGCATGGCGTGGGCCGTCATGGCCACGACGGGCACCGTGCCCGGGGTCGGGCCGCCGCCGGACTCGCGGATGCGCCGCGTGGCCTCCAGGCCGTCCATGTCGGGCATCTGGATGTCCATGAGCACGCAGTCGAATCGCTCGCGGCCCAGGGCTTCCAGCACCGTGCGCCCCGAATTGGCCGTGACCACCTCGTGACCCATGCGCTCCAGGATGCGCCGGGCGTAGATCATGTTGACCATGTTGTCCTCGGCCAGCAGGACGCGCAGCGGCCCGGGCCCGGACGGCTCCCGCGGGATGTCGTCCTCGGTCCACGGACGGGCCACGCGGCACACGGCGGTGAACTCGAAGCGCGAGCCCCGGCCCGGCTCGGACCACACGTCGATGCCCCCGCCCATCATTACCGCCAGGCGGCGCGAGATGGCCAGCCCCAGGCCCGTGCCCTGGTAGCGGCGACGCAGGGAGCCGTCCACCTGGCTGAAGCTTTCGAATATCTCGCCCTGCTTGTCGGCCGGAATGCCGCAGCCCGTGTCGCGCACGGAAAAACGCAGGGCCAGCGGCGCGCCGGGGGCGTTGGCGTCCGCGCCGCCGGCGGGCAGCGCCTCGCGCGACACGCGCACCGTCACCGCGCCCCGGTCCGTGAACTTCACGGCGTTGCCCACCAGGTTCACCAGCACCTGGCGCAGGCGCCCGCCGTCGCCAAGCAGCCCGTCGGGCACGTCGCCGTCCACGGCCCAGTCCAGGGCGATGCCCTTGCGGCGCACCTCGACGGTGAATATCTCGGCCACCGAACGCACGAACTGGCGCAGCAGGAAGCGCTCCTCGGTCAGCTCCAGCTTGCCGGCCTCGATCTTGGAGATGTCCAGGATGTCGTTGAGCACGCGCAGCAGCGCGCGGCCCGAGTCGCGCAGCATCTCCATGTTGGCACGCTGCCCGGCGGTCAGCTCCGAGTCCAGGGTCAGCTCGGCCATGCCCAGGATGCCGTTGAGCGGCGTGCGGATCTCGTGGCTCATGTTGGCCAGGAACTCGGACTTGCTGCGCGAGGCGGCCTGCGCGGCGCGCCCGGCCTCCAGCAGCGCCTCCTCGCCCATCTTGCGCTCGATGGCCAGGGCCACCTGCCGCGACACGGCTTCGAGCAGCCCCACGTCCTCGCGGCGGAAATAGGCCGCGTCGGTATAGTCCTGCACGGCCATGGCGCCGATGACCCGCTCGCTCACCCGCAGGGGCACCCCGAGCCAGACCCGCGACATGGTGCCCACCGGGGTCAGCCCCGTGTCGCGACGGCGCTCGATCATCTCGGCGCGGGTCAGCATCAGCGGCTTGCCCGAGCGGATGACCTCCAGGGTCAGGCTCGACGTGCGCGGGTTGGAGATGTCGCGGATCTCGAAGAAGGCGCCGTCCATCTCGTCGCGGAAATAGGGGAAGACCAGGCGGTCGTGCTTCTCGTCCAGCAGGGCGATGAAGAAATTGCGCGCCCGCAGGGTTTCCGTGAAGATTCCGTGGATGGTTTCGTAAAGGTGGTTCAGGTCGCGCGTGGCGCTCACGGCCTCGGAGATGCGCGACAACAGGTCGGCCACGGCCTCGGCGTGCCTGGCCCGGGAGATGTCCACCGCGGTAAGCAGGAGCCCTTCCAGCCCGCGCCGACCGCGCACGGCGCACAGCTCCACCAGGGCCGGGAACGTCCCGCCGTCCTGGCTGGCCAGCCCGCACTCCGCGGCCACGGGGCCGCCCCCCCGATCCAGTTCGGCCGCGGCGCGCTCCAGGACCCGCGCGCCGTCGGCGGCGAACAGCTCCTCCAGCGGCCTGCCGAGCATCTGCTCGCGGGAGCAGCCGAACAGCCGCTCCGCCCCGGGGTTGAACTCCGCTATGCGCGGGCCGGGCCAGGCCCCCTCGGCCAGGACCACGGCCACCGCCCGCGAGCCCTCGAACACGGCGCCCTGACGCGCAAGGCTCCGGTGCAAAAGGCCGCGCGCCGCGTCGGCGCGGGCGGCCTCCCGCGCCAGGGCCCGGCGCAGGCGGCGCCCGTCCCACAGGGCCAGCCCCAGCAGCCCGGCCGCAAGGCCCAGGACGGCCAGCGCGCCCCGTGGCGCCACGGCCCACAACGGCCACAGCGCCGCCGCGGCCAGGACGGCCACGGCGACGACCAGGGCCCCGGCCCGCCAGGACACGGGGGAGGAAGGGACGCGGGAGTTCATCGTCCCCTCAAGCTAGCACATCGCCACGCGCGGCAAAAGGGGCGCGCAGCGAAAAACCCGTCGCCCGGGACGGCTCCGGGGGGTCAGCCCTGGCCCAGCAGGGGCCGCAGGTCGTGGACCACATCGCGCAGCACGTCCTGCAGGGCCTCGCGCAGCAGGTCGCGAAAGCGCGTGTCCGACGGGGTGACGAACGTCCGCTCCCAGCGGCCGTAATACGTCTTTTGCAGGGCCGTCTGGCCGTCGCGCTCCAGGGTCACGGCCAGCTCCATCTCCGTCACATGGTCGAACCCGTCGCGCGTGGTGCTGAGCTTGAGGATCTCCCCGCGCACCACCTGCCCGGGGTTGAAGGGCGAGTCCCGGTTCTCGCGGCTGGCGTCGCAGCCCCGGGCGGCCAGCTCGGTCCGCAGGGCCCCCTCCACCCACTGGCTCACCGTGCCCGTGGCCGGATACAGGGCGATGGCGCGGTCGCGCCCGATGTCGGCGCCGGGGCGGCGGTCGGCGAAGGCGCCCACGGCCACGGGCCGGGCGCACAGCCCTTCGGCCTGGCCCACGGCCAGGTATTCCAGGGGCACGAGGTTGGTCTTGGGGCCGCACCCGGCCAGGGCGGCCAGGGCCAGACAGCACGACGCGAGAAACAACAGGGGCTTCATGGCGAAACACTCCGGGGAGGCGGTGGATTTTGGCGCACACTACCCCAGGCCGGGGCCGCCCGCAAGGTTCCCCGCCACCCGGCCGGGCCGGGCCGGCGCGGGCGGCTTGACTTTGCCCGCCCCGCGTGGGATGCCCCGCACAACCAACGGGGACGCCGCCATGCACGACAACGACGCCACACAACGCTTCCTGGACAGCCTGCCCGAGCTGGCGCCGGACCAGGAATTCCGCTTCGCCTGCCACCCGCAGGTGCCCTGCTTCAACGCCTGCTGCGGCGACCTGAACCTGATGCTCACGCCCTACGACGTGCTGCGCCTGCGCCGGGCCCTGGGCGAGCCCAGCGCCGAGTTCATCCGCACCCGGGTCCATGTGGCCCTGGCCCCGGACACCGGCCTGCCCCTCATGCGCCTGCGCATGCGCGACGACAAGCGCCGCAGCTGTCCCTTCGTGAGCCCCGGGGGCTGCACGGTCTACCCCCACCGGCCCTCGGCCTGCCGCACCTATCCCCTGGGCCGGGCCACCCGCCTGGGCGAGGACGGCGAGGTGCTGGAACGCTTCTTCCTGGTCCGCGAGGGCCACTGCAAGGGCTTCGCCCAGGACAGCGCGTTCACCCCCGCCACCTGGCTCGCGGATCAGGAGCTGGCCGTGTACAACGCCAGCAACGACCGCACCATGCGCCTGATGGCCCGCGTCAAGGCCACCGGGCGCCCCGTGGACCCGCGCCACGCCAACATGGCCGCCCTGGCCCTGTACCAGCTCGACTCCTTCGCGAACTTCATCCGCGACACCGGGGTCCTGGGCCGGCTGGACATGGCCCCGGGCCGGGCCGAGGCCGTGCTGGCCGACGAGGCCGCGCGCCTGGAGTTCGCCCAGGACTGGCTGACCCTGGTGCTCTTCGGCTGCTGCGACGGCCTGGAGGTGCGCCGATGACCCAGGCCCCGCCCCCCAGCCCCAAGGTCGTGCCCCGGGCCGAGGCCGCCGCGCGCCTGGAGGCCCTGCGCCCCGGGCGGCGGGTGGTCTTCACCAACGGCTGCTTCGACATCCTGCACCCCGGGCACGCCGATCTGCTGGCCCGGGCCCGGGCCCAGGGCGACCTGCTGGTTGTCGGGGTGAACGACGACGACTCCGTGCGCCGCCTCAAGGGCCCGACCCGCCCGGTGAACCCCGTTGGCGACCGCATGTTCGTCCTGGCCGCCCTGGCCTGCACGGACCTGGTGACCTCCTTCGGCGAGGACACGCCCCTGGAACTGATCCGCGAGCTGCGCCCCGACGTACTGGTCAAGGGCGGGGACTGGTGCGTGGAGCGCATCGTGGGCCGCGAGGTGGTCGAGGCCGACGGCGGCCGGGTGCTGTCCCTGCCGCTTCTGCCCGGCCACTCCACCACCGGGCTCATCGAACGCATCCTGGCCGCCAGCGGCCGCGCCTGAGCCCGGCCCCTTCCGCCATGCGTCGTTCCGCTTTTTTCATCGGCTGCCTGTGCGCCCTGGGCGCGACCATGATCTGGTCGGGCAACTTCGTGGTTTCGCGCGGGTTGGGCGAGGTCTTCCCCCCGGTGCGCCTGGCGCTGCTGCGCTGGATCACGGCCACTGTGGCCATCCTGCCCTTCGGGCTGGCCGCCGCCCTGCGCCAGCGGGCCCTGCTGCGCCGCCACCTGGGCTACGTCCTGGCCTCGGCGCTGCTTGGCGTGTCGGCCTTCAACACGCTCATCTACATCGCGGGCCGCCACACCGAGGCCGTGAACATGGCCCTCATCGCGACCTCCACCCCGGTGTTCCTGATGACCATCTCGGCCCTGTTCCTGGGCGAGCGGGTCACGGCCCGGACCTTCGCCGGGGCCGGGGTGGCCGTGTGCGGGGTGGTCCTGCTGGTGACGCGCGGCGACCTCGCGCGGCTGCTGGAGCTGCGCTTCAACCCCGGCGACGCGCTGATGCTCCTGGCGGCGTTCCTGTTCTCGACCTACAGCATCCTGCTGCGCCGCCGCCCGGCGGGGCTGGATCAGGGCGCCCTGCTCACCGCCACCTTCGCCCTGGGCGCCGCCGGGCTCGTGCCCTGGGCCCTTTGGGAGGCCTGGGCCCTGCCCCCGGGGAGCGGCGAGCTGACCCCGCAGGTGCTCGGCGCGGTGCTCTATATCGGCGTGGGCGCGTCGGTGGCGGCCTATTTCCTGTGGGGCCGGGCCCTGGAGCAGGCCGGGCCGACCGTTGCCGGGCTGATCTACTACACCCTGCCCCTGTTCAGCGGCCTGGAGGCGGCCCTGCTGCTGGGCGAACCCATGACCTGGGTCCACGCCGCCAGCGGCGGGCTCATCGTGGGCGGCATCGCCCTGGCCACCCTGCGCCGGGGCAACTAGCCCGGCGGGGAGCACGCCGCGCGGCCGGTGCGCGCGGGCCGGGCCCGGGCCCGACCTCCCGGTGCGTGGCCCGCGTCGGCAACACCGCCCCTCCCCGCGGGCCCGGGCCCCGCCGCAACGCGGGGTGCGAGGCTCGCAACGTCCACGCCGCACCCCCGCGCGCCCGGGCCCCGCACCAGCCCGATGGGGTTGGCGCTCATCGCAGCGGCCGCACCCCCGCGGGCCCGGGCCCCGCCGTTCCGGGTGCGCCCCATGCGGCAACGCCCTTCCCCCCCCCATGACCGGCCCCGTCCGGGCGGGCCCCGTGTCGCCGCGCCCCCCCAGCCCGCACGTCATGCCCGCGCAGCGAGCCGCCCGCCGCCCGGGCCGGGAAGGCACCGGCGGCGACAAATCGGCGCCACGCCGCGCAAGACGCGGCAAGACGCCGCCACGGCGCATGCAACAGTCCGGGATATCTTCCGCACCCAACGCGCTGAGGCGGTCTCCCAGGGATTTTACCCTGTACAAATAGCGCAAAGCCCTATATACACCCGTGGCGTTCTGGGTTATGTTTAAAAGTTTTGCCCAGACAGTTGCGGGACACGGGGAACCGCATCCGCCATCCTGGCGGATGTCCAGCCATAACGGCCAGATGCGGCGGCAAGCGGCCGGAGGCCATCCTCCGGGCAGCCCTGTTGTCGTGTTTGGCGCGCCGCCGTCCCCCTCCCGCCGAAGGAACACCATGCGCGACCCCCAGGACCGTCATGGCCTGCGCCAGGAACGGTATTTCGCCATATCGCCCCTGATGCTCTTCCCCGGAAGGGCCGGGGACTTTGATGTCTTCCTGCTGCGCGGCGGGGAGTTCGTGCTCCACGCCCGCGCCTGCGAACGCTTCACCCAGAGCCACAGGACCATGCTGAGCGAAAACGGCGTGACCGAGGTCTATGTGCCCTGCCACCAGGAGCCCGCCTACCGCGCCTATGTGGAGCACAATCTCGGCCGGACCCTGCTGCGCGAGGACGCCCCCCTGGAGGAGCGCGCGCGCCTGGTCCACGAATGCGCCGTGGACATCGTGCGCTCGGCCTTCGAGCACCGCCTGCCCGAAACCCTGGCCCGCCAGCAGAACATCGCCCGGGTCATGGAATTCGTGCGCGAGGCCCTGGCCTTCCTGTGCGCCGGGCAGTCCTTCCAGACCCTGGCCCGGCTGGTGTCCCACGACTACCGCACCTTCTCGCACTGCGTACACGTCTTCCTCTACTCCTCGGCCATCCTGCAAACCTACGAACCCGACCGCCAGACCCTGCTGGACGCCGGCATCGGGGCCATGCTCCATGACATCGGCAAGGTCCTGATCCCCCACGACATCCTGAACAAGACCGGGGCCCTGACCCTGAGCGAGCGGGCCGTCATCAACACCCATCCCGGCAAGGGCGTGGACCTGTGCGCCGGGCTGCCCCTGACCCGGACAACCCGCGACTGCATCCTGCTGCACCACGAAAAGCTCGACGGCTCGGGCTACCCGGGGGCCGTGCGGGCCGGAGCCATCCCCCTGGCCGTGCGCGCCGTGACCATCGCCGACATCTACGACGCCATGACCACCAACCGGCCCTACAGCCGGGCCATGCACCCCTTCCAGGTCCTGCGCATCATGCGCGACGAGATGTTCGACGAACTGGACATCGAGATGTACAAGCGCTTCGTGACCATCCTCTCCGGGGCGCGCATCGTCTAGCCCGGCCGCCCAGGCACACCCCGCCGCGCCGCCGCGTGCGGCCCGGCCCGCGCCCCCGCGCCGGGCCGTCCGCACCCTGTCCGCGCCGCCGCACGAGCCCGCCCCCTGCCCCGCGCCACCGTGGCGGAATGCGCTCCTGCCCCCGCCGCCGCCGTGCGCTGTCCGCCTCTGCCCTGCTCCCCCGGCAGCCGTGCGCTGTCCGCCCCTGTCCGCTGCCGCCGCAGTGCGCGGTCCGGCCTCCCGCTCTTCCGGGGCGCGGCGGCTGCGTATTTTTCCCGCACCGGACTTGACAGCCTCCGGCCCGC
>Ga0172382_10008942_pt1 | contig 13799 bp, 13 predicted proteins | sample Leawel138RmetaG_FD_122245 | JGI IMG/M metagenome (GOLD analysis project Ga0172382, IMG submission 122245) | Leachate microbial communities from a municipal landfill in Southern Ontario, Canada - Leachate well 138R metaG | ecosystem: Engineered > Solid waste > Landfill > Unclassified | place...
AACCTGCACCGAATCTCTGCCGCCCTTGCGCCCGGTCAAGGTTCTGGACCAGTTGCGGGAGCGCCTGCGGTATCAGCACTACAGACTACGGACATGGCAGGAATATGTCCATTGGGTATGAGCATTTATGCGCTTCCACGGGATGGCGCACCCGGCACAACTGGATGGCGCGGCCGTTGAGGGCTTTCTTTCGTGCTTCGCGGGCGAGCGCGGAGTGTCAGCGTCGACGCATCGTCAGGTCTTGGCAGCACTGCTTTACTTTTATGGCAAGGCGATTGACGTTGATCTGCCGTGGTTGAATGACATTGGGCGCTCGCGCCCAACCCGTCGTACTGATGCCCGACGAAGTCGCACGCATCTTCACGTTTCTGGAGGGCGAGCACTGGCTGTTTGCCCAGCTTCTTTATGGCACGGGACTGCGAATTAGCGAGGGACGAGGGACTGAACCTGCCCGTAAAGGATGCAGACTTTGCGCACGCTACGATCATCGTGCGCGAGGGCAAGGGCGCAAAGGACTGACGGGTGATGCTGCCGCAGTTGCTGGCTTCTTCCCTCCATAAACAACTGGACCGAGCGCAGGCCTGCTGGGTGCAGGATCAGGCGGGTGGGCGCGGCGGCGTGGCTATGCCGGATGCGCTGGAGCGCAAGTATCCGCGGGCCGGCAGTTCATGGCCGATAGTACCCTCCCGGCATTGAGGCCTACCCGATCAGCGGGGGGGTACGACTCATCGTAGGCATTAATGACCCCGACGTCATCGAGATGGTCATTGCCCGCCTGGATGTGAACTGCGCTGAGTCCGAAGCTGCCCGATGGCCGCCGAACCCGGTCGTCACCGCAGCGGGGACCGTTCGACGAGACGGATGAATCCTGAGCTCGTTTGGGCTGTGCCGTCAGCGGCGCACGCTGCGCCCTCACTGCCATGCGGACAGGTGCACGTCGCCGCCAGATTCATGCGGATTTACTCTGCCGCTACCACGGTCTATGCTTTTTTTAACGCACGGCATGGTTTGAAGCCTTTTCAGGGAGACCAGGGCAGTGATTCTGAGAGAGAATTTTCGATTCGATTGGCATGCATTCGTGAAGATCGGCTTGTTGCTGATGTGCAGTGCCGTGCTCGCATCCTGCGCGATGCAAAGACCGATGGATCTGGCGGCACAGACGCCGCCGACGTGCGAAGAACTGAAAATCGCCTGTCGCGCGACCTGTTCCGGCCCCACGCGTTGCAATATCGATTGCGACGCGATCTGTACGCAGGATGTCCACGCCACGCATTGCCAGTACGATAGTGGGGACCACAGCTGTCGTTACACGCCCTGCAACGACGGAACATGTGAAGACTCGGGTTCCACGCAACCCACTTACAGCGATTGCCTGGCGCATTGCGCAAACGCAAGTTCGTCGGGCCGGGCTCAGAGCGTGGTCCTGGACCTCGTGCTGTTGAATTGCGCTCGCACCGGTGCGCCGAACTGCGGTGGTGGTGACCTTGAAGACCAACAAGGATGTCACTACGTGCCCGCAACCGGAGCATGTCACGCGGTCAGCTGTCCCAGTGACCAAGAACACTGCTCGGATGTCGGCTCCAGTCAGCCGAATGAAAATGCGTGTTTCGCACATTGCTCGGCCAATCCATGAGCCCTGCGCCGCCACCTGTGGTGCCTGGTCCAGGTCAAGGTCGGCGATGGGGAAATCTCTGGTCGCTGACGGCGCATGGCCGGCTCAGGGTCTGAAGCCTTGAGGTTTGCTTCGGCCTTGCCGGGTGTGGCGTCCGTTTGCACACGGGGTATCCCGCTCCCTTGGCGCAACAATCCTTTGCACCAACCATTGCACTCCCGCCGCGATCAGCTAGATTGAAGTTCAGTGGTCGCACCTGCTGTGCGGGTTGCGATCCGGTTCGTTCACTGCTGAACGGAGGTGGACGTCATGGCTCGGTTAAACAGACGGTTTTCGGCGATGGCCGTTGCCATCGCGGCGGTTTCTGCGCTAGGGGTGGCGCCGGCATTCGGACAGGCGGGCAGTTACGCTGGGCCGGCTGTGCCGATGGGGAAGGGGGAGGCACATGCGGTGGTCCGCACTGGTGCCGACGGTGCGGTGACGTCGATCGGGGTGGTCATGACGGTGGCGGCGCTCGAGGGCTTGCCCGCGGCGGCGGGCGAACATTCTGATTTTCCCTATCACCTGCCAATGCCGGCAAGCGGGCCGAGGACTGTTGTCGATCATGTGGTGGTGGACTGGGAGGCGGCCGGTCACCCGCCGTCGAAGGTCTACGATGTGCCGCACTTCGATTTCCATTTCTACGTGGTGAATCGTGACACGGTGGAAAGGGTCGAGTTTTCAAGCCCGGATGCATCGGGAGCCCCGGAGCAGCAACCGCCTGCCGAACTGATGGCACCCGGTTATGTGCTGCCGCCCGGAACGGCGAAGTCGAAGATGGGCGTGCACGCGGTCAATCCGGGTGGCGGGGAGTTTCAGCACAAGCCGTTCAACGCGGCCTTCATCTATGGCTACTACAACAGGCAGCTGACCTTCATCGAGCCGATGGTCTCACTCGCGTACCTGAAGTCAAAACCATCGTTTTCGGCGGTGGTGCCACGGCCGGCGACGTATTCCTGGCCCGGTGCCTATCCGTCGTCGTATCGCGTGGCGTTTGATGACGCGCAACAGACGTTTGAGATTTCGCTGGAGGCGCTTCGTTAGGCGCTGACCCCTGTGCCCGCGGTGGCAGCGCAAAACGCTGCCGAGGCACTTTGTCAGGCGCGGTGGCGCAGGTCGGTTACGGTTGCGGAGGTTTCTGCGTTGCGTAGGGGCCAGGGATATTCGTGAAGATGGATGCTTTCCGGGATGCTCTGCGTCTGTGCGAGCGAGAAATTGCCGAATCGTGGGTCGGCGGTGACCTCTTTGCCTATCCATTGGGGCAACACGATCGGTGTGCTCTCGTGCGCCAGTTCAATCTCCGCGACAACGAGTCCGGCGTGGTTGCCCTCGAAAACGTCCACCTCGAAAGTCTGTGCCTGGAAGGTGATCAGGAATCGCGTCTTGCGTACGACGCGATCGCCGCAGTATGTCGAGAGAATCCGAACCGCGTCTGCGAGGGGGATGGGGTACTCGAACTCATCGCGGGTAATGCCGGCGCGTGGCCCCTTGACAGTCAGAAAGGCCCGGTTTGCGCGAATTCTGACGCGCGTGCTCATTGCACCAGACTCCTTGGCGACATAGCCCTGGACGATACTGTCGCCCAGAGCGTCCTGCAAAAATCTGATGTCGCGCACGAGGAACTTGCGTTCGATCTCGAGTGCCATGTTGGGGGCCACATCTGCTTTTGAGTGAATGGATTCTAGCAGATGATGGGGAGCGGATTTTGATCCTGATCAGAACCGCGCCCGTCCGGGTGGGCTGGGCCGGGCGTGTGACGCGGACATTGCCGGTGTCGTGTCAGTTGCGAAGTTCGACCAACTCTCTGAGCTGCGCGGGCAAGCGCGCTCGCAGGCCCGTGCTGATCACGGATTCGTGGCGCTGCCAGATGACACCGAGATAGACGACGCCAAGGCCGATGATGGTGAGGACCACCGGAAACATCATGCTGTCCCTGAATACTTCGTTCGCCAGGTGTGCGAGATAAGCTGCAGCGCCCAGCCCGCCGAAGACGGCAAAGACCCTGCGCGAGAGCGTGGCGCCGACGGCGATCATGGTCAGGTTGATGCACAGGTAAATGAACTTGTTGAGCTCGCTGTCCGAGTTCATCGAGGACAGCCCGCCCCAGAACGCGATCACGCCGAACAGATAGATCCAGAATGCGTAGTCCTTGTTGTGCCGGGTTCTGAGGTCCACCCAGAAGGCCAGCAACACCATCAGCAGACCAAACCAGAGCGATACCAGCTTTCGCAACGCCCATCCGTAGTCGAGGCTGGTTGCGAGGAAGGGGGTGAGGTCCATGCTCATGTACCAGAGTGTGACCGCAACCGGCATGACGAGGAAGGGCAGGCGATAGCGCCACAGCATGATCACCGCACTCGCAAGGGTGGCGAACTCCATGAGCATCCAGCGCCAGTCGATGTGCGTGTGGTACTCGCGGAATACCCGCCCGTCGGCCCAGAACCCGAGGGCGGATTGCAGCCCATAGATCGCCAGGGGGGTGAGGGCGACAGCGAAGGTTGCCGTGATGCCGGCGGGGATCGGCAGCCTGTGGCGGTTGAGGAAGGACTCCGTGAGCCAAAGACCGATCCCGGCATAGGCAAGTGCGATGAAGAACAGCCCCCATCCGCCGAAGCGCTCCCAGCCCATGTTCATGAACAGACTCATCGCACCGATCGCGATCATTCCGCCAAGGTAGTAAAGAATGTGGGTGGCGCGAAAGCTCGGTGTGCTGTGACTTTGTTCCGTCAGAAATGCCCAAAGCTGTTGTGCTTGTTGATCGGTAATCAGGCCCTTTGTGGTGGCCTCCTGGAGAAGATTTTGGTTAAGTTTCATGCGGACTCCATTAATGCCAATGTAATTCAAATATTATTTTGACATGGTTTTGCGCATTTTCGTATGCCGTAAGACCGCACACATTTATCAAATTCGTCGTCATCGGTTGGCCGTCCGAAAGTGCTGAAGTCGATGAATGAGTCGGTGTTCAGCGGCACGGGCGGCGTGTACAAGCAGGTTCCGGCGGATACATTGCAACAGATCATGCAAAAAGCCGTACCGAGATTGACACGTGGCGTTCAGTGTCACGATAATCCACGCCTTCTGCGGGAGAGAGAGCTGCAAACATGCAGTCTCCGCCGAAGGCGCAAGCTCCCATAATCGCTCAGGCATACGGAACCGCAGAGATCATTCGCCGACTGGAGAGCAGTCGACAGGCACCTTGGTGTCTTTCGGCTCACCGAAGGGGCTGGCCCTGAAACGGGCTGAAACTCTCAGGTAAAAAGGACAGGGGGAGAGGCGCAACGGACCACGCGCGGACGCGTGTTTCGTCTTCCAACGGAGTCCCTCTTGATGCACGAGAGTCTTGCATATCTTTTCCAGCCCCTGGCTGCGCAAAAGGTCGACCTTCTGCTCTTCATCTATCTGATTGCGATCACCGCAGAAGCCATGTCGGGCGCGCTGGCAGCGGGTCGCCGCAACATGGATATCTTTGGCGTTGCCGTGATTGCTTTTGTTACCGCGCTTGGCGGGGGGACCATCCGCGACGTGGTGCTCGGAAATTACCCGATCGGCTGGACGCAACATCCGGCTTACGTGTACCTGGTGATCTCGGCGGGCTTACTTACCACCCTGATCGCGCCGTACATCCATCGCATGAAGCGTGCCTTCCTGATTTTCGATGCGATGGGTCTGATTGCCTTCTCACTGATTGGCTGCAACGTCGCGCTCAACCTGCACTACCCGATCATTGTCGTTGTGATGGCCGGCATGTTGACCGGGATCTGCGGTGGCATTCTTCGCGACGTTCTGTGCAACCAGGTGCCGGTTGTTTTTCGGCACGAACTATACGCGAGCGTATCGCTCAGCGTGTGTGCCTTGTTTTTGCTGCTGCGCACAGCAGGACTTGATTCCGACCTCAATACAGCGATCTGTTTTGTTGGTGGTTTCATGTTCCGCATGCTTGCGATCCATTTCAGCTGGCGCCTGCCGACCTTCTCCTATCAGCAGCGCTGGGACTGACCTGCTCATGTGCAGGTGAGGGCGGGCGAACGCTGTCCGGGGCGAATGCCGCCTTGACCCTGCCTGTTTCGCAAACTAGGGTCAGGTGTGTGGAGCGTTGCGCTTTCGGTGTATCGCCGAACGCGTTGGCGAAGCCGGTAATTCGGCGCCCTGTGTTCCGGGTTGGGCTGACAGCAAGCGTATTGCTGCATCTATCCGCACTGAGTCCGGTATGGCCGGTCAAGCCTGCAGGCTGACTTTCCGGCTGTCAGTTGCCGTTCGATATCCCTGAACCTGCGCAGGAGGGCATCATGGACAGCTGGCAGATCGAAGGTCAATACATGGAGACGTGCAACTGCACCTACCTGTGTCCCTGCGCGGCATCGAATCTCACCGCGCAACCCACCGAAGGCGACTGCAAGGCCGCCATTGCGATGCACATCACGAAAGGGCATAAAGACGGGCTCAAACTCGACGACCTGTCCTTTGTGGTCATGCTGCATTCGCCACACGCGATGGCAGAGGGAAACATGGTGGTCGGGCTGATTGTCGACGAGCGTGCGTCGGATGAGCAGGTCGAAGCGATCAGCGCCATCGCAACCGGTGCGGCTGGCGGGCCGATGGCAAACCTCGCGCCACTGGTTGGCAGTATTGCGGGGGTTGAACGCCGCCCGATTTCCTTCGAGATCGACGGCATGAACTTCGCAGTAAAGGCCGGCGAGCTGGTTGATCAGGCCTGCGAAGGCGTGGCCAGCGGGGTGCGCCCGGACGAACCCCTTTTTCTGGAAAACACGGTCCACCCTGTCAGCAGCCGTCTGGCGCTGGCCAAGGCAACACGCTCCATCTTCAATGTTTTCGGGATCAACTGGTCGGATACCAGCGGTACGCGCAACGGCCACTTCGCGCCGTTCGCGTGGTCAGCTTGAACGCTGCCGGCCAAGTCGGCGGCATCGAGACGGTGCTGCGCAAGGATCGCTGGCTGGCGGTCCTGGGGCTTGGTGTCGTGGTCGTGCTGTCCTGGCTCTACCTCTGGTACAGCGCGGCGGGCATGGATCACGCAGGCATGACGATGGAGAGCATGCCGCGTGCAACACATGCCGATGCGCTGCTGCTCACCTTTGTGATGTGGACGGTGATGATGGCCGGGATGATGCTCCCCAGTGCCGCACCGACCATCATCATGTACGGCACCCTGGTACGGAAGAACGGTGCAGTGGGAAAGGTCTTGCCCGGCGTTTGGGTCTTTGCCGGTGGCTATCTGGTGATGTGGACACTGTTCAGCGTCGCCGCCACGTTGCTGCAGGCAGGGCTGGAGTATGCCTCGCTGCTGACGCCGGCGATGGCAACCGCAAGCGCCGGGCTCGGTGCCGTGACGCTGATCGCTGCAGGGGTCTATCAGCTGACACCATTGAAGGACGTCTGCCTTGGCAAGTGCCGCAATCCGCTCCAGTTCTTCATGACGCGTTGGCGTGCGGGGACGGGCGGCGCGTTCAGGATGGGCCTCGAGCACGGCGCCTGGTGTGTCGGCTGCTGCTGGGCTCTGATGCTGCTGCTTTTCGTGGCCGGTGTGATGAATCTCGTCTGGGTCGCCCTCATCGCCGCCTTCGTCTTCATCGAGAAAGTATTCCCCGGCGCCCGTTTTGTCACCCGCGCCTCAAGTGCAGCGCTGATCCTGGCAGGATTGTTCCTGCTCACGCGGATCTAGTTCGCTACCGTCTCCGCAAGGTGTTGAAGTGTTTTTACGGCGTCATACCTGCCGGTCATGCGCTTCTTGCGACCCTCTCGATAAACGCCTTGGCTGGATCAACCTGTTCGGCATATACCATGTCTGGCGATATGACCTTCTAGCATACTGCTATGCTAATAGAAAGTCAATGCCCCGAACGCATAAAAATGTTTTGAATTGGATGTGGCTTTCTGGTAGTTTCAAAATCGTTTGACATGGCAAAAGTAACCGAAATTAATATTGCTATCCAAAATAGCTGACTATGCATGCGATCTGAATGGTCACTTGGTGCACCAATCCGCGCGCCTGCGTTATCCCATGTTCAGGAGAAACAAGAAGATGAATAAGCAGTTGGTCGGCCTGTTTGCCGTGGCCGCGCTGGTGACAGGGTGCGCCACGCCGTATTCCGAAGCTCCGATATCGAGCAACTTCCCTACGACCAAGCAGCTCCAACTGAGAACTGCTGCACATTGGACGACGATCGCACAGGATGTAGCGAACCAACTGATTTCCCGTCTTCCCGAGAAGGCGAAGGTCTATGTAAAGGCTCCGGCAAAGAACACACCGTTTGAACGGGCGTTCTCCAGCCAGCTGATGACTTCGCTGACCAATGCCGGATATGCAGTGATGAAGTACCCCGATGGCGCACTGTTGGTAGAGGTGGATACTCAGGCGGTGAAGTTCTCGTCGGAGCGCCCCCGCCATCAGTACGCAGGTGCCGCTACCACGCTCGGTGCAGGTCTTTGGGCCATACATGATGTCGTAGTCAATACCTCTCCAGGTGCTGGCGCAATGCTCGGCTTCGCCGCTATTGATGCAATGACTTGGTTCCGCTCGGAGGTTTCCTCGGGCGCGGTCCCCCGGACGGAGATCATTGTGAACGCGAGCGTTTCCAACGCGGATCAGTACTTCGCTCGCACGACCAGCGTCTATTACATCGCCGAAGATGATCATGGCGCGCACAGTTCCTTGTACGGAAGCAGCAGCGATGCAGCCGCCCGGATGAAAACCTTTGAAGTGAAGGGGGCTGAATGATGGCGCAACGCACATTTCTCAAGGTTGCGTGTGCTGCCGTGTTGAGTCTTGCCATCGCGGGCTGTTCGACTGACGCTTCTGTTGCACGCAAAGCCGCAACCTACGAGGAAGCTGCAAACAATCCGTTCGTGCCAGCAAACTACAAGGCAGCGGAGGCATTGTTGGGGCAATTGCAGGGCAAGCTCTCTTCGGATCAGCCGATGATCATTGCGACGGTTGTCAATATCGACGCCCTTGAGCGGTCTTCGACGCTTGGTCGGCTTGTCTCTGAGCACGTGTCTGCGCGCTTCTCGCAGGCCGGACACAAGATGGTGGAGATGAAGTTCCGCAACAACGTCTACATGTTGCGGGACCAGGGCGAGATGATGCTGACGCGTGAAATCCGCGATATCGCAAAGTCACATGACGCCCAGGCCGTTATCGTCGGTACGTATGGCGAGAGCAGCGATTTCATCTTCGTCAATCTGAAAGTGATTCAGCCCAATACGAACGTTGTGCTCGCTGTGCACGACTACGCACTTCCGATTGATGTTGACACAAAGACGATGCTGCGCACCGCGCATTGATTCACCGGCGGCAAAAGCAAATCCGCAGCAAATCTGCAAGCACAGGTGGTGCTCAGGTTGCTGCGGATTTTTCGTTTCCGGGGCGCTTCATGGGGCGTCTTCTGCGCTACATCAGCGCTGGCTGGACTGGGTGCAGCGAACCCATTTCGGGGTAGGCTCCCCGGATCACCGTCACATGTTTGCCGGCAGAGGGCGGGTCTGCCGAGGCAATCCATCCGGACGCAAACAACCACACGAATATTCGCGCATCGCGCTATGCAGTGCGCCTGTATTCCCGCCCCTGGGAAATCAGCGCATGATTTTCACATCGGTGTTCCGGTGTTTTTCTGCCTGTTTCCTGCGGGAACCATTGCCGGCGCCGGAGTGGAGCCGGGTTCAATGTTTGTGCCCGTGACCATGCTTGTGGTCGGATTTTGACGGTGGTTGTTCGGGTTCTGCCTTGGGGTAGCGGATGATGGTGACGGTTTCGTCGGGTTCGAACCAGAACTCGTTGTTTGGCGGGTCGAAGCGGCCGATGGTCAGCACGATCAGCCCATCGACCTGCTTGACATGGGTGATGGTCTCCCACGCAAAGGTGGGGTGGGGATTGTTGCCCGGGCCATCGTAGATGTGGTCGTCGGGCTGGATCTCCGATGCCGGGATCGAAATTCTGTTCGTCATGTCTCCTCGCTTTCCGGTGCCACTATGGGTGGGCTCCGGCTGTCAGGGATCATCATGCGCCTTCCGTTGCGGCGGTGCCGGTGTATCGGCACTCCACTACGATGCGAGAAAGAGCTGAATGCCACGGAATGCAGGCCGGTGGCCTTGATCCCGGACAACAGCTTGCCGGCGCACTGGTGGGCAGGATGCAGGAGACCGGTCTGGCTACTGGAACGACGGCACGGGGGCTGCCAGCGTTGGCGAGCGGCTGGCTGCAGGGGGCATGAATCATGCCTCGAGTGTGCAACGCAACATCAACCTTGATTACCAGGGGTTCGATCGCTAAAATTTCCCCCTTGCTGATGCCCATGCTTGTGGGCGCAACGCGTTTTTCGTGATCAGCACCAGAACACAGCATATGTACGCAGGTCAGGCCACCGCAGTGGCCTGTGTGCTTTACAGGTTTCGCCCAAGGAGGCGCCTTGCCAGAACAGAAAAGGCCAGAATCGCACGCGTGGTTCTGCCCTGACGATGGTCGATGGATCTGTCGTGAAGCGGGCGCCTCCGGGAACCATCACGAGACCTTGCGCTGTTGGCACCCTGTTGCGTTTCGCGGGCTGGATGAAAGAGTGGGCGCCGCGTGTCTCTCCCCGGGCGGTCCGGTTTGAGCAATTCTTCTGTCCCGCCCGCCACGGGTGGCCGGTCCTGGCCCTCGGCGATGCGGGCGCTGGGTCACCGCAATTACCGCTACTACTTCTTTGGTCAGGCCGTGTCGGTGCTGGGCTCGTGGGTTCAGCAGGTGGCGCTGTCATGGCTGATCTATCGCCTGACCGGATCGGTTGCGTTGCTTGGGGTGACGACTTTCGCGGCGCTGTTGCCGATGCTGCTGGTAGGTCCGCTGGCGGGGGCGTGGATTGATCGTCGCGACAAGCGACGTCTGCTCATCGTGGTTCAGGGTTTGCTCGGTCTGCAAGCGGCCGTGCTCTCGGTGCTGACGGCGATGGATGCGATCGGACCGAACCTGATCGTGGTCATGTCGGCGACGCTCGGGCTGCTCAATGCGTTCGATGCGCCACTGCGTCAATCGCAGATCGGCGTGTTCGTGGGCAGCCGCGCAGATTTGCCGAATGCGCTGGCGCTCAACGCGATGTTGTTCAATTCCGGTCGTTTCCTCGGGCCACCGCTCGCCGGTCTCGTGCTTGGACTGACGTCGGAGGCGGTCTGCTTCGGAATCAATGCGGTGTCGTTCTCTGCGCTGGCCTTTGGCGTCAGCCGCATCAAAGTGCCGGAGGTGCCGCGTGCGGTGGGGTCGATGAGCCAGGTGTTCCGTGAAGGACTGAGCTACGTCTGGCGCGAGTATCCGGTGCGGATGCTGATTTTTGTGTTGGCAACGGTGAATGTCACCGCATCGAGCTATGCCGTGCTGCTCCCCGTTTTTGCCAAGGACGTGTTCGGCGGTGACGCCCGCATGCTGGGCTGGTTGTGGGGCGCGGCTGGGGCGGGGGCGTTTCTGGGAACGGTGTTCCTGGCCACGCGCAAGCACATGCTTGGCTTGATCAAGGTGGTGCTCGGCGGTGCCTGCATCAGTGCGCTCGGCTTGCTCGCGTTCTCCCATAACCGGACCTTGTTGCTTGCACTGCCTTCGATGGCTGCGGTGGGTTTTGGCATTTCAGTGTGCAACGTGGGTGTGAACATGTTGCTGCAGAACATGGCACCCGATCACTTGCGCGGCCGGGTGGTGTCGTTCTTCAGTTCTACGCGCTTCGGTCTGGATGCCATCGGCGGTCTGCTTGCCGGCCTGCTCGCGGCGTACACCGGCGTACAGATGGCAATGATGGTCGAAGGGGTCGTGCTGGCGCTGTTCTTCGTCTGGTCGCTGCGGATCGTCGGACGTTTGCGCACCGAGGTAAGCATGCGTGCGAGCGATGGTCATTGAGGTGCAAGGCAGGCGTGGCAGGATGTGCTGCGTCTTTCCATCAACCGGTTCAGTTTGCGGAGTTGTCGCATGAAGTATGGTGAGTTTGATTCGGATGCCCTGATGTTCATCACTCAGCGTCCCGAAATTCTGTTTGAGCGCGGTGAGGGATCTTGGTTGTTCGATTCGACGGGCAAGGCCTACCTGGATTTCATCCAGGGCTGGGCGGTGAACTGCCTCGGTCATTCGCCGGTTGAGATTCGTGACGCGCTGGTCGCGCAGTCGGCAAAACTGATCAACCCCAGTCCGGCGTTTTTCAACGGGCCGATGATTGAACTGGCTGGTTTGCTCACGGCGCACTCTTCGTTCGACCGGGTGTTTTTTGCCAACTCGGGCGCCGAGGCCAACGAGGGCGCGATCAAGCTCGCGCGCAAGTGGGGGCGTCTCAAGCGCAATGGCGCGTGGCAGATCATCACCTTCGATCATTCCTTCCACGGCCGCACGCTTGCCACCATGTCGGCTTCGGGCAAGCCGGGCTGGGACACGCTTTATGCGCCGCAGGTGCCGGGCTTCCCGAAAGCCGATCTTAACGATCTGGCTTCGGTTGAGGCCTTGATTTGCTCCGAAACCGTGGCGGTAATGCTGGAGCCGGTGCAGGGCGAGGGCGGTGTGATTCCGGCAGATCCGGCTTTCCTCAAAGGCTTGCGCGAGCTGACGCAAAAGCACGGCATCCTGTTGATCGTCGACGAAGTGCAGTCCGGGATGGGGCGCACGGGGCGCCTGTTCGCCCACCAGCATGCCGGCATCGAGCCCGACATCATGACCCTGGGCAAGGGCATCGGCGGCGGCGTACCGCTGGCGGCGCTGATGGCGACCGAATCGGTGAGCTGCTTCGAACCTGGCGATCAGGGCGGTACCTACAATGGCAACCCCTTGGTCAGCGCGGTGGGCGTGGCAGTGATGCGGCGCCTGACTGCGCCGGGTTTCATGGAGGCGGTGGCTGCGCGCGGCGAATATCTGTCGCAGCGCCTCGGCGACCTGTCGCACAAGCACGGGCTGCGTGGTGAACGCGGAGTGGGACTGTTGCGCGCACTGGTGCTGGATCGCGATCGTGGGCCGGATCTGGTGAAGGCGGCGCTCAATGCGGCGCCGACGGGGCTGTTGCTCAACGCGCCGCGCCCGGCGCTGCTGCGCTTCATGCCTTCGTTGACCGTTTCGGAGGCTGAAATCGATCAGATGATCGAGATGCTCGACGGGTTGCTGAAAGCCTGATCGCAGGCTGTTCGATGCAGTAGTAGAAACGCCGGGTCATGCCCGGCGTTTTCTTGTGCGCACGTTTGCCGTGTCAGCGCAGCAATGCGGCTGCGTGATGGCGCAGATGGTCTTCGATGAAGCTGGCAATGAAGTAGTAGCTGTGATCGTAGCCGGGCTGCAGTCGAAGGGTGAGCGGGTGGCCTGCGGCGGCGCAGGCTTCGCGCAGGGCTTCGGGCTTGAGTTGCTCGGCGAGGAATCCATCGGCTTCGCCCTGATCGACCAGAATGGGCAGGCGTTCGCTGGCGGTGGCAATCAGTTCGGTCGCGTCCCACGCTTTCCACAGAGCCTGATCGGCACCGAGGTAACCGGAGAAAGCCTTCTGACCCCAGGGGCAGTCTACCGGGTGGGTGATCGGTGCAAAGGCAGACACCGAACGGTAGCGTCCGGGGCTCTTGAGTGCACAGATCAGGGCGCCATGCCCGCCCATTGAATGCCCGGATACACCCCGCGCCGCGGTGACAGGCAGGTTTGCCTCCACCAGCGCCGGCAGTTCGCTCACCACGTAGTCGTACATGCGGTAGTGGCGGTCGTAAGGCGCGGCAGTGGCATTCAGGTAGAAACCCGCGCCGTGGCCGAAATCCCACGAGCCGGCGGGATCGCCGGGTACGTCGGCGCCGCGCGGGCTGGTGTCCGGCGCGACGATGGCGATGCCGAGCTCGGCCGCAATCCGATGTGCGCCTGCCTTCTGCATGAAGTTCTCGTCGTTGCAGGTCAGGCCCGACAGCCAGTACAGCACGGGCACCGGGCCATGCTCGGCCTGCGGTGGCAGGTACACCGCGAACACCATGTCGCAGCCCAGCGTGGCCGATGCATGGCGGAAGCGCTTGTGCCAACCGCCAAAGCTGCGGTTGGCACCGATCTGCTCGAGGGCTTGGCTCATCTTCAGAACCGGATCACGCTGCGGATGCTCTTGCCTTCGTGCATCAGGTCGAAAGCCTTGTTGATGTCCTCCAGCCCCATGGTGTGGGTGATGAAGGT
>Ga0172382_10008943_pt1 | contig 13798 bp, 28 predicted proteins | sample Leawel138RmetaG_FD_122245 | JGI IMG/M metagenome (GOLD analysis project Ga0172382, IMG submission 122245) | Leachate microbial communities from a municipal landfill in Southern Ontario, Canada - Leachate well 138R metaG | ecosystem: Engineered > Solid waste > Landfill > Unclassified | place...
AGCTACTTACCGCCTGCCCTCCTGGGAGCCTCAACCACAAAAAAATAACTCCCGCCTCGCCGATTCGCTCGAGTCGATCAACTGGGGCACGTGGCACCAACGAAGATCGCAGATCGAGCAGGACCGCTAACGTCCGTAGCGCCGCTCGATCTACCACGTTTCGATCGTTGAGCGGCGCTAGGAAACATGTCGGCCTAGCGCCACCCTCTAACGGTTCGAACTGCCCCTAGGGGCTCGTCCGCCCTGTATCCCGATGCGTTGGGGGCGGTGACGGTCGACGCCTCGAGGGCGGCGCTAGCTGAGGGCCTCTGGCGCTAGCTGCGGGCCGATACCGCTACATAGCCGACTCCGATGTCAACGAGTCAAGCAGCGCCTCAGCGCTGCGGATCGACTCATCTATCGTCTCGTTAGACGGCGCCGCTGCGCCGCCGTCAGCCCATGCCGGGAACTCCCTCAGGGATCGCCCCAGCGGCGTTAGGTGCTCGACCAAGTACATGATGCGAGCGTTCCGGCGCACGATCTCGGCCTTGCTCAGGCGCATCGATCGGATGTCCCTAGGTCTCGGCATTTGCTTCGGCCTCGAGCAGGGCGATCCCCATCGCAACATATTTCGCCGCTACATAGTCCTCGACCGCATCGAGGATCATGCGAAGCGCCAGCAGCAGCCCCAGCAGGGCCGCCGGGGCCAGCCATAGAACCACACCTACCCTCACCATTTGAGCCCTAGCAGCAGGCGCATAGTCGCCAGCGTGGTAAGGGGATAGTCGGTCTCGAGCGCCGTTGTAAGCCAATACAACCGGCCCTCGAGATCTTCGTTATCCGGTCGACCGGCGAGCCGGTAGCACTCATCGATGTAATGAGCGACACCTACGATGTCGAGCGTTATTTCGTTGGCCATGATTGGCACCACCTCAGGAATAGTAGGGATAGGTAGGGCGATCTCGCCGAGAGCAGACCGGAGAGCATGGCCGGGGCAAGCGGTCGGACGCAAACCCGAATGAGGCCAAATCCGACCGACACGCCAGCCCAGAGCGCTCACATGGTGATGGATCAGCCATCGGGCAGAGTAGATCGCCTCAGCGCTGCTCTCACCGGGACCGGCGAGCACACACACCGCCATAGTCGAATCGTTGTGACCGTAGGTCGCTGCACCCTGCCTGCCGATCGGGCGCCCCTCGAAGATCCGACCATCGAGCCCTACACCAAAATGGTAGGCGATATCAGTCCACCCACGTTGAAAGTGATATCGCTGCGTTGCTCGCCATGTCTCGACCGGATCGGCGTCGCTATGGGACCGGTTATCGCCGGGCCAGTGAATGACCCAACCATCCCAGCGTTTGAGCTGGGATGGGACCGTGTGCGCCGGGAGCAGCACGCCAGCTCGAGGCGTGATCATCTGCGGTAGCTCAGCCATCGGTGCGGGCCTCATCGAGCTGCTGGCGCTCCTCATCGAGCGCGGCGATCATGCTCTCTCGCAGCGCCCGATCGAACAGCTCAGGACCGATACGGTCCCTCAGCGCCCGGATCGGCACGCTCACGGTCACGCCGCCGGACTGCACCGGGATGCACGGTTGTTCACTCATCGGTAACCCTCCAATCGCTCGAGGCGCTCCACTACCGATCGCACGATGCTGATCAGCGCCATATCGATCACCTTGTCATCGATCCCGATGACTTCGCCCTGAGCGTCATATAGCGCCGCCTCAGGGAAGATCTCGGCGACCTGCTGCGCCGCCATGCCGGGGCGCTCCCAAAGCTGGCCACGGTCCTCAGGGCGGTGATCAGCGCCCAGCTCGACCGTCGAGCCATCGAGATCGACCGCCATCGCATCCCACGAGATCAAATCCACCTTGAGCAGCTTGTGTCCGTACTCCGCCGGGAGCGCCCGAATATTCCGCTTATGCTCGAGGCTCGACGACTCAGCAAACAGCTCGTTACCGCTCGACGGGAACCGCCTCACGATCGCCCCACCGGCGCTGCTGAGCCGCATACCGGGCGCATACATGCCACCCGACTGTGTCCACGAGAACTGATGCACGCCGTTGACCGCAACATCAAGCGAGTTGCTCGCAGCGCTAAATAGCCCCATGTTGTTATTACGGACGGCGAGCGGAACAGTCGCCGCATTACCTGCCACGACTCGCAAGCCAGCGGCGCCGTTAAAGATTGTTCGGCCAGCAGCATTGAACTCTGTTTGCTGCGCCGTCGTGTTCCCACCGGGCCTGATAAAAACCGATCCGCCAAGATTGGATACATAGGTGTGCTGAGCGTTCCCCATGATCATGAACGAACTGCCTGCCTGATCGAGAAACAGCCCAGCGTAGGTGTTCCCACCGGACCATTCCCCGATATACAACTGTCGCCCTACACCGGACATCGACTCAAACAAGAACTTGCCTGACGTCGACCGGAACTCGGTGACCGCATAGTTATTGATCCAAAGCCGATCATCGGTGTTGTAATCGTGCATCCCGATCGATTCACCGGTGATCCCGATCTGGTTATCACCGCCGGGCACTGGCGGGAAGCTTTGCGTTGTCACGATCCTGAGAGCGTTGCCGGTCACGTCGATCGCAACGAGATCATGAGACGAATTCGCGTAAACGATCTGCCCCTGCTCGAGCCGAGTGTTCATGCCGGTGATTTGATCGGTGATCGTAACCACGCCGGTGTTACTGATCGTGAGCGGCGCCGTCGCTGCTGATGCGGCACCGCTCCACATATTGCCCGCCGAGTCCACATGGAATGAGGTGGAATCGAATCCGCCAATGTGGATCTCGCCAGCCTCGAGCGACCCACGGATTACCGCATCATTAAACTCGGCGGTCCCGTCCTTGTTGATCGACCAGCCCGAAACACCGGGCACATAATTAGGGGAATGAATCGCTTCTCTTATCAGCGTTCCACCGCCGCCAAGAATCGGATCCGAGAACGGCATCGGTTATCGCCCCTGAACTCGATAACGGACTACGGCGGTAGCTCTAGCGCCGGGCGCACCGCCGACCCAACTGATCAACATCTGCTGGCCGCTCATTAAGGTCAAATGACCGTCTGGCCATACCGAGGTATCTCGAGCGCCCGAGTAGGTGCCCTCGATCAAGTTCTGGTCATCGATACGATCCCCGATATACACTCTCGCTTCGCCCTCATCGCCTTGATCGATAGATACCGAGATCGACAGCACGATCATGTCGACCCACGCTCGATCAGCGTTGATGATCACTCGACCAGATCCGGCGCCGTCGAGCTGCACCGATTGTGAGAGCTGATGAACGGCCATCTCAGCGAGCCTCGACTGCATGGGGCGGCGCCGGGACCTCGATCCCCGCCGCTACCAGCGCATCGACCAGCGCCGCAATATAGCGGCGGTATTGGTCCTGCTCGAGGCGCAGCGCCGAGATCTGGATTTCCTGATGCCGGATCGTTGCTAAAAATGGCCGCTCGGTGGCCAGCAGCCGCCTGGCCATAAACCCGCCAGCGCCAGCCGACGCGGCGACCAGCGGCGCCATCAGCGACACGACAAGCCCGATATCGGTCACCGCCGTACCTCCCCACGGATCGTTTGAGTGACCTCGATCTGAGCAGGACCGGCGACGCCGGTACCCCAGATCTCGGCGGTGCTCGAGGTCTCCCAGATCTCGCCGGGGCCTAGCAGCAGTGACGCGGCGCTGCTCAGCGCCTGCCCCTCACTGGGCGCCAGCCGCACGGTCTCGGATTGGTCTCGGTTCCTCACGCGAAGTTCAAACCGACCGGGGCTATCGGGAGCCACGACCATCGCCACATTCTGATCGAGCGTCATCGTGCCGATCACGAGGCCTCGAGGGCGGTACACCTCCACTGGCGCCGGCACGATCACCGCTACCGGATCGGGGCCGTCATCGGCCGGATAGGGCGGGATCGGGAACCGGGGCACACCCCGATCCGGGAACGTCGACGGCATGACCCCAAGATCGCCGGATCGGGGCTCGCCCTCAGCGTCATCCCAAGGCTCAGGATCAGGGACCTCATCAGTCGCCGCCGATGTCATCCGTACCGATTGATGCGGCGCTAACTGAGGCAGATCATCAGGCTCAGGGATCGGGAACTTGTCAGACATTGGACATCACCTCTAACGATTGATTTCGCACATACCACATGATCCCGATCGCCACGATGGCGAGCCCAGCAGCGCCTAGCCCTACTCGTCGCCACCATCCGGGATCGATCATCCGCCCTACCACAGCGCCGACCGGGGCGAGCGCATCGAGCGGATTAGGCACCGCACCGGTCACCGCATCGAACGCTGCACCGGGCGCACCGGTCACCGCATCGAGCGCCCAACTAAATGGGTTACCGCCGGATGTGTCGATCGCACCGCCGACCACCGCCGAGATCTCAGCGTCGCTGAACCCGTCACGCCGCATCGCATTCGCCACGTCCGCCTGCACCTGAGCCGCCGACTTCGATCCCCGATACTCGAAGTGCCAATCTTCGCCCCTAACTGGGCGAGTCACACCGTAAGGCGAGAGCAGCGTCGCGACCCATTCCTTAGCGCCGCCGAGATCCGCAGCGTTCCCCGACTCATGGTTTGAGGTACCCGGTCGAGCGGTTGGCGGCGTGCATTGACTCGCCGGGCGTTCGTAGATCCCATACTGCGAGTTGCCGCAATGCGCGCGCCTTAGAGCGATCTGCTGCTCTCGAGTCCGCAAACCCGACACAAGCGTCACGGTCTTACCGTCACGCCGCCCTCGAGCCATTGCATATTTCACGAGTGTTCTGAGTGGCTCAGCGAGCCGATTAACGTCAGTCGCCGACATCGGTCGGTACTCCTTTCGCCGCCGCCGCCTTAGCGACCGTAGCGACCTGAGGGGACATCAGCATCAGCACGCCAGCGAGCACCAGCGCCACACCGACACCGCCGATCCCGATGCGCCGCCACCAGCTAGGGTTGAGCATGTTCCGGGCGGCGATCCCGATCGGCTCGAGCGGATTGCTAAACCATCCCCCACCGCTACCGCTGGCAGGCGGCGCCTCAACGCTCGACGTCAACTGATTCAGTGTGCCAGCACCATACGCTGCTGCTGCTGCTCGAGCCTGAGCCATGTTGCGTTCGTAGATCCCGTTCTTGTAGACCGACCACGGTCGCCAATTTGATCCGCCAGAGCTGATCTTGTACATGGCTCGAGCGTTAAACGCCGGATCTCTAAGCGCATCTTGGTCACGCTCACGGCGAGTACCACGATCAGCATGTAATGAACGGACCTGCCATAGCCCGATCGAGGGACCCCATTTGCCATCAACAAGACCGAGATCACCTACCGCAGCAGGATTACCGCCGCTCTCAGCGGGATGCGGCGAACCCTGCCAACCGGCGATAGCGACGGCGGTAGCGAGCTGCTCGCCACGCAAACCGGTCGACGCCGCTAGGGACGTGATCTCGGCCAAGTTCATAGCACTGATGCCAGTTGGCCGATCATCGCCATCGGTCCGCCTTGAGAGAACTGGGCGATCAACTGCTCGCCGCCCTCGAGCAGCGCAGCCTGTCGGCTCATATGCTGCTCGATCCGATCGAGCATGACACAAAGATGGTCGGCGATATCCGCCGCCGCCTGCATCGCAGGATCGTCGCCTGCTGCTGCACGGATCTGCTCGAGAGCGGCGAGCTGTTCCAGCCGATCCAATGGACGCAGTATCGCCCACGTCTGATCATCCATCAGACGCCAGCCTTCGCGGTGAGCTGCCCAGCGACGCGTTGGGCAACGATGAGCACCAGGCCGAGAGCGGCGAGCATGAGCACGGTCATTAAAATGCGTTTGGGGTCCATAGCAATTTCTCCTTATGATCGGCCTCTCGAGGCCTGTAGATTTTTGTATTCTTGTGACGCTTGTAGCTCAGCAGTTAGCTGAGCATGGGTGATCTCACCGGTCGCTAGCTTCTGCTCCCAGTAGCTGAGACCATCAGCCTCAGGATCCCGATTCAGCACAGCGTTGTAAACGTCCCGAACGGTGCGCTTCGCCGCAGTGTTGTAGGGATCGATCCGCTGATCTGTCGTCGGCGTCGGCGCCGGGGCAGGCGGCGCCTCAGGCGGTCGAATCGTCGGCGCCTCAGGCGGGAGCCCGATCTGCCCTAGCACAATGTCGAGCAGTTCGGCTTCCTCCGGTGTCGGTTGCCGCCCCTCGAGGTAACCGGCGAGAGCGATATCCGCCTCGAGCGGGCCAGCCCCTCCGCTGATGAGAGCGCTCAGCGCCTGCTCTCTCCATTGGTGATTACTGAGGATCCCCTGATCCGCCTCAGCGTTAGGTGGCGCCGAGTACTGAGCGAGCGGAACGCTATAGCCGGGCGCTGCTGCGCCTGAGCCGCTACCACCGCCGAACATCCCGCCCACTTTGCGCCCAAGGAATATTCCGACGGCGCCAGCGGCGAGCCAGCCCCAAACCGGCAACGGTCCGACATCATTGGTGAGCGCTGCTGGGATCTCCATTAGATCACCCCGACATGTCCGCCGATGCTGAGGCCAGCATCCCAAGGCAATTGTGGATCGTTGCGAGCGATCGTAACGTCGACACCCCAGCCCTCTTGATAGCCGAAGTGATCAGCAGGGAACGGCATTACCACGCCATGCACTGAGGTCATATCATCCGCCGACCAAGCGCCCTGATCCCTGATGCCATAGGTCAAGCTCAGCTTTGCGCCGTTACCGTCGCCAGCGGAGCGTTCATATCCGGGACCGAACTCCGGCCGTCGAGGATCGCCACGATCCCCGATCGGACCGTCGAGCCGCTCGATCGGCTCATAATGCCACGGCGCCGGGAGATCCCAGCCGGGCACGTCAGGCCGGGCCTCAGCCCACGATGGTTGAGACATATGATCACCGCCCAGTTGCGGATTTGATGCTGCTCGAGAACGCATCGCCGAACGCACGAATCACCGCCGGCGTTTGCCGATTGGGCATGACCGCCGCCGTGATCCCAGCGACCACAACGATTGCGCCCAGCAGGTTGAATAGTTTGTCTGCACTCATGAGAACTCTCCTTAGTTAGGCGCCAGGCGCCGGATGACATCGGGACCCGCCGTCACGCTGGCGGTGATCGCCATGACCGCCGCCAACCCGAACGCGAGCTTGGGGGCAGGCCCAGCGATAGCGCCGAGAGCGATCAGCAAGAACGCACCGCCGATCAAGATCCTTGGCCGGATCGGATCGCCCTTAGCGAGATTGCTGGCGACGCTGAGCGCCACCGAATAGATCACCAGCGCCGACGGTCCCATCAGGCACCGCCTAACGCTGAGCGGATCTCATCGAGCGGAGACCGATTCGTCACCGCCGACCAAACGAGAAAAATCCCGCCGATGATCAGCGCCCAGCTCAACGCCATCATTGGGGGCCACCCTTGAGTAGCCCTGCCTGAGGTGCGCCCTGCTGGCGCCGGTCATCTACCAGCCCCTCGAGCGTGCGGACGATCACGATCACGATCGGCGCCCAGATCGCTGCGCCGTCCGGGAGATCAGCAGCGTTCGCTGCCTCGACCACCGCCGCCAACGCTGCGAGCACCGCAGCGGTAACGATCCCTCGAGCGGCACCAACGGCCCAAGGCCTAAACGCCTTGACACCCGCAGCGCTCATGATTTAATCCGCCCCTCGATCCGGGGCCAAATAAAAAGAGCGAACACGATGCCGAGTCCGAATATCACCAAATTGGAAACAGTCATTGATCATCCCATCGATACGGTCACGCCACGGAAACCGGTGTGAATTAGCAGCAGCACGATGAACGCTGCGAGAACGATGCCAGCGACGGCGATAGGGACACCGCCGACGCTCGCTACCTGAGCCTTAGCGCTCGACTGAGGCTCTACCTGCTTGCGGTCGACTGGCATGATCAGTGACCCGGCAAACCCGACGCCAACGGGGCGCCGCCTACTGGAGCAATGTCATTCGTCAAGATGGTGAGGACACCGCTCGACGCGAATGATCCGATGAACTCGAATCGAGTTCCCTGCACAGTCGGAATGTACAAGTTTCGGTTTTCGTTGCCGGGCACACCGTCGGCGTCGTGCGTGTAGTCGAGGACCCACACGCCGGTATCGGGATTGATCCCAAAGCGTTCCCGCTGCTGATCCGCCTGCAAACGCTTCGACCATGTGTCGAGGATCTTATTATCCCACTCCAACCGCATGACATCCGGGAAGATATCGGCTCGAGCACCGGACGAATCACGACCGATCAGGATGATATTGCGGAGCAAGTTCCCCATGCGTTTGTTCTGTACGCGCTGCTCACCAGCCGCAACGTTAAAAGTCGACTGAGACCAATATTGCGTGGTCCCCATCATCGGCGGAGATACCTCATTTGGCATTCCTCGAGCATCAGTGTCGCGGGGTTGAGACCACGCCTCGAGGTAGGCCCGCACCCGAATATTAGGGTTGGACGTCGCCGGGGCGGCCGAGTAAATGAGACCGTCGCTGGCGATGGAATACTTGAGCTTGTAGGTGGCGCTGGCGGTCAAGTTGGGTAACGCGCCGAGAGCATCCCGCTCAGTGATCTCGACCGGGATCCGCAGTTTGAAACTAAAGTTACCGCCGCTCGCGCCGACAGCCGAGTAGCTAGGGAGATCGGCGGGATCGAACGTAGCGCCGCCGCCGTAGCCACCCCACTTGTTGATCAAATAGAGCGCATAGCCGTCGACCGGGCCGAGGATGGGGCGACCGTTCACGTCCTCGAGGCTGATGTCCTGCAATGCCGACCACGGCGCATCAGCAGCCGCCGTAGCAGAACCAACACCGCCTGAGGCGACGACGTCGATCACGACGTTCCGCATATAGCCCATAGCGGCGACATCGACCGGACCGACTTGGATAGAACTCGCCCCAATGGTGTGAGTCGAATCGTGGAACGGTTGCCGACTCTCGTGCGCGGCACGAACGAATGGATTGGTGTAAAGCGGCGCATTACTTGCACCATTCGGCGCAGCATCAGGCGCCTGCTGAATAACGGCGGGATTTGCCATGTTGATTATTCTCCTTAGTGGATAACAGCTAACGCTTTGCCGATGGCACTATCAGGGTATTTCATCGAGACCAAACGCATCAGGAACATCAGAATGATGACATAGCAGGCAACGATCAAACCCTCTAGCGCTGAGATATGAACATGCATTCTTGCTCTCCTCAGTGTTGGGAATCGATAAAACAAACCGAACTGTAGCAGAGATCACGCCTTAGGCGGTGTCGTGATGATGAGGCGGCCCGACTTGGTATCGACGTAGAGAACTTCGAACGCTCGCCAGTCGAGCGACTGCACCGTCGCCATCAGCTCTCGCGAGTCAACCGGACCGGAGATATCCCTGAGCCGCTCGAGATCTCGCCGATCAGTCGTGCGCCACAAAAATAGGTGGGACGCTTGCGAATACAGCTCGAGCGGGACCCACGCCGGGCGCTGCGTCGCTGCAACCAAACTGAGACCGATCGAGCGACCTTGCCGCCACCACAGTTTCAGCTCAGCGTCGAGCCTCAAGTCATTGCTCAGATACATGATCTCATCGGCAAACAGGCACCACGAACCCTCAGCAAACATGTCGTGCAACGCATCACGGAACACCTGCCGATGCTCAGCCGCATCAGCCATACGCCGGAACGTTGGCCATAGAATCAGACGCACCGGGGCCATCTTGCCATTAACGATCGGCATCGGCGGTCGATCTCGCCAGCGGCGGATCCTCGACCAGCCAGCTCGCACGAGAGCGCTCAGCGTCGGATCCTTCGGCTTGGTGCCGAGAGCGACCGAGTAACGGCGGAATGGGAGGATCGCCAAACCCAATGTGGTTTTACCGGCGCCGGTCGGCCCGATCAAACTCACATGCTCGCCCTGCCGCCAATCCCATTGAGCGGCGAACTCATCCCATTCCATCCGCTCGATCACGCCGGATCCCCTGCCTTATCCTCGACCGCCTCAGCCACGGCTTGATCATCCTTGGGCAGTTGGAGGCCCTCAGGCATGAATAAGCCAGCAGCGATCGCCGGTACTAGGCCATGCGCCGCAGCGATCGGCACGGCGACCCCAGCGACGGTGATCGCTAGCTGAGCGTAACTCGATCCGGTGAATAGCCGCTCGAGAGCCTTTTTGACCGCGGGGTTCTCGGCGGCGATCTTGTCGACCGCCTCAGCCACCGCATCGGCTCGAGCGATGAGCACCTGCCCATCGAACACGATTCGAGGATCAGCCTTGACCGATCCGGTGATGATCAGCATCGAGCCGATGCTTGTGAGAGTCTCGGAGATCTTGGCCTTGATGTCGATCTTGACCGCAGCACGCCGCCGGGGCGCCGCCTTCTTCGCTGGCGCCGGTTTGGTCGGCGCCTTGTCCTTGTCGGCGAGCCGGTCATAATCAGTCGATGTGTTAGTCATCAGTCATCCTTCTGCCACGGCAACCGAAACAGTCGCTTATCCCACCAAGGATGACGGATCGCCGGTGCCTCATCGATCACCTCATCGATCACCTCATCGATGTCATCCCCGAGATCGGGGGCAACATCCGCCTCAGCAGATTCGTCTGCTGCTGGCGACTCGATCGCCTCGACGGTGATCACCTCATCGATCACCTCGATATCAGCCTCGATCGCCTCAGCCAGCGCCTCAGCAGCATCCTCAGCCGCCGCCTCAGCTTTATCCGCCGCTGCGATCGCCTCGAGCGCGGTATCGGCCTCCTGCGCCTGCTGGGCGGCGTCGCTGGCCTCAGCCGCCGCCTCGACCGCCTCAGCCGCCGCCTCGACCGCCTCAGCCGCCGCCGCAGCCGCGTCATCAGTGCCAGCCTCGAGGGCGAGCTGCTGCGCCTCACCGGCGATCTCGCCGGCGATCTCAGCGGAGATCTCAGCCGCTTGCGCCGCCTCATCAGCGTCGGCGTGCGCCTCAAGCTCAGCGATGATCTCGGCCTTGTCCTGAGGATCAAGCGTCGACATGGGAGTGATCCTGCTCAGTGGATTCAGCATCGACCTCGATGCTAGGATCAACGCCGAGATCTTGGCAGATCTGCTCGACGGCGGCGCTCAGCACCGCAATGGCCTCGACCACCGGCGCCAGCAACGCTTGGATCTCAGCCCATTCTCTAGATGACAAACTCATAAGGACTCCAATGTTTGCAACGGATATCGACCCGAATGCTAGCAGCCCGATCCTCAGGGCGCAGCGCCGCCGCCACGGCCGCCACACCGTGATCTGGCTCGACGGCACCAGCAGCCCCACAGTCGATCGTCTGCTCGCCTCAGCCATGACTGATCGCCATGTCCGCCTGATGGTCTGCTCGCCTCAGTTCGGCACGCTCGAGGCGCTGCGCCGATGGTCTGAGGGATTGACCGATCCCGATTGGGCGCCGGATGACCGGGGCCACTACATGCAAGGCGGGAACACGTTCGCCCTCAGGTACCGGCATCGGTCCGGGCGCACCGCCGAGATCCGACCGGCAACCGAATGGTTCAGCCATGATCTCGGTCATCACGACGCCGCCGACGCCTACGGCCTGATGGCGGACATGATTGAGACCCCTAAGGGCTGGCTTGGCGCTGAGCTGCTGGCGTCACCGGCGGCGACCGGTCGAGATCTGATCCGCCGGTCGATCCCAGCATCGGCCGAATGGGAGCCGCCGCCGCCGCATATCGCCGCCGAGATCCGACACAATTCAGGCCAGGGCCGCAACCAACTATTTACTGATGCCGGGCCTGAGGGCACCCACTATTCGGTATATGAACTCGATATGCGGCTCGCCTATTTAGCGCTATGCCGAGAGTTACCGGGCAATTATCTATCGTCTGGTTTGCCTCGATCCGGGGATCTCGATTGGGCCAAAGAATCGCAGCAGCGAGCCCGCTGGCACGTCCGCATCGAGCCGCCTCGAGGCTGGCGTCATCTCGGCTTAGCGCCGGTCAAAGACGGCGAGACCGGATGGCAATGGCCGACTGACGGACCGGTAGTCACATGGCTCGACGGGGTCGAGCTGCACCTTGCGATCTCGCAAGGATGGCGAGTCACCAAGATCTATGACCGGATGCTATTTAGTCGAGGGCGACCGCTCGACGGTTGGGCCAGCCGCTTGCTCTCCCTGATCGACCGGTGTGAGACTCCCGAGATCCGCCGCCGCTACAGCGAGCCCGTCGCCGCTGCTGCTGCTCGAGGCTGGCGGATGGTCGCCCTCGCTGCGATCGGCTCGCTGCACTCGACCGGGGCGATGGTCGATCGGTCCGCACCGCTCGAGGTCGGGAGAGAAGCATTACCGGTCGAGGCGGAACATATCCGCCTGCTCGATGGCCGTTGGCATTGGCAAGAACGCCAGCAGGTAAGAGAGCCTGAATTCCAAATGCCTCATTGGTCGGCGGCGATCTGGGCACGAGCCCGCACCAGACTGCTCAGCGGTCCTCAGGGCACCGGGGCGCTGCACCTGCCAGCCGATCGGATCGTCGCCCTCAGGACCGACGCCATCTATGCCACGCTCGATCCCCGATGGCCAGACCGTGGCATAGCAGGGGACTGGCGCATCAAGTCCGTGAGGCATGATCAGCCGTGGCCTCAGACCGTCACCCAACTACTAGCAGGGAGATAACCGATGGCCAGATCGTGGACGATGGCCGACCGCAACCGGACGGCCCAAGCAGCCGGATTCGACTCATATCAGGACCGCCTCGAGCGCCAGCGAGCATATGTCGCCACCGGTGACCGATCTCTGCTACCGGACGGATTCGATCCCAGCAAGATCCGCACCACTAAGGCGGAGATCGCCGCGAGCCCCCAATCGCCGACGGTGCGCCGTCTGCGCTCAGCGATGGGGATCCCCAAGGGCCAGGCGGTCACCGGCAAGTTTGCGCCCCTGAAACTGAGGGGCACCAAAGACGGTAATATCGGATGGGTCGGGAACACAAGTCGAGCGATCTTGGCTCAGGTCGACCGTGCACCCGATCAGGTATTCGCCCTCACCTACCGCATCCGCCTACCTCAGGGAGTCGAGGTCGAGCACCGCCTAGTACTGACTGGGGCGGAATGGCGTCGGCGCCTCGAGCAGGGATCGCTAACCGAGATCGTCGGCGCCGACATGGATGGGAACTACTCGGCTGATGTCGGCGCCGGTTGGCATGTCGTCGGCGGAGATTTTAACTATGAGGGCTAAAGGTCGACTCGATCGGCGTCGATGGTCAGGTATGAAATACAACACCAGCCCAGACCGAGAGCGAGCAGTACCGTGCGTTGGTCCCTTGCATCGGGGCCGACCCCGACCGGGTACATTCGCCCACTCCGCCCACTGCGACGCTTGCATAAACTACATACTTCGCCAGTCCAACCAACCCACCGGGGAGCAAATCTGATGACTAACACCGTTTACACGCTCGCTGATCACCTAGGCGTCACGCCTCGAGATCTCACCGCCTACATCGATGCCCTGCTCGATGAGACCTACCAAGAGCATGGGATCCGCCATGATTGGACCTCGATCGAGGATCCCAGCGCCGGATTCGATCTCGCCGATGGCGACACGGCGATCGATGACAAATGGCTCGACCCGATCAAGACCTATGCGCTCGAGCAGCTCGAGCAGCTCGAGACCAACTACACCGCCGCCGAGAAGATCGCTCGAGCGATCGGCGCCGCACCGCATGCGTTTGATGCTGATCTGATCCGCCGCATGTGGGAACGCAACGGGGCTCGCATCGACGGGATCGATGCCACGTACACGCTGAGCCGGTACGGCAGCGGCGCCGCATTCTTGACCATGACCGCTCAGCGGTGGTACCGCACCATGCACGGCGCATGGCAAACCAGCCAGAACACGCTAGTAGTCAAC
>Ga0172382_10008946_pt1 | contig 13797 bp, 13 predicted proteins | sample Leawel138RmetaG_FD_122245 | JGI IMG/M metagenome (GOLD analysis project Ga0172382, IMG submission 122245) | Leachate microbial communities from a municipal landfill in Southern Ontario, Canada - Leachate well 138R metaG | ecosystem: Engineered > Solid waste > Landfill > Unclassified | place...
GCAGCTTTTAGCTAAGCTGGTACAAGCGGGTTTCGATAAAGAGCAGCTCTCAGCCCTACGCAAAATGTTTGAAGCTGACGATTGTGACATGTTCGATTTACTGGCATTTTTAGCGTTTGAGCAACCCATGGCAACGCGAAAATCCAGAGCCGAAGCAGTACGCACTAACAACGCTTTCTTTGATCTGTACGAACAGAAAAAAGCCAAAGACTTCTTAAACTTTGTACTAACTCGCTACGAACAAACCGGCATTACCGAACTAGCCCGAGAGCGCCTGCCAGCGTTAATCGAGCTATCTGGCCTTGGCACCACTAAAGATGCGTCCCGTGCGTTTGGTGGCAAACCAGCCTATCTGCTTGATGCTTTCAAGCAACTGCAACATCAGCTTTATCACGTGAGTTAAGCAATGAAACTGAACTTAACCCCAAATGCATTATATCAACAAGCCCAAACCTTACGCATTGATAAAGTCACCACACTGATTGGTGAGAATGGCAGTGGGAAATCCAATATATTACAGTCTATTTTTGAACAGAAACTAGCCAACAATGATCATCAACAACTCAATGTAGTGTGCTTTTCTTCAGGTCAAAATGAAAGATATTCAAAAAACTTCAGCCAGCACCTTAATAAGGAGCGTAGAGCTGGTCGCGGATTAAATTTAGAATGTTTTTATTTTGACAAGTCATGGTCTAAGCTGCTGGTTTTCTTAGCTACCGCGCTTAAACCAGCAGGGAAAGTCCGCTCATTTTTGCGTAATCACAATTATGTTACTGAATCCCATCACGCTGGAGATGACGTAAGTACTACTTTAAAATGCGGGTTTAAAATTGATAAGAACTACATATCCCGAGTTAAAGAATCATTAAGACTCGAAGAGTCAGGAGAAATAGATACACTGCGTGCAACAGCATATTTCAGAACGCTAGATAGTTTTGTTAGCTCTTTGGTATCAGATTCTTTTGAGTTTGAAGAACCTTTTCGAAAGCGCATGATAGAAATTCAAGCAAATCATTTAATAAATGTGTCTTTTGACTCACCACCAACTTTTGGATTTGGACCAGCTTCCGCTCCATTCGGACAAGCACCTTTTGCTTCACCAGCATCTCGACTCCGCCCTGAAATAAGTTTTTTTATGCAGGCTGCCGACAACAATTACTTTATTGATAAATCTCGCTGTACGCTTTTATTTAATGATGGTATTGAACTTGATCAGTTAAGCGATGGTGAGTATCAACTGCTTTTTTTATATGCCTTGATTGATCTATTTGATGGTAGAAACACATTGTTTCTTTTCGATGAGGTCGATTCTCACCTGCACTACAAAAATATAGAAAAACTTTGGTCATTGTTACACAGCCTTGAAGGAAGAGTGATCAGCACCACTCACTTACTCGACTCTATCTCAGCCAAAGAGAATCATATCGAACATCTGAAAGTTGTCGAAAAAGGTATGATTAGTGAAGACAACAAAATCAAGAAATTGATCAGTCGTTTAAGTGTTCTGTCACGAGCAAAATCTGTTGAGTTTGAGGTCTGTGGCAAGCTGCCGAATATTGCCCTGTTAGACGACTATAACGACTGGATTATTTTTACCAAGCTTGCAGCACAAAAAGGTTTAGACATAAACCTTTTAAGCCAAGTACATGCACTAAAGAAAGCTTCTAGCTGCGCAAGCGATACGGAGCGTTTAGGCCACACAAAAATAGAGTGGGTAAAAAATCTTAGCGCATCCGACTCCCAACTTAACACCAAAAAAGTGTTTCTTATCTGCGACCGAGATGAAGCTAATCCTAATTGGCACCAAAATGGCGTTGAGGTGGCAGGGAAACCATATAAAGACTTGCTAAACACAATTCACTGGCCGAAAGAATTAAACAGCAAAACATACCTGTTGGCGTGGAAGCGTAGAGAAATAAAAAATTATTTGCTTTCCCATACGGCGCTAAATCATTTCGGCATTCTGAATCAAATAAATAATGCCAGCATTGCCGCTATAGATCACTTACAAGACGACAATCCCGGTGATAACGACTCCATACGCAGGTTATGTGTAAAAGAAACTATCGATCCGCTGATTAACACGAACGGCGTAGGTTTAGATATTCAAAAACTCCAAGCCTATATCTACCTGATTCCACCAGACGAAATCAGCGAAGACATCACCAATATGTACAATTTTATTATCGGAAAACTATAAGCCATGTCACTACAACAAAAGATTGACCGAATTACCGACATCCTGCGCCGTGACGATGGCATTAGCGGTGCTATGCATTACACCGAACAAACATCTTGGGTCTTGTTTCTTAAGTTTCTCGATGATTACGAGTCTGAAAAAGAAGATGAAGCGGTATTGTCCGGCATAGACTATCAGCCCGTGTTGGATGAAAAGCATCGCTGGACGAGTTGGGCCTGCCCCAAAACGGATGACGGCAAATTAGATCTGTCTCGCGCTAAAACCGGAGACGACTTAATCGACTATGTGAACGACCAGCTTTTCCCCTATCTAAAAAGCTTCGCTAACGCCGCTGCGACTGGTGCAGATCCTAAGTCGTTCACTTACAAAATTGGTGCAATTTTTCAGTACATGGATAACAAAGTCGCTTCTGGCCATACCCTGCGTGAGGTGCTGGATATTATCGACACCCTGAACTTCCAATCCAGTGATGAAATGTTTGAACTGTCACTAGTCTACGAAGGCTTATTACAAAACATGGGCGATGCCGGTGGTTACGCGGGCGAGTTTTATACACCACGCCCGGTAGTTCGTGCCATGGTGCAAGCACTAGACCCTAAAGCCGGTGAAACCATTTACGATGCGGCAGCTGGTTCTTGTGGTTTTTTGGTGGAAGCTTTTGAGCACCTGAAAAGCAAGAAAAACGAGTTATCTACCGAGCAATGGGATTTCATTCAGCGCGATACCTTCTTTGGTTTTGAAAAAACATCGCTGGCGTATGTCATGGGTATGATGAACATGATTCTGCATGGCATCGAGTCACCCAACCTGTTTCGTGGTAATACCCTGACCCAGAATATCCGTGATATTCAGGAAAAAGACCGTTACGACATTATTCTGGCTAACCCACCGTTTGGCGGGAAAGAAAAAGATCAGATCCAACAAAACTTTCCCATTAGAGCGAATGCCACCGAATTGCTGTTTTTACAGCACTTTATGAAAACCCTTAAAAGTGGCGGTAAAGCTGCGATTGTTGTGCCAGAAGGCGTGCTGTTCCAAACCAACAGTGCGTTTAAACAGGTCAAACAAGAACTGCTGGAAAACTTTAACCTACACACCGTTTTAAGCCTACCCGCTGGGGTATTTTTGCCCTATTCAGGTGTTAAAACCAACGTGCTGTTTTTTGAGCGTAGCGGCGGCACTAGCGAAGTGTGGTATTACGAATGTGAGCCTGAGCAAAAGCTCACCAAAAACAAACCGATCACCGATGATCACCTAAAAGAGTTTGTTGAGCTGTATAACAGCCGAGAAACCACTGAGCGGTCGTGGACGGTTTCAGCTAGTAAATTAGCTGAAGACTATGACCTATCTGCTAAAAACCCAGCCAAACAGAAAGATGCCGAGCACTTAGCACCTAGCGATATCCTTAAGCAGATCCGCACCAAGGAAAAGCTGGTATCTGGCCTGTTGGATGAAATTGAAGACCTGTTGGCGGAGAAATAAGCATGGAACAGGTTTTATATAAACTACCGGATGGGTGGGAGTGGCATTCAGTCAAGAAGCTTAGCCATAACATTCAGTATGGGCACACGGCTAAAGCAGAAAGTAACGGTAACGCAAAGTTCTTGCGTATTACTGATATTCAAGATGGAAAGATCGACTGGCAGGGAGTTCCAACAGTATCCCTAGAAGAAAAAGAAATCAGTAAGTACGCGTTGAATGATGATGACTTGATCTTTGCCCGCAGTGGTGCAACTGCGGGAAAATCTATTCTAATCAAGAATGCGCCAAAGGATGCCGTATTCGCATCTTACTTGATTAGAATTGTTCCAAACAAAAAGGACATTATTCCAGAATATTTAAGTTATTTCTTTCTAACACCTGCTTACTGGGAGGTTGTTGGTCAGAATGCCGCAGGCGCAGCTCAGCCCAACATCAACGGCACAAAGCTTTCAGAGTTTATTGTGCCTGTGGCTCCTCAAGGCGAACAAAAACGCATCGTCGAAAAACTCGATGCACTGCTCACCCGCATCGACACCGCTATCGAGCATTTGCAGCAGAGCGTCACACTGGCTGATGCGTTGTATGCAAGCACGATAAACGAGCAAATGATGCAAGCAATTGAGTTGGCTGGTCTATCTACGGTCGAAAAGCATATTGAGCAGATCCAGACGGGGACAACACCGCCAACAAAGCAACCTGAATTTTACGAAAATGGTGACATTAATTGGTTTGCGCCCTCTGACTTTGGTGATCACGATATTCTGTTTGATTCCAATAAAAAACTCAGTCAAAAAGCATTTGATGCAGGCAAAGCTCGTAAGTTTGATGCTGGTACGATCATGCTCGTCGCCATTGGCGCGACCATCGGTAAGATCGGTTATTTAGAGCAAGATGCCAGTTCTAACCAGCAAATAACCGGTATGAAATTTAACAGTGCCATAATTCCGAGATATGCGTATTACTGGTTTCGGTTTATTAAACCAGAAATTCTGACAAACGCATCAACCGCGACATTACCCATCATCAACCAGAAAGGTATTAAAGCACTTTCGTTTTGTGCGCCCAACAAACAGCTACAAGAAACAATTTGCCGAAAGATCGATGAAGTTTCGAATTTCAGAAACAAAGTAAAAGCTGAATTAAATGAAAAAGTAGAATTAATGCGTTCATTAAAAGCATCAATTCTCGATTCCGCCTTTAAAGGCGAGCTCTAAGGAGGGAGTATGGCATTCGATACCACAGTTTTTGAACAGAAAGAGTTCAGAGAGGCAATTAACAAACTCGAAGAGTTGCTCTCACACTCAAAAGCGGTTCTATTAGGTGCAGGGGCGAGTGTTTGCGCTGGTCTTCCATTAACCAATCAGCTAACAGAAAGAGCACTAATAAGTGACAAGCTCTCCGATGATTCAAAGCAGATATTGACGGCCATACAAAACTCTTTTGCTGGTGCTAATCCAGCTTCACATATAGAGGACTACCTAAGCGAACTCGTAGATTGGCTTGCTATCACGGCTCGTCGGGTAAATCGTGATGTAACCGCTAGTAGTGTAACTATTGGTGGTACTGAATATAGTAACGAACAACTATTGCAAGCGATAAACGAGATAAAACTCGCTATTTTTGACGTAATTAAAGTTGATGTAGATTCTGCTGTACATGAGCGCTTTGTTCAGGCGCTGCACCGACCAATGCGGCCAGGCAAAGACAGCCTTCCGAGCACCATTGATTATCTGGTGATGAACTACGACACGTTAATTGAAGACTCACTCGCACTATCACAATTGCGATATGCCGATGGTTTAGAAGGCGGCGTATCAGGATGGTGGAACCCTTCGACGTTTGAACAGAACAATCTAGATGCCCGAGTGTTTAAGCTACATGGTTCCATCAATTGGGCTGAACATCCACCTTCAACAACACCGTTACGTATTGCACCTCATCTGAAGCGTAGTCAGCAACAGGCATCAAAAATCATGATTTGGCCAGCTTCGACCAAGTATCGTGAAACTCAGCTCGACCCCTACGCAAACTTACTACATCGAGCAAGAGAGGTTTTAAATCCACAAGGTAGGAGCCAACGTGTTTTGCTAATTACGGGCTATAGCTTTGGTGATACGCATATCAACCTTGAAATTGAGCGCGGTCTGAGAGCTTCAAATGGCAATTTAACCGTTATTGTTTTCACAAGCGATGTAGAGCCAGCAGGAATACTGAAAAGTTGGTATGAGAACAAGGAAATCAACGAGCAAGTACTCATTTTTGCAGACAAAGGTTTTTTTCATGCTGAACATAATTTTGTGTCAGCCAAAAGTATTGAATGGTGGAAGTTTGAAAATCTAACTCAGATCCTTGAAGGAGGTATTTGATATGGATAATAAGTACTTAAAACCCATCGAGAATCTATCTATCGGAAAAATTATTGAGGTGGATGGCTCGCGTATTATTGCCGAGCTCGACCCTACTATTTCAGACTTATCCCGAGTTTTTGCTGGTGAAAATTATCCCATAGGTCAATTTGGCTCAATCATCAAAGTGCATTTTGGGCGCCGTTCAATTTATGGTTTAGTAAGCCGCCTACGCATGAAAGCCGATTACCAACTTGAAAAAGGGATACCTGTTGCATCTTCTGATGAGCGTATTATTGAGGCTGACTTATTTGGTGAGGGTGAGTGGCGGAAGACGGCTGAAAATTCGTTCGCACTTGAATTTGAACGCGGTGTTGCTACTTACCCACTACCGCAGCAAACCATTTATTTGACACCCAAATCAGAGCTTAGGTTTATTTACGGTGACGCCAAAGGTGCGGTTATTCAACTTGGCGAGCATGTTGGTTCTGGTGGTGCGCCTTGTTATGCAGAGCTGAATGAATTGTTAGGCAAGCATACGGCAATTTTAGGTTCAACTGGTGCGGGAAAATCGGGGACGGTTGCAGCAGTAATCCATAGTATTTTAGAGCGTGGAGAAATAGCTAAGCATCAACACTGGCATCCGCAAATTATTATCCTTGATCCACATAATGAATACGGTAAGGCTTTCCCTAAGCATCAGCGCTTATCAACTGATGAAGGGTCTTTAAAATTACCTTACTGGCTGCTTGATCTAGAAGAGTCGTTAGGTTTGTTTATTGGTAAAACGGAACACGCGGCAACATCCCAATCCAATATTGTCAAAAACGCTTTAATTGCTGTGCGTGAGCAGGCGGCCGAAAAGCTTGGACTTGATAAAAACCAATTAACCGTTGATTCACCGATCCCCTATGTTTTAGGCAGTGCAGAAGGCTTAGACCATTTTGGTGCTAAAGATGGTGTGCGATATGAAGATGGCTTAATTGGCTCGATTAATGCGCAGCGCCCCGACAATAAAGATAAAAAGCAGCACGAAGATTTTAGCAAAGTCATTCGTAAGATTGATTCATTGTTAAAAGATGGCCGACTCAAGTTTATGATGGAAAGCTGGGACGGTGTGCAAGATCCTTTACCTGCTATCGTTAATCAGTTTTTAACTCAGCAAACAACCGTTCAAATTGTTGACTTATCTGGCGTGCCAAATGAGGTTGCTGGTGTTGCCAGCGCTGCAATAGCCAGAATTGTTTTTCAGCTTAAAGTCTGGCAAACAGAGACAGAGCGTAAAAATAGTCCAGTATTATTAGTTTGTGAAGAGGCTCACCGATACGTCCCGAATCGCGGTGAGGCGCAGTATGAAGCTGCACAATCTGCAATTCGCCGAATTGCAAAAGAAGGACGAAAATACGGCGTGGGCTTATTGCTCGTATCGCAGAGACCCAGTGAGGTTGAGGCAACTGTGTTATCTCAATGTAACTCTTGGATTGTGCTACGAATAACCAACGATGCAGATAGGGAACACGTTCGCAATATATTGCCTGACTCAATGTCTGGTTTAACTAAAATGCTTTCAGGCCTACGCCGACAAGAAGCTATTTTTGTAGGACAAGCAGCGACTCTCCCATCAAGAATAATGATTCGAAGCCTTGAAAATGATCAATTACCTCGCTCAAATGATGTCGATTTTGATGAGGGATGGCAACAACAAGCAATGAGCTTGGAGCAGATAGAGGCAGTCGTTAAAAAGTGGCGATACCAGTCAAAATGAATAGGTAATTAGATAACTCACTTCAATCGTGCTTTTAAAGCAAGATTGAAGTGATGGCATGGGGCTGTACGTTGTAAGGTTTCACAATTTTAGATGCTATGAAGTTCTCTAAAAAACATAACACACACGAATATAGAAAGTGCCCCCTTTCATTTCACAACTCTTAAAAGCGCTTTGTTATTGTTTGTGCTTATAACGGTTTTGTTACTGGCAATATGCATTCCCAGCCCCCGTCCAAATGTAAGCGCCTTTAATTCATCTAATGGCCAGCCGAGTTGTTCAAGTACTTCTTTTTGGCTCATACCTCTGGCGCGTAGAGCATTGAATATTTTTTCTAATAATAACGAGGTTTCGCGTGCCTCCATACTCTCAGGCTCTTGTGTTCTAAAACCTTGTTTGGCCAGCTGAATGCTTAATTGGCGATAGTGCCAGTCGGTAGAGAAGCCAAGGTCGTAAGAGCGCCTGACTAATGCAGCGAGTGATACTTTCCAGTTTTTTTTCTGTTGGATAAGCTGATGAAGCGTTGGCCACGGGCGTAAAATGCTTTTTACACTGGCTTCTGGCATTAAAAATTCAGAGGCAAATTGGTTGGCTTGTTGTTCAGCTTCAGGGCCTTTATTTTCCGTAAACTTGTGCATCACCAAGTGACCTAGCTCATGGGCTGCATCAAAGCGGCTTCGTTCTGGTGACTTCATTGTGTTAAGTAAAATGTAGGGAGTGTCATCTTCCCAGAAGGAGAATGCATCAACGTCTAAGCAGTTTTCAGCCAAGGAAAACACGCGAATCCCCTTCGACTCAAGCAAGTGCACCATGTTGGTAATGGAGCGCTCGCCCAGCTGCCATTGCTGGCGCAGCATAGCAGCTGCTGTTGTAGGGTTGCCATATTCTTCTGGTTCAAACGCAGGTGTTGCATTAGCCGGTAATGAGAATTGACCTTCTAACCATTGGTTAAGTTCTTTAGCTAATTCACCTGCTCGTATGGCTGCATTTTCTTTTTTTTTGCTGAGCTTGGTGGCAGCGCGAAAGCTAACAGCTTCTGCTTTGAGTGTAGGTGCGTCGTCTTTTTGAAAAAAGCTAATAGGATACCCTAAAGCGAATGCCAACTTCTCTAAGCTGGATAGAGTAGGGGCGCTGTCTTTGCTGTCACTCTCATAAACAGTAATCGTTTTGCTATCAAGATCAGCAGCGTCGGCCAAGGCTTTTTTGGTTAAGCCTCGGCGTTCACGTGCAAAGCGTAAGCGTTCAGGGTTGTAGTGCAGCATTATTCAATCTTAAAGTCGATATTGTCGGTAAATTCAGGGGCAGCATTATTAAATTGCTGATGCCCAAAATCAAGAATAATTCTGTTTGCAAATGAGTTGATATAGCCACGGTTATCATAAGTTGCTGGCTGCGATAATTCAGCTTTTACTAGGTACTCACCATTACCAAGTTTTTCTGAGTAGTGAATAAGTACCCAGACATCTCTTTCTTTTTCATCAAGCGTTAGCTGTAGTTTGCCGCCTGTTATGTGCAGTTTTTCTGTATCGGGAAGCAGTTTTTCTTGCAGAGGGTTATCGTCTTGTTTTAGCCCTAGAAGTTTTAGGGTTATATCGCCTTTTTTATAGGCAGAGAGTGGAGGTTGGCTTGGGTTGCCAGTGTCCTCGTCGCCCTTGCAAACGCCAATAGCTATGTTGTCGTATAGTGCTAGCTCAATATTACGGTGTGAGTGTGCCGTAAAGCCTTTGGTCGCCAATACATCTCTGATGGCCTTAACTAAATTGTGATAAAAATTAATGCCAGCATAAGTTTTAGTGCTGTTGGCGGTTTCGTCGCTTCTCGCAAAGTTAGCCGTTTGAATGATTTGTGCAAAATCTTGCAGGCTAAGGTTAGCCAAGCTTTGTAGCCGTGACTCAACATCTTGAGGGGCTTTAATGATTTGTGGTTGGTTGGCTAAATTGCCTAGCGTATTGGTCATTCTAAATACTCTGAGTAGGATTCCAGTTTATATTACCTCATTCGAGGTTTAAAAAAAGGAGTTTCAGGGTTTCTGAAAAACAAAGTCTCTACTTCGGATGGCCAGAACATTGTGTCAATAAAATTTTATGCTCCACTGTCCGTGAGTAACACGTCCCTTTACAAGTATTGGTCTGCATCATTTTCCTCAAAACGAGCGACATGCTCATCCGGCACGTATTCAACTAGATCTTCAATCTTGCAATCAAAATACCTACACAAGCCATCTAAGTGATCTGTACTTGTACTGAGCCCTCGCCTGTTAATCATCTTTGACAGCGTCACTCTATGAATGCCAGCAGCCTCTGCTATCTCGGCAATTGTGATGCGCCTACCTTCCTCAAACTCACGCTTAGCAATCATTTCTTTAATTTTAAATCGAAGCATTTTGACTACATCCGTTAATTATATTTTACGAATGTTAGCAAAAAACATCATTAACCGCTTGCTTTTGTTTTGCATCGAAGCTATAAATATACCAACGTAGTCGATTGACTACATTTGAAGTCAAAAGGAAACCCGAATGAATACTAATTATCTCACTACAGACGAGCTTGCAGCTCGCATTAAGTACGACGCACGCACCATTCGTGAGCGTTTAAAGGATTCTGTTTTGTTAGAGGGTGAGCATTACATTCGCCCGTTTGGTGGGCGCAAGATTTTATATTTGTGGGATGCGATTGAGCGTGACATGAGCAAGGCGTCACAAAACTTAAGCATGAGTATCCCAATGGCTAACGGAGGTGTACTGCATGGCTAGTATCAGAGTACGCAAAGAAACAGGAAAACTGTTTTTAGATTTTGTTTACAAAAACAAACGGTGTCGCGAGCAAACAATGCTAGATGACACACAAGCAAATAGGCGCAAGCTGGAAACTGTTTTGAAGAAAATTGAAGCGGAGATCATGTTAGATATATTTGATTACGCTAAATCTTTTCCTGACAGCTCTAATGCGCTTAAGTTTCAAGAGTTAGCAAGCCAAGCGTCTACGCAAAGTGCGCCTAGCACACCATTATTTGAAGAATTTGCAGACCTATGGTTTTCTGAAATGCAGATCCAGTGGCGTCGTTCACACAGTGAAACTATCGCGCTGACGATACGTAAATACCTTATGCCAGCCTTTGAGGGTAAAGAAGTTGGCAGCATCACCAAGGCAGAAATTCTCGCGTTTCGGTCCACACTCGCCAAAGTAACAGTCCGAAATGACAAGAGTTTATCAGCCTCACGGATCAATAAAATAATGATGCCGTTACGTATGATCATGGGAGAGGCGGCCAACCGTCATAATTTTAGCTCACCTTATACAGGAATCAAATCATTAAAAGAGCCGCGCACCGATGTGCAGCCATTCACTATTAGTGAAGTTAATAAAATTATTAACTCTGTCCGACCTGACTATAAAAACTACTATTTGGTACGTTTTTTCACTGGCATGCGTACCTCAGAAGTACATGGTCTGCAATGGGAATATGTCGACTTTGAAAACAGACAGATCTTAATTCGGCAAGCCTTAGTACGTGATGAGTTGATCTATACAAAGAATGATAGTTCGTTTCGCAACATAGATATGTCTGAGCCTGTTTACCAAGCGTTGCTGGAGCAGAAAAAAACCACTGGGCAGTTTGCTTTTGTGTTTTGTGGTGCGCTTGGTAATCCATTGCATTTGAATAATGTAAATGACCGCGTCTGGTATCCATTATTACGCAACTTAGATATGAAAAGACGTCGCCCCTACCAAACTCGCCATACAGCGGCAACGCTGTGGCTGGCTTCTGGTGAGGCTCCAGAATGGATTGCTCGGCAAATGGGTCACACTACTACAGAAATGTTATTCAGGATTTATTCACGCTATGTACCAAACCTAACACGCCAGGATGGCTCAGCGATGGAACGTTTACTTGCAGATCAACTGAGTCAAACTTCAAATAAAAAGCTAAAGGAGAGCGCAGATGCTTAATCTAAATAATCAAATATGCCGCCGTTTAGCAAAAGCGATGCAGCATGCCATGCAGATACCTGAAGGTGATGCGCTTGTCTTTTTAATTGGTAATGGCAATGAGCACAGCAATCTTGAAGCCATAGAAACCTTTGTAAAGGAAACTGTTTTAACGCTTGAAGATGAGTACGGTGTAATCATGTTGCCACTTTTACTTGATCGCTTAGAGCAAACGCTGAACCACTGGAGTGCCGCATGATGAAGCAATTTTTATTTGATTTCGAGCATCACGACATGTTCACTGGCCTTGAAGCAACGGGCTGTGTTCGCACCCAAAATATATATCCAATCAAATCACAGGACTCGAGTATTCGTGTGGTATTTGAAAACTTGCACGCGAGTTGCTCTGTACAGCTTGATGTTGCTGATCACCCTGCAACTTGGGATGCATCAGGTGATGTAGCGGTTTCTTTAATGCTATTGCCTGATACCTCTGGCGAAGGCTATGTTGGTCATAATGTTAAAGTTTTGCATCGCTATACCTCATTCGAGCATTTACCGTTTCGATACATCCCAGTGCGAGAGGTTTTAACAAGAACACAGATCTGGATTGATAGTTGCCCATACAACTCACTTAAAAACTTTATGTATAACGTACTGGGCAATCCAAATACGGGCAGTTTATTCTTCAGTATTGCTGCCAGTGCGCATCGACATTTCAGTGAACCTGGCGGGCTAGCAAAGCATAGTTTAGAAGTCGCGCAAATGGTGTATAGCGCCACCGCCTGCTTTGCCGAGCATGAGCGCTGGCTTGCAGCGGCAACTGGTTTGCTGCATGAAGTGGGCCGCGTGCGCATGAATACCGATGACAGTACAGCCAAGGCAACTGCAGGTTTAGTCTCTTGCGAGGTATTAAACTTTGAAGTGCTCGCCCCTGCTCTACAGCTGCTTGAAAAAGAATGGCTAGACGGTGCTGAAGCCATTCGTTACATGCTTGATAACCTGTGTAGAGTCCGCAAAAGCGGCCTCCACTTACCGATTACCGCTAGCATTCGCAGTGCCGATTTGATGAGTGTGATGAATAATCAGCGTGAGCAAGCATTCCAAAATAAGCCGCAATCACAAATGTTTGCACGGCTCGGCAACTCAACAACAGAAATGTTCTGGCAACCCAGCGCGCCGTAACAACAGCAACACAGCCCCTTGGCTTGCAATGAGCCAAGGGACCATTGACAGTCCTTTTGAGGTATACATCAAAAAGACTATGCGGATTATGCATAAAACATATTTAAGAACCATCTATAGCAGACTGCAATAGCAGAACAACTCAAAACAGACTGCTGGTGAGAAATGTTCCTACGTGCTTATCTTCGCGCATCCACAACTGAACAAAATACCGAGCGTGCAAAAAAATTACTAATTGTATTCGCTGCTGACCATGGGAAAAAGATCGCATCATTTTACGTTGAGAATGAATCAGGTGCGACACTCACCAGGCCTGAACTGATGAGATTGGTTTCAGACGCTGGCGAAGGTGGCGTTATTTTTGTTGAACAAATTGATCGTCTGGCACGCTTGAAACAAACTGGCTGGGAAACACTTAATTTTATGTTGGCGAAAAAGAAGCTGATGATTGTCTCGCCGGAATTATCGGTAGATTATTGCTTAAACTTATCTGAATGCGGTAGCCTTTGCCATGTTTAACATCTTATAGCTGTTCATTTTTCACCATAAAAGTGTCGGAGTTAGTCAGATCCGATCAGTTGAATCAACCAGTTTCTAGTAAGTTCTTTGCATAGGCTGTCTATCTGTTATACGACTTTAAAACTCATAGAACACATTACACGAATGTAATATTAGAGTCACGGTACTGAAAGTATCCATTATGTATAGTTTTATAACAATTAATGGAGATAGTTATGAATATCACTAAATCGATAATAGCAATTATTCTATTCAGCTCGACTCAGTTAGCTTTTTCTAAATCATCAGTTGAGCCGATTAATCAAAAATATCAACAGCAAAATATAGAGATAATGCGTAAATACGCTATAGAAAACAATAAAATAGAGC
>Ga0172382_10008947_pt1 | contig 13796 bp, 16 predicted proteins | sample Leawel138RmetaG_FD_122245 | JGI IMG/M metagenome (GOLD analysis project Ga0172382, IMG submission 122245) | Leachate microbial communities from a municipal landfill in Southern Ontario, Canada - Leachate well 138R metaG | ecosystem: Engineered > Solid waste > Landfill > Unclassified | place...
AATCAAATCGCGTGCGACGCCCCAGAGCTAGCGGTAGTTTTAGATTGTAGGTTCCCTAACGAAGTCGAAGGTATTCAGAAGGCTGGCGGCAAGGTGATAAGATTTTTACGGGCTCCGTTTGCCGGTCAAGACCAGCATCATAGTGAAGTTGCGCTAGACAACTACCATCGGGACAAGTTTGATTTTGTACTTGACAATACCGACATGAGCATCGAGGAACAAAATCAGGCCGTTACTGAAAAGCTGACAGAGTGGGAATACAATACTTGGGAGTGGCGTACCGCATGAACGTCCTTGATATCATAAAACCATATAGCGAGACACAAGAGTGATAGTCACCTACTTTCGTAGTTCCTCATACAATACTTGGGGTCTATGCCAACAGCAATACCTACTTACTTACGTTTTAGGTCTACAAGCGCCTTCAGGTCGCAAGGCAGAAATGGGCACCATCCTCCATAAGGTCATGGAATGCCTAGCCAATTGCAAACTATGTATTCAAAACGGCACCACGTCGTTTGAAGATGATGCGTTAGGTACTGTCCCGGTGACGCCCGATACGCTTACCGACCCGCGTTTCGTCGAGAAAGTGCTTGACAAGGCATATGCCCACTATAGCTCTCCTGCTAAGAGCATCCACAAATATACTGCGGCAGACAAGCGTGATATTAGGCAATGGTGTTGGGACGCCCTGCAATTTCAAGACGGTGCGTTCGACCCTCGCAAACGAACAATAGTGGCTACGGAACCATTCTTTGACCTTCCTATTAACGAGCCGTGGGCGCACTATAGCTATGTACTGCCTGACGGCAAAGAACTAACGGGGCAGTTGCGTGTTAAGGGTACGGTGGACCTTATTACAAAATTGAGTGATACGCATTATGAGGTTATCGACTGGAAAGGCTTGCCATTGGATACGCCTATTCCTACTCCGAGTGGTTGGACCACCATGCGTGATGTTCGTGTCGGAGACATAGTGTTTGGTGGAGATGGTTCGCAATGCAGCGTCGTTGGCAAATCTACGGCCAAACAGAAACAATGCTATACGTTGACTTTTGATGATAAGAGTACGGCGACGTGCGACGAAGACCATTTGTGGAGGCTCGCTGACGGCCGTGTTGTGAATGTGCGGGACTTAAAATTTGGTGATAAGATACCCGTCGCTGGACCACTACAAATAGATGATGTTGAGCTACCGATATCTCCATACGCATTGGGAGAATGGCTAAGAGGCAGAAATGTCTTTGGTGTATCTAGACAACTCAATATACCAAATCACAAAAAGCATATTCCCACAATCTATTTGCGTTCATCACACACACAAAGACTAAGCCTGCTACGAGGATTGATGTCTATTAAGAGTCATTCTGAACCAAATTGTTTTGCGACAACAAACGAACAATTAGCCAGAGACATGGTTGAATTGCTGTTATCGCTCGGTAAAATACCTCGATATTCAAAAACGTCGGACGATTACCACATACGATTAGATGAATCAGAAGACACAAGGGTAATTACAAGCGTCGAAAAGGGCGTGATACAACCCACACAATGTATTATGGTAGACAGCCCAGATAACACCTACCTATGTACTCAACACATGATTCCTACACACAATACTGGTGAGTGTAAAGATTGGAGCACTAGTATGGCAAAAGACTATGCCGATTTCTGTAAAGACCCCCAACTTAGAATCTACCACTGGGCGCTCAGCCAAATGTATCCAGAAGCCAAGACCTTCGGTATGACCATCAACTATGTGCGTACTGCTGGGCCGTTCACCGTTGCATATTCCGATGACGACATTAGAGCCACTATGGATATGTTGAGAAAAAGATTTGAGCAGATTAAAGCGACGGTAAGACCTAAGCTGAAGTCGCCGACCAACCAACACTGGTTCTGTAAACGGGTGTGTTGGTACGGTAAAACAATGCATCCAAAAGACGGCACGAAAACCATCTGTCAATACATTGCTGAAAAGACTAGGCGGTGTGGTTTGAACACGGTGATGCTGGAAGAGACAGACCCAAGCCACACTGTTGGGTATTACCATAATCCGGGAAGCTGATGTATGAATGTATTGTCATTATTTGATGGCATAAGCTGCGCTCAGATTGCCTTAAATCGTGCTAACATAAAAGTAAATAATTATTATGCTTCAGAAATAGATAAGTTCTCTATACAAGTAACAAAACACCACTATCCAAACACTCTTTTTTTGGGGGACGTGTGTAGTGTTGATACAAACCAACTTCCAAAGATAGACCTATTGATTGGCGGGAGCCCGTGCCAGGGATTTTCTTTAATGGGAAAGATGTTGAATTTTAATGACCATAGAAGCAAATTGTTTTTTGAATATCTGCGAATATTACAAGAATGTTCTCCTGCGTTTTTTGTATTAGAAAATGTTAAAATGCCAGACAAATATGCGAACGCTATAAGTCGAGCACTTGGAGTAAATTACATATGTATAAATTCTAGTCTGGTTTCAGCACAACAACGCACAAGATATTATTGGACTAATATTCCCAATGTGGCAACCATACAAGACAAGGGGATTGTTATTAGAGACATTCTGAGTGATGTTGGTCCATACCGATATTGGACACAAAACCAAATATATAAAATGCATAAAAAACAGTACAGGGGAGCATTAGCAAATCGAGTTGAAAACATAGACGGTAAATGTAGGTGTTTACTGGCGAATGACGGCAATTTGTTTAGACCAAAAATTTGGGATAGTGTCGGTTTAAGGTGGCTCACACCGCTAGAATGGGAAAGATTACAAACAATACCAGATAACTATACGCATATGTTATCAAGAACACAAAGATATAAACAAATAGGAAATGCTTTTACTGTGGATGTTATTGTACATATACTACAACACATGGAGAACACTGATGCCAAAAGGTAAGAAGATTTGCCCGCAATGTCAGGCTGCATTGGGAGTGCGGACCAAGGTTTGCGAATGCGGCCACGAGTTTACCATTAAAACGTATAAGCAGGGAAGCCCCCATGGGTCTCCCATTAAAACCAACGCCAACCCACTAGCCCAAACCTATGTGCCAACGCCCGGTCTGTGGGTATTCGACCGTCCCAAAGACCTGCCTAAGATTCAAGCGCCCGGCCCCCTACCAGACGGCACGCTCACAAACCAGCAAGTGTACGAACACGTGTCTTATAATGGGTTGGGCGACTGTGTGTTTGAATACATTACACCAAGGAAAATAGCAGACCCTAAGCTAAGAAAGAAATGGGAAAAGGCAAAACAACAACTCAAAGAAGTATGGAGGTATCTAATCGGTGAAGAACCAACGACAGAATAAAGTCATACATATTGACTTAAATAGAAAGTTGATGACGCACGCCATCATAGACCAGTTGCGTGACACGGCCAAAGCCAATGGTATGTTGAGTGGCGGCGCTATTCTAGAGGTCTTGGACGAGTATAATCGTTTGCGATATCTAGTAGAAGGCATTACCACTGCTTATATGAGGGGAGACGAACAAAAGGTGAGACAAGTCTTAGACACATTCCAGGTGTTGCTATGATAACCTTTGACCAACTCGTTTGGCAGCACGTACAGAATGTCAGACCCACGTCTATTGTGCTTGACAAACTGCACGCCCGAGCTATCATACAGGATAGGGTGGACGCGCTGCGCTCTGACAAGGCAGACCCCTTAACTTCTCTTGTCGAAATTGCGGCGGCAGCACAGATTTGCGCCGAACAACTATTATTGATTCGACAACAGGAATTGACGCCAGAACCCAGCGAACTAGAGAAAAAGCTACAATTCATCGTGCAATACATACTACAGCACAGCACTACGACACAGTCGAAACAACGTGGTGTCCCTCGCCATACGTGTGAATTAAATGCGGACTTCTTAGAACAGCTACAGGACATCGTATGACCACATACTTTCCTCTCCATGTACATTCTCACTACTCACTGCTTGATGGTCTAAGCAAACCGTCACACATTGCTCGTCGATGTAAAGAACTCAACCTACCGGGCTCTGCCATCACAGACCACGGCAACATTTCCGGTGCTATCTCATTTATGAAGGCGATGAAGGGGCTTCAACCAATTATTGGATGTGAGCTATACGTGAGCCCATACGATGCGACTATTAAAGAGGGTGACCGTAGTCTTTATCACTTGTGTGTTTTAGCAAAAAATATTGAAGGATGGCGTAGGCTCGTACAACTTACTAGTGAATCCAACAAACCTGAGCACTTCTACTATAGGCCGCGACTTGATTTAGAACGATTGGCAAAGTATGCCGACGGCAACCTCATCGCATTTAGTGGGCACTTAGGCTCACATTTATCTCACTGTATTTTTAGTGATATGGCCGTTCACGACTGCAAAACCGCAGAAGAAGCAAAGGCCCTGACATATCCTGATTGGGTACAGCGCACCACAGACATGGCGTTGCAACTACGAGATATTTTCGGAAAAGACAACTTCTTCATAGAGATACAGCTCATAGATAGTAAGAATATGCCGGCGTGTCAGCTATTGGCATTGGGCTTACGATATATCTCCAAACAGACCGGCATTCCCTGCATAGCCACTCCCGACGCTCATTATGCCAACCCGGAAGACGCATACGACCAGAGAGTATTGCTGTGTAATTCTCTAAACACTACTTTTCAAGCTATAGAAGACAAGAAAGTGAAAGGGGAGGATGTAGGTATGGGCGCGTTCTTCCGGTCACGCCAGTATCATATACCGTCTTACAACGCAATGATTGAGTGCGGCAACACAGAAGAAGAACTAGCGCGAACACTTGAAGTAGCTCAAATGTGTGAGTCTTACGACCTAACGTCACCACCTAAACTTCCAAAATTCCCATGTCCTGACGGCCTGTCATCACGTCAATACCTCACTAAGCTATTGCGACAGGGCTGGATAGACCGACAACCACAAATTCAAAACGTCATCAACAGAACAACGCATACCGAACAAGAGTATAAGGATAGACTTAACGAAGAATATCGCGTATTGACTGACGTAGGTTTATCTGACTATTTCCTGATTGTACGAGACATCATTCAATATGCACGTAGTCAAGGTCAGCTTACTGGTGCGGGTCGTGGTAGTGCGGCGGGCTCACTCATTCTATATGTACTTGGCGTCACACACGTAGACCCTATTGAATTCGACCTTCTCTTTAGCAGATTTTACAACCAAGGACGTAATACTGCCGAACGTATCTCTCTGCCAGATGTTGATATGGACTTTGAGATTCAGCATAGAGGTACAATTTTAGACTACATACGACAAAAGTACGGTCGTGAACACGTTGCTCAAATGCTCACGTTTACCAGACTGCAAGGTCGTGGCGCGCTCAAAGATGTTATGAGGGCTCATTCTGCCATGTCTTTTGAAGAAATGAACAAAGTTACGGCGTTCATTCCAGACGAAGCCGAAATCAGTGACCAACTACAAGCAGTAAAAGAGCTAGATAAGCAGGAAGGTGGTGATGGTGAGGCGTCCATTATACGATGGGCACTGGAACATCATGCTGACGACCTACGACAGTGGGCGTATCTGGATGACGACGGCAATGTACAAGGGCCGTATGCTAAGCTGTTTGAACAGGCGATTAGAATAGAGGGAACAAAAAAATCACAAAGCAAGCACGCGGCCGGTATTATAGTCTCACAAGACGTGTTGTCTGATATATGTCCAATGATATATGACAAGTCTTCTGGTGAGATGATATGTGGTATGGAAATGAGTAACCTCGAAGACATGGGATTAGTCAAGATAGATTGCTTAGGTGTTGCTATGCTCGATAAATGTCATGGAATCCTTAACTTACTTAAACATGGGACATTGTGTCCTGAAACAATGAAAGAGAACAATGAATCAACCAACAGTTGAAGAAGTAGTGGCTAAGCTCGGCGCGCCCACCCGCGTATTAGTCGAGAACGCCTTTGCGTGGCTAGACGAACACGAGCCAACATGGAACTTGGATGAGCCGATTGATAGGTGGCGGTTTATCGAGGGATTACTGGAGAGACAAAATGATAGAAATGCCTGATTTTGACAATATGTCGCCAAAACAAATTCGCGAATGGGGAAACGACTTAGTGCGCGCCGCCAACGAAAACGGTGATATACGTGCGACCCTACAGGTACAATGTATGCCGGGTCGTCCATTTCATACGTTAGGTATTGAATTCGACGAAAAGAGAAGCACTATTGTCAATTTGATATTGATATTAGAAAAATTATTGAAAAGGATACGTCATAACACGAAGGAGAATGAATATGTACACAATCGTATGTCGTGATAATCCCAGTGTGGTATATGCCGACAACATCCCGGTATTACTTTTCGCTGAAAAAATGGCCAAATCAATCTCGTCGCCCAAAATCCGATGTAGTATTTTGAACTACAAAGGCCAAATAGAAGAGCACTACGAACAACAAAACAAGGATTTTGCTGAACGCATTGAGTGGTCGGAGGAACATGATGGATAACCGACATTTCTTGTGTTTTGATTTTGAAACCGGCGGCAAGTCTACAGAAACCGCCGAGGTACTACAGATAGGCGCGTGTATAGTCCACCGAAACTCCTTGACTATTGTCGATAGTTTCGAGAGCCTAATGAAGCCAGAGGACTTCGACGCCCTAGAGGATGAGGCGTTGGCCATCAATGGTCTCACACGTGAAAAGCTACGAGAAGCACCTGAACCCGCTCTAGTTTGGGCGACTTGGGCTAAATGGATTCAACGACACAACGTCAATAAGGCCAAGAATTCGTTTGGCGCACCCATCGCAATGTACTACAACGGCGATAACTTCGACATGGCGTTCATGCAACGCTACTGCAAAAAGTATGGATATTGGGACAATAAGTGGGGTAATCAAACTCTCGTAAACCCCATCTACACGCTGGATGTCATGAAACATCTGTGGTTTTGGTTTAGGTCCGTGTCGGATGGTCCGAAAAATCTCAAACTCACTACTGTGTTGGAGTATATGGGCGTGCCGAAGGAAGAAATTGATAAAGGCGCGCACAATGCACTGTGGGATGTTACGTGGACAGCTAAGATTGGAGTGCGGTTGTTGAATGTCGGTAGTTATTTGACGACGGCTAATGATGAGGGTAAGAGACGGCTGGAAATGAAGGACTGCTTTCAACAGAAAGATGGACTCAAAAATTGACGACCGTGTTTGAGGTAGTGGGATGGACCGGCGCCATTCTCTTTTGTCTTTGTGGAGTGCCACAAGCACTAAGGACGTACCACACCAAAAGCGCCGTGGATATATCTTGGTGGTTTCTATGGATGTGGTGGTTCGGTGAGATATTCACGCTTGTGTACGTCGTATACACTAATGTGCAGCAGGCGTACTGGCAGGCTTCCCTGCTTACAAATTACGTTTTCAACATCTGCATCATAACCTATATTATAGCTATGAAATGGAGATACGACTCATGCATGAATTAACGGCTGACTTTTGGGCTGAGGCCGAACAAGATGATGTGTGCGCAATAGTCTGCACCATCAATACGGTCTGCAAAAAAGACGGCACGCTCGTGATGGGCGCTGGTATTGCTAAGGATTTTGCGGAACGCATTGAATGGCTGTCGGATAGGTGGGGTGTAAGAACCACACGTATGAACAAATCGAAAGAACCGACATATCCCTTTGTGGAGATTATGCAGGGAAGCCATCCTGATATTGTGGGCATCCACACCAAACTGGATTGGCGCGACCGCTCTCCATTAAGCTTAGTGGATAGAAGCATCAAACAGTTGTATATTGTTTCTAAAGCATTAGGATGGCGGTGGGGGTCAAGTCAACGCATTTTAATGACGCGACCGGGGTGCGGACATGGCAGTTTATCGTGGGAAAAAGACGTGAAGCCTTTGATGGCGAAGATTCTGGACGATAGATTTGTAGTGGTAAACCAACAATAAACATTAAGGAGAAAAAGATGAATACTAAGCAGCCGACATCAGAAGCACGATATCGTGTGGTGGTCAACAACACAGGTAGGGTGTTGGCCGACAACATACGCACCCTAGATATCGCAAAGCAAATCAGTGATATTTTTTCTGGTTCAATAGTGGAAGATAATAATAAGATAGTTAGACATTGTTCGGGCGAAAACTATCAGGCCACCTTAGAAGAATGCGAACGCCAAGACACCAACTCCATATTCATCAGCAACGTTCATGGCGGTTTGCATATCGGCATATATCAGCCGGAAACAGCAGCGCAAATGATGAACCGACTCATAGAAGACACAATAGCAAACCAAAATAAGTTTGATGGACCAGATGAATCAGACGGTCCTTGGGCAGAAGGATGGGAGCAACGATGTGGGAGGTGCAACGATGATTCGTGCGACTGAATACGTTGGTGCGACCTGTATTTATCAACCCCTCAGAAATAGCATGCGTTCGTTCATATCTCTATCATTCATTTCGTCCACCTATTGGTGAAGTCATTCTATACAACGGCACAAAAATTAGGACATGGGAAGACGCCGAAGAAATAGCGAGATTGGCCGCAGACCATATTGCTCAACAGGAATAAATATATGAAATATGAAGAAGCAAAGCGTAGATGCCATGTACGGTCAGCAATTTATCGTGTTTCTAAGGGCATTCGTTATTGGAAAAATCATGAAGTCTCATTAGATAATCGTGTTCCCGCTGAAGAACAAAAAGCAGACGACTGGGAAGAATACGACCCGCGAGACTATGATACATGTTCATTATTTGCATTCAATGATTAGACAGGAACACATGACGATGGGTAATTTAGTGTTTGGTTGCGGCTGCAAATTTCCAATTGCCGACCACGACCAAGATATCTATGCAGACCACCACACTGGGCCGCTGCCGCTAGGCATTGACGTAGATATATACAACGTGCCTCACACGTGCCCGAGGACGTGGGCGCTTCTCGCCGAAGGCCACACCAAGGGGGTGTTTCAGCTAGAAGGTAATTTAGGTAGAACGTGGGCACGAAAGATACAACCAGAAAACTTAGAAGAGTTGTCTGCATTGATTGCATTGATTCGTCCAGGATGTGTATCTGGTGATACTAAAATAACCGTTAGAATGAATGATGTCAGTAATCTCAAGAGAAAACATAGCTATGTCAAAGTCACTATGCGTGAGTTATACAGACAATTTCAAAATCAACACGTATCATATCGTGGTTATACCATTTCTATGGATGAAACGACAGGATTACTATTCTCTAATAAAATCACTGATGTGATTAGTAGCGGACAGAAAGAAGTATTTCGCGTTCGTGTTAGAGCATCTAGAAAAGACATACTACCAGATAAATTCTATTCACTGAAATGTACTGAAGACCACCCTTTATTAACATTGGATGGTTGGAAAATGTTAAAAGACGTACAACCAGGAGAACGTATAGCGGCTATAACATCCATGCAATCATCTCGTTCAACCACTGCAAATAAAGAAGGCGAAAAACATTTTAGAATACGATGTTTTCAAAATTATATAGAGAAGTGTATTTTTTGTGATTGGAATGAAGCTTCTCTAGATGTAAACCATATAGTTGATAACCGTAAGAAAAATAATGATGTTGATAATCTTTGTTTCATGTGTCCTAATCATCATAGAATGTACACAGAACACAAAATTCCTGTTCAAGAAGTAAGGGCGGCGCAAAAAGCTAATCTTTTGCCAAATACTGACGACATACAATGGGTTGAGTATGTTGAAAAAATATCGTGCGGTATAACAGATACATATGACATGACAGTAGAAGGACCACACCATAACTTCATTGCTGGGAATATGGTGGTGCATAATTGTCTTAAAGCTCTGTCTGGTGACCCACCTAAATCAATGACTCAAAGGTTTAAGGACCGCAAGCATAAACTGGAGGACATAGAATATCTACATCCTGCGCTTGAGTCGGTTCTTAATAAGACATACGGAGTTCTAGTCTATCAAGAGAGCGCCATGCAGTTAGCCGTTACTCTTGCTGGTTTTGATTTGCAGCAGGCGGATGTGTTGAGGAAATGTATAGCGGAAGGAAGTTTGATATACACACAAAATGGCCCAAGACCAATCGAGGAGCTTTGTGCGAACCCGAATCTAAAGCCATGCGTATTAACGATTGATGAAAAGAATCAATTAGTATATAGACCGTTAAAAAAGGTGTGGTGTACTGGTGTGCAACCAACACGAACTCTTGTGTGTGAAAAAGGATATCGTATTAGCTTAACTTCCAATCATCAAGTGTTTACACAAGATGGATGGAAAGACATGAGCGATATAAAAATCGACGATTTTGTAGCCATTCCACAGAAATATACATACAAAGGATATCAGAAAAAACTCACCATAGAGGATATTATTATTATTTCGTATGTTATTTCAGAGGGAACGCACAGTGCTAGGGAAACCAAAATAACCAATTCTGACCCTTGGGTTTTGCAAATCGTGAGACAAGCTCTACGGACTAAGGGCGCAATAACTAAAGAATATCAACAAGCGAATGGATGCACGGACATATACATTAAACAAGAATATAAGAAAATGCTCGACTCTATATTGCCACATGCAAAGTCTCGATATAAAATTATACCAAACGAGGTTTTACAGAGTATGCACGGGCTTACTAAAGCATTTGTTGGCCACTATTTTTCAGCAGAGGGGCATGTAAGCTGTTTGAATTTAGAAATATCGTCTACGTCCTATAAAATTATCATAGCACTACAAGCACTGTTGCTTAGAGATGGTGTTCACGCTGGGATTAGCATACACAACACTAAATATAAGGGTGAACCATATCAGTCATATAGGCTGTATATATGTAGTGCCTTAGATATATCTAAATTTCACAACGCATATAAAGACTATATATGTCCAAGTAAACTTTCAAGACTACAACACTTATTGAAAAGTCGAGAAAATACATATTCAAACAACAGGTGTTTAGTTCCGGCTTGTTTCATAAAAGCCGCAACCAAAAATGTAAATTTAAGTGCGGTGCTTGCCGACCCATGCGGTTCGTGTTATAACAAGAACCAAACCTATGACAGAGCACATAGGATAAACCAAGTGGTGCAATCTGAGCTTTTAGACGACATACTAAACGCTGGATTTAGGTTTACAAAGGTAAAAGCAATTACTGAAAATAAGGAACAGAAGACATATGACTATGAAATAGATGATGATAAGATACATTATGGTTTTGTTAATGGAATACTAGTACACAATAGTATCGGTAAGAAACGAGCTGACATCATGAGGCAAGTTCGTGATGAGTTTATCAGCGGATGTACTACAACTGCAATTGTGACACAAGAACAAGCAGAAGAGATATTTGGTTGGATAAAAGAGTCACAAAAATATTCGTTTAATCACAGTCACGGAGTATCATATGCTATTGGTGGATATTGGACCGCCTACCTCAAGGCCCACTTCCCTGCTCAATTTTACTGCTCCTTTCTACACGGCGCACAATGGAAACAAGACACAGGAGAGGAAGTATACGAGTTAGTCAACGACGCCAAATTGAACGACATAGTTGTTCGCGTGCCTGACTTTAGAGACCAGCAGACCGTCCCCTACCTGCACGGCACCGAAGTGTGTTTCGGTATTGGCGACATAAAAAACGTTGGTGCGGCTGCGCTTCAAAAACTGCGTGCGGCCGTCGCCGATATTTCCAAACCAGTAGCAGAGTGGTCCTGGATGGACTACATCGTACTGTTTTCTGACCGTGTGTCGAGCACCGTCAACGAGGCACTTGTGTGTTCTGGTGCGTTGGACCACTACGAAAAACCACGAACCACCATGATGTATGAACTGAATTTATGGAAAGAGCTGACTAAGAAAGAACAAGAATGGATAGCGGAGCATGGACCGCACGAAAACTTAATAACAGCCCTTCGACGATGCGCTCGCACTAAAAAAGAAGGCGGTGGATGTCATTCGGTTAAGAGAGTCGGGGCCGTAGAAAATCTTGTATCTATACTAGAGAAACCTCCTCATTCTCTATACGACACCGCCGACTTCATAGCGTGGTGTGAGGACAAATATTTGGGAGCATCTCTAACCTGTAGTCGCGTAGACGGTTGCGTCAAAGCCGTAGAAGCCAACGTAACATGTAAAGATGTGGTTAAAGGACATACTGGATATACTGTAGTGGCTGTTGAAGTCACACGAGTGAAACAAGTGAAGACTAAACAGGGCAAAACCCCTGGTCAAAACATGGCGTTTATGAGCGTTGCAGATAGCTCGTGCTCGTTAGACGACGTAGTGGTGTTTCCAAGCGTGTGGCGCGAATACCAAGACCTTCTGTATGAAGGCAACACGGTGCTGTTGCAAGGTGAGCCGTCTCGAAAGAAGGGCGGTGGGTTTACCGCAAAGAAATTCTGGCAGATTTAAGTTGACAACTCGCAGGTTTGAGCGTTATAATAGACATGGACATGAATATAGCAAAGCTGTTAGATAAGTTAGAGTACAGGGTGGTTGTGTTCGTCACGAACAACGGCTGTGTTGTGTCGTTTCCTGACCGCAAACAAACACCGACGTTGCCTTTTATATTGATGTCTATGCAGTATACAGAAGACGGCGTGCATATTCAGCATACTGGCTCTGATGGCGTTGAACTACACTCTACAATATACAAGTGCCCACCGTATGCACAACGTCTATTAGGTCAATACTACATCATGATGACATGCATAGTTATTCGATACTCGTTGTATTATATCAAGTTCATGATTGATTTAGATAAAGAGGTCTCAGAATCAGAGTTTTTTCATGCAGTACGCAGCCCATATATGTCCGAAGAAATGGAAGAAAAGGAAGCTATCTTGGGACAAATTTTGATGCCGTGCATGGTACATGGTTTTGATGAGCAATACGAACAACTCGCACGAGAACACGACGTACTAGATGGATTTTTGGCCGTAAAACAAGCGCTAGCGTTAGGGAGCGATGTGGATGAATAAATGCAAACTGCTATGGATGGGTGAGGCGACCTTTCTCAATACTGGCTATGGGGTTTATGGTAGGGAGCTTCTGACTAGACTGCACCAGACTGGGAAGTATGAGATTGCGGAGTTGGGCGGTTATGGTAGATGTAACGACGCACGCAGCCTAGATATACCCTGGACGTACTACGGGTGTATGCCGGATGATGAGTCGCAGAATGCTGAGTATGCTAAGAACATTGCCAACCAATGGGGGTTGTGGCGGTTTGAGGAAATATGTCTGGACTTTCGACCGGACGTTGTGCTGGATATACGCGATTGGTGGATGACCGACTTTGTTGGTCGCTCACCATTCCGCCGACTGTTCTCATGGATTTTGATGCCGACAATAGATAGCGCCCCACAAATGGAACAGTGGTTAGACACTTATTTGAGTGCGGATGCTGTACTGACGTACTCGGAGTTTGGGCGCGACACACTACTACAAGAAACTAATGGTCAAGTAAAATTCCAAGGCGTTGCTTCGGCAGCGGCAGACTACACGCTATTCAAGCCCGTTGCTGATAAAGCCGCTCATAAAGCACACATGGGATTGGATGAAGACACGCTCATAGTTGGTACGGTGATGCGCAATCAAAAGCGCAAGCTATATCCAGACCTGATTCTGGGGTTTCGTTCCTACTTAGAGCAGTACCCGCGTATCGCCGACCGTTCCTTCTTGTATATGCACACAGCGTATCCTGACATCGGCTGGGATTTGCCGCGCTTAATTCGCGAGTCAGGCATAGGTCACAAGATACTTTGTACGTACATATGCACGGGGTGTCG
>Ga0172382_10008948_pt1 | contig 13795 bp, 17 predicted proteins | sample Leawel138RmetaG_FD_122245 | JGI IMG/M metagenome (GOLD analysis project Ga0172382, IMG submission 122245) | Leachate microbial communities from a municipal landfill in Southern Ontario, Canada - Leachate well 138R metaG | ecosystem: Engineered > Solid waste > Landfill > Unclassified | place...
CAGGCGGCCTCCAGCGCATCGGGTCCGGTCAGCGTGGACTGCCCCTTGCCCGAAGACGACATCACCGGCTTGACGATGCAGGGGTAGCCGACCGCCGCCGCGGCGGCGCGCAACGCCTCGAGGCTGTCGGCGAAGGCGTAGCGCGAGGTCGGCAGACCGAGCTGTTCGGCGGCAAGGCAGCGGATGCCCTCGCGGTTGAGTGTGAGTTGTGCGGCGCGCGCCGTCGGGATGACTTCCGCAAGACCGTCTGCCTCGATCGCGGCCAGGGCATCGGTCGCGATGGCCTCGATCTCGGGCACGATCAGATGCGGCCGCTCCTGTTCGATCAGAGCGCGCAACGCCACGGCGTCCGTCATGTCGATGACGTAGGCGCGATGCGCAATGGGGTGGCCCGGCGCGTTCGGGTAACGGTCGACGGCGATCACCTCCACACCGAGGCGTTGCAGGGCAATGATGACCTCTTTGCCGAGTTCGCCGCTGCCCAGCAACATCACACGGGTGGCCGTGGCCGCCAACGGGGTACCCAAACGCATCGTCTCTCCTCGCACACGACTGGTAAACGCCCGCTATTGTCGAGGTTTTGGCCTCGAAATGTATAGCCATCCCGGACTAAGGTCCGCCCATCGACGGCCGTTACAGCCTGCATGTCGAAGCTGACAATAATCAATCCCGATCGCGTCGGCCGCCCCGAAACACCAACCCTGTAACGCCCGCTTCGGTGTCTTAGGGAGCCTGGCGACCGTGCGCGCGTTGGCTGCATTGAGAGGAAATTGCATGAAGGTTCAGGTCTTTTACGATGAAGGGCGCACCTGCACCCTGACCTACGTCCTGTACGACGAGCAGAGCAAAGCCGCCGTGGTCATAGACCCCGTGCTGGATCTGGATACCACACCCTGGCGCACCTTTACCGAGTCGATCGAAAAGGTCGCGGCCTTCGTCGCCGAAAACGCGCTTAAAGTGCACTGGGTGCTGGACACCCATGTCCATGCCGATCACCTGTCGGGTGCGCATCGACTCAGAGATCGCTTGGCGGCCAAGGTTGCCATTGGAAGCAATATTTCCGTGGTTCAGGAAATCTTCAAAAACGCCTTCAATCTCGCCAAGGACTTCCCGACCGACGGGCGGCAGTTCGACCGCCTCCTCGACGACGGCGACATTCTCGATGCCGGTACGCTGCGCATCGAAGTGCTGCATACGCCGGGCCATACGCCGGCCTGCAATTCCTACAAAATCGGCGACATGCTGTTCGTCGGCGACGTCCTGTTTATTCCGGACGTCGGCGTCGCGCGCTGCGATTTTCCGCGAGGCAGCGCCAGCGATCTGTACCGCTCCGTGATCCAGCGGCTTTATCCGTTGCCGGATGCCACCAAAGTCTATGTGGGCCACGATTACCCGCAAGGCCGGGCACTCCGCTGGCAAACCACCATTGGCGAATCCAAACAGCACAACATCGACCTGCCCGCGGGGATCTCCGAAGAAGACTTCGTGCGCAACATCACCGCGCGCGACAAGACGCTTTCCGCACCGCGGCTCCTGTTTCCCAGCCTGCAGGTGAACATCAATGCGGGGGCACTGCCGGCCGCAGAAAATAACGATATCAGCTACCTGAAGATTCCTCTCAACTTTCTCTAACCAAAACAGATCGGCCACTGCTGTCCTAGGGAGACAAGCCACCATGATGAGCGTGAAACTTGAACGCGTGCTCGACAGTCTGTCACGCCATTATCAGCCTTTCACTCTTCTCTCGCCGGAACGGCTTTCGGAGGTGGTGAACATCGTCCGTTTCGTGGAGATGCGCGCGGGCGAAATCTTCCAGATCACGGGCGGCCAGGGACATGACTATCTGTTCGTCGTCGAGGGCCAGCTGGAGGTGATTTACTCCGGCGCCATCAAATCGATCGCCGGACCGGCGGACACGCGCAAGCGTCCGGTGCTGCTGCCGCCCGCGCCCGGCACCAGCACGCTGGTCGCCAAGCAGGACAGCATCATCTGTCACGCGGACCGCGACCTGTTGGACAAGCTGATCTCCTGGGACGAAGTCGTCCACATGATGGAGGACTCCAACGTCGAGATGTATCGCCTGATGGAGCAGGTGCGCAACTCCCTGGTGTTCCGGCGCCTGCCGCTGGAAACCGTCGAGCTGGCGTTCAAGCGCATGAAGTGTCTGGACGTGTGCGAAGGACAGGAAGTCATCTGCATGGGTGAAGAGGCGGACGCCTATTACGTCATCACCTGCGGTACCGCCGAGGTCTATCAACGCGGCATCTACGACGACAAACTCCACAAGATCGCAGACCTCAAAGACGGCGACGCCTTCGGCGCCGAGGCGCTCATTTCCGGAAGCACCCGCAGCGAAACCGTGCGCATGACCTCGGACGGCAGCCTGCTGGTGCTCGACAAATCGGCGTTCGAAGAGCTTATCAGCACACCGCTGATCAAGACCGTGCATCCGAATGTCGCGAAGACCATGCTGGAAACCGGCTACGACCTGGTCGACGTCCGCTATTCGGAGGAATACGACGAACACCATATTCCCGGGGCGACCCTGATACCGCTCTACGAACTGCGCGATCGTATGCAGGAACTTCGCAAGGACCGTAAATACATCGTTTACTGCCACGGCGGCGCGCGGAGCGCCGTGGCAACGCTGATCCTGACCCAAAACCATGTGGACGTGGTCTCGCTCGAAGGCGGCATCCGCAACTGGCCTTTCGAGACGACCAGCGTTTATGCACGCGAGATCGTTGCCAAGGAACCCCAGGCGACGCCCGCCGAGCCCGAGCAGAAGATATCGGCGGCCTAGCGCGCAGCGGCGTACGCGCAGGGACCGCGCGTACGCCCTTGTCCAATGCAGTGATCCGGCGGGCGAGACCGCTTGCACCGCGCCACCTGACTGCGCTTCTGTCCGCCGGTTGCGGGCTATCGGTCTTCAGCTACACTCCATGGAGGCAAGGCCCAACCTAAGTGGCGTTGCCGTCCCTGTGTCATCCGTTGGAGAAGCAATCGATCATGGCCAACCCCACCAAAGGCACGACCACGACCCGCAGCCGCAGCAAGACCAGCGCCGCTGCCAAGGCCACCAGCCCGGCGCCTGCAAAAAATCCCACCAAGGCCGCCACGGCGGTGCGCAAGCCCAGCAACGGCAAGACGCCCCGGGAACTGTCCGCGGAGCTGCGTCGGGAGATGATCGCAGAGGCGGCTTATTTGCGCGCCGAGCGACGCGGCTTCAGTGCCGGCGATCCTACCGAGGATTGGCTGGAAGCCGAGCGCGAGGTGGACCTGCTGTTGGCCGAGCGCCCCGGCCAGGTGACTCAGTAACCCTTCCCGGCAACCGACCGCCGCACTATCGACTCAGGGCGTCGTCCGTCGCGCCGGCTTGGCGCGGCGCGTGGGCTTTTTGGCGTGTCCGCCCGACGGATCGCCAGGCAGTCCGGTGTGCTGGGTACGGAAGGGCCGCGTGCCTCGGCTGCAAGCGCGACCGCGACCGGCGGATTCGCCGGTGCCCTTCGGCTGCCAGTTAGGGATCAAATGACGTTTGCCGTTGCCGATGAGATCTTCGCGGCCCATCGCCTTCAACGCCTCGCGCAGCAGCGGCCAATTGTTCGCGTCGTGGTAGCGCAGGAAGGCCTTGTGCAGCCGTCGCACGCGTAGGCCCTTCGGAATCGGGACCTCCTCGCCGTTGTAACTGAGCTTGCGGAGCGGGTTTTTTCCGGAGTGGTACATGGCAGAGGCCGTGGCCATCGGCGATGGCAAGAAGGTCTGCACCTGATCGGCGCGGAAGCCATTCCGCTTCAGCCAGAGCGCCAGGTTGAGCATGTCTTCGTCGGTGGTGCCCGGATGCGCCGCGATGAAATACGGGATCAGGTACTGTTCCTTACCCGCCTCCCTGGAGAATTTCTCGAACAACTCCTTGAACCGGTCATAGGCGGCCATACCCGGCTTCATCATCTTGCTAAGCGGGCCGCCCTCGGTATGCTCCGGCGCGATCTTCAGATATCCGCCGACATGATGCGCCACCAGTTCCTTCACGTACTCCGGCGATTCGACCGCCAGGTCGTAGCGCAAGCCCGAGGCGACCAGCACCTTTTTGATGCCCGGGAGTTCGCGTACGCGCCGATAGAGTCTGACGAGCGGCGCGTGATCGGTGCCGAGGTTCGTACAGATACCGGGAAATACGCAGGACGGCTTGCGGCAGGCCGCCTCGATCTCACGGCTCTTGCAGGCCAATCGATACATGTTGGCGGTCGGTCCGCCGACGTCGGAGATGATGCCCGTAAAACCCGGCACGCTGTCGCGAATGGTTTCCACCTCGCGCACAATCGAGTCTTCCGACCGGCTCTGGATGATGCGCCCTTCGTGTTCCGTGATGGAGCAAAAGGTACAACCGCCGAAGCAGCCGCGCATGATATTTACCGAAAAGCGGATCATCTCGTACGCCGGCAGACGCGCCGCTGCATAGACGGGATGCGGCCGGCGCGTGTAGGGCAATTCGAAGATCCGGTCCAGTTCGGCCGTCGTCAATGGAATCGGCGGCGGATTCAGCCACACGTCCCGGTCGCCATGGCGCTGCACCAGGGCGCGTGCATTGCCCGGGTTGGTTTCCAGGTGCAATACCCGCGAGGCATGCGCATACAGGACGGGATCGCTGCGCACGGCCTCGTAGGCGGGCAGACGAATGACGCTGCGTGCGCGTTCGACATGCGGCCGGGGATGGAACCGCAGCGGCGCCTCCGGCGACGAACCCGTTTCTGCGGCGTGCGGGGCGGAGCTGCTGGCATAGGGATCGACGGGCGGCGCGAGCCGGCCCGGCTGATCGATCCGAGTGGAATCGACCTCTGTCCAGTCGTCCGGCGTGGCCCGCTGCATGAACGCGGTGCCGCGGATGTCCCGCAGGCTTTCGACCGCCGCACCGGACGCAAGCCGATGCGCGATTTCGACGATCTGGCGTTCGCCATTGCCGTAGACCAGCAGATCCGCCTTGGCGTCCAGCAGCACGGAGCGGCGCACCTTGTCCGACCAATAGTCGTAATGCGCGATGCGCCGGAGGCTCGCCTCGATACCACCGATGACCAATGGCACGTCTGGCCAGGCCTCGCGGCAACGCTGCGCGTAGACGATCACCGAGCGGTCCGGCCGGCGCCCGCCTTCGCCGCCCGGGGTATAGGCGTCGTCGGAACGCAGTTTCCGGTCGGCCGTGTAACGGTTGACCATCGAGTCCATGTTGCCGGCGGTCACGCCGAAAAACAGGTTCGGCCGTCCCAGCGCCTGGAAGTCTGCGGCGCTGGTCCAGTCGGGCTGCGCGATGATACCGACCCGGAAGCCCTGCGCCTCTAGCACCCGCCCGATGACGGCCATTCCGAAGCTCGGGTGATCGACGTAGGCGTCGCCGGTCACCAGAATGATGTCACAGGAATCCCAACCCAGCTCGTCCATCTCCGCGCGCGACATGGGGAGCACCGGCGCGATGCCGAAGCGTGCGGCCCAGTACGGGCGATAGGAGAATAGGGATTTGACGCTGGACATAGGTCTGCTCGGGTCGAGGATGAGACGCGCCGGAATTGCGCGCAGTATATCCCAGGCGGGTGCAACCGCGATCAATACCGGCAGCGGGATATGGTATTCTGCCCGGATCGCGCGGGCGTCCGCGCAGACAGTGGAAGGCACCAATGTCCGAGCTCAATCGACCGGAGGCCAGGGCGGTACGCCAGCGCATCGAGCAGTTGCGCCTGGAACATCGCGACCTCGACGACGTCATTGAACGGTTGGCGCTCGACCCGCATATCGACCAGCTCCAGGTCAAACGCCTGAAGAAGCGCAAGCTTCTGATCAAGGACCTGATCCAGCGCCTGGAAAGCGACCTGATCCCCGACCTCGACGCCTGAGGCCATGCAGCCGCTGATACTGCTTCTCGCCATTGCCGCCCTGCTCTGGTTCTGGCAGCAAAGCCTGCGCGCACGCGAGATCGCGGCCGCCGCGGCCAAAGAACTGTGCAGACGTCAGGATCTGCAGTTGCTCGATGCCACCGTGGCGCTCGCCGGACTGCGCCTGCGCCGCAACGGTCGCGGCCACATCGCCCTGTTGCGCACCTACCAGTTCGAATACAGCAGCGACGGCGACCGGCGTCAGCGCGGCTTCGTACTGTTGTTGGGGATGCGCGTCGAGAGCGCCGGACTTGCCGCGGAGATCTAGCACAGGCCAAACGCCGAGCGAGCGCCCTAACCCGCGGCTGCCGAACGAAGGCGGCCCGGGACGCGGCTTCGGTTCCCGCCTGGATGGGGCGTTCCCGCTCCAGAGACCGTATCGGAGCGGCGCGATGTACGAAGGGCTATAGAGCGCGGCTCAATAACGCTGCACGCGGTCGATGAACAACCGGTCGGATGGCAGACCGGCCTTCAGCAGTTTCCTGCACAGCTCGGTAAACAGTGTATCGGGGCCGTTGAGGTAGACGTCGAAGCCGCTCAGGTCCGGATTCTCGGCGGTGATCTGCGCAGCCGCCTGCGCCAGCGCCTGTTCCGACGGCGTCATCTCCCCGGCCTGCGACTCGGCCGCGATCGATCTGAAACTGAAGTCGTCCAACGCGTCGTGCCAGGACCGGCAATAGTTCTCGAGATAATGCTCCTGCGCATCCCGCGCGATCCAATATAGCCGCATGGGCTGATTTATCTCCAAAGAGATCGCGTGTTCAATAAGACTTTTGATCGGCGCAAAACCGGTCTCGAAGGCGATGAACAGCAATGGCCGTTCGGAGGTTTCGTCCAGTACGAAATCACCGAACGGCCCCTCGACGGTAATGCTGTCGCGCAACTTCAACCGATCGAACACATGCTCGGAGAACGGATCGCGAGGGACACGCCGGACGTGGAACTGCAGGACCATGCCGTTACAGGGACAGCTGGCGATCGACTTGTTGCGTGGCGCCAGACCGTCGATGGTCAAGCGTGCGTGCTGCCCGGCAAGGAACCAGAGCGTCTTGCTGCGCGGCGTGCGTACCTGCAACTCCATGACCTCGTCGGTCAGGCGTGCCAGTTTGCATACCTGCGTCGCGATCTGCTGCACCGGAATGTCCGCGACGCCGCGCGCCTCGACGGCCTCCAGTACCAGATCCGTCGCCGCCGTGGCCCGGCATAGCAACAGCTGACCCTCGTCGCGTTCGCGCTGACTGAACAGGTAGTCCTGCGGCAAGCGCTCACCCAACTGACCCGAGATCAATCGTGCACGGCACTCGCCGCAACTACCGCTGCTGCAGCTGTAACGAATGGCGAGACCCGCACGCAATGCGGCGTCCAGCAGACTTTCGCCCGGTTCGGCGGGAAATTGATGGCCGCTCGGTTTCAGGTGAACCTTGACCGTCATGGCGCTCTCGTCACGGCCCGGCCTCGATCGCAGCCGCTACAACAGCCGATACGCCTCTTCGTCGCCCAGATTGAGAATCTGTCGCAGCATGTCGATACCGGTCGCACTGAACACCTCGATGTCGCCAAGACCGGGGTCCTCCGCGATCACCTCGTTGCCGTCCCGCATGACGAGGCGCAGTTGCACGGTTCCCGCCGCACCGGCCTCGGCGGTGAGATAGATGCCCGGCTCGGCGTCACCGTCGCGCACCACGGCGAGAATATAATGATAGGTCAAGCTGTCGCCGCTCTCGACGTCGCCAAGCACGACCAGCGTGAACTCGCCGAACTTGTAGCGGCGTTGGGGGATCGCACGTTTGATGTCGGGCTTGTTGAGCATGTGTTATTCCTGCCACGAGTTAGTGCTGTAGTGTTTAACCCCATCGCGAGCCGCATAAAACCCCTGATGCGGAGGGAAATCGTCCTGCTTCCGCGCCGGCGTGAGGAGTCCTAGACTTGGGGTCGCCGGTGCCCGGATAATCAGGTTAGCCGCGGGCCCACCCGTGTTCCGGTCGCAAAAGGATAAAGCCGATGCCTTATTACATCTACAAAATTACGCCAGGTCCAACTCAAATGGTCAGAAAACTCGAGCTGCAGGCCGACTTCGAGAAATTCAATGAAGCCAAGACCCGCGCGCGTGAAATGCGCGCCGAACTCGGTACGGACACGGACATCACCATCAAGGTCATGTTCGCCGCCACGCCGCTGGAGGCCGAAGAGAAGCTTCAGGAACACCGCGAGGCGCCGATTCTGCGAGAATGGGAAAAATAGCCGGTCGATTCCGCTATGGAAGAAGACGAGTACCGCTCCACATACAAGGCCGTGAACGAACGGCGCTGCGTGCTGGAAAAGGCCCTGAACAACCGCAAGGGTACCTGCAGCCAGTCCGAGCGTTTCTATCTGGCCGACCGTGAAGGTGTCGGCTGCAAAGCCGACTTGGCGCAGCGGCGCTGCCAGGACCTCTTGACGCGCATGCGGGACGCGGCGCGATTCTCGTTGCAGATGACCCATATCGGCGGGCCACTGCCGCACAACAAAGAGATCAAGGTCCAGGCCGGTGGATTGCTCGGCCTTCAACTGCTGCTGCATCCGGAGTGCGGCGATGCCGATCAGGTGACCGACATCTTTGCCCTGCTCAACGAGGCGGAAATACGTTACGGCGGTCCAGTCGATTTCCCCTATCAGGACATCGTCAAACAGATCGCGCGTTACCAAAGCCGCTCGCGGCGATCGGGGCGCTGAGGTTGCCTCAGTCGGCGAGCGCGGCCTGTACGTTTGCCGCAAGCGCCGCCTCGACGATCGGATAGGGCATTGCCCGGAACACTTCGCAGTGCGCCTGCAATCGCGCCAGTTGGCTTGCATACTCCTGTTCATAGAACACGATCACGCGGGTGTCGCGCAGGGGCTGCACCACCGCCATCAGGGATTCCAGACTGCTGGTGCGATCCCGGAAATCGGACTGGAAATTGAACTCCGCGACGACCACACGCGGCCGATCGCGGCGTACCGTGGCAAGCGCCTTGCGCATCGAGCGTTCCATGACGACCTGGCAGCCGAGTCGCTCATACAACGGCGTAAAGTTCGGATAGCCGCCGAGCTCAATGATGGATAACAGGACCGGCCGAGAACTGCTCATGGCGCAACGGCATCGTGGAAATGAAGATGCATCATTCTAACGCAGGACGGCGCGACCGGCTCAAGGCCAGTGGACCCGCCCCTGCGTTCGGCGCCGCGATCCAGTGACTTTCCCTGAGCCGTGAACCGCGCCGACGGAGGGCCGGACCGTTCTTCAGGTGGCGGGCGCTTGCCAGTTGATCTCGGCGGCCGTTTCCGGACCCACCAGCGCCTTGCCCAGCGACATCGGCAGCTCGGCACGATCCGCGGACACGGGAATACGTCCGCCCATAATCTCGGCCCGCACCTGCGGGTGCAGAGGCGTACGTTGCGGATCGGCATACCCGTGAGGGAACAACGGCTGGCTATTGTGCGGATCGTATTTATCGGTCGCGCCCAGCGTATGCAGCAACTCGTGGGCCACCACGACATTGTTTTGACCCGCCAGCCTGCGCGATGCGAAGGCATTCACGACGCCGATCATGCCCTTTTCCAGGCCCAGCGAATGGGCGACACGATCGGTCAGCTGCGGATCGAAATATTGCACGAAGACGCGGATGTTGCTCGGCGGGCCTTCGTATTCGCGTTCGATACGCCAGGCCCAATAGCGCATCTTCAGGCTCCAGAGCATCACGGCCAACCCCTGCCCGCTCGCGGGGGGCGCCGGTGGCGTTTCGCGCACTTCGGCGGCCAAGCGCAGCTGCATCGGCCGCGCTTGCGGGACGCCATAACGCGCGGCCTCCTGCGCCATGAAGTGCTCTACAGGGAGGAAGCTTTCGTCGGAAAGCGAGGCAATATAGCTGGCCGTTGCCGCGCTGCCGTCGGCATTGATCGGAAAGACGCTGACCCATAAAGGGTCGCTCCAATCGGTGCTGCGAAGCCGGGTAAGCCAGGCATCGCCAGCGACACCGATCAGGATCAGCAACAGCAGGCCGGTACGCAGCGTGCGAAACAGGCTGCCCGGCTTGCGAGTCTTTGGCGGCATAAGACGCGTTTCAAGAGGCGGGGCACAGCGCCCGGGTATTCATCGGCGCCAAGGGCGGCTGCTTTACCCGATGGTTCGGGCATCACGCTCAGTCTTCGGCCGGCGCCGGCCGGCGTAAGCGCTTTACAGCACCCCGCACCCGCTTGTCGTCCATCCGGCGTTTGCGTTCGCCTTGCGAGACGCGGGTTGGGATGCGGGGTTTCGGCTTCACCAAGGCCTGTGCCAGCAAGGTTTCAAAGCGCGCCCAGGCATCGGCGCGATTGCGTTCCTGGCTGCGGAACCGATTGGCCTCGATGAGCAGCTCGCCCCCGGCCGTCACACGCCTGCCTCCGAGACGGTGCAGACGTGCGCGCACGCCCGGCGCCAAGCCGGCCTTGGCGAGATAGACGCGCAACTGGATCGCGGTGGCAACCTTGTTGACGTTCTGGCCGCCCGGGCCGGGCGATCGGACGGCGCGCCATTCAATCGCACTGTCTGGTATGGGCGGCAATACAGGGGCATCGGTCATGCCGGCAGGGTAGCGAGTGAGCGGCGTGCGGCGCAAGTGTCAGGCGATTGGAGTCGTGCCGCTATGGCCGCATAATCCGTCCATCGATGGCGATTCGTCGCATGCAATCCGCGTAAGCTTTGTAGGTCACGGATCTTTACGGACAGGAGTGCCGACATGACTGACAAGATCGAGAAGTCCGACGCCGAATGGCGCGAACAGTTGCCGCCCGAGACCTATCGGGTCACCCGCCAAGCGGGTACCGAGCCGCCCTTCACCGGCAAGTACCATGATTTCAAGGCCACCGGCGCCTACCGTTGTATCTGCTGCGGTGCGCCGCTGTTCGAATCGACACACAAGTTCGATTCCGGGTGCGGGTGGCCCAGTTTCTACCAGCCGGCCGGGAACGCGGTGATCGACGAGCACCGCGACCGCAGTCACGGCATGCTGCGCACCGAAGTCCGCTGCGCGCGCTGCGACGCGCACTTGGGCCACGTCTTTCCGGACGGCCCTCGACCGACCGGGCTACGCTACTGCATCAACTCGGCAGCGTTGGACTTTGAAGCCGAGAAGTAGACGCCCGAGCGGACAGGCTCACGCGGCGCAGGCTCACGCGGCGCAGGCTCGCAGCGAGCGGCGCGCATCGCTGCATGCCGCCCGCCAGACGCCTCAACTTCGTCTTGCGCACCGCCATAAGCCGGCCAGTCCACCCAGCATCAGCCAGGCCGCGGCGGGCAGCGGCACCACCTGAACCTGGCCCCGGATCTCGCCGGCCGGATAGGCGTCGGTGTGAACATTGATGTACCAAAGGCCGTCGAGCAATTCCGTTTCCTGGCCGTCGCTGATGGTGGTCGAACCCGACATCGGGCTGGTCAACCCGCTGATGGCTCCTATATTGACCTGCACGCCCGCATTGACGCCCGGCGCGGCCGGCCCATGAAAATGCGCCGCGGTCGCCGGTCCGGTCAGGTCGCTGAAATTAATATCCCAGCTGAGCAGGTTACTGACGTCATCGAACGTCACGATCGCAGTTCCCGTACCGTCACTGACCACTGGCTCGTCCGCCACCTCCTGGGCCGCGTCCAGAGACGCAGACATATTGATGATCGCCGCCTGAACCGGGACGGGGATGAAACAGCACGCCGCCAACAGCAGCATGCGTAGGTTGATTCCTGTAGACATGGGCCGCCCTCCTTGTCGTTGCAACCGAGTGCCGGCGGCACCGGCCTCCAATTAACAAGCAAGCTCCGTGCAGGACAGGTTTCGCGCAGGATTTCGAGCGCTTAGCGGATGGCTGTCGCACACACCGTAAATGCGATCGACAGCGCTTCCGCCGTGCGGCCGGAAGCGACGCCGGATTGCACGAAACATTCAACGGGTTAGGTTGCATCATTTCGTGCATGTCGACGTCGGAAAAGATTACGGCAAGACGGCCTACGCAACCGATCAAGTCGCGTGGAACGCTGCGTATTCTGCTCGCGTGTGTCGCGAAGGACTTCCTTCAGCCGGACAGGCCGAAGGCGTAGCCCGCCTCGAGTTCAGCCTGGGTGGCGTCGCGGATATCCATGACTTCGAATATGAAGCGCAGATGTTTGCCCGCGAGCGGGTGATTGCCATCGACCGTGACACCTTCCTCAGTCACTGCCGTCACGACGAATCGGCGCGACTGCCCGTCCGCCGCCTCAGCTTCGAGCGCTTGACCGCTGCTGCGCGCCTCGGGCGGAATCTCTTCGATCGGGACGGTCATCAGCAAGTCCGGGTCGCGCATGCCGTAGCCCTCTCCCGGCGTCAGCGACACTTCGACCTTGGCATCGACACCCAAACCCTCGAGCGCCGCTTCGACTTTTGGAAAGGCGCCGCCGTAGCCGCCGTGCAGGTAAAACAGATCGTCGCGGTATGCGAGCGCCTGCTCCGTACCTTGTTCGAAGACGCCGTAGCGCAACCGTACGACACGGTCTTTGGCGATCACAAGGTAATTGCGCCTCTTGACGAAATGAACTGGCTGGTTGTCCATCTGCTGACAGTTCTCGATCGGAGCATACGGTGACGCCCGATTATAACCGGACCTGCGCGCTGAAACCCTAAGCTCCATCGGGTTGCGCGGGCCGGTCGTCGCGCGCGCGGAATTGCGTATAATCGCGCCTGACGCCTGCCCTGGGCGACCTTATGGGGACGGATGCGACGATGAACAAACGTATCACACCGGCCCGGGTCGGCCGGCCCATCTACGACGACTACGATACAGAAGCCGAAGAAAGCTACGACCCCGAGTTTGAACAACTGGTGCGCCAAGTATTGACGCGTATCGGTGAGCAGCCCGATCGCGAGGGCCTGAAACGTACGCCGCTACGGGTGGCCAAGGCATTGGACTTCCTCACCAGCGGCTACGATATGACCGTTCAGGACGTCGTGCGCAATGCCGTGTTCGAAGAACACTGCGAGGAAATGGTCGTCGTGAAGGACATCGAATTCTACTCGATGTGCGAGCACCATATCCTGCCCTTCTTCGGCAAGGCGCATGTCGCCTACCTGCCCAACAACAAAGTCATCGGCCTGTCGAAGGTCGCACGGATCGTCGATGTCTTCGCTCGGCGCCTGCAAGTGCAAGAGCGCCTGACCAACCAAATCGCCGACGCGATGATGGATATTCTCAATCCCCACGGGGTCGCCGTCATTCTCAACGCCAGCCACTTCTGCATGATGATGCGCGGCGTGCAGAAACAGAACAGCACTACGGTAACCAGCGCCATGCGCGGCAGTTTTCGCGAGAATGCGCGCTCGCGCGGCGAGCTGATGGATCTTATCAAAGACTGATCCCGAATCATGGAGAGTCGGAGGCCAGCTGCACCGGCCTTCGGTGGCGGGCAGCGGTCTTTCCCGACATGATGCAAACCCCAAGGTGGTCGCGGTTGTAACCCGCGATGGTGGCAACCACTATCTCCGCATGCCGAAAACAAACCCCGACATCGAAAAACGGCTGACCCTGGAGCAGCTCCACTTCAGCAACAGCTTTGCAAGGCTTCCGGGCGATTTCTATGCACGGGTACTGCCGACGCCATTGGGCAAGCCTTACCTGGTCAGCTTCAATCCCGCCGCTGCTGCGTTGATCGAATTGGATCCAGCGGAAGCGGATCGTCCGGACTTCCCCGTCATCCTGAACGGCGGCAAGCTGCTACCGGGGAGCGAACCGCTCGCCATGGCCTATTCCGGCCATCAATTCGGTCACTATGTTGCGCTGCTTGGCGACGGTCGGGCGATACAACTCGGCGAGGTCCAGACCAGCATGGGCGCGCGCTGGGAGCTGCAGCTCAAGGGCGC
>Ga0172382_10008949_pt1 | contig 13795 bp, 37 predicted proteins | sample Leawel138RmetaG_FD_122245 | JGI IMG/M metagenome (GOLD analysis project Ga0172382, IMG submission 122245) | Leachate microbial communities from a municipal landfill in Southern Ontario, Canada - Leachate well 138R metaG | ecosystem: Engineered > Solid waste > Landfill > Unclassified | place...
AAAATGCTTACTGATTACCTTGTGCTTCCTGATCTTTAAGATGCGAATCAATTGCATTGATTGCCCGAGTAAGGTATAAATCTTCTTCATCATCGTAGAAAATACCATCACCTCTTGGATGGGACAAGTAAACTGTCTCTCCTCCGCAATCAGGCACGTCCGCTCTAAACGTACCATGACGCAGCCGTAAGTAACCTACCTGCTCTCCATTCTTATACACGTCATACTGTTGAGGGCAAGCAATACAAGTTCTAACAAGATCATACCCATTAATTGTACGCTCTTTGTATTTCTCAATTTCTTCTTTAGTCATGACATATCCTCTTCATTGCGTATTCCAAGAAACACAGGGAATCGGGGTTTATCTTTTACACCGATCTCTTGATATTTGAACTTCACAAGCTTACCAATTAAGCTATCCCGATTATCCCAAATCCATTTACGAGTTGCATGATCATAGCCTGTCCCGATCTTAAATGTTTCTTCAAATTTATCGCACTTTACAACTAATGCACCTAATGTGTCAAGCGGGACTAGATTCTCTTTATGACTACTACGCTCAGTCCGACCAAGAGCATTAGTGGTAGCATCATTTGCATTATGTAGCAATTCCTCAAAGCCTATAATCTCTGCTTCTGCATCAGCAAAAGGCTTACGCTTTAGAAGATAACCTTCTCGCTCACTACTTCTACCATTCTTATAAGGTCCGTCGTACTTACGGATCATGATACCTTCCATACCCTCTGCAAGATACTTCTGCTCAAGGGTAAGGATTTCCTCAATGGTATGACACAGCACTTGTTCTACAACGACAATGAAAGGGTTGTCCATTGCAACAGGCATTCGTTCTGAGAAGCCACCATCTACGTTCCAGCGATCAAAGACATAGTATTTTGCATCTGGCTCTCCATCCGAAGACATAATGCCGCTACTGCTTACTTGAAATACATTCTTTGCACCCGGATCGCCAACAATTAATTCACCATCAAGCCCGTAAAACTCAGGCTTAAACAAACTCTGAATATATTTGTTGCGGATTGGTTTCAGTGATCGGCTAACAAACTGGTCAGTTGACAGTGTGCGGATGCCATCCAATTTCCTACTAATATACACAGGTAATTGTAACTTGTGCAAGTCAGTACATTCACTTGCAAGCATTGGCTTAAATTGTTTCATTAGTTTCCTCTCCAAAGTAAGGTGCAATTATCTCATACAACCCTGTTGGTGACAAGACTAGACCTTCAACTCACTTCCGCCAAGGATTGCGTTCCCACAGGTAATTATACCTCTTTCTTCATCTTGACTTGGGATAAACACAAGCACGTCGAATCCTGCTGCTTTAAGTTCTTCTTCCGGGTTCTTGTAGGGAAGATAAGATGAATACCCATCCACCGTTTCAATTCCATTTTCCTTGCAAGCCGTATTATTATGGATTGGAGTGATCTTGCACATGAACATTTCTGGATCAAACAGGCTTGCAAGATATTTCCCGTCAACAATATTACCTGTTGCATAAGCGAAATTCAAGCAATACTTTCGTCCTACAGGTTCAGGGAGTGTCTTACAGAATTCAGCAATCTCAACAAGCGGGGTCTGCATTCCAGCAAACATCTTGGTACGCTGATCTTCATCTGTAGAATTGATACTGAACTGAAGTCCTGCTTGACCATTGTAAATGTCATTCTTAATACTTACCCAACTGTCCACCATCCTCTTTGTTTTATCACCTTTCGGAAACATTGTGGTAAATACAGGATGAAGTGTTTCGATTGACAAACCAGTATCACGCTTAATCTGGTGCTTATTCTTATACATCCACTCCGAGAAATAAAGAACATCAACATTAAACGAGGCATCGCCCATACGAGCAAAATGAACATTTAAGCGTTCAGTGTACTTGACTTCAGGGAAAAAGGCAATAGCGGAATAAAGTTGCTTCTTCAGATCATCGAATGAAGCATTACCATTAAACTTTACGTTAGGTACGTCGCAAAAATGGCAGGCCATCGGACACCCGTACTGAGTAGAAAGCGTAATCACCCACTTCTCACTCAAAGGCATGATAGGTCCATTTGCTACACCGTTAATTTCATCCTTGTAGCCAAGGAAATCTGCTTTGACATTACGGGCTTTGCCATAGTCACCAATAGATAGAGTTTCAAGTTGCCCTCTCGAATAATCATCCACAAAGAGAACACCAGTAGGTAGCTGATACTTGTCCATATTTCCTCCTAAGAAATTTAGTGTAGTTAGTGTTCACGATCCCTCTTTAATTTTTTTAATACAACGGTCAATAATATAGTTACGATAAGTATCATCAAACCTGCCCTTACTATCCTTATCTTTTAAGGAATCAAGGATTTCAGTAATTTGTGTAATCGTAAGTGTTTTCTCAACCATTGTTTTGGTCCCTCATCTTATGCGTTTCTTTGTACTCTTCCAACAAGAGCATCTGGTTTTCATAGGCAGAAACGCAGTAGTTCAGTTCCTCAAGGGAGAAGAAAATATCCGCACACCTTTCACAGAGGAAGTGACTTGCTAGTGGAATTTCTCCGTCCTCTCCGTATATCCTGCACTCAATATCTGTATCTGGTACGCGATACCTCGGAACTTCCGCAACTGTATTACCAGGCTTCAACTTACTTCCACAACTACAACATTTTCTACTACGTTTTGTAGTTAGTGTGGAGTAATTATGTGGTGCCCACCAAGCGGTCTCACCCGGCTCTGGATACCAGTCTGAACAACTACATGTTAGTCCCATATTAAACTTCACTCCTCAGATATTCGTAAGCCCGATGATACTTCTCAAGGCGATCAAAGTCCTTCTTCCGCAGACCCTTAAGCCGGGTAATGTCGGAATTATGACGGAGATCAGCCAGCTTGACTTTTACTGCATCTTTGTTCAATGCAAGACGCTTAAGGTAGGTATCATAAGATACGTCATCTTCATGAGTCAAATCCAAAATACCTGTCACAACACGATCTGAAAACTCCTGTTCTATAAGTCTTGAGATTGTCCAGTTGGTGTCCTCAATCAAATCATGAAGTACAGCGATACACCGAAGTTCCTCATCATCTTCCGGCATCTGTGACATAACATGAAGGCAATGAAGAATGTACGGCTTACCGCCCTTGTCGTACTTACCTTCAAACGCCTCAGCAGCGATACGGATCGCTTTAGATAGCATTATTTTATCTCCTTGTATCCGACCTGCCACACACTTTCAATACTACCTACCCCGATAAAAAGTGGTTTACATTCGTCTGAATTGTGTAACCACTCAACCTTGTTAATTACCTCATCGCGTGAAATATGAAATTCCTTCACCCAGAATTCCTCTTGAATTCCACTTTTGTAGTTGACACGAATCTTATAGATATATTTATGATCAGGCATTATACCTCTCCTTAACAGTCAAAGCCGATTTGTAAATCTTCTCAACAATCTCAAACGAAATATGCACACCATCCTTTATTTCAAACTTACTCCATCATACGGATTAGTTTTCTTCCTGTCAAGTGTTGACTTTATGGGGAAGGTGTGTTAGAATAATTACATTCTAAGTGGAATGATTAGGTTCAGCGTCCTTAACCACTATAAATAACAATCGGAACGAACCAGTCAAGAGAGTAACGGCCTTATGAGGGCGGGCCAACTGAGTAGCAGCCTACAGCTAATGCAAAAGGTTATAAACAAGGGTTAACGTGGGGATCGTAAGATTCACAAAGGGTTTCATATCTTGACCTAGAGATATGACGGGGTTATTGTGTTTCCTCGTTAGTGTTATTGACCACTGGTAACATAAAACAGCCTTGATAATTTCTTCTCTTGATTACCACTGTACATATACAAAGAAGGTTCTAGGTTACGGCTTCCCCTAGAACCCCTTACCACTGAAAGCCCTCAGATGATATTATGTCCAGTTATTGAGAATGATTCTCATTTAGATTAGATCAATATCACTATTACATGACCCTTGAGGGTTTTCTTTTCCATCCCAAGTTACTCCACATTTAGGACAATTTTTTAACATTTTCACATCTCCTTCATTTCCTCCAAGAACTTCTTAACGTCCTCTCCCGATTTAAACGAAGCGAATACTGTAGACTGATCGCTATCGTCAATCCATTCCAAACTCATCCCTCTACTACCTGTATTAAATTCTAAGAATATTGCGCTCTCAGGGCCTTCACTTTCCCATCCGTATCCTGAATAAGTTCTACAAATAACAGAGAGGCGATAGCCGTCCAGTTCGCGGAAGTAGATATGTTTATCACTCATTGCAAGTTACAACCTTATTCTCTTGTGTCAGTACAGGAGCAAGCCACCAACCCTCCTTATAATATAGGACGCCTTTAAGGCACTCTGTTTTTAACTCTACCTTATTTGGCTGTGCTTGTTCACTACAACCTATCAACACACTGGGAGATACTGCTATAGCCAATAAGAAAGTGATTGTGCTAAACTTCAGGAGTTTTTTCATCAGTAAATCCCCTCGCTGTAAAGTTTCGTATCTTGCCCACCATTGCGCTCAATGTACGCGCAGATTTTATTCATAAGAACACTCCTTAATCGTTGTGATGGTCATAATCCATCCCCATTTTAGTCCAGATTCTATCCATCCATGCCTCTACGTGTTCAGGGCTGTCTACATAGTGTAGCGTAACATCGAGTGTATCATCTCCATGATAAAACTGGCATTCAGCGGTAAATGTAGGAGTATTGGAAATAGGTTTCCAATATTCGTAGACGTTAATATAGTATTTCAGCCTACCATCCTCATCGCGAATATCCTTCTGCAAACCACACTTAGCGTGCTCATGAAAAATATCCGGAGGAAATTGTCTATACCCGTCATCAATGAATTGTTGCTTTCTCATTTCACTCGCTCCGCAAGGAAGGTGTCGGTTTTTGTGAGGATCTTCTTTGCCATCCCGCTTTGCTGGCTAAATTCATTGCCTGGATCAACCTTTGCGATTCTTTCAAGCCCTGCACGCATTTCCTCAATCAGCGCATAGGCACGGGAGAGTTCTGCCGATTGCGCCTTTGCGATGGCTTCGAGGCGGTTGACCCAAACCGCGACATCTACCGGCCCAACGTGAACGCAGTTGTCGTCCAATTCTGCGCGTATTTTCTTCATTATCTTCATTAGTTTACTGTTCATGCGTCCCTCCTAAAGTATTCATCTAAGTACTCAATTAGATACTTTGCGTAGTCTACACGATATTCGTTACCTTGAAAAGTAAAAGTTTCTTTATCTTCCTTCAAGGCTTTCGCATAAGATACTTTGAAGTCTTTCAGTTTTTCAGGACTCCATCGTACTATCTTTGTCAAGTTCTTTCTCCTTTAGTCTCAAGTAATGGTTGATCTTCTCTCGGATCGCATCCATCCCGCCGAACACTAGAGTGTAAGCGTCTTTATTGACCGATTGAGCCGCTTCACCTGCCGCATGGCTGATATAGTTCTTCCAACCGATCACAAGGTCCGCATTCTTAACCATGCTTGGAATCGCTTTTAAAGAGGCTTTGTGCGACACCAGTTTAATCCTATCCTTGTATTCCTGCCTAAGAAGGCTCGCTTGATCGTCCTTCATACCAAGTACCACAATCTTCGGTGGACGTTGTTTCTGCGGCAATTCTGGAGGCTTTTGACGGGCTAATGTCTCCACCCTTAGGGTAGGTATAGGTATGTGTATATTAGCGGCTATTTTGACCGCTAAAGCCTCCAAAAAAGCATCTACAAGGGGATGCTCTAAGAGGGTTTCAAGGTCTGATTTTCTAGGAGACTCTTCTTTCAATTCTTGACCGATTTGCTCAACTTCTTCATAGAAATAGGCAAATCTTTGTCTAGCGATGGCATGAGGCAACTCCACACGTTTAATACCTGACCCCGGATGCCTAGACAGTCCTGAGAGTGTGACGCTGGCTTTACTCACCGCCTCTAATGGGGCATCAGGTCCAAGTAGCCCACGGATGATCCCTCTAGCGGTTGCCTTACCCTCTTCCCCACGGCAATGCTCCTGCATGTACCTTCTGATCTGCTCAGTACCTACTTGAGTAGTGCTCGTCTCTGCTTGCTTTGTCACGACGCTTCTCCTCTTGCAAGATTTCAGCCTCTATTCGTGCATTCTCAGCATCGTCTATTAGAGATTCAAGATCTTCCGCACGTTCCCCATTGATCCATACTTCGTACTCGATATCAACATACCCTTGACCGTCTACCCAGTCATCAGATAGCCTACCTAATGGCTTCTGTCGGAAGAAATTGGTGACTCGAATCTCACAAGGAACACCATCCAATTCCCATTCAAATTTGTAAAGCATATCCAAGTCCTCGCTGAATCTTTTGTTAATTATTCCAAGTTCTTCCAAGTATGTCAATCTCAGGGCAATAAAAAAGGGCTAGAGATTGCTCCCTAGCCCTTCTTCATGGTATCCTTTATTGACCCATCTCCCTCTGTGCCTTTTTGCGCTTGAGGTCAATAAGGCTCTGAATCAAGGCATCAACCTCAGATTCAGGCACATCCACTTCGATTCCACGGTCATCCCGGATTAGGAAGTCGCTCTTACCTACCCAAGCCCGTACAGTAAGCCCAGAAGCCCGGTTGCTGTAGTGGCTGCGCAGGGAGCGGGGACCGAAAGCCTTTTTACGTACCGGGGCAGCGGTTTCCACCTTCTTAGAGGGTCGGCCCGGACCTCGCTTCACTTCGGTCTTAACAATATTGTTCTTAGCCATGTCGGTTCTCCTATCTGTTGAGAGTTGGTCCCCCGCTCGGCCACTTGGCTCATTTATTGTTGAGGGTAAGAAGAGTATCGTACACAGTAAGAGAAAGTCAAGAGATTAAGCGTTAAATTTTTGCACTAGAAACGAAAAAGGGGCCAAAAGGCCCCTTGTAGTTGAGAATGATTCTTATTCTTTAATCTCCCTGCCTTCCGCATCATACTTCTTCCCGTCTACCTTCACCCAGATCAAGGTGTTTGGCCAGAAGCTACGGTATGCCCGTTCTCCTGCCTGTCTACGTGGCTTTCCAGCCATCAACTCCTGCCGGAACACCTTTCGATCCCAGACAATTACTCGTCCGTCAGTGATCGGCTTTCCTGTGCCCTTGATATAACTTTTGACGCGATCCAACCCATTTAGTTCCCTAATTGATCCATCCTTCTTACGAAAGCACACAGTAAAGAAGTGCCCTTTTGTGATGCTTCGGAATTGGTCAGGCGTCATTGTCATGGTTAACCTCCTAGAAACTTGCTAATCAGTAGAAGCGGAGCAATAAGAATCCCAATAATGAACAAATATACTAGGGTTATCAAGATCTCAATCATTTATCATATTTGCCTTGGTTTGTCAACATATACACGCAAACCTCGTTGGCTGCGTAATAATAGTCCTCTACATCCTTCAGTACAGACCGATCCGTAGCCTTGAACATCGCATACAGCACCTTAGTGGGGAAGTCCTTACCATCTTCCAGTGCATAGTCGGCACGTCCATGTTCCACATAGTAGCGTAATTCTGCGACGAAAAGAGAGGCTTCGTGACAGGTTTTACGACCGGCATAATCAAGAGCCATTACGGGACTTGAAACCATAACACCAGCAAGAACTACAGCTACCTTATTCATGGTTAATCTCCTTGTTTTTGTGCTTCTGCTTGCGATTATACTCCCTTTTCTTGTTCTTTTCCACTTTGGGCTTGCAGAACAAGGGAAGGAACTTTGCTACAGGATTACGTTTGCTCATGGCAATTCCTCTAAAATGGTGCCGATGGAGGGTCACGATCCCTCAATCCCAAAGGCGGCAGGTTTTAAATCTGCTGTGTATACCAGTTCCACCACATCGGCAAAATCTTTTTGAGATTAACTTGACTACATTGGCAAACCCAATTAAGGGATTTACAACCGTTGTCTGGGTGGTTAATTCCACTTACAAGTTAATCTTAAAAACCCTCTTTGTTTCAGAAGAGGGAAACTGGTGGGACCGCCAGGATTTGAACCTGAACATGCCTTGTAAGGGTCTCCCGATTATGAGTCGGAGGCTTTAACCAATTAAGCTACAGTCCCGAATTTATAAATTGCAGTTTCTAATTACCGTCCTTACGGAATTTCTACTGACGTTGAACCTCTCTGAATTCGCGCGCCTCGTGTTCCGCTTTTTTGCGTTTCATCCAGCAGGTGCCACACTCGCGATCGTTCGGGGCGCTGGCGGACTCTTCGCTGAACTCCTCGTACAGCTTTCCGCACGTCAGGCATGTCGTGATGTGGCTCATTCGTAGTCAACCTCCTCAATGGCGATGACATGCCAGTCCCGTTGCTCGCAGTCGGTCTTTACAATCTCTGCGGCCCGAAAAATGTCTGGCGCTCTGATGTGCGTCTCCCACTCCTTGAGCCTATCTCCGTATCCGTGCTGGATCGTTGCCATGTAAATCCTTTCTTCCATTTTAATCTCCTCTGTTGTTTGGCGGAAAGGGTGAGATTCGAACTCACGGACCCCGAAGGGGTCGCCGGGTTAGCAACCCAGTGCATTAAACCACTCTACCACCTTTCCAAAATCTTTAAAGAGGCCCCTCCGCGTATATGGACCGATTGATCCACCGGGGGCTTAATTCCCCGAAACCCCTGTGGCCCATAACAGGTTTTTGACGTGGGCCGAAGGAACCTTTTTAAAGAGCCTCAATTGGAAGGTAGAGGCTAACCCGGCCCTAAGTTATTCCGGCATCCCTCTTAGGTTAGGGACTGAAGATATGGCATCTTGTCAAAAACTTAAACCAAGACGCTTTTAGCCGTTATTGAACTCTTTTTACGCTTCCGCCTGAGCCGCTTCAGGAGCCGACTTCGTGGTACGGGCCTTAGTCTCACCCTTATCCTTCTTCAGCCACGAGCCGAAGCTACCTTTTGCACCTTCACGCTGGCAGATATAGTTCAGATCACCACGCTTGCGAATCTGGTAGAAGTTGCTTCCTTGGCGAAACGAAGTTCCCTTCTCTGCCTTGACAGCTTCCAGCTTGTCACTAATTACCTTCTGAAGACGTTCAACTTCCTTCTTAGCATCTTCCAGAGCCTTGTGTTCAGTAGCAATATCTTTAATCATGTTGTTTCTCCTTTACTGTTTCAGTTCAGTGTTGATATTATCGCCAACTTTACGATCCTTGTCAAGCCAAATAATCGTTAGTTGCGAGAAATTCTTTCTCTTCCACTTACGGCTTACTCTCTCATCTTTACCGTAGGTCTTGTGCCTGCTCAGCACCTTACCGTTCCCTATTACGTGGAACATTATCCCATGCTCCCGATCTGTTGTCAATTAGTTTAGAACTTAACCTCTAACATGGCTGTCAATACGTCTACTGAATCCTGTAGCACCAGTGAATAAGGTGCATAAAGCACGTTCACACTATATGTCCGATTCAGCTTAAAACCTGCTGTAATGAAGCCGTAGGGCACCACTGAGTTCACATTACCTCGAATATCATCGTAACCTGAAGCAAGCCCATAAGCCACCCCGATCTTATACCTATTGATATGGGTGTTACTCGTCATACCAGCGTAAAACGTCTGCTTGTAGTAGGAGTTTTTATATACTCCTGCCGTATAAGAGTAGCCTACCTTGTTGCAGGAAAGCCCAATCCCCGGACTGCTCTCATTAAACTCGTACCCCTGAGCATCCCCGAAATGCTTAGATGCAAAGTGCAAGTTCAAACTTATCCCTTCGCACGCCAGAGCATTACCAGAAAGCACCAACAAAAATGCTATAGCCTTCTTGTTCATGGCTTATTCCCTTAGTTTCTAACTTACCTTTATCGAGCACCCTAATCAATAGTTTTAATTAAGATGCTCTGTAAAGGCTTAGTGAAGTGCGGAGTACTCACGCTTGTCCGCGTGACCTTTACGGTGAGAAGACAAGCCCTTAGCCTTCTTCTTACCTACCACCTTAGCATAGGCACGGGTACGGATAATCTTCTCGAAGCTCTGATTCGTAGCGATGTTCATCTCTCTTTCCTCTTCAGTTTCGGTTTGGTCTAGCTCTCTGCTAGTGTCTTAATTCTAGGGTATATCGGCTTAGTTGTCAACTAACTTTTAGGCTTTTTCGTAACAAATATCCGGCCAATAGTAGACAACTCCAAGACCCATACAATCCTCTTTGTAGTCCAGAAGGGTAGCAATCAACTCCTGAGCCTCATCGTGTGTATCATGGGCTGGTTCTTCCTCCCCTAACCCACAATCAAGAGCCACATCGAAGACCGTCTGCAAAATGTTCTGTGCAACTTGCACAACCTGATCTCGACACTCTGACCGATCCCCTGAAATAGCAAGGCAAGATTTACCGTACATAGCCCGCCCAGAATAAGATCGTGTGTTAGCACCAACTTCATCAAATAATTCTTGAAGATTCATTTAGGTATCCTCTTGATTTTAGGGTTGATACAGGGCTACTGCTTTTTTTCTGTTGATCGCATTTTCAAGGGCGGCGGCAAAATCAAACTTGGCCCCCGCTTCAACAAGAAAATCCAACTGAGCCTCAATGCTTGTATCGTCTGTGTATCCTGACTCTTTGGCTGCCTCCCATGCGTACTGTCCAGCCATAGCCTCTGCATCTCTGGTGTCGGTTCCGCCAAAATAGCCAGATGATTCGCCGTTGTTTGATGCATTGATGATTTCAACTACGTCATCGATGCTGCCAGCTTCGGTAATTGCGTTAATCATGATCGTGTCCTTATTCTGTTTGGGCGTTGGCCTGTCCTCAACCCTTAAATAACGTGACAATATTGCCAACTTAGGATTTAGATGTCAAGTCTTTTTTAAAGAATTCGCATTCCTCGAACATGGTAATCGCCAGAGGGAGTCCTGTAGTTGTGAAGTGCATTTGATCAATTGTCGCTTGATTTCTTGAGCACTCCATGTTAGGACAATCTCTCTTACTGCAATAGGTTCGATCTCGGTAACTAATCATTATCTAACCCTCACACACCTTTAAAATAGAGTCAATCTCAATCCCTCGCAGACCTGCATTATAAGCCGCCTCACGAATCTCAGGAGCCGACTTCCCTTCAAGCCGCTCGATGAGGGCAGGGTAAGTGCATTCTACGCGAGCCATAGAGCCTTGAGCGCCTACAGCGGGAACCATTTCACCACGGTCATTCTTAATCATGTTCATCGTCATCCTCCTGTACTTTATTGCTTTCCTTCCCAATTTCATATCCAAGATAGGTCGGGAACGCAAATATAAAACAAATTATAACCGCTGAAAGGAACCCATGATCTGAGAAAGTAAGCGCAAATACTACGCCAAAGAAAAATGCTAACATGGCCTTTATCATTTTATCCCTTATATCCAAACTTGTAGATCATTTATTCCATCTCCCTTCCAAATTCACGTAAGGTAGCCCTCGCTCGATCTACTTCCTCAAGAAGCCTTTCAGGAGTAGGGCATTTATTCCTAACTTGATAATTGGCCTCTCCTGCTAGTTGAGCCAAGGCCCTAAGAACCTTTTCCATATCTTCAGAATACTTTTTAGCCATTATCCTTCTCCTTAACCTTAATAAGAATGTCTTTAACCATTCTACGGATTAAAGGATGATTGTCAAGCAATACTTCACACTCAAGCAATGCTCCAACCATATTAGGTAATTCTTCAATAGCCTTCTGACCATCGAAGTTCATTTCCTCAACCTTCGTGGCGGAATTGAAGGCAGCGGCGATCAGGGAAGCATTGGCATACTGTTGATCAACTTCTCCTTGGTATGTAACGACCCGACAAATCCTTGTATGCCAATCTTTAGGACCGATCCAGATATGATCTACACCTAATTCCTCTTTCCATTCAGAAACAACCTCAACAGGACCGCGAGTAAAGTCAGCCATCGTCTTCATCTCCTAGCCTACGGGCATCCTTGCCCTAGCCTATCCTTTAAATTACAGAATCACAGTCCACTTCTTACCATAGCAAGGCTTATTGATGATCCGGGCACCCTTGACACCCTTGGCAAGGTTACGGGCTTCAGCACGAGTATTGGCACCAATCTTGATTCCGCGCATTGTATGATCTCCTCTGTTAACCTACGAATTCAGAAAGGTCTACCTTAGCCCAAGTGCTACCGGCAAGGCATACCCACACTTCAGGAGGGTTATTCTCGTCACAAAGAGCACAAGCCACTTCTACCGCTTCACGCATGGAGTTCATGATGTTGGTTTCAGCGGTGACACCGTAGCAATTGAATCGGAGTTTTACTTGCAAGCCCTTCATCGGTAGTTCCTCTCTTGTTCAGTGTAGGTAAAGTTTATTCTTTATTCCGGGCTTTGTCAATCTTTTACTTCAACTTCTTTGGCCTCATCAAACCAGATACCGCCCGGAGAACAAACCCAATAAGTGGAAGTCTTGGCGGTGAACGAGATACGATCTCCGACATTGAAGGTTTTCAGAATCGTCCCTTCACGGTCTTTGAAAACTACCTCTTTAGTGAACTCAATAGTACCAGAAGACATTTGTTCAACCCTCAGTTAATTTGTGAGTCAAGTATGACAGGAGCCGGGATTATTGTCAAGAGATTATTTCTTGCTTGTGATTACTTTCCAGCAATCAGTACCCATTAACTCCTTCCCTGTTTCATCTTGTCTTACCATCCAATTATCCCAATTCACGCGGACCTTGATAGCTTTAGAAGGGTCTTTAATGGTCTTCTGACACCTGACACAGTGACAGACAAAAGATCCATCGGGATTCCGCTTAGGGTCTCTTCGGAAGTCAGGATCAAGAAAGTATTCCATTCTCTAGCTCTCGTTAATTGTCTGACTGTAATTATACAGAGAATTAGGCCAGAGTCAAGCCTTAATCTCGTACCATTCGCGGGGACTAATCTCCTTCCCGTTAAGATAATGCTTCCCGCCTTTCTGACCTACAAGGACACCGGGAAGCCCGTTAAGCCGTTCCCTTGTCGTGGCAGTAGGGCAGTCAGCCAGAGTCACGAAAAGCGAACCAAAGCCATTAGGTGCAGTCCTGAAGGATTTAGCAATCTCATGCCAGAAAAGGAAAAGGCTAACCTTATACCCTTCGGGCATACGCTCACAGATAACCCGCGTGTTATCCTTAGACCAATTCCGGCCAGCCTGAAAAGCATCAATTGCTTCGCGTGTAATTTTATGCATGATTAACCCCTCAAAGGCTTGTCAAGGTATTGTCCCATAGGCCAGCTAGGGTTTTTGGAATAGCAACTGTTTTTAGTTGCATGTTGCTCGCTTACGGGCTTCTTCGGATCATAGAATTCCGTATTCTTGAACCATTCCCGATCCGTTTTATACTGCGGTGCAGGGTATTTCCCATTAGGAAGTTGCTTACTCGCCCATGCCGGGATATGCTCCATCGTATAGCGATGCGGGAACTGTGCCTTGGCTTTTTCAAAGATCATGGTAGTGATTCTCCTGTTAAAACCCTTTCTATTGCCTACCCATTAAAGAATAGGCAAGGTGAGAGGATTTTAGTTATTGGTTAGGCGTCTATCACGGCTATTGGATTTCCGTAGTAACTCGCCATTGCGTCGTAAGGCGTAAAAATAGCCGCCGTTATTCTGTAACCACGTGATTCTAAGTTTCGCAAATACTCACGCGCTTTTCCCTCGGCACGCTGAGGATTTCCGGTTATCAACAAACAAAAATCACCGGCTCCATTGGCCCCTATTGTTTGTCCACACGGTCGGTTATGCCCGGTGGTGCTGTAACTCAACACGCCGCCTAACACAGCGGTCAAGTCGGACAGGCCGTCAGCGGCGCTGTTTTCGGTCTGCGTGTTATTCACCTTCAT
>Ga0172382_10008950_pt1 | contig 13793 bp, 12 predicted proteins | sample Leawel138RmetaG_FD_122245 | JGI IMG/M metagenome (GOLD analysis project Ga0172382, IMG submission 122245) | Leachate microbial communities from a municipal landfill in Southern Ontario, Canada - Leachate well 138R metaG | ecosystem: Engineered > Solid waste > Landfill > Unclassified | place...
CACCTTCTAAAAACACCGTTCCTGTACCAGCGGTAAAAGTGTTATTGTTAATCCAATTGCCATAAATTTTGTAATATCCACTACCTTGGGCAGTTGCATTGTTTACAAAGTTTGACTTTACAATTAGCTCACTGATTCCTGAAATATTATCTACGTCAATAGTGCCTGCATCGTTTTGTACTGCTCCATCAACGTAAACGCTTACTCCTTTAGTAACTTTTATTATAGCTCCTTTGTTGACCAATAATTGCGAAAAAGCAATATTGCTTGTAAAGAAGATAGCAATAAATAAAAATAATAAAGCTTTTAGTTTCATATCTTTGATTTTTTAATTAATAAAATAATATACAATTTTTTATTCTACTCAATTTTATAAAGTTTTAATCTCCCAAAATATTTCTATCTAATTTTGATAAAAAAATCTATACAAATATAAAAACTATATTTATATAAACAAAATAAATATTATAAAAACTTGTGTTTATTTTTGATATTATTTATTTGTCTTTTTGTTGTGTGGAAGTGCTTTAAATTAGAGAAATAGTTTAATTTTAAAAAAAAATCTTATATTAGCTAATTGTTTTTTTTTAAAAGTTAATTGATTTTTGTTTATTTTGATAAAAATTTTTATGATGTCATATACAATTGTAATAAAAACGCTTTTTGGTTTAGAAGATATTTTAAAATCAGAATTAGAAGATTTAGGAATTTTAAATATTGAGGTTCTTAACAGAGCTGTTCAGTTTCAAGGAAGTTTAAGTGATGTATATAAATGTAATTTATATCTTAGAACAGCTTTGAATGTTTTGGTTAAAATAAAATCAGGTAAGATATCAAATCAAAATCAATTATATGAATTTGTTAAAAAAGTGCAGTGGTGGGATTATTTTGATTATAAGAATTCAATTTCAGTAAATTCTGTTTCAAATTCAAAACAATTAAATCATACACTTTTTGTGTCTCAAAAAACAAAAGATGGGATAGCTGATGCTTTTAGAGATAAGTTTGGGTTACGCCCAAGTGTTGATACAAAAAATCCGGATATAAAAGTTCAAGTACATATTATTGATGATTTTTGTAGTCTTTATCTTGATAGCACGGGCAGACCATTATATATTAGAGGTTTTGATAAACGTATTGGCGATGCAAGTATTAACGAAGTTCTTGCAGCCGGAATTATAAAATTATCAGATTGGAATAAAAAAGATTGTTTTTACGACCCAATGTGTGGTAGTGGAACTTTTTTAACTGAAGCCTATATGTATGCTGCAAATATTCCTGCAGGGTTTTTTAGAGATGATTTTTGTTTTACAAATTGGAATAACTATAATGTTGAAATATGGACAAAGCTTCACGAAAAGGCAAAAAGAGAAATTATTCAACCCGAAGCCATGATAATTGGTTCGGATATTGATAAAGATAGCATAAAACTTGCCAAGGAAAACCTTTTTAAACTTTCTGAGAAAAATAATGTTAAATTTGTGCATAAAGATTTTTTTGATACTACAGCTCCGGCAACTAATGGAATTTTAATTACTAATCCAATTTATGGGAAACGCCTAAAAACTGAAAATATAAATAATTTTTATAAAAAAATAGGAGATAAATTAAAATTTGAATATACAGGTTTTACAGCTTGGATAATTTCTTCTGATTTAACTGCTATTAAATTAATAGGTATGAAACCTGATAAAAAACTACAATTATTTAATGGAAATTTAGATTGCCGCTTACATAAATATTCTATATATAAAGGCAGTAAAAAGAATAAAGCTTAAAGATAATCAGTACATTTTTCTAGTTTAATGCCTCTTGACCCTTTGATTAGAAAAAATCTTCCTGTTTCTGGATTTTTTACAATATGTTTTGCAAACTTTTCTACAGAAGGGAAAAAGTTAAATCTGTATTCTTCTTTAAATTTATAAAAACAAGGACCTATTAAGTAAATTTTTGTAAAATCTTTGTTTGAAATATAGTCTAAAAGTTTTTTATGCTCAATTTCACAATCTTTACCAAGTTCAAGCATGTCGCCTAAAATAAGTCCTTTATTTTTATCCTTTATTTTTTCAAAATTTTTGATTGCAAGCTCCATACTTGTTGGGTTTGCGTTGTAATAATCTAAGATTAAGTTATTTCTATTTGTTTTTACTAATTGCGATCTATTATTGCTAGGAAAGTAGCACACAATTGCGTTATCAATTGCAGTTCCGGGTACTTTAAAATGTTTTCCAATTGTTATTGCGGCTAAAATATTTTCAAAATTATAATCACCAATTAAATTTGATTTTGCAAAACCTTTTTCATTTTCACAAGTCCACTTAACCGATGCTTGTAAAGAATGTTCTAAATAATGACCTGTGCAATAGTAGTTAGTGTTTATGCCATATTTCACTGCAGAATAATTTCCAAGCATTTCAAGCAACTGATTATTATCAGCATTAATAAAAATTTCGGCATTATTTTGTTTTAAATAATCATATAATTCGGCTTTAGTTTTTTTTACTATCTCAAAACTTCCAAAGCCCTCTAAATGTGCTTTGCCTACATTAGTGATAATTCCATAATTTGGTTCGGCTATTTCGCATAAAGTTTTTATTTCGCCTTGATGATTTGCTCCCATTTCAACTATGCCAATATCAACTGTGCGGTTCATTGACAAGATAGTCAGAGGTACTCCAATATGATTATTTTTATTTCCGCTTGTGTATGCTATTCTATATTTTTGAGCTAAAACTGTTGAAATTAATTCTTTAGTAGTAGTTTTTCCATTTGTGCCACTTATAGCTATTATTGGAATTTTCAATAATTTACGATGATAATTTGCTAATTCTTGAAGTGTTTTTAAAGTATCGTTTACATAAAATATATTTTCATTATTAGCTAAATTTTTATTTGAACAAATTGCAGCAATACAGCCATTTTCTATTGCAGTTTCAATAAATTTATTTCCATCAAAATTTTCACCACTTAATGCAAAAAATAAGGCGTTTTTTTGTTTTATTCTACTGTCAGTATTGATTCCACTGCTTTTTTTAAATAAACTGTATATTTCTTGAATTGATGTCATAAAAAAGCAAAACCCCAAAATTGGGGTTTTGAATTAATATTTTATTTATTACTTAGATTTCATTGGCCCCCCGACTCTGTCCATGGCACATCTAAAGCCTAAGTCTGCTCTGCCCATTTTTTCATCTAGATATCTACGTGTACCAGGTACCATCCAATATGCCCTATCTTTCCAAGAACCTCCTTTAAAAACTCTAGACCTATCGCTTACTAATGACGACATTGCTTTATTTAGTTGTGGGCTATTTCCTTTATTGATTTTTGGATTAGCGGGGTCAAATTGTCCATATCCCCATTCTCCATATTCACCCCATTCACCTTCTTGATACATATCTTTCGTACGTTTTCTAAAAAATTGGTCAGGATAAATAATACTTCCATCAGCTAATTGCAATTGTCCGTCTGGTAAAATGGTGGAACCGTCAGGCATCATGATTGTTCCATCTCCTGTTTTTTCATGTCCTGTTGGTAAAATATAAGTTTTATTTACTAAATCAACTTTTATTCCGTTTGGTAATAAAACTTCGTTTCCTCCAGACATAAGAGTTGCGCCAGGATATATCAGTCCAACATTTTCAGCTGTTAGCTCTTCACTTACAGGGTCATATACTTTAGTTTGGTTAGAAACCCTCTCTTGAAATCTTTCATCTTTTGTCCAATAATCTTCGGAAGTTCCCATTTGTGGTATTAATGATTCTAAATCGCCGTCTAAATAATTTTTATTATCTGCTGTAGTATAATTTTCGCGACTAAAACAAGCTTCGTCTCTAACAGGTTTTCTAAGTATTTTTCCAGTATAATCAAAATAATTCTCTGCTTCGGGAGTTAATTCAATATCACCACTTCTTGGATCTATTAATAATTGATAGTCTGTGTAAAGATTACCTCTAAAAGGTCTAAACTCTTCCATGTCTTCAAAAGTTAAATCTCTGTAAACATCCATCACCCATTCATTTACATTTCCTGCCATACAATATAATCCATATTCATTTGGCCAATAAGAGCGAACTGGAGCAGTAATATCTGCTTTATCATTTAATGCACCTGCAACTCCCATGTTATCGCCACGACCTCTCATAGAGTTTGCCATCATTAAACCTCTTTCAACGCCACGAGTATCATTTCTAATATAATGTCCATTCCAAGGATATAATCTTCTTTCATAAATTCTTTCTTTATAATGATTGCCAATATGAGCTAATGCAGCAAATTCCCATTCAGCTTCGGTTGGTAGGCGGTATCTTGGTAAAAATATTCCATCATCCATTCTTACCCAGCGTCTATCATCACCTGTATTTACTTTTCCACCTTTTTTGCCTGCTTTTAAAACAGCAGGATCAACATATAAATTTTGCACTTTACCGTCAGGACCTCTTCCTGTTTCATCAATAGATAAATCTAAATTTTCTGCATAAATCAAATAAGCATCTAGATTAAAATGTTTTGCTTGGTCTTGAGGTGCTAAATATTTGTCAATAATTCCCTCTCTTCTAAGAATTAATTCATTTACTCTGTCTGTACGCCAATCGCAGTATTTTGAGGCTTGTTGCCAACTTACACCAACAACCGGATATTCTTCATAAGCAGGATGACGCAAATAAAGTTCAACCATTGGTTCGTTATACGCTAAACGCTCTCTCCAAACAAGTGTGTCGGGAAGTGCTTCTCTATATAAAAATCTGTAGTCAGATTCATAAACATAAGAAAGCCAGTATAAATATTCTCTATAATCAAGGTTTCTTATTTCAGTCTCATCCATATAAAATGATGAAACAGTTACTCTGCGTGGAATATTGTTCCAATCAAACATAACATCTTGCTCAACTCTTCCCATAGCAAAAGAACCTCCCTCTATAAATACTAAACCCGGGCCAGTTTCTTGTTCATAGCCAGGATGATTTTCAAAACCACCAAAGTTAGGGTCTCTGTAATTCCAACCAGTAGTATTAGATACCTCTTTTTTGCACGAGCTAACTAAAATTGAAGTAGCAAGAATTATTAAGATAAATAAAGTATTTGTTTTCATATCATATAAATTTTATACAATTCTTAATTAATAACTAAAACATAGGACAACTTATTGTGGAGAACTTCTTATCTTTTACATGACAAGCAAAAGTATAAGCTACAGAAACCTCGTGAGCTCCATAAGTTGAATTTCTTAAATTCGAGACAGTTAAATCATAACTATAGGCAAATCTTATATTGTCTTGTTTGTAACCAACTAACATTATAAATGCATCGTAATTGAAGTTGAAGTTTTGTCTAGCCCAAAATCCTGCAACAATTCCACGTCTCGAAACATATAAACCCCAGTTAAATAATTGAAACTGACCTTGCTGGTGATACAATAACTGTGGTGCAATTTTTAACTCGCCTCTACGAAAACTACTACTATTCAAATTAACTTCTGTACCAAAGTGAACTGTTAGTTTTCTGGGCAAAACTGCATCGCTTCCACGTAAAAATGATTCTGATGGTTGAGTTAAGTGATGTACTGCAACTCCAAAAAATGTTTTTTCGCTAAAAGCAATTAATCCAGCTGAAAAATCAACATAATTACGCTGATTATTAATTATATCAGGATTTTCTAAGGAAGCATAAATCGGCCCATATAATGGATGAATCATATTTGGAAAAATAAAATCCCAGTTTATAGACTTCATTATAAAAGATGCTTCAAAGCCTCCTGCTATAAAAAAGCTTCGTGTTACCGGCAAAGTGTAAGAGTACATACCGCTTATCATAGTGGTATTTATAACTCCTCCACCTTGTACATCATTTAATAAATGTAAACCAACTCCACCCTGAAGTGCATTTAAATGCTGATCATAAGATGCACTATAGGTTACATAGGTAGGTCCTAAGGCCGGCCATTGATTCCTATAATTAAGGCTAATTTTAGGACATCGCTCCGCACCCGCAAAAGCAGGGTTCAAATAAAGCGAATTAGCATAAAATTGAGTGAAATGTGCATCTTGTGCGTTTAAAACAGTCAAACTACTTAGTAGTAAGGCACTTAATATTAATATAAAATGTTTAACCATAGTGTTTATCTTATCTACAATGCGCAATTATAATAAATTTTTCATTAATACAATAAATAATTTACAATATTAAACTAATTTTGTCGTTTTAGAAAATATTTAGAGCTTTTTTTTTGTTTTTTTTTAAATTATTTTTTTTTATGAAAAAATACATACTGTTTTTTGGTTATTTTTTTGTTAGTAATCTGTTAGCATCTCAAAATATTTTAATTTCCGACTCAATTAATTGGCAAGATAATAAAACTTTTTATTATAACGATAAAAATATTACAAATATTTTATTTTTTTTAAATTCTAATCTAAGATCTATTGATGACCTACCGGTATATTATAAAAGACTACCTATTAATAATAATATAGATATAATTTCTATTGATGAGATTTTTGTTGATTATCAGGCTGTTAATAAGTCTGATTATGAAAATGTTAATAATTTAACTAATCTTACAAATTTATTTCAAACAAAAGCTTGGAGTTCTAAGTTTAGAAAGAAAAATTTTTTATCATTCGAAGTTTTACCTTTAAGAATAAATCCAAATACTAATGAATTGGAAAAATTAGTAAGATTTGAGTATAAAATTAATTATAAAATTATTGACGAGAAAAAATCTAAAAGTACTTATGCTGCAAATTCAAAATTGGCAAGTGGGAAATGGGTGAAAATTAAAGTTGAAAACCCTGGGGTTTATAAATTAACTTATAGCCAATTAAAAGAAATGGGTTTTTCAAATTTTACAAGTATTGGCGTGTTTGGTTACGGAGGTATGTTGCCTAAAACTGCCGGGCAAGTACTGGCTGATGATTTACCTGAAAGACCTTTGCTTAAAATAGATGCTAATTCTAATTCTGTTTTTGATGAAGGTGATTATATCTTATTTTATGCAGACGGACCTCATTCGCTTAATTTTTCGCTAAGTTCTCTTTTTTCTCACGAATTTCATAATTATTCGCAGTTTTCTTATTATTTTGTTTCGGATAAAGGTAGTTTTAAAGCTCCTACTAAGATTAATTCTGCTAATAATTTTGATAAAACTGTTACAACTTATGATGATTACTTGTTTTTAGAAAAAGATTCTATTAATTTAATTAATTCGGGTAGAACATGGTTTTGGAGAGAGTTTGATTATTACTTAAATCATGAGTTTAATTTGAATGTTAAAAATATTTCTTTAAGCGACACTGCAATAGTTAAAGTTAATTTAGCAGCTAGGTCTTTTGTCGAAAGTAGTTTTAAACTATTAATTAATGGTATAAATCAAGGAAATATTAATATCGCTTCTGTTTCTAATTCTACAACTGATGTTTTTGCTCGCCAAAATATCCAAAATAATATCTTTAAAGTCTTACCAAGTTCAGAAAATTTTAATTTTAAATTATCTTATGTTAAAACTACTACTAATTCCAAAGGATGGTTAGATAATATTTCAGTGCAAGTAAGAAGAAAATTAAGTTTAACAAACTCTGGTTTTTTAGTTTTTAGAGATACAAAATCCGTTGAAGCTGATAAAAATTCAAAATTTATTGTCTCCGGAGCAAATTCTTCAAGTTTAATTTGGGATATTACTGATAGGTTTAACGTAAAACAAATTTCATCAAGTATTACTGATAATAAATTGAGTTTTATTGCCCAGAGCAGTGAGTTACGTGAATATTTGGCTTTTGATTATAAGGCAAACTTTCCTTCACCAATTTATTCTGCTAGTGATGATATTGGACTTATAGAAAATCAAAATTTACACTCTCATCAAGCTGTTGATTTAGTGATTGTTAGCCCAAAAGAATTTATGTCTCAGGCCCGAGAAATTAAAGATATTCATGAGCAATATGATGGCATGAGTGTTATTATTGTTGATCCTGAAAAAATTTATAACGAATTTTCCTCAGGAACACCTGATGTTTCTGCTTTACGTAATTATATGAAAATGCTTTATGATAGAGCTAATCCTAATAATATTCCAGAAAATCTTCTTTTGTTGGGTAATGGAAGTTATGATAATATGTCAAAAGATTCAAAAGTTTCAAACCATATCTTGACTTACGAATCAGAAAATTCTTTGTCGCCAACTCTTTCTTTTGTTTCTGATGATTATTATGTTTTTTTGGATGATGGAGAAGGAGGGTTTTTAGGAACTCATGATATGGATATGGGAGTAGGTCGAATTCCTGTAAAAAATTCAAAAGAAGCTTCTGATTTTGTAAAAAAATTACGCGAATATTACCAACCAATTTCTTATGGAAACTGGAAAAATAATATTTTGCTAGTAGCCGATGATGCTGAGAACGGTGAAATAATCCACCAAATCCAGTCCAATACTTTAGCAAGTCAATTAGAAAATGATTTTCCAAATTTTAATATAGAAAAACTTTTTTTAGATGATTTTGAGCAAATTTCTACTGTTGAAGGTCATAGGTATCCAGATGTTAATCAGGCAATTACGGATTTTATTCATAATGGAAGCTTAGTTGTTAATTGGATTGGGCATGGAAACGATAAATCCTGGGCTCACGAAAGGGCATTAACTTTAAATATGATTAAAACTTGGAAAAATGGACCTAAATACCCGATTTTTGTTACTGCTACTTGTGAATTTTCTCCTTTTGATAATCATAATATTGTATCGGGTGGAGAAGAAGTTTTATTAAATCCAGTTGGTGGCGGAATAGCTTTGTTTTCTACAACTAGATTGGCCTTTTCATCAAGTAATGCAAATTTATCTTATAAATTTTATAAAAATATTTTTAAAACTGATGAAAAAGGCAAAGTTAATACTTTAGGTATGTCGGTGGCTTTGTCTAAAAACCAGCAGGGAGCAGATAGCAATAAAAGAGTTTTTGCCTTTTTAGGAGATCCTGCCCTAAGACCTTCAGTGCCTGAATATCATGCTTTTACAACAAAAATTAATGGTATAGATGTAAATTCTTTTACAGATACAATTTCTGCTATGGAAAAAGTTGTGTTTGAAGGAGTGATTAAAAACGCTGAAGGAAATCTTGCCGAAAATTTTAATGGCTCGATTTTTCCTGTAGTATATGACAAAAGATTAGCTTATACAACTCGCGGAAATGATGGGTTCCAACCATTAGAATATACTGCTCAAAAAAATATTATTTTTAAAGGAAATGCTTCTGTTGTAAATGGAAAGTTTAAATTTGAGTTTATTGTTCCGGTTGATATTGCTTATTTTTATGATAAAGGAAAAGTAAGTTATTATTCTCATAATAATTTTAATCTTGAAGCAAATGGCTATGATGACAGCTTTATAATTGGTGGCTCTTCAAATAATGCAATATTTGATAATGAAGGTCCTGAAATTGAACTTTTTATGAATGATGATAATTTTATTTCTGGTGGTATTACAGATGAAAACCCTGTGCTTTACGCCAAGTTTTTTGATGAATCAGGAATTAATACTGTTGGTAGTGGGATTGGACATGATATAACTATGCTTATTGATGGAAAAACTTCAGATGCTGTAGTTTTAAATAAATTTTATGAATCAAATAAAGATGATTATAAATCAGGCGAAATAAAATATCCTTTATCGGATTTAGAATTAGGTCCACATAGTATTAGTCTGAAAGCTTGGGATGTGTTAAATAACAGTAATGAGGTAGTTACAGATTTTATAGTTGCTAATTCTTCTGATTTATTTATAGATAATCTTTTTAATTATCCTAATCCGTTTTCTACTTATACCGAGTTTTATTTTGATCATAATCAGCCTTTTATTGATTTAAAAGTTATAATTCAAATATTTACTGTTGCAGGAAATCATGTGAGGACAATTGAAACAAATATGCTTAATACTGGTTTTAGAAGTCAGGCAATACCTTGGGATGGTAAAGATGAATATGGCGATAAAATTGGGAAAGGTGTGTATATATATAAGGTGCAAGTAAAATCTCCTAATGGTAATAATATTGATAAATTTGAAAAATTAGTAATTTTAAATTAAAAATAAAATTTATCAATGCAATAAAAACCAATTATTAACGTTTCTTGTAAAGTTTAATAAATTTGTAATATCTTTGTCGAAATTTCAAACATATATAAGATGATGAAAAAAACGTTTTTTGTTTTATTATTTACTTTGGTTTACTTTTATGGTATTAAAGCTCAAATAGTTCAAGATGATATAATAGGGCGTGATGCTCCTAATACTATAACAACAACAGTTCCTTTTTTATTAATTGCTCCTGATTCAAGAGCTGGTGCTTTAGGAGATGCTGGTGTTGCAACAACACCTGATGTAAACTCTATGCATTGGAATCCTGCAAAATTTAATTTTATTAAAAATGATGTGGGTGTATCAATTTCATACACGCCTTGGTTGCGTCAGTTAGTTTCGGATATGAACTTAGCTTATGTAACTGGATATAAAAAGTTTAATAAAGAAAATGTTTTAAGTGCTTCTTTGCTATATTTTGATTTAGGAAGTATTCAGTTTAGAGATATAAATAATGCTTTGTTACGCGATTTTTCACCACATGAATTTGCTCTTGATATGGCTTATAGCCGTTTGTTAGGTGCAAAATTTTCAGGTTCTGTTGCTATGCGTTTTATTTATTCAAATTTAACAGGTGGTATCGAGGTGCAAGGTAGTGATTCTTATCCAGGAAAATCTGTTGCCGCCGATGTGTCTTTTTATTATTATAATGATGAAATTGAATTAAGTGGAATGAACTCAACCTTGATGTGGGGTTTAAATATATCAAATATAGGTGATAAAATTTCATATACAACAAATGAATATAGAGATTTTATTCCAACTAATTTCCGTACAGGTATAGGCTATTTACTTGCATTAGACGAACATAATGAATTTATGTTTACTTGTGATTTTAATAAATTATTAGTACCAACACCTCCGGTTTATTATTCAGCAGGTGAAGTTTTACCAAGTGGCGACACTGTTACTTCAAGCAATAAAATTATTAAATATGGAAAAGACCCTAAAATTTCTGTAGGTTCTGCTTTATTTCAATCTTGGTACGATGCTCCAGGTGTTGCAACTCCTTTTGTTACAAACGGAAAATCTTCTACTTTTAGAGAAGAATTGGCTGAGTTTACTACATCAATCGGGGTTGAATATTGGTATGACAGGCTTTTTGCCTTACGTGTGGGATATTTTAATGAACATCAATATAAAGGAAATAGAAAATATTTTACTATTGGAGCAGGTTTAAAAATGAATGTCTTTGGTTTGGATTTTGCTTATCTAATTCCTACAACTCAAGCTAACCCACTGCAAAATACTCTTAGATTTTCATTGATTTTTGATATAGGTGGTTTGTCGGCAGAAAAAAGCTAAAAATGAACTTTAGAATAGGAATTGGTTATGATGTTCATGTTTTGCAAGCCGGACTTGAGTTTTGGCTTGGAGGAATAAAAATCCCACATCATAAAGGTTGCCTTGCTCATTCTGATGGAGACGTTTTAATTCATGCAATTTGTGATGCACTTTTAGGTGCTGCAAATTTAAGGGATATTGGTTATAATTTTCCTGATACAGATGATAAGTATAAAGGTATTGATAGCAGTGTTTTGCTAAAAAAAACCCTTGAACTTATAAAAGAAAAAAAATACGAAATTGTAAATATTGACTCTGTAATTTCTTTGCAAAAACCTAAAATAATGGATTATATACCTTTAATGCAAGAAAAATTAGCATCAGTTTTAGAAATTGATATAGAGAATATTTCCATAAAAGCCAGTACAACAGAAAAACTTGGATTTGTTGGAAGAGAAGAAGGGATTGGTGCTCAAGTGGTAGTTTTAATAAAAAAATAAGTGGAAAAATACATTACATGCATTGAAGAATTAAATAAATTAAAAGCTGAACAAAATTTTAGTTTTATTTATTTTAAAAATGATAAATGTACGGTGTGTGATTCATTATTACCACAATTAAAAATTAAGCTTACAGAATGGAATCAAAAGGTTTATATAGTTGATTGTTTTGAATATCCTGACATAGCTGCTCAAAATTTAGTGCTTTCTGTACCAGCCTTAAAGGTTTTTTATGCAGGACAAGAACTAATAAATATGATAAGATTTGTTGACTTATCTAAATTAGAAGTAGATTTTAACAGAATTAAATCTATGTTAGGGTAAAATCTTCTTAATCTGTTTAAATTCAAGCCTTGAATTGTCTATTTCTTAGTAATTTTGTGAAAAATCATATGAAAATTATATTAATTTTAAACCCAATTCTTTCAAAAATTTATTGTGTTTGTTGGTACTAATATTGATTCTTGTTTCGATTTTTTCCAACTCAGAATGCACCTCTTTTAAATCGATAGTTAGTTCATCTTCTGCCGTACTCACATATCTCGAAATATTCAAATTATAATCATTCTTTACAATTTCATCCATTGAAACCTTACGAGAATATCTTTCTCTTTGTCATGTTATCACGCCCTTTCAGGGCTTTACTGTGAGCTCTGCTCTTGCAAAGGACTGCACCCTTTATCATATTATCAGGCCCTTTCAGGGCTTTACTGTGAGCTTTGCTCTTGCAAAGGGCTTCACCCTTTATCATGATATCACGCCCTTTCAGGGCTTTACTGTGATCTTTGCTCTTGCAAAGGGCTTCACCCTTTGTCATGTTATCACGCCCTTTCAGGGCTTTGCTTCGAGCTGTGCTCTTGCAAAGGGCTACACCCTTTATCATATTATCACGCCCTTTCAGGGCTTTGCTGTTAGCTGTGCTCTTGCAAAGGGCTTCACCCTTTATCATGATATCACGCCCTTTCAGGGCTTTACTATCAATAAGCCCTGAAAGGGCGATATCATTCTGCAAAGGGTGAAACCCTTTGTATATAAGGCAGAGCCTTGATATAAGCCCTGAAAGGGCGAAATAATCAATCCCAAACATATCTCTCATCATATTCTACTTTATATTTTTTCAAAAAAGCTCGATATTCATTTTGAAATGTTTTTTTTCGGTGGTGTTCGTGTTGATTAGCTATGTATGAAATAACTCTATCAACTTGAGAAGGATTAACGGAAAAAGCCCCATATCCATTTTGCCAGTAGAAATTTTCATATGCTTTACCTTTTGTTTTTATCCATTTAGAAGAATGTGATTTAACCTCTTCCAACAATTTCATCAAAGCAATTTTCTTTGATAGTTTGCATAGGATATGAATGTGGTCAGTATAGCCGCCGACTATAATAGATTGACATTCTAAACGATTACATACTCCCCCCAAATAAGCGTGAAGCTCTTGTTCCACTGGTGGCTGAATGAGTTCCTGCCGGTACTTAGTGCTGAATACGATATGCAGGTAATTTTGAACTAGTGATTGTCCCATAGTTTTATTTTTTTGTGAATGAATTAATTATCATATTATCATGCCCTTTCAGGGCTTTACTGCGAGCTGCACTCTTGCAAAGGACTACACCCTTTGTCATGTTATCACGCCCTTTCAGGGCTTTACTGTGAGCTGTGCTCTTGCAAAGGGCTGCACCCTTTATATCTGGACGATAAATGTATTTCAGCCCTTTAAGTTGTTCAATGAATTGCTCTTCTATTTGGCTTTCTTTAGTCATTTTTATATTCACTATTAACCGACTAAATTAAAAAAATGTTTATAATATTTTCTAAGTCGTTGAAAATCAATGATTAAAAATTCGTAAATTTCAATTTTAGAAACCTACCTACCCCTAAAATAGAG
>Ga0172382_10008953_pt1 | contig 13787 bp, 18 predicted proteins | sample Leawel138RmetaG_FD_122245 | JGI IMG/M metagenome (GOLD analysis project Ga0172382, IMG submission 122245) | Leachate microbial communities from a municipal landfill in Southern Ontario, Canada - Leachate well 138R metaG | ecosystem: Engineered > Solid waste > Landfill > Unclassified | place...
ACACTCCTCACACGCAGCGTTGCCTATGGTGACCGACTATTCTGGGTCTGAGAGTGCCCTCATTCCGTGATGGCCTGTCGCACAGGAAGAATCATTTCATTCTGGTCTGTCAGTCTGTCTACGAGGGCTTATGAACTGGAGCGAGAAGAAACTGCCTACTCGAGCAAAGACGGTACGCCGTCGACTATCCCGTCATATCGAAGCATTCATGCGGCCCCTGCGGGAACGCAGATCTGTTCATTCGTCAGATCACAACGCCTACCACCCTGACGCTGACAGCTTGAGGTCCCGACCAGATCACCCGCACTGCCGCCCACTCCAGGAGTGACCAATGCCCAAGTTTGAAATCAGTAACGAACTTATCACTGACAACCCGAGCATCGAGGTGACGATAACGCCAGAGTCAACGTTGGCTCCCGGGAAGCACAGATTCCAGTTAATCGTTACAGACAGTTCGGGGAATACTTCCGAACCGGATACCGTCGAAGTCATCATCATCGATGACAAAAGACCGACCGCGATAATCGATGCACCTGCGACAGTCTCTGCGGGGTCGTCCTTTCAGCTGTCTGGAAAACGGTCTTTTGATCTGGCACCGGGGAAAATCACTTCGTACCACTGGTTGAGACTCACCTAAGCCGTTCAATGAACTGGCGCCATCTGCGCAATAACCATCCAAGCAATCGAAACTGCAAGGGTGGCCGACGACAGGCACCTCTTTTCGCAGATTCACCATGCACCTGGCGCTTGTAATCCGGTTGCCGTTGTCGCCAACCTGAAAGGAATGGCAAAACATTGAAAGCGACTATTCGTCCGATTGGTCATATCGAAACCCCTTATGAACGAATCGAGGATTGCCCAAACAACTCTGACGAGAATGGGCCGCCATGTGCTCTCATAGTCAATAATGAATTCAAGGATGCAATCTTCCGACTGGCACCCGGAAAAAGAATTCTAATTCTTTACTGGTTTGAGAATGCAGACCGGGACGTAACGGTACAGAACTCCCGAAAAAATGGAGAGCCTTCTGGCGTTTTTGCGCTGAGAACACCAAACCGACCGAACCCGATCGGAGCAAGCATTACCAAAATAGAGAAAATTGAGAAAAACATAATTCATGTTAATGGGCTTGACTGCCTGAACGGCACCCCGCTCATTGACATAAAACCAGCAAGAGACAACGAACTGGAGCCCGACTAGCAAGCAGATCGCACTGCGCATGCTGCCTCAGCCTATGAGATCTCTTGTGCTGATGTCGGAGTCCATGGCGCGGGGCCCGCACTTCCGCGGCAGATGCAAGAAGGCCGGACGCTGGTCGCTCAACATCGAGGTACACAACAGCAAAAAGGTGGTGCATCATGCTTATGCGGGATAGATTTGCAGGGTAGCACCGCCAGATGTTCCGCGGAGTCAAGCAGGGCCACAGGACGAAATCTGACAATACACAAACCGGCACATTGAGAAACGAGATGCCCGACCATGCCGGATCGAAACGACTGCCCGGGCTCCACCCTGAAATCGGCATTTCCGTAACGTCGTCAAGCTTCGAATGGCCCGTTTGAAGTTTGCCTGAATCAACCGTGGGTGACTTGGAGCGCGTTATGTATCAGAGAAAAAGCATTCTTACGTTGTTTGCGTTTATTTTTATGGTTTTTTCACAGAGTCTATTTGCTGCTGACGCTGGACAGCGACTTTTTGTAAACCTGACCAGCAGCGAACTGAACCGGGCCGCAATGGCAATCGGTTTCAGCACGAAGGTTCTGACTGAGAAAAAAATACCCGTGACAATTTTCCTGAACGTTGAAGGCGTCAGAATCGCAGACAAGAGCATTCCCGAGAACAAGTACGTAAACGGGAAGTCCCTGAAAGAGATGTTGTCGTCGTTCATGGGCGCGGGTGGCCGAGTAATAGTCTGCCCTATGTGCATGGAAAACGTAGGCGGGTTGCTCAAGGAGGATCTTATTCCGGGTGTTGAGGTGGGCGGAACCGACGTGACTTGGCCCGCATTATTCGATAAAGGCACGACGGTACTCAGCTATTGACCCTGGCGAGCTACGGCAGTGGCAGCGGCGGAGGTTGTGAAACCGCCGCGCCGCTGAAGCCCATCGTTCAATTCGCAATCGAATGCCATCCGCATTCAGAGGAAAACGAAATGTCCGAATCAATAAGGAACGTTCTTACGGAAGCAATAAACGACGAATACAAGGCACGCGCTACATACAGGCATGTCATTGACAGGTTCGGTGAAATACGGCCGTTTATCAACATCATTGAAGCCGAAGGTCGTCATATTGAGGCGCTATTGCCTCTTTTCAAGAAATATGGAATTGACGTACCTGAGGATAATTGGTATTCACGAATCACCCCCCCGCTGACACTGATTGATGCATGTCGTACAGGCGTTGAAGCCGAGATGGAAAATGCAGAGATGTACAGCAGACTGCTTGATTCAACAACAGACTATCCTGATGTACAACACGTACTGACGCAATTGCAACGAGCCTCCGCAGAGAATCATCTTCCTGCTTTCCAACGTTGTCTGGACCGAGGCGGAGAGCCCGGCAAAGGGCGCGGACGACAGCATCGAGGAGGAAGGCACTCAAATCAGGCATGAAATGGAAAATAATTTCTGGACGGCGCTTGCTACCAGCCTGGTTGCTGCAGGCGTCACGTCATCAGGCATTTATACAATACGCCACTATGTCAAGTGGGGGCAGCGTAACAGCGCCTATTTCATGTGTTTTGCAGCGGGCGTGCTGATATCCGCCTCCTTCCTTCACATTATTCCCAAGTCTCTGTCGATGAATCCCAACGCGTCAGTCTATCTTCTCGTTGGTTTTTTCGGTCTGCACCTGTTTAACCGCTTTATCACGGCTTTCGTATGCCAGAAAGATCCGGATATGGAGCAATACGGCATCGGGCTTGTACCGATGATCGGAATCGGGTTTCATTCGTTGATAGATGGATTCGTTTATTCCATCGCCTTTACCGTGAGTATCTTTACCGGATTTCTCGCTACGACCGGCATGGTATTACATGAATTTCCTGAAGGCATCATTACCTACCTCCTGCTGTTGAAAGGCGGGTTTAAAGAACGGAGTGCCATGCTGTTCGCCTTTCTTGCAGCTGCCGTAACCACGCCGCTTGGAATGCTTGTTTCGTACCCGATAATTAGCAGAATTGACGAAACAGTGCTGGGTGCGATGCTGGCTCTATCTGCGGGGGCGCTTATTTATGTTGGTGCAACTCATCTGTTGCCCAAGGCAGAGCAAGAGCACAAGCGGTACAGTTTTGTTGCACTGGGCGGTGGCGTTCTGGTTGCCGTTATCATCGTCATATCGAAAGCTTGAGTACTGAAGGCAAACTGAAATCGGCCACCTCGGGCCGCTCTGATGTTTGACGCCGTGCGTTCAGATACGAAGCAAAACGTCATACCTCACGAAACAGGCAAACGTCGTGACGCACCGGATCAGACATCGAATGAGCGCACATGTGATGTTTGGCAGCGGGATGCGCACCATGCCTACACGCCAGGTTTTCGTGGCAGACGCTTGACCGGCAAAAATCCGTTGCAACGAGGCGCTCAAACTGCAATGCTTTACCCCCATCGAATGACTCGCGCCATTCAGGGTGAGCCTGCAAGCTCAACACAATAAAATTCGATACCCCCTATTCCACCTGTGGTCTTTCGACATTGAAAGCGGAGAGTATAGATGTTCAGTCACATATTCCTTGGCGCAACCGACATGCAGGCATCGAAACGTTTTTACGATGCCGTGTTAGGCGCACTTGGCCATAAACCGGGCGTCATAGACCCCTTGGGTCGTTGCTTTTACGTGAACAAGGGTGGGATCTTCGCGCTGACGGCCCCGATAAATGGCGAACCTGCGTGCCATGGCAATGGCAGCACCCTTGGCTTCACGGCGGATGACCCGGCGGCTGTCGATGCGTGGCACGCAGCTGGCGTCGCCAATGGTGGCGTCAGCTGCGAAGACCCGCCTGGCGTGCGCGAAAGCCCGGCCGGCAAACTTTATCTCGCTTATTTGCGCGACCCGTCTGGCAACAAGATCTGCGCGCTGCACCGGATGTCGTGATTTTTGCTCACATTGCCGCAAGTCGTTCGCGTTCTTTCGACACTACTCGAACGACATTTTGCCAGCAAGATGATGGCCCCCGGTCCCGCAAGCCTCGCCCCCCGACTTCCAATGGAACGAGAAACACATGATCACGGTTATTGTCGAGTTCAAGCTCCCTGCCCCCATCTCCGAGGCTGAAGCCAAAGAGGTCTTTCTGAGCACTGCACCGAAGTACACGGTTATGCAGGGCCTGATCAGGAAGTACTACTTTCTCTCCGAAGACGGATCGAAGGGCGGTGGTATCTACCTCTGGAATACCCGCGAAGATGCCGACCGTGTATACACCGACGAGTGGAAGGCATTCATCCGCGGAAAGTACGGCAGCGAACCCAGCCTGACCTATCTCGCATGCCCGGTTATCGTCGATAACCTTTCCAACGAAATCATCGCGAACACCTGAGGCTCCACACCCGACGCGCGCTGTTACGGCGAGCGCCGGGTGCTGTCCGCTCAGTCGAGCCCGGCCCGTTGCAGACGGGCCTGCAGGCCTGCGATTTCGTCGAGAAGATCGAGCACAATGCCAACACCCTGAGTGTTCACTTCCATGTCGTGGGTGAGCCATCGGGCCTTGCGGGCGCGCCGCAGTGACGCCCCCGTAAAGCGCCAGTCATCGGGCGTCTCGCCACAGGGCGAGAGCACACCTTCGTTCACCCAGGCGACGACCGACGCCTGCGGCGCATTGCATGCCTGACACAGCTCTGCCAGGGTCAGCTGCACTTCTTCCTCGACGATGAGTACCGAGGTGATCTGGATATCTGTTGTGCTCATGATCGATCATCCTTTCGTGACCGCACGGGGGTCGAAGTCGAAGGTATCGGCAAGGGCGCGGTAGGCTGCCTTCTGAGCGTCGTTGTCGGCCGCTGGAGCCACAATTGACACGACAAAGTAGAAATCCCCCGCAGGATTTCCCGGAAGCCCTTTTCCTTTCAGGCGCAACTGACGTCCTGCCGCAGTGCGGGCAGGAATCGTGAGCTGAACCGGCCCTTCCGGTGTCGACAGGCTCAGCGAGCAGCCCAGTGCGGCCTCCCACGGTGTAAGCGGCAGGTTTGCGAATACATCGCGGCCATCCACGCGGTAACGCGGATCGGGGTTGAAAGCGACCTCAAGAAACAGGTCGCCCGCCGGCCCTGCCCCCAAACCTGGTTCGCCCTGACCAGCCAGGCGCAGATGCTGCCCTGCGCGAATGCCTTTCGGAATGGTGATATCAAGCTTGCGTTCCTGCAGCACGACGCGGCCCTGTGCGTCGCTTGCCGGCATACGCAAGGTAATGCTGCGTTTCGCACCGCGGTACGCATCCTCCAGATCGATCAGCACCTTGGCGTGATGATCCTGCCCGCGCGCATGACCCCGGGCGCCTTGCGCCGCGCGGGCCTGACGGCCGAACAGCGCTTCGAAAAAGTCGCTTGCGTCGCCGTGAAACTCCGCACCATTACCACGGAACTCGAATCCGGCATCCCAATCCGGCGGCGGCTGGAACTCCTCGCCCGCCTTCCAGCGCTTGCCGACCTGATCATATGCGGCACGCTTCTCCGGGTCTTTCAGCACCGCATAGGCCTCGCCGACTTCCTTGAACCGCATTTCCGCATCCGGATCCTTGTTTACGTCCGGATGATATTTGCGCGCCAGTTTGCGGTAGGTGCGCTTGATCTCGTCCTGAGTCGCGGTACGCGGAATGCCGAAGACTTCGTAGTAGTCCTTGAATTTCATGTTCGTAACCACTCCCTAATCCTGCTCATATCCTTACCGGACCGGGTCCGGGTCGACAGCCAAGGCCTCGGGCCTTCCATTGCGACGCTGGCACAAAGCTGTGCGAACCCGATGAACCATAAACCCGCCCAAGGCGAATGTCGATTACTCAATTCCGGAATTCGTCAATGTGGAGAAGAATGCGGCCGGCTGAGCTATCCGGCTAACGATCATCTCCTTGAAAGCCGTTACCCGGGCCGGCACGAGCTTGCGATCGCCCCACACCGAACACGCCACATCCACCCCCCACTCCACTGTGCCCCCCCAAGCTGAACACCTTCCCCCGATCATTTGAACTTCGCCCATCAGTTCGGCGAGGTCTCGATGGGGTTGATCCCGCGGGACGGCGAGAGACAGCAATGCTCAGCGCGTCATCGGAAGCGCCGCCCCCATGACTGCGAACATGCCTCCGCAGACGCGGTTGAACTTGCGTCCCGTGCGTTCGAGGATCGGGCGAATACGGTGGGCGAGCCGTGCAAGCAGATACTCGACCGTGCATTCGACCACCGCAAAGGTCGCCGCCATGATGCCGAACTGCAGCAGCAGGTCGGCATGAGGATCGATGAACTGCGGCAGGAAGGCACCGTAGAACAACAGCACCTTGGGGTTGGAGATGGCCGCCAGCAAGCCCTGGCGGAACAGCGTCGTCCGTCGCGTATCGACCATGCGCTCGTCAGGCTGAAGGTTCAGTGGTGGTGCGCGCCACAGCTGGAAGCCAAGCCAGATCAGATAGGCGCCACCAATCCACTTCAGCGCGACCAGCGCATGCGCGGACGTCTGCAGCAAGGCGCCGATGCCCAGCATCGACAGCGCAATCAGGCTGACGAAGCCGAACGCGCCGCCATATACGGTGAACAAGGTCTTGCGATGGCCGTACAGGGCACCATGGGTAAGCGCCAGCAGACTGTTCGGGCCGGGCGTGAGCGACAAGCCACTAACGGCGAGCAGATAGATCAACCATGTGTGCAGTTGCATCAGGCACTCCCTGCCGCTTTGCGGGCGAGAAAAATTTGTACGCGAACACGAGAAATCCGTGAGCCCGCCACCACCCCCCTTGACGCTCACCACTCAGCGCGAATGTACCACCCGGCCCGACCACCGGAACGAATGAGAATTGTGACGACATTGATACGTTGACTCAATTTTCTCTACACAATTGCTCACTACAGTGTGCTCATCCGCAGGCAGGTGCCTGCAGACTCAAAGGAGCAGTCTGATGATCCAGCTAAAAACGCCCTTCTCGCGCGCAGGCTTCGTGGCCGCCGTCGCATGCTTTTCCGGCCTTTTGCTTGCGCAAGCGGCCATCGCGCAACAGGGGGGACCGCGCAAACCACCGCAAGAGGCACTGGATGCCTGCAAGTCACTGAGTAACGGCGCAGATTGCAGCTTCAATGCGCCTTCCGGTACGGTCAGCGGGACCTGCGCCGCACCCGAGGGCAAGCCGCTCGCATGCAGACCCGCGGATGCACCCGGCGAGGGCTCCCGTCCGCAGAAGCCGCAGTAAGCACAGACGAATCAAACCCGATCCGTTGCAATTGGTCGGGGATCACTGCGCATCCCGAGCCTCGCGTAGGCTCGGGATGCGCAGAAACGACGGCCTGTCCGGATCTGCACATCTGCACGGATTTCGCCCTTCAACGCAGTCGTCGTAAGATCGCCTCAAGGAGTCCACGATCGCGTGGCCGCATGCCACAAACGGGCAGGCGCACCCCGCTCCCCGACTCGCGCCCGAAGTCATGGTTTGTGAGGCGACACAAATTGGATGAAGTCACCAGAATCATTGTTTATACGGTTTTCGCGGGGGCCTGCATTCCCTTGGGCGGTTTGCTAGGGAAGCACGGACGCTTGCGCCCATCATGGCTGGAGAACGAGTTCCGGCACTCCGTGATTGCTTTCGGCGGCGGCATCCTGGCGGCCGCGGTCGCGCTGGTATTGATCCCGGAGGGCAGCAGATATCTCGACCACTCGATTACCAGCACCTTTTACCTCCTGTGCGGCGGGATCGTGTTCTTCGCACTGGAGCGCTTTCTGGGGCTTCGCCGTCGCGAAAAGCCGCAATTCGTTGCCATGTTGCTCGACTACGTTCCGGAATCCCTGGCGCTGGGAGGCGCTTTGGCAGCAGGATCGCAGGCAGCTCCGCTGCTCGCCCTGTTCATCGGCCTGCAGAACATCCCGGAGGGCTTCAATGCCTACCGCGAGCTGAAAGCCGCGAAGCAGCCGGATGAGTCGAGCATCATCCCTCTGATGCTGATGCTCGTTCCCATCGGACCGGTGATCGCCATCCTGGGCTGGTTGTATCTCGGGGACAGGCTTGCGCTCCTTGGCGCAAGCATGCTGTTCGCCTCCGGCGGAATCCTGTATCTGATCTTTCAGGACATCGCGCCGCAATCACACATGCGCCGGCACTGGGCACCACCGCTGGGTGCCGTACTGGGTTTCAGCGTCGGCATGCTGGGTAACAGCATTGCAGGCACGCACTAGGCGGGACTGATCCGATGCGAGAGCTCGCTGCCGCTCTGCCCTTACCGCGCGACGTGAAGTGTGCCCCATGAACCGGGGTGAGCTATAACGCCATCGCCTCGTCCTGGGACGCTGCTCGCGTGGGTTTCTACTGACGAAGATCCACCCTGCCTGGTTGCCGCCCTCGTATCCTTCCGCCCCGACCTGCAGAAGCATTTCGCAACAGAACAGCCGCGACAAGCTCAACGCCAAGGGATCAGACTGGGCAAGGCGCTCACGACAGTGCTCGAACCGAACCCGCACGAGGCCGAAACGGGCAGCGACGATGAAGCGCTCGAACAGGTCTATCGCGCGCCCAAAACCGGCAAGCTGGTGCTGACCGGGGGCTGAAACTCCAATCTTCGCAAAAGCAGCCGCCGACACTGGCAAGGTGCGTAGAATCTGTCCGGCGAATGGTTTCGGAATGACTCGGAGGAGAATGACCGATGCAACCCAGAATCAGCATGATTACGCTCGGCGTTAGCGATCTCGCGGCGTCCGTCGAATTCTACGAAAAGGGGCTTGGTTTTCCCCGCCTGGAGTCTCCCCCAGCGGTGGCCTTCTTTACCCTGAACGGAACGTGGCTCGGCCTGTATGGACGCGAAGCCCTGGCCGAAGACGCCCAGGTGGCAGCCGAGGGTCGCGGATTCGGTGGTTTTGCGCTCGCGCACAACGTGAGCTCCGAGAAGGAAGTCGACGCGGTAGTCGCTCAGGCGGTCAGGGCCGGGGCGGTCGTGACCAGAAAACCGCAAAGGGTGTTCTGGGGAGGGTACAGCGCTTATTTCAAGGACCCGGACGGCTATCTGTGGGAGATCGCTCACAATCCCTTCATGTGGGTTGGCCCTGCGGACAAGGCCGCATGACACAGGCCATTTTCCGCTTTCCGCCACTGAAGGCGCACGCATTTTCCGTCGCCGCTTGCCTGCTGCTTAGCCTCGGCACTTCGCTGCCGGCCACCGCAGCGGATACTGTGCAGTTTCCGGACGTGCTCGCAGCAAAGGTTCGACCGCTTGCTGCGGACCGCTTCGACTTCGACGTCACGATTTCGTCGCCCTACGACTCACCTCAGCGCTATGCCGACGGCTTTCGGGTCACGGGCGCGGATGGCACCGTCTATGGCGAGCGCAAGCTGTTTCATGACCATGCGTCCGAGCAGCCCTTCACCCGCGATCTCTACGGCGTCGTGATTCCCTCGACGCTTCGCACGGTCCGCATTCAGGCCAGAGACCAGCGCTACGGCTATGGTGGAAAGACGATAGAAGTGACCTTGCCGGAAAGGCACGGGAACTAGCCCTTGCGCGCTGCCCGCAACCGGCATCCTCTGCGGATCGAAACTTCCCTGCACGGACGCACAAACACATGCAGAAATGGCTATTCCTCGCTGTCGCCATTGTCAGTGAAGTCATCGCGACATCGGCACTGAAGTCCTCCGCCGGGTTCTCGCGGCTATGGCCCTCGCTTCTTGTTATCACCGGCTATGCATCGGCCTTCTATTTTCTGTCGCTGACGCTGAAATACATTCCGGTAGCGGTCGCCTACGCAATCTGGTCAGGGGCAGGCGTTGCCCTGATTGCGCTGATCTCCTGGCTGGTCTTCGGAGAATCTCTCGACCCGCCCGCAATCATCGGGCTTCTACTGATCATCGCAGGTGTGACCATTCTCAACGTTTTCTCAAAAACGCTCTCGCACTGAAAGGTTTTCGCGCTTTCCGCGACCAATACCCGTGCGCTGCGCCCATCAGGGCAGGTAAGCGCCTGGCGGCCATCCACCATTTTTCACCCACACCGGAGTTCGACATGAAATTTTCCAGACTGCTTCTCGCTTTCACCCTCGCATCCTCAGTGACTGCGGCGGGCGCCGCCGACGGCCTGATCGTACTCAAGAGCCCGCACAGCGCCAAAGAGACCATGAACCGGCTGGAGGAGCAGGTGAAGGCCAAGGGACTTAACGTATTTGCGCGCATCGATCACGCGGCGGGTGCGGCCAAGATCGGCAAGAGCTTGCGCCCCACCGAAGTGCTGATTTTCGGCAACCCGCAAGGCGGCACGCCCTTCATGGAGTGCGCGCAGACCGTCGGCATCGATCTGCCGCTCAAGGCCCTGGTGTGGGAAGACGCCAGCGCGCAGGTCTGGCTCGGTTACAACGATCCGGCCTACATTGCGAAGCGCAACGACGTCGCCGACTGTCCGGTTGTGCCGAACCTGCAAAAGGCGCTTGCCGGCCTTGCAGGCGCGGCGACCGCACACTGATCGAAACGGGGCGGGTAGCCGCCTGCCCCGGTCTGCCAATCCGCCTCGACAGCGCTACACTGCAGCCATGAAGATCATCTATCGAGCGGGCGACATCGTCGAGGCGCACATCGTCGCCGGCATGCTTCGCGCCAATGGTATCGAGGCCCATGTTGGCGGGCACTACTTGCAGGGCGGCGTCGGCGACCTGTCGCCGATGGGCTTTGCGACCGTCATGGTTGACGAGCAGCATATCGACGCGGCGCTGATGCTGGTACGTGAATACGACGCGGCCGAACCTGGAGACGACGCGTAGTTGACGCGAGGGGCATGACTGCCTTGTCCGACTGAGGTATTCCCGCTGGCTATTGCGCAGCCCTTCGCGTAGTGTGGTTCCACACTCCATATTCTCTGCTGCGCACAGAGGCAGAAAGGTGCCGTGAAAAAGTCACCCCCTGTACATCGACAAGCCGAAACCGCGGCGTCATTTTTCCCGGTGGTCGGTATCGGCTGCTCTGCCGGTGGTCTTGAGGCACTTCAGGAATTCCTCACCCACGTGCCGGAGGCAAGCGGCTGGGCGTTCATCGTCGTCCAGCATCTCGATCCCGCACACACCAGCGCCCTGCCTGAACTGTTGCAGCGCATCACGCCAATGACCGTGGTCGAAGCCACGGATGGCATGGTCATCAAACCCGATTGCGTCCACGTCATCCCACCCAACGCCGATCTCTCACTGCTCCACGGCAAGCTTCATCTTCTCGAACCCGTCGCCCCTCGCGGCCTGCGCCTCCCGATCGATTTCTTTTTGCGCACGCTCGCCGAAGATCAGGAGGCGCGCGCCATTGGCGTCATCCTCTCCGGCATGGGTTCGGACGGCGTACTCGGCCTTCGCGCAATCCTGGAAAAAGGCGGGCTGACGCTGGTTCAGGAACCGCGTACCGCCCAGTCCGATGGCATGCCAAACAGCGCGATAAGAGATGGCGTAGCGGACATCGTTGCGCCAGCTGACGCGTTACCCGGACGAATCGCGGACTTCCTGCGCCATCCCGCCCGCAGTCACAGGCACGACTTGACACCGCACCCCAAATTGCTCAATACGCTAGACAAAATCGTGGTCCTGCTGCGCGACCGCAGCGGAACAGACTTCTCCCTGTATAAAAACAATACCCTGCAACGACGCATCGAACGACGCATGGCGATGCATCGAATCAGCGCGCCGGACGAGTACGTGCATTATCTGCGGGCCAATCCGCACGAGCTTGATCTGCTGTTCAAGGAGCTTCTGATCGGCGTAACCAGTTTCTTCCGCGACCCGGAGACGTGGGCGTTTCTGCGCACCGAGGCAATACCACCACTGCTGGCCGAGCGTCCATCGGGCAGCGCACTGCGGGCGTGGGTCACTGCGTGCTCCACCGGCGAAGAGGCCTATTCACTGGCCATCGTGTTTCTTGAGGCCCTCAAGGAAATCAGGCCCCCCGCACGCTTCACTCTGCAGATCTACGCCACGGACCTTGACCCGGCGGCCATCGATCGCGCACGCAAAGGCGTTTTTCCCGCGAACATCAGCGCGGACGTTTCACCAACGCAGCTGGCACGCTATTTCACCCTTGAAGACGGGCGCTACCGTATCAACAGGGAAGTCCGTGAAATGGTGGTGTTCGCAACCCATGACATTATTTCGGACCCGCCGTTTACCAAACTCGATTTCCTGCTGTGCCGCAATCTGCTGATCTATTTTGGCGCCGAGCTCCAGAAAAAGTTGCTGCCGCTCTTTCATTACAGCCTCAATTCACACGGACTGCTGCTGCTCGGCAATTCCGAGTCAATTGGCCATCATGAGCACCTCTTCACACCGCTCAACAACAAGCTAAGACTGTTTCAACGGGTGGACGATCCCAACTCGCGAAGCGCGCTGCGGCTCCCCAACTATGCGACAAGCACGAACTCACTCACAAACAAACCGCTCATGGACACCGGTACAGATAATCTCGGCCAACTCACCGACCAACTGATTCAGCAGACATTCTCACCCGCGGCCGTACTTGTGGACGGCAATGGTGACATCCTCTATATCAGCGGGCGCACCGGAAAATATCTGGAACCCCCTTCGGGCAAGACCAATATCAACATTCATGCAATGGCGCGGGAGGGCTTGCGCGAAGCGCTGACCGGCATGATCCTGCGTGCGCTCAAGGATCCGCAACCGATTCTGCTGAAGGGGCTCAAGGTTGGTACCAATGGAGGAACGCAAATCGTCGACGTTACGGTGCAAGCCCTTCAGCATCCTGAACCCCTGCGCGGGCGCGTGATCGTCGTATTCAAGGACATCCCGACGCCGCCGGCACGACACAGGCAAACCAAGCTCGTACCCGCCGATTCGCACAACGCATTGTTTCAGGAGTTGCAGCAGACCCGCGAGGCGCTTCAGCTCACGCAGGAGGAGATGCAGACTACCATCGAGGAGCTCAGAGCGAGCAACGAAGAGCTGCAATCGACGAATGAGGAGCTGCAGTCAACCAATGAAGAGCTGACCACCTCCAAGGAAGAACTGCAGTCGGTCAACGAGGAACTGCAAACGGTCAATGCCGAGCTGCAATCCAAGGTGGAAGACCTGACCTGGGTGCGCAACGACATGACCAACCTGCTCAACAGCACCGAGATCGCCACCATCTTTCTCGACAACGACATGATGCTGCGCCGCTTCAGCACCCATGCCACCAAGCTCTTCAAGCTGATACCGGGTGACGTCGGGCGCCCCCTGTCCCATATCGTCACCGACCTGGACTATCCGGAGTTGAGGGATGACGCCTCGGAAGTGCTGCGCACCCTCATGTTCCAGGAAAGGGAGATCACAACCCACGACGGTCGCTGGTACCGGGTCCGGATCATGCCCTACCGAACGCAGGACAACGTGATCAACGGCGTGGTGATCACCTTTATCGACATCACCGAGATCAAGAGACTGGAAGCGGAACTCAGGAGGCACTCGGCACAATGAGCACACCAGACGATTCCGATCCGCTGCGCCAGGCGGCCGAGGCTCGTCTGCAGGCGGAAAATGACATGGTGCGGACGGACCATGCCAACCAGACCCGCATGGTTCATGAACTTCAGGTCCATCAGCTCGAGCTGGAACTGCAAAACCGCGAACTGCTTGAGGCCCGCAACAATCTTGAGG
>Ga0172382_10008954_pt1 | contig 13786 bp, 13 predicted proteins | sample Leawel138RmetaG_FD_122245 | JGI IMG/M metagenome (GOLD analysis project Ga0172382, IMG submission 122245) | Leachate microbial communities from a municipal landfill in Southern Ontario, Canada - Leachate well 138R metaG | ecosystem: Engineered > Solid waste > Landfill > Unclassified | place...
ACTGTGGACATGCTCAAGCGTAACGGCTGTGGCCAGGTGCGGGCGCTGGTCCTGGTGGCTGCGCCGGAGGGTATCGCGCTGATGGAGGCGCGCCATCCCGACGTCGAGATCTACACCGCGAGCATCGACAGTCATCTCAACGAGAACGGCTACATCATTCCTGGCCTGGGCGACGCTGGCGACAAGATTTTCGGTACGAAGCACAACTGATCACGAACATTGTCCGCAGACGGCCCGGCGTCAGACCGGCGCTGCACGACGATTTCTCGGCAATCGACAGATACGGTAGTGACAGGCGCCGGTCCGCACGTCCGGCGCGCAAGGAGAATGGCAATGCGTGAAGTTCCCATAGAGTCTGCCGACCCATTGTGGCGGCAGGCCGTTTCTGGTGCCCAGATCCTTTTTGTGGCCTTCGGTGCCCTGGTGCTGGTGCCACTGCTGACCGGCCTCAACCCCAGCATGGCGCTGCTTGGCGCGGGTGTCGGGACGCTCCTGTTTCAGCTCGTCACCGGGCGGCAGGTGCCGATTTTCCTTGGCTCCAGCTTCGCCTTCATCGCGCCGATCATCTACAGCATGCAGACTTGGGGCTTGCCGGCTACGATGGGGGCGCTGGCGTGCGTGTCCTTGGTGTATTTCGTATTTTCCGCACTGGTGTGGCGCCACGGGGCGGAGATCGTGCATCGTTTCATGCCACCGGTGGTGATCGGGCCGATCATCATGATCATCGGTCTGTCGCTGGCGGCTGTGGCGGTGAACATGGCGATGGGGCGGACCGGCGACGGCAAGGTTGAACTCGTCCCCTACGGCACGGCAATGCTTGTGGCGACGGCCTCGTTCGGGGCAACCGTGATCGCTGCGGTATTCGGGCGGGGTTTCCTGCGTCTGGTGCCAATTCTGATCGGTGTTGGCACGGGTTATGTGCTGGCTGCGGTGCTGGGGCTGGTGGATTTCGGCAGGATCGCCGCGGCACCCTGGCTGGCCTTGCCCGATTTCGTCGCGCCGACCTTCGAGTGGGCTGCGATCCTGTTCATGGTCCCGGTTGCTCTGGCTCCTGCGATTGAGCACGTCGGTGATGTGGTCGCCATCGGCGGGGTGACGGGCAAGGACTACACCGACAAGCCGGGGCTTCACCGTACCCTTGCCGGTGACGGACTGGGGGTGCTGTTTGCGGGCCTGATTGGTGGTCCGCCGGTGACAACGTATTCAGAGGTGACCGGGGCGGTCACGCTGACCAGGAGCTTCAACCCCAAGGTGATGACCTGGGCTGCAGTGTTCGCAATCGTGATGGCTTTCTTCGGAAAGTTCAACGCCTTGCTGCAGTCGATTCCAGTCCCGGTGATGGGGGGCATCATGATGCTGCTGTTCGGTTCGGTTGCCAGTATCGGCCTCAAGACGCTGATCGCCGATCGCACCAACCTCGACGAACCGCGCAATCTCGTGATTGTTTCCGCGGTGCTGGTGTTCGGTATCGGTGGCCTGGCGCTGAATCTGGACGGGTTCAGCCTGCAGGGTGTGAGTCTGTGCGGCGTTGCCGCGATCCTGCTCAACCTGCTGCTGCCCAAAAACCGCACGCAGTCTTGATTTTGCCGCTTCGTCGGCCGGCGCGTCAGGTGCCGCTGCCTGCGAAGCGGCGCAGCATGCGTTCGAGAAGGCTGCGCACCAATGGAAGTGCAAGCAGGCTGACCCGCGCGCCGGAGCCGCCCTGCATGCGCCGGTATATCAGCCAGGCTACCCCCACCCGCTTTGCCAGTCGCAGGGTCTGGCGCGGCCTGGTTGCAATCAGCAGCAGGGCCGCGCCGGACAGAATTGGAGCCTGTTTGCGTGCCCAGTCCACCCCGTCGCGTAGTTCGTCGACGGTATCAAGGATGGATTCGACCCCTCCGAGATGTCGAACCATATCGTTGCGCTGGCGCTCCGCATTGAGCTGCAGGCGTTGCTTGCGCAGCGCAAACTCGATCAGTCGCGGGTTCATTCGTCGTCACGGCGCAAAGCCGCGCGGTCACGGGCCAGCTCTGCCAGACTTGATGCAAACAGACGTGAGCCACGCTTGAGTTCGCGTGCAGCATTAGTTGCGGTCAGCAGCGCTGCGCCGATGCACACCGCAGTGGCGATGCCTAGCGCGAGCAAGCGGTGTTCCTCCCAGAACAGGACGGTGAGAAAGGCCAGCAGAAACACGAGGCCAAAAGCCAGCAGCAGCGCGCAAATTACAATATTGAAAAGCAGCCCGCTGAGGCGGAGCTTTTCCTCCTGTACCTCAAGCGCGAGCAACTCAAGCCGGGTCTGCGCGGTCCGCAGCCCGTCTTCCAGAAAGCCGTGCAGGCTGTCGGCAAGCCGCGGTCTTCGTCTTTCGCCCACTGTGCCGGCTTACCTGCGACCAGCCAGCAGGCCGAGCAGGAAGGCGACACCTGCTGCGACGCCAACGGATTCCCATGGGTGGGCATGCACATAGTCGTCGGTTGCGTGTGCAGCCTTCCTGGTTTTGTCGAAGACCGCCGCTTCGGCGTCGGCAATTCTGTCCTTGGCGACAGACAACCGGTCGGTAAGGCGGCTACGCACATCGCCAATCTTGTCGCCAGCCTGTCCGGCGGTAAGCTTGAGCAACTCCTCGGCGTCGGATACCACCAGTTTCAGGTCAGAAACGAGTTTTTCCCTTGAGGGATGGGTCGTGTCGGTCATCATTGGACTCCTTGCGAACTATGACGAATGCGCGGTTGCGCGGTGTTTGGTCCACGCTATTCCGTTTTCAACGAGTTAGCAAATCCATTGGAAACGCGGCGTGTGCGTGGGCTCACGCACCGTGTCCCGCCGCACGTGTTTGAGGAAAATCCTGCTTGTCGACGCGGGTTTGGCGTGGTCCAAGCCTGTGTTTCGACACGTGGTTTGATTCGGCAGAAGGCGTCTTTCAGGCGGGCGCAACGGACTGCGTCAGAGTGCCCAGTCGTAGTCCACGGTGAGTGGCGCGTGATCGCTGAATCGTTCGTCCTTGTAAACTGTGGCTGCTTTGGCCTTCCCCGCGATGCAGGCGGTCGCGATCTGGTAGTCGAGGCGCCAGCCCACGTTCTTGGCCCAGGCCTGGCCGCGGTTCGACCACCACGTGTAGCAGGCCTCTCCTGCATCCGGGTACAGGCTGCGATAGACGTCCACCCATCCCTGCTCGTCGAACAAACGGCTCAGCCAGGCGCGCTCTTCAGGGAGAAAGCCTGAATTTTTCTGGTTGCTCTTCCAGTTCTTGAGGTCGATCTCTTTGTGAGCGATGTTCCAGTCACCGCAAATCACGACTTCGCGACCGCTCGCGTAAAGCGCAGCGAGGTGGGGCAGGAAGCGCTCCATGAAGCCGAATTTGATTTCCAGGCGTTCTTCCGAACTCGAGCCCGATGGAAGGTACAAAGAGATGACCGAAAGCTTACCGAAGTCGAGTTGGAGGTAGCGCCCCTCTGCATCAATGTCAGCCATGCCGAGGCCTTCGACGACGCGGTCGGGTGTATGACGGCTGTAGATGCCGACCCCGCTGTACCCCTTCTTTTCGGCACAATGGAACCATCCGTTAAGTCCGTCCGGATTGCGCATTCGGTCGCTCAGGTCGGGCGACTGGGCCTTCAGTTCCTGCATGCAGACAATGTCTGCGTCCTGTTTCGCGAGCCAGTCGAGAAAACCTTTGTTGCTTGCAGAGCGGATGCCGTTGAGGTTGGCGGAGATGATGCGTAACATGGGCAAACTTCCAGTCATGTTGCAATGCAGGATTCGAATCGTGGATTTTAGCCGGGATTTCATCGCGCTCGCCTGTGAAAAAGGCGTGTTGCGATTTGGGTCGTTCGTGACCAAGGCGGGACGTAGCTCGCCCTATTTCTTCAACGCCGGGCTGTTCGACGACGGGGTTTCGTTTCGCGCACTGTGCGGATACTACGCGCATGCGATTCGTAACGCTGGCGTTGCCTGCGACATGTTGTTCGGCCCCGCGTACAAGGGTATCCCGCTGGTTGCGGGTACGGCGATCCGGCTTGCAGAAGAGGGGGTCGGGCTACCGTTTGCATTCAACCGCAAGGAGGCCAAGGACCACGGTGAGGGCGGTACACTCATTGGTGCGCCGCTGGCCGGGCGCGTCCTGATCCTCGACGATGTAATTTCGGCGGGTACGTCGGTGCGCGAGTCTGTCGAGATCATCCGTGCAGCGGGCGCGACGCCTGCCGGGGTGGTCATTGCGCTTGACCGCATGGAGCGCGGAAAGGGTGTGCTGTCGGCAGTGCAGGAGGTTCAGGAAACCTTCGCCATTCCGGTGATTGCGGTGGCAACACTGGAAGATCTCATCGGCTATCTGGCCGACAGTCCCGATCTGGCTGCCAACCTTGATGCAGTCAAAGCCTACCGGGAAGCTTATGGCGTCGGTTCGGCTCATTGATCTCGCCCTCCTGACCGCGTTGGCCACCCCGATGGTGGCGACGGCGCAGGGGCGCACGATTTATTGCTGCGACGTCGACGGACGACCCGTGTGCGGCGATATTCTTCCGGCTGCGTGCTACGGTCGCGGCTATCGTGAGCTGAGCACGAGCGGCACGCTGCGCCGCTATGTGCCGCCGCCGCTGACCGCAGAGGAAATTGCACTGCGCGACGAGCGGGCGCGTCGGCGCAAGGAGGCCGAGGCTGTTGCGCTCAAGCAACGTCGGCTGGATCAGGCGTTGCTGGAGACCTATCCCAGCGTCACCGCGATCGCTGACCGTCGCGACCGCTCGCTGGCGGACGTGGATCGTACTATCGCGGATTTGCGCGTTCGAGAGAAGGAACTGATTGCGCGCAAGGCACGATTTGAGCGTGAGCTTGGAGCTTACGGTGGGCAGAACGTGCCGCCCGGTCTTGCCGAAGATCTGCATAACGTTGAAGGCGAGATTACTGCCCAGCGCTCGATCATTGACGCCAAACTGCGCGAGCGCGAATTGCTGCGCGCACGTTTCGAGGAAGACCGCAGCCGCTATCTTGAACTGACGGCACCGGCATCCCGCCCGCGCTGACGTCGTGCGGATCGATCCCACGGAAATTCAGATGAACGCCATCGAATCCAGGGTGGTGAAAGCCGCCTGTCCACATGATTGCCCGGATACCTGCGCGATGGAGGTCACCGTTGAGCAGGGCCGGGCGGTGCGCATCCGCGGGGCAGAGCAGATGCCGTTTACCAACGGATCCCTGTGCACCAAAGTGTCGCACTATCTGGAGCGGGTGTACTCCGAGCAGCGATTGCAGTATCCGATGAAACGTATCGGGCCCAAGGGGGCAGGGCGTTTCGAGCGCATCTCCTGGGATGAAGCACTCGATACCATCGCCGCGAAATTCCGCGAAATCGCAGCCGACGATCCGCGTTCGATCCTGCCCTACAGCTATGCTGGCACGATGGGTCTGGTGCAGGGTGAAAGCATGGATCGGCGCTTTTTTCACCGCCTTGGCGCCTCGCTGCTAGACAGAACCATCTGCGCATCGGCGGGGGCCGCAGGGTGGAAGGCGACAGTTGGCACGGCAGTGGGGGCGGATCCCGAAGCCCTCATCGACGCGAGGCTGATCCTGATTTGGGGTGGCAACCCGGTGGTGTCGAACGTCCATGGATGGCGCTACATGCAGGAGGCCAAGCGACGCGGTGCACGCTTGATCTGCATCGATCCGCGTCGCACCGATACGGCAAAAAAGTGTCATCAGCATATTGCGCCCTTGCCCGGCACCGATGGCGCGCTCGCGATGGCGATGATGCAGGTGCTGATCGCCGAAGACTTGCTCGATCACGATTACATAACGCAGCACACTATCGGCTTTGAAGCGCTTGCCGAACGCGTTCGCGAACATACACCCGAATGGGCCGCCCCGCTCACAGGGCTGGATGCCGGGGTGATCCGCGCTCTCGCGCTTGAGTACGGCCGGGCCCAGCCGTCCTTGATTCGTCTGAACTATGGCCTGAACCGGTGTGCGGGGGGCGGTATGGCAGTGCGCAATATCGCCTGCCTTCCTGCCCTCACGGGTGCCTGGCGACATGCTGCGGGGGGAGCGCTGCTCTCCGCTTCCGGTAATTTCCCCAAGGATGCGCACGCGCTGGCACGCCCTGATCTGTACCCGGATGCGGAGCGCTTCCCGCCGCGCAAGATCAATATGTCCAGTATCGGCGCGGCCTTGCTCAAGGCTGGCGAGCCGCCCGTGCGGGCGATCTACGTCTATAACTCGAACCCGGTGGCAGTGGCGCCCAACAGCAATGAGGTTCGGGCGGGCTTTTCGCGCGAGGATCTGTTCTGTGTGGTTCACGAACTGTTCCAGACTGATACGGCCGACTATGCAGATATCCTGCTGCCAGCCACCAGCCAGCTTGAGCATCGCGATGTGCACACCAGTTACGGGCACGCTTACGCGGTATCCAATGAGCCCGCGATTGCAGCGCTGGGTGAGGCGAAGCCGAACACCGAGGTGTTCCGGTTGCTGGCGGCGCGCATGGGTTTTACCGACGCACTGTTTTCCGAAACTGACGACATGCTCGCCTCCCAGGCCTTCAAGCGTGACGACCCGCGCGCACTCGGCGTGACGCCGGAGGCGCTCAAGGCACAGGGCTGGGTCAGGCTGAATCTGCCTCGTCCGAGCGTTCCGTATGCCCAGGGTGGATTCAACACGCCGTCGGGAAAATGCGAGTTCTATGCCAAGACCCTCGCCGAGCAGGGGCATGACCCATTGCCGGCCTGGACGCCACCGGCCGAGTCGGTGTTGAGCAACCCTGTGCTCGCTCAACGTTACCCGTTGGCACTGATTACACCGCCGGCCCGCAACTTCCTTAACACCAGCTTTGCCAATCTGCCACGCTTCGTGCAACAGGAAGGGTCGCCGAAACTCGAAATTCATCCGCAGGATGCCGTGAAGCGCGGCATCTGTGATGGAGACCGGGTTCGCATCAGTAATGATCGCGGTGCGTTTCATGCCCGCGCACTCGTGACCGAGGACATTCGTGCTGGTGTGGTCGTGAGTCCGTCGGTGTGGTGGCAAAAGCTCTCCGGCGACGGAGAGAACGCAAACGCGGTGACCTCGTCGGCGCTGACCGACATGGGCGGTGGGCCGATTTTTTATGATTGTCTGGTTGAGGTCTTGCCTGTATGACGGTTTCGTCAAGCATGAACGCTGACATTGATGCGGTTGCGGCGTTGCTCAAGCGCGCCGAACGCGTGTTGTTCATCACCGGGGCCGGTATTTCCGCCGACTCCGGACTGCCGACTTATCGTGGCATTGGAGGTTTGTATCACGAGCGCCTGACCGATGAAGGACTGACGATCGAAGAGGCGCTCTCGGGCGAAATGATGGCGCAGCGACCGGATATCTCCTGGCGTTACATCGCAGAAATCGAGTCGAACTGCAGAGGCGCGAAGCCGAGCGCGGCGCACTTGCGCATTGCCGATCTGGAAGCCGAAAAGCCTGGCGTCTGGGTGCTGACGCAGAATGTCGACGGCCTGCACCGCATGGCTGGCTCGGAAAAGGTCATCGATATCCACGGGTCGGTGCATCACCTGCGTTGCACCGAGTGTCCGCATCAGCGCAGCGTTCTCGATTTTGCGGGTCTCGATATTCCGCCTGCATGTCCGGTGTGTGGCGGCGTGCTGCGCCCGGATATCGTGCTGTTTGGAGAGATGTTGCCGCAGAAGGGGCTGGATCGGCTCACGCATGTGCTTGAGTCCGGCGTCGATCTGGTCATATCCGTCGGCACCACGAGCGTTTTTCCGTATATTTCCGGTCCGGTGTGGTGGGCACAGAAAAAAGGGATTCCGTCGGTCGAAATCAATCCGGGTGACACTGAGGTCAGCGATCTCGTCGACTTTCGCTTGCGTATGGGCGCTGCGGACGCGATGACTCAGTTGTGGGCGCGCATGCACGAACTGCCTTGATCACGCCCCGTCTGAGTGGAAAGAAAGGGCGCCATTGGCGCCCTTTCTTATTGCAACTTACAGCAGCACGCGCTCAATGCCGCCGCTGTTGGCTTTTGCGACGTACTCGGGCAGCCAGTTCTCTCCCAGCAGGTGTTTCGCGAGTTCGACTACGATGTAGTCGGACTCTATGCCGCCGGCGTCGTCGGCGTAACGAGTCAGCCCCTGAAGGCAGCTTGGGCAGGAGGTGAGGATCTTGGTCGGGGCGTTGGGTGCGGTCTCCTGCATCAACGCCACGCCCTTCTCGATCTCTTCCTGCTTGCGGAAACGCACCTGGGTGGAGATGTCCGGGCGCGCCACAGCCAGCGTGCCCGACTCGCCGCAGCAGCGATCCGACAGATCGACCCGTGTCCCCATCAACTCGTTGGCCACCTTGATGCCGGAGTGCACCTTCATCGGGGTGTGGCAGGGCTCGTGATACATGTAGTTCACGCCCTGGATGCCTTCGAGCTTGACGCCCTTCTCCATCAGGTACTCATGGATGTCGAGCAGTCGGCAGCCGGGGAAGATCTTGTCAAACTCGTACTTCTGCAACTGGTCCATGCAGGTGCCGCAGGACACGATGACCGTCTTGATGTCGAGATAGTTCAAGGTGTTGGCGACACGGTGGAAGAGCACCCGGTTGTCGGTGGTGATCTTCTGCCCCTTGTCCTCTTCGCCCGCGGCCGTTTGCGGATAGCCACAGCACAGGTAACCAGGCGGCAATACGGTTTGCGTGCCGACGTAGTAAAGCATGGCCTGGGTTGCGAGGCCAACCTGGCTGAACAGACGCTCCGAGCCACAGCCCGGGAAGTAGAACACGGCGTCGGTATCGTTGCTGCCCTTTTGCGGGTCGCGGATGACCGGGATGACCTTGTCGTCTTCGATGTCGAGCAGGGCACGCGATGTCTTTTTCGGCAGGTTGCCCGGCATCGGCTTGTTAATGAAGTGGATGATCTGGGCCTTGATCGGTGCCTTGTGCAGGGTGGATGGCGGTGCCTTTACCTGAGACTGGATGAGACCGAAGCGCTTGCCCATGGTGTAGGCGAAACGCTGCGCCTTGTAACCCCATTCGATCATGCCGGTCCGGATCATCTTGATCGTGGCCGGATCCTTGACGGTGAGGAAGGCCATCGCCGCAGCCTTGCCGGGATTGAAGGACTTCTTGCCCTGCTTGCGCAGCAGGTTGCGCATCTTGATCGATACGTCGCCAAAGTCGATGTCGACCGGACACGGCTTCTCGCACTTGTGGCACACGGTGCAATGGTCGGCCACATCCTCGAACTCGGCCCAATGTGCCAGCGACACGCCGCGCCGGGTCTGCTCTTCGTAGAGCATGGCTTCGATCAGCAGCGAGGTGCTGAGCACCTTGTTACGCGGGCTGTAGAGCAGGTTGGCGCGCGGCACATGGGTTGAGCACACCGGTTTGCACTTGCCGCAACGCAGGCAGTCCTTGATGTCGTGCGCAATCTCGCCGATCTCGGTCTGCTCCATGATCAGCGACTCATGCCCCATGAGATTGAAGCTGGGCGTGTAGGCGTTGTCGAGGTTACCGCCGCGCATCAGCTTGCCGCGGTTGAAGCGCCCTTCCGGGTCAACCCTGGACTTGTAGTCCCAGAAGGTGGCCATCTCGGCGTCGGTCAGGTAGTCGAGCTTGGTGATGCCGATGCCGTGTTCACCTGAAATCACGCCATCGAGGGCGCGAGCGAGCGCCATGATGCGATCGACCGCGCGATTGGCGGTCTGCAGCATGTCGTAGTTGTCGGAGTTGACCGGAAGGTTGGTGTGCACGTTGCCGTCACCGGCGTGCATGTGCAGCGCCACGAACACACGCCCACGCAGAACCTGCGCATGGAGAGCTTCGATCCGCTCGAGCACCGGGGCGAAGATCGTGCCATCGAAGATCTTGTTCAGGCGCGGCTTGATCTCGGCCTTCCACGACACCCGGATGGAGTAATCCTGCAGGCGATGGAACAGCGTGGGGTTGGCCGCACGATTGCTCAGTTCGCCGGCTTGCACACCATAGGTGGCAAAGTGGCTCTCAGCCTCGGCCAGCGGCATGTCGAGGTTGTCCAGCAGCCATTCCCAGCGCCGGCGCACGGTGTCAATGTAGTTGAGCGCCGCTTCGCGACGATCGCCAATCAACTCATCGGCAGCAAGGTTCGCGTCGCCCTGGTCCAGAGGCAGATCGCCACGCAGGAACTTGGCGAGCGCGTCGCACAGATCGAGCTTGTTGCGGGTGGACAGCTCGATGTTGATGCGCTCGATGCCGTCACAGTAGTCACCCATGCGCGGTAGCGGGATGACCACGTCTTCGTTGATCTTGAAGGCATTGGTATGGCGCGAAATGGCGGCCGTGCGCGAGCGCTCCAGCCAGAAGCGTTTGCGCTGGTCCGGTGATACCGCGATGAAGCCTTCGGCCCCGCGGGTGTTGGTCATGCGCACCACGTCGGATGCTGCTGCCATTACCGCGCTCTCGTCGAAGCCGACGATGTCCCCGATCAGCACCATTTTGGGGCGGCCATGACGCTTGGCCTTGGTGGTGTAGCCCACGGCCTTCACATAGCGCTCGTCAAGGTGCTCGAGGCCCGCCAGCAGCACACCGGCAGTGTTGCCCGCGCCTCCCGGCTTGAAATAGTCGGTAATCTCGACAATGGCCGGAACCGCCTCGCGAACCTGGCCGAAGAATTCAAGACAGACGGTGCGGGTGACCGGCGGCATCTTGTGCAACACCCAGCGCGAGGCCACGATCAGACCGTCCGTGCCTTCCTTCTGGACACCCGGGATGCCGCCGAGAAATTTGTCGGTGACGTCCTTGCCCAGACCGTCCTTGCGGCAATGTGCGCCAGGCATGGAGAGCACTTCTTCACCGAGTGGCGCATAGGTGAAACCGTCGAAGCGACGCAGCCTGAACCGTGCAATGTGTTGTTCGTGGATTTTGCCGAAGTTGTGATCGAGACGCTCGACCTCAAGCCAGTTGCCGTCCGGCGTGACCATCTTCCACCACGCCAGGTTGTCGAGCGCAGTTCCCCACAACACGGCTTTCTTTCCGCCGGCGTTCATGGCGATGTTGCCGCCCACACAGGATGCACTGGCGGAGGTGGGGTCGACAGCGAAGACGCGGCCGGCCAGGCTTGCAGCCTCCGACACGCGATCGGTGACAACGCCAGCGCCGGTGCGGATGGTCGCGTACGGCGAGTCCATCGGATTGCCGTCGGCGTCGGGCAGGACCATGTCTTCAACGTGGCCGATGGTGATCAGCTTCTCGGTATTGATTACCACCGAATTGGCGTCGAGCGGTATCGCGCCGCCGGTATAGCCGGTACCACCGCCGCGCGGGATGATGGTCATGCCGAGTTCGATACAGGCACGCACCAGCGGCGCCATCTCCTCTTCGGTATCGGGATAGAGGACGACGAAGGGATACTCGACGCGCCAGTCTGTGGCATCGGTGACATGCGAAACGCGGGCGTGTCCGTCGAAACAGATATTGTCGCGCGCGGTGTGTCGTCTCAGCGTTTTCAGCGCAGCTTTACGCTTGCGTGCAGTGACCTCGAACCAGCGTTCGAAATCGGCAACGGCCTGACGCGCACGGGCGATCAGCAGGGCGACGCGATCGTTGCCCTGACGGCGCTTCTCCACTTCATTGACCCGATGGTCAAGGGCGTTGATCAGGGCCTCGCGGCGTTCACGGCTGGTGAGCAGATCATCTTCGAGGTAGGGATTGCGGCGGACCACCCAGATGTCGCCGAGGACTTCGTACAGCATTCGTGCCGAACGACCGGTAACCCGCTCTGCACGCAATTCGTCGAGAACGGACCACGCGTCTTCACCGAGAAGGCGGGTCACGATCTCGCGGTCGGAGAACGAAGTGTAGTTGTACGGAATTTCTCGCAGGCGTTGGGTCATTAGTGCACCGAGGTGGCTGCTGCAGGGGAATATGCGATTTTAACGAACCGCAGTGCAACATGCATCAAAAAACAAGACCTTATGCGTAGTGTGGAATCGCACACTGCGCTACAGGTGTGTGGACGCCGCTGGTATAGAAGGGTTCCGGCAAGGCGGGTGAGGAAGGCCCTTCAAGCGGTCGCGGCGGTGATTGCGATTTCGACTCGCCAGCCGGGTTGCGCCAGCGCGACAACCTGAAGGCAGGCGCGGGAGGGGGCTGTGCCCGATGGTACCCAGGCATCCCACGCAGCGTTCATGCCCGCATAGTCGGCCATGTCGGTGAGATAGATGGTTGCGCTGAGGATGCGCGACGGGCTGCTGCCGATGGACTCAAGCTGGCGGCCCAGGCTGTCGAGAATCTCCTGGGTCTGGCTTCCGATGTCACCGTCGACCGAGGTCGGGACTTCGACGATGTAAGCGACATCGTTATGAACCACGGAGTCGGAATAACGGGCAGTCGTGCCCTTGCGCTGTATCGATTGCATGAGAAGGCCGGTTGAGATCGCAAGGCGAATGATTATACCGCCCGTGCTCAGTACATGGCGGATGCGATTACGAGGTATCGCAATCCCTTGCCAAGGGCCATCCAGCACAGGCACGCAAGCCCGTTCAGACGCAGCACGCCGGCTGCCGCGCACAGGGCATCGCCAATGACGGGCACCCAGGCCAGCACAAGGCTTGCGCTGCCATAGCGTTGCACCAGGCGGAGACGTTGTGGCACTTCCTTGCGGGGAAGGAGGCGTGCGAGCGCGTAGGTGCTCATTCCGCCTAGCGTGTTGCCGACGGTTGCGAGGAAGAGGGCCGAAAGGAGCTGTTCCGGGTACTGGTGCAGGACGCCCGCGAGCACCAGTTCTGATCCACCCGGCAATACGGTTGCGGAAAGGAATGACGAAATAAAAAGGCCGCCAAGCGCAACGCAGGCCACGTCAAACACCGGTGCAAGGCTTCCGGCGGGGTCGGCAAGGCATACCCCATACGCCATTCTCCGAACTCGAATGGTTGACGATGGCATATGACAAGTGGGAGTATGGCGGCGCTTTTTTCATGTTGATGACCAAGGAGTTGCGTGATGAAGGGATTGATTCTGACGACTGTTGCCGCCACCTTGCTTGCCACATTATCGCCTGCGGACGCTTGGGCCAATCCGCAACACGAGCGGATGAAGCGCTGTAACCAGGAGGCAAAGACGAAAGCCTTGAAGGGAGCGGACCGCAAGCAGTTCATGAGCGGCTGCCTCAAAGGCAAGCATTCGACGCCAGCGACGGCAGCGCCGTCATCGGCATCGAAGACTCCTGACGCGGGACAGAGCGCGGCGCAGGATGGTGCTGCCGTGACGAAGCGCGCCGGTGCGCTTCAGGCCGCGCAGAAAGAAAGGATGAAAGGGTGTAGCCGGGATGCAAGCGAGAAAGCACTCAAGGGCAACGAGCGCAAGACCTTCATGAGCGAGTGTCTGAAGGGGTGACTGCTGTCTGCTCCGGATAATGCCGGGGTGAAAATGGGCGTTCGGCGCTGCTCGGACGCCCGTGGGCTGATTCAGTATCGAAGTCGTCGTGATGCAGGCGCACGTGCGTGTCAGATGGCGCGCATTGCGGATGAACTCAAACGATGTCGAAAAACACCAGATCGCGCTCGATTTCACCCGAGGAAAAACCGCAACCGATGCGCCCCGAGCCGCTGAGGGAGAACTCGCCCCCTTTGATGCATCGTTCTTCGTCGCCGTCGATGGAGATGTGACAGCCGTTGGAGCTTTGATCGATCAGGATGAAGCCATCTCTTCTGCGTTCGATACGGGCGTGCTGACGCGATGCCCTGGCATCGATGATCACGACGTCGTTACCCAGTTCGCGCCCGAGCAGCACGATGGGCCGGTGCTCCTCGACGAACATCACCTCTTCCTGATGGCGCAGTCGCAGGCGCTGCGAGAGTTTCGC
>Ga0172382_10008955_pt1 | contig 13786 bp, 10 predicted proteins | sample Leawel138RmetaG_FD_122245 | JGI IMG/M metagenome (GOLD analysis project Ga0172382, IMG submission 122245) | Leachate microbial communities from a municipal landfill in Southern Ontario, Canada - Leachate well 138R metaG | ecosystem: Engineered > Solid waste > Landfill > Unclassified | place...
AGCAACCACTGCGTGACAATCATAAGAACCATACGCAATGGCAAAGGGAATGACATCAGTAAATGTTGATTAAACATCGACAGACCAAACACGGCAACAAATACGCCGCAAACGGCTATACCCAGCTGTATCATAGACGATTTTATGTTTGACTTAATTACCTCTGTGTTTTTTTTCATAACTAAACTCCGTTTCTAAATATTGATATATAAGGGTTTTCAGCACACTCACTCTTTCACCCTTGTTATCAATACCACGCACTCAACGTGGAACGATAGGCTCACCTTGATGTCTGGTCTGTATTTTTCGTTTTGTCCGTTCGCGGGAACAGGTCAATAGTGGTTTTTATGGGCACTCTCTGTTCAAGGGAACAGGTCAACGGTTTTTGTCGGTTCGCGGGAACAAGTCGAGATTAATGTTTAAATCCCGACGCTTCCACTGTGTTGCGCCCATTGATTTGATACAATGCACACCCCTGCCGCGACAACAGGTGGGGTGTGCATTTTTTGATTCTCCCCACGATGTTTCGCCAACAAGCAGGGTTTCGCCTGCGAGTAGCATATAACTGATTCTAGAGCATTTCAACTAAAAGCGAAGTAGTTTACGCAGTGAGCAGTGGTCGGTTTTACATTTTGTCACATATCCACAGGAAACTAAACTGATTGGGCAAAGCATATCAACTTTATTAACGCAGATTTTTGCAATACTACTTTGATCGTATACTGATTTAAAAGGGCATATATCACACAAATGTTTATCACACATACGCTGTACAAAATCAAATGTCACATCGAACTGTTCAGGATAGCCTACTGTGATATGCTCCCTCTCAAAGATTTTACGAAGTTGCCTGTTAAATGGTTCTCCAACTTTATCCTTTGTTTTAGACATGCGAAACAGGCAGTTACGAAATATGGATTTATTGTTCCAAACATCTCCAGGTAACTCTATTGTCTGCCTAGCTTCTTCGCTAAAAATCATTGTGATTACGCCATCATCGATCCCTTTGTCGCGCAATTGATCTCTGAATAAAGGTGCAAACTCGGGCGATTTTATGTAGTCCCTCAATGAACACCAAACACGCTTACTTAAATATCGTTTGCTATATTTGCTGTCCCTAAAAAAGACTTCAACATTGTCAGTAAATCGGTTTCTGCTCAAAATCAATGACTTTATTTTTTCCGTTCTTGCGTTGGTAAGTGTAATCAAATCTGTGTTTGAAAGCGTGTCTGATTTGTGTTGCCCAATATCTTCGTATGAAAGCAGGTGCAATCCATAAGCCAAAGCCTTAACAATATTCTGCGGTGTGCATTCCTGTCTGTCATATATTTTTATAATTGCCACAAGGTATTCAACAAAGTCCCTTTCAAAAAACTCAAGCGTATTTAATGTACAAAGTATAGAAACATAGTCAGATGGATAAAAGCGCGAAGTAAACTCAACGGGCAAGCCGTGTGTTAACTCTCGTTTATTAAGCAATTTATTGTCTGCCGGACAGAGTAGTCGTGAGCGGAATGCCGATCCTGTGAAAAAGGAATTGTAAGCGCCGTATTCTATTACAGCCTCCCCTTCAAAACTGTAGTGCTTAACCATATCAGAAAACACAAACCCTCCAACATCCCAAACTTCTTCAAAGGGCATCTGTCGGTCAGTAATATAACTTATCCAGTGTGTTAAGAGTTTTTCTTCATTACTTAGATCGTTGTGTGCATAGTTGATAAGGTTGTAGTTATTTAGATTTTCAGAATCCCACCGGCATTCGTCCAAAAAATTTACTACGGCAAATTCATTCTTCATCGTCGTCATCCTCCTAATAGGGGCTGAGCATATTTGAACAGCAGCTTAGCTACCTCATATTTCAAAGTCAGCGAGTCCTGCGATAATCCTCTCATATGTCTTTGTTCATTTTTCTAAATCCTTTAGCGTAATACCGCCCTCAGTCTTCCACATTACATTGCCGCTCAAACTTGAACCACCGACAAAACTAGCTGCAGCAGAGGGGCTCGATAAAAGCACATCTTCCAGAAGGATGTGGTTGTCATCTATTTTAGATTTATACCTCTCACGGAGCTTAATGACGTTCTCTGGACAACTTTTTTGTAAGTTAGGAACAATGGTGCTTCCCTTAAAAACAACAAAGCCCTCGCTAGTACGGCGACCTGAGGCATTGTGATTTGCGCGGTTGAAAAAGAGTATGGGTTCTTCGACTTCGCTGTGTTTTTCGATGTCCTCTATAGATTTCGAAGACACAATAGGCTCGAAAACTTTATGTCCCAGCGTCCCCATAACAATGCGAGCATAATCGACAAACTCCTCAAGCTCGCTTTCTTTTTCCTCTGTGATATTTCCGTGTGTCGGGTCGTTACCATTTTTCACGTCATAGCGCTTTGCAGCAAGCGCAAGGCCGCAGAAGCGATTTTCGAGGTAGCTGATTTCGGTCGGGCCGAAAGAATTGTTGGAAGTGGTGAACACAACAGCTTCTGTCCAGTAATCCTTATCGGGATTTCGCTTATGCTCCTGTAGGCGGTAAAGTAAGCCCTCTCCATTCTTGCGAGAGCCAGCCTGTCCAATATATACGACATTGTTGCCAGTCTGGTCGGATGTACCAAAAAGGAAATAGACGCCGCTCTGCTTGAGGTCGTCACGTTCTTTGCACAGATCTAAAGACGTGCGTGGAATCCTATAAGCAACGCCTGTCCAGTTTGCAAGTGTGCATTTAATACGTCCGGTCGACTCACCGTCCATTAAAAATAGATTTATACTTTTTCCGCGTGTAGCCATAATGCCGCCTCCTATGAGATGCCTTATTATTCATCGACATCGTCATCATCAGATCGTGTAATGCCTTCATATTTGTCCAGCACAAACCCATTTAGCATTTCCTTTGTCGTGCGCCAATCTGGCATATGCATATCCATAAGGGCAACAAAATTCTTATTGTGGTTTTTCTCAATCAAGTGGAGCATTTCATGTAATACAATATATTCCAAGCCCTTTGGTGGTTTCTTTGCCAGTTGAAGATTAATCCAGATGCGGGAAGCCTTTGCATTACAAGTACCCCATCGCGTCTTCATATTTTTAACGCCAAAGTCTTTAACTTTGACATCAAGGACTTTCTCCCATTGTTCAATCAATGGGGGAATGCGTTTTTTCAATTCTGCGCGATACCATTCGTTCACATAGTTTTCTCTTTGTTTTGTTGTACTGTCCTTATGAACCGTCAGGACAACCGTATTCCCAGTAAACCGTATGCTATTTGCTTTTGTGGTGTAGGCCAATTGTAATCGGTAGCGTTTACCCCAGAAATAGTGGCTCTCTCCGGTAACATATTCACGCTCAGTCTGGCGTGGCTGTTGTTCAAACTTAGCAATTTGAGCTTTTATCCATGCTATCTTTGTCATGGCAAAAAGCCGTATCGTTTCATTGTTTGTACTCATAGGTGTTGTAATTCGCACCTTGCCATCCGGCGGCAGCACAGACAAATGCATATTTTTAATATCTTTTTTGACGACCATAATATTGATGTCGCCGATATTCATGTTTTCAATAATACTCTCGTTGCTTCTTGACGATTTCAAATATGGTTTCCTCCTCTGCATCAGTCTTTACCTTCTGGCGTATGCTTCTTCTCAAAGCCCTTGTCTTTGTTTTGTCGCCTTTCCAGCTGTCTGGCTTCGTGCGAAGTATAAACTCATGGAGTTCAACAACAAATTCCTGCGTTATGCCAGGCATGTTATCATACAAAGCTCGCATTGCAGCAGAATGTTTAATCTCATCTGGATAATTAGAGTATTCTTCGGGTTTTTCGACCTTCTTACTCGCATCAACGATTCTTTCTAGATATTCTTTGTACGTTATTTTTTTAGCTTTGCGGTCTGCAATTATCTGCATTAACAGTTCAGACATTTTTGAGTAGTAAAGCGGGTTCTGGTTTTGTTTCTCAATGATTTTTTTACGAACATTCTGCTCTATAATTTCAGCGACCGCTTCTTCGCTGTTTTTTATGCTCTCTGGCAGATCATCAACGAAATCAACACCCTTTTCAACAATAAGCTCGATAAGCGTCATATCGTTCATTTTTGAAATTATTTCGCTATCAGATGCACCAATGTAATTATCAATCAAATGGCGCATGTCAGCTTCATATGTTTTAAGGTCAATATAGTCACCGCTGGCTAGTTTGATCTCATCGCGGATTTTACTAAAGTAGTCTACTTCATGCCGGATTTTTTCAATCTCAGCTGCAGAATAACCCATTTCACCCAGATTTCCTACAACATCACCAAACGTGCGAATAAGAGACGCCGTTTGAGTATAAAGCGTCAGGCGTTTTGGCTTGTTTTCATCAAGCTCGTCCAAATCACCATCATTTTTCCAAACAAAATATCGAATGAACTCCAGTGTTGAGCGTGGAGCTTCAACTGGCTCACATAATACTCTAAGGGTCTCAAGATATGCAATGAGATTAGTTTTTGCTTCTTCAACACGTGTCTTAACTAGATCTCTTACGTCGTCAGGTTCAAAGGTATCAAAAGCCCCCGAGGTGTAATCCGAAACTGCTTTTTCAAGGCATTGGAACAAGTCACGATAGTCGATGATATAGCCGTATTCCTTACTCTCGTCATCAAGACGGTTAACACGACAAATTGCTTGAAAAAGCTTGTGATCTCGCATCTTCTGATCAATATATAAATAGGTTGCAGGTGGTGCATCAAAACCAGTCAAAAGTTTATCCACAACTATGAGAAGTCGCATATTGTTTGGCTCGTTTATGAACATATCTTTTGCTTCGGTTTCAAAAGATTTTATATCTTTACCGCCAAGCATTTGTTGGTAGATGTCATATTTAAATTTATTTTCTGTCGCTCGTGCTTCCCCGGTCGATTCACCTTTGATTTCATTTATATCAGCAGAAAAGGAAGTTATAATTGCACATTTAGTGAAACCGTTATCAAGGAAAAGTTTATAATAACGACAAGCAGTATAAATGTCATCTGCTACAAGAATAGCGTTACCTTTGCCGCTTACCAAACGATCACGCACTTCCATATCGTAGATTATATCAGTAACAATTTTCGACAGACGATCACGAGAACTGTATACTTCCTTAAGCGTTCCCCAGCGACGCTTTAATTGCGCTTTCGCAAGATCGGTCAACCCAGCAGTTTTTGCTTCAAACCATTCGTCAATTTTACCCTGCGATGATGCTGAAATCCATTGGTCAACATCCCTTGCCTCATATAGTAAATCAAGTACTACCTTATCAGCAACTGCCTCGGGGTACTTATATGTATGAATGTAACTGCCGAAAATTTCAATACTGCTCTTTATGCCACGCCTGCGCATTTCCTTTCGGCTGAGGAGCGGCGTACCAGTAAAGCCAATAAATAAAGCATTTGGAATAATAGTTTTCATTGCATCATGGAGTTTCCCCGATTGTGTTCTGTGGCATTCGTCCACGAAAACATAGAAGTCGCCTTTTGGTTTAAAATTGGGTGGGAGGGTACGCTTTAGTTCCTCGATATAATTATCGTATGCCTTATCATCGTCAGAACTGCCGTGCCGACCAAACTTATGAATAAGAGAACACATCATTCGTGGTGTGGAACTGTTAATTTTTTCAACAAGGTCAGCGCAGCTCTTTGTACGATAAATTACGTCACCGCTTCCAGCTTCACCGAATACCTTGGTTTCTATCTGCTCATCAAGCTCGTCACGATCTGTGACTATAAGCACACGAGCATTATCAAAGTTTTCTTTTATCCAGCGTGAAAGCCAAACCATTGTAAGGCTCTTGCCGCTGCCTTGCGTATGCCAAATAATACCTCCCTCGCCGGCAGAAATACACTGTCTTGAGGCAAGTACGCCAAAGTATTGATTATGACGGCAAATCTTTTTTTCTCCGCCATCAAAAACTATGAAATTATAAATGAGGTCAAGCAGTCTTTCCTTTTGGCACAAACTTATCAGGTGTTTGTCGATTTTGTATCCTTCATCTTCATGCAATTTGCGGATTTTCGCGGACAGGTCATCTGTGGCACGATCCGCACCTTCTTCTGTCCATTGCATATAGAATTTTGCAGGAGTCTCGAATACACCATAACGCAGACCCTCTGTATCATTCCCTGCCATAACAAGCTGAATAGTTGAAAAGAACGGACGGATAAAGTTGTCTGACTGGTTGTCGAGGTTTTGACGTATTCCTTCGGATACAGATACGGTGCTGCGCTTAAGCTCAAGCACAGCAACGGCGATACCGTTAATATATAGAACGATATCTGGGCGTTTATCATGGTTACCCGAAACTGTTACTTCCTCTGCGATATAAAAGTCATTTTCATATGGTTTTTCCCAATCGATAAAAGCAACGGTCTGGTTTTGAACAGTCACATCTTCACGCTCGGAAGAGCCGTAGCGAAGAAGCATATAGACAGCTTTGTTGGCAGCCTTCGTGTCGCTTAACATAGAGGCGGTGACAAGAGAGTTAATGGCACGGCGAATAAGCTCCGCCGAGTAACCTTTTTTTTGAAGGAAGGCGCGTAGCTTGTCTTCTTCGATATTCGTATTATCGTATTCGGTGCGATCGCCAAGATAGATATACTTCAGCTTGTCGCGGAACAACTCGACGATACGGTTTTGCGTAATTCTTTCTCTTTCGCCAATGCCCATTCTTATTTTCCTCCCTTATTAAATATGTCAAGACCAAGTATCTGTCAAAATAATGGTAGTATCAAATAGTATCCTGCTTGTAGAGCCGAATTTGACCTGTCAGAAGCTCGCTCATCATACCTTGCTTGATGTTTCGTACTTTGTTCAGCTTCATCGTCAGCTTGTCTATCTCCGCGTCTATATCGGATAGGATTTCGGCAATGGCAGCTATTTCTCGAGTATCTCTTGGAAATGTGAAAATCAGACCCTCAACAATCCTGCCATTGAGATTATTGATTGATGTTCCTTCAAGAACCTTTTGAAGTTGTTCCCGATACATGGGCGATTGGAACAAGAACTGAATATATTCACTATACTCTGAACGGAATATAGCACAAAACGCTCCAATGCAGCATGGTTCAGAATAGCCAGTGTAAGCCCCTGTTTTTCCAATAGCAATAACGCTTCCGCTCGACATTGCTATGACAATATCGCCAACAGCTAAAGTTTGTTCTTTTGAAACGATAGATTTACGAACAAACTGAACATTGTCGAACTCCAGCTTTCCATTCACAATGTTATTTGCACGAAGTAATACAATTGCATTTCGATTCCCGTAGCTGAACAAATCTGTATCGGGACTATAGCTTACGCCTCTTACACAATATCCAAAGTCTCCAAGTGGTCTATCCACCCATTCCCCCTCAAACCCCGGCAAGCGCTTCTTGCCGGTGAAAAGATCTTGCATTGCCCCCTTTTTTATTGCCTTTTTCTTTGCAATCAGCTTTTCAAGGTTGGCAATCAGATTGTCGATGTCTGAGAGAGCTTCGGCTATGGCTTCTTGCTCTGGAATTGGTGGACGTAAAACGAAGGTTTCAGCTAAGCTCTTCTTAGAAATAGACGACACTTTTGTCCCGACGATATGAGGCAATAGTTGATCATGGTAAACAGGCGAATTAATGAAATACCCTAAGTATCTTTGTGTAAATAAATTTGCATGCGGTCTGATAAAGAAGGTATGCAGCCCTGCTACTATTGTTTTGTTTCCCACGTTTACAACTTCGACAGCTTTACCAACGGTTTCGTCTTCTGCAGTGTCTGCCATTATAATATCGCCCGATTGAATGGTCCGGTTGATCGTATTTACGGATATTTCAGGATTGATGAACGGAACATCCTCTTTATCGCATTCAAGAATTGCGCCATACTTAATAAGTACATCGCCATAATGAATATTACACACTGTCCCAGAAACATCATTCATGCAATCTCTCGAATACGTGTTGTTCTGATAAAAATCGAAGTTATGTTCAATAGAACACAACTCCCAGTCCTCTGGGATAAGACCAATTTCCGTTTTCTTATATCCATTGTTTACCATACAAATCCCATCCTTTTCAGATGAGCCTCAACCTTCGACTCGTAAGTATTGACTGCCTCCTTAAGTGAAGGAAGTGTTTCTTCGTAACGTTCATAAAGCTCTAAAATTCGAGCTGCAAGACCGTTTGATATGGCAGTATAAATCTTCTCTACGGCATCACCAATTGTGCCGCACCATTTTTCATCAATAACGAGATGCTTGATCTCATCAAGTGTAAGCTCAGGGTATTTCTTGAAAAGTGCTTCATCAAGTGCTTTTTGCGCTTCTTTAAGTGCCGCCTTATAACTTGACCCGCTATCCATGAGTTTCTGATAGGCTTGCAGCTGTTCTATTTCGTCGGCATAATCATCATCGTCTTTAATTTCTTTTATGCGCTTTTTAATGCGGTCTTTTGTGATTTTACCCTTGTCAACAACATTGGATAACAAGCCATCGTCATTGCCATGCTCTTCAATCATGGTTTCCATAAGGGAAGCGATCTCGCCGAGCTCCACCGAAAGCTTATCAATCGCTTCCTGTTCCGCAGAAAAATACTCGGATATAAGTATAGCTTTAGGAATCAGTCGTCCCTCAAAGGACTTGAGTGTAGTAGTTAGTGTACCGTCCTTTTTCTTTTTATACTCGATGTCTATGTCGTTGCCGGCTTTCCAACCGTCAGCAACAAGCGAATACAGGTCATCCTGCATAGTTGTTTCCCAATATTCCATCAGAGCTTGATATACATCGTATTTTTCAATAAGAGACACTTCTGCAAATGTGGATAGTATTTTTTCAGAAATAATACGGATGAATTCTTTCGGCTTGTCGCCAATCTTGATGGCATCCATCATAGGGCGAACATCAGCTATCCATTTAGCAAGATGCTCATCAACATATTTGCCATAATTCAAGAACTCGTCATTGCTAAATATAGCTTTACGAATTTCATCCTTCGGTACAGCAATGGTCGAATAGCCATCACGTGTAAATGGTGCAATAAGTGTTTCTTTCAGAGTTGGCATCACCGTCCAGTACTTTCTAAGTGCATCGATGTCGGCATTCGGGATACCACCTTGCAAATGTGCGGAAATATCCTGTTTATCTTCAGGAGTTGAAGAATCAATATACCTAGGTATATTGAGTGTGTAACCGTTACTTTCAATTTCATCGAATGGAACCATTCTGGCATATTTAGGGTCACTCTCATCTTGTGTCAAAAATGTCGTTACAATCTTGTGTATATCGCACTCGCGTAGCCTGTTTTTATTGCCGTCCTTTACAAAACCGCGCCTGGCATCAATCATAAAGATACCCGTGCGGTTTTCAGTGTTTTCTTTGTCGAGTACGATGATGCAAGCAGAAATACCCGTCCCAAAAAACAGGTTTGACGGAAGCCCAATTATGCCTTTTATATATTTCTTTTTTATAATGGCAGTTCTTAGAGTTTCTTCCGAATTTCCGCGAAACAGAACGCCATGCGGTAGGATAATCGCGCCTTTGCCTGTTTCTGGTTTCATAGAATAAATAAAATGCAAAAGCCACGCATAATCGCCATTTTTCTTAGGCGGATATGCGTCGTAGTATTTGAAACGCTCATCTTTAGATGGAGTTACACCCTGCATCCATGCCTTATCGGAGAAGGGGGGATTTGCTACGCAAAAATCATATTGAGCAAGACCTGTGCCACCACTTGGTGTTTGAGGATTGGACATTGTGTTCTTGCCAGCCCATATTGTGCCAGTAGCTTTATTGTGTAGCACCAAATTCATTTTAGCCAAGCCACCGGTCGCGTCTATTTTTTCCTGCCCATAAATCGTGATTGGAATCGGCGCCTCGTCAGCTGCACGGATAAGAAGTGAGCCAGAACCACAAGCCATGTCGTAAAGGGTTTGGGATTCCCTTGTGGCACCACTAATACCTATTATTTTCGCCATTACACGGGATACTTCGGCTGGCGTATAAAACTGTCCCTTATCTTTACCACTTTCCTTTGCAAAATTTTTCATTAAGTACTCGTATGCATCACCAATGATATCATCCCCAGATGCACGATTTGCTTTGAAGTTCAATTTCTCATCGTCAAATATATTAATTAAATTAGTCAACTTATCGACTTTTTCCTGCCCGCTTCCAAGCTTTGCATCATCATCGAAATCAGCTGCGTTTATAATGCCCTCAAGGTCATTCTCCTGTGCTAAACGGGCAAGTATTTTGTTTATTCCTTCACCGATATTCGGTTTGCCACGTAACGCTTTAAGTGATTCAAAGCTGGCGTCATTTGGAACAACTACATCAGCGTAATTAGAGGAAATACCTAAATACTTATCAGATACATACTTAACAAATAATAGTGTCAATATATAGTTTTTATATTCAGACGGCTCCATGCCGCCACGCAGTTCATCACAGCTTTTCCATATTGCGCTGTATAGTTCACTTTTTTTAATTGCCATCTCATTTACTCCCGTCTTGCGTCACCTTGGCAACGCGTTTAGTTCACATTATTTTTAAGGGTTGTAGGGTCATCGGGACCCATTTCCATGATTTCTGTTATATCACATTGGAGGGCGGTGCATACCTTTTGCAGTATCTCAAGATTGACATATTCATCCCTGCCAAGTTTTGTGATTGAAGATGAACTTATGCCGGCAAGTTTTTCGAGATCCTTTTTTAACAGATTTCTGTCCAATAAAATATGCCATAATTTCTTATAACTGACGGCCATTGTGATACCTCCCAGGTACAGTTTCATATATTATATCATTAAAATGACGAAAATACAAGATTCGGAAGCGTTATTTAAAGAATAATCTTGTGAATAATTGAAAATTGGTGATTATTATGCTATAATAATGCAAATAACCCATCCACATACTGTCAAAGGGGGCATGAGGGTATGGATTACAGCAATAAAACGATTGACGCTTTGATTGAGATGAAATTCGGTGAAATCGTCGAAAGAGCCGTTAAACAATATATCACTGATGTTCCCACAGAATTAGAAAAAGCACTAGAATACGAACATGAGGATAATATCGACGAACTTCAACTCGACGAGCTAACTTATAAATACTGTACAAACATTACTGTTGACGAAGACAATTTGATATTTGACTATATCGTAGATGCAGAATTCACAATACTGACATACGCTAACGACTACGATGAAGGCACAGAAGATTATGGTAATAAATGGCTTGCTGTTCATTGCAGAGCTCTAGGTGACGGCGATCAGCGATATCTCGTTGACAGCGTGTCGATTTACATTCCTGGAACGACAACAAACCGTTTCATCCCAATAATGGCGCGCACAGATTATGACGCAGAGGCAACGGCATTTCTGCAAGACAATTGCCCTGAGGTATTGTCATCACCAATGGCAACCCCAATAAAAGAAATAATCCACGACAAGATGATGCTAGACCTTGTTGCCGATAAAAGACTCAGTGATGACTTTACACTGTTTGGTCAAATATGCTTTTTGCCCGGTGTTATTTCATATTACGATGACGAAAAAGACGAATACCGCGATTATGCTGTTCGTAATGCCACAATATTTATTGATCCGGATACGCTTTTCTGTCGTAATATAGGGTGCGTCCGTGGAACTATGGCGCATGAGGCATTTCATTGGTATGGGCATCTCTTATACGCTCGCGCTCGAAATATTCTCGAAGGTGATGCGTATAAGCCCTTTGTCGCAAACAAATGTCCAATCCGTGCTGGCGGGCATTTAAACGAAGATATTGATTGGATGGAAAGACAAGCAAATGCGTTGGCTCCGCGAATACTCATGCCAGCCGAAACTGCAAAGCCATTGGCTCAACATATGGCTGCTGAATCTGGATTTTTCACGACCAAATCCGTGGAAGCAAGAGAAGAGATAATAAAAAAGATAATAGACGCTTTGGCAGCGACTTATGTCGTAACAAAACAAGCAGCAAAATATCGGATGATAGATTTCGGCTTTTATGAAGCCAAAAACGTATACAATTTCAATACTGATGAAGAGATCTATCAGATTAGCACGCAAGAAGCATTTTTTATTTACTGCAGCAACGATATGTTCAGAACAATAATCGATTCAGGGCGATTTGTCTACGCAAATGGATACTTCGTCATTAATTACCAAAAATTCGTCGAGAAAGGCGATAATGGTAAATACACTTTAACTTCCTATGCCAAAGACAATCTGCAGGAATGCGCTCTCCGCTTTATTTTACGAAAATCCTCCTTCGAGGAGCAGCAGTTACATTTCAATGGTATCTTACTTAAGAAGAATCCTTCGGGAAAAGCCGCTATACCCGATTACAATGCTACAAGAGCCAACGAAGTGCTATTAGAAAATGCTAAGTATTTTGAAGGAAAGCGGTCTGACTTTGATGCCGAGAATAAGAGGCTAGCTGTAATATCAAATAGTCAATATTGCTGGGAGGCTATATACGGGTTGCTTGAAATCGACCATATGCTTAGTCCGCTATCCTTTGAATCAGCGACTCTCTTGCACGAGAACTACTTCTACAAGGCAAAAAAGAAAGACCCAAGCCCTCCCGAATTAGAAACGATAGTGTGCTTTTGTGCAGGGATGGATTATTCATTAGAAATTGCAAATCAGCTCCTAGCACTTGCAGGGCATACTTTTATAGATAAGAACTCAACGCATCGAGCATACAAATATCTTCTAACCAGTTTTCGGGGACAGCCAATTGAATACAGAAATGCATTTTTAGTTTCACTGCAAATTCCTCCGCTTGGCACAAGAGCACGTAAATAGTATTATAAAATACCCTTTTGCCGCACATCAATTACGATGTGCGGCTTATTTTTTTTGTCAAAAATATTCTTTCAACTTCACAAGTTGGTCTTTCTTTAAGCACGCAAATTAAAAAATTTTCGAAGAACCCCCTTATGACATTAATGCAGCAAATATCAGATGAAATAACTCGGTGATATACCGGACAGAAGCAAACTTCCCAAATTGTGAGTATTTTAGCAGAACGCAGTATCCTTTACTCAAGAGATGCGACGGGAGGTGAATACAATGACAGTTATTAAAAATTGTGATGGTAAAACAGTTTGCCGAGCTGATGCAAAAGAAAAAGCTGTAGAAATCAAACTCAAGGATACTATTACAACAATCCGTTTTCTCGATGATGGCACTATCGAGGTCACAAATAAAGCTGCGTAAGTAACTACATAACAAAGAAATCCGCGAGACCGCAAGACGGCAGTGCGGAATACCTGAAAAGGTGTTCCCACCGCCGTCTTTTCCGTTTCACGGATTTTTCGGTTCCTGCGGATTTCTCAATGAAATTTGAAATCTGGAGGAACAACGCATGAAAATTCAATGGAAATTCGCAGACGGAACCACATCAGAAGTTGAAGTCAACGAGGAAATCGGCAACTACATAACAGCATCACGACGCGAGGAGAGCAATCTCGCCAGAAAGGAACGTTACCACTGTTATTCGCTTGACGCTATCGTTTACGAGGGACCCGAGTATGCGACAGACACTACACCCGAAACCGATTTGATACGCGAAGAAGACACCGCTCAGATCAATACTGCGCTGGACAAGCTTTCGGAAACGCAAAAGCGCCGCTTATTAATGTTAACGGACGGCTTATCAGTAAATGAGATAGCACGTATCGAAGGCATCGCACCAAACGCTGCATGGAAATCAATCGAAGGCGCAAAGAAAAAATTTAAAAAGCATTTTTAGAAATGGGTGTATAAAACACCCGCCTTTTCTCCGTATACCGAGGGACACATCCACA
>Ga0172382_10008957_pt1 | contig 13784 bp, 11 predicted proteins | sample Leawel138RmetaG_FD_122245 | JGI IMG/M metagenome (GOLD analysis project Ga0172382, IMG submission 122245) | Leachate microbial communities from a municipal landfill in Southern Ontario, Canada - Leachate well 138R metaG | ecosystem: Engineered > Solid waste > Landfill > Unclassified | place...
GACGATACCGGGCGAACTGGTGGAAGCGGCGCGCGTCGACGGGGCGGGGCCGTGGCGGTTCTTCAAGGATATCCTGCTGCCGCTGTCCAAGACCAGTATTGCAGCGCTTTTCGTCATCCAGTTCATCTACGGCTGGAACCAGTATCTGTGGCCGCTCATCATGACGACCAGCGAGGATATGTACCCCATCGTTGTCGGCATCAAGCGCATGATTTCGGGTGGCGACGCCGTGACGGAGTGGAATCTGGTCATGGCGACCGCCCTGCTCGCCATGCTGCCCCCGGCGCTGGTCGTGCTGCTGATGCAGAAATGGTTCGTCAAGGGACTGATCGACTCCGAAAAATGAGAACCGCGCAAGCGCGGCGTGGAAACACTATGGCAACCCTTAGCTTCAAAGATGTAAAGAAAACCTATCCCGGCAATGTGGCCGTCATCCATGGCCTGGACCTGGACGTGGCCGATGGCGAATTCATTGTGATCGTCGGGCCCTCGGGCTGCGGAAAATCCACCCTGATGCGTATGGTGGCGGGCCTGGAGAGCGTGACCGAAGGCGAGATCCTGATCAACGGAAACGTGGTGAATCACCTGGAGCCGGCCGAGCGTGACATTGCCATGGTCTTCCAGAACTACGCCCTCTATCCGCATATGTCGGTCTTTGAGAACATGGCGTACGGCTTGAAGATACGCGGTCTGTCCAAGAGTGACATCCGCGAGCGTGTTGCCGCGGCGGCGGAAATTCTGGAACTCGGCCACTTTCTGGAACGCCGGCCCCGCCAGCTCTCCGGTGGTCAGCGACAGCGTGTCGCCATGGGCAGAGCCATCGTGCGCGAGCCCAAGGTGTTTCTGTTCGACGAGCCGCTGTCCAACCTGGATGCCAAACTGCGGGTGCAGATGCGTCTGGAAATTCAGCGGCTGCACCACCGTCTCAAAACCACCAGCCTGTATGTCACTCACGACCAGGTGGAGGCCATGACGCTGGCGCAGCGCATGATCGTCATGAACCGCGGTGTGGCCGAGCAGATCGGCACACCTGCCCAGGTTTTCGACAGGCCGGCCTCGACCTTCGTGGCTTCGTTCATCGGCTCGCCGCCCATGAATCTGATTCCCGTGCGGGTCGACACCCTCAAGCGGATCCGCGACGAGAAGGGCGTAGGGCTGAACGTGCCGGGACGTCTGGTGCCCCCCGGCATCGAAGATCGGGAATGTTTTCTGGGGATGCGCCCGGAACATATGCGGCTGCACGCCCCCGGCATTCCCATGGAAATCGAGATGATAGAAGTCCTTGGCTCAGAGCAGCTGGTGCACGGCCGTCACGGCGACACGCCGATTGTGGTGCGCTGCGCCGTGAACGAAACCCGCAAGAACCCCTTGCAGATAGGCGAGACCATCGAAGTGGGTGATGACGGGGTCCACCCTTTGCACTGGTTCGACCTCGATACTGGCAAGCGCATCGAGGACTGACCCCGGGGAGCGCTCTGCCCCCGGCTTGCGACAGCAAAACAATAGCGCGCCCCGGCCTGTTGACCGGAGCGCGCTTGCGGGAGGGGGTTGTCGTCGGCAGACGTCAACCAACGGCTGCTTACTTGTAGACTTCCTTGCTGCCGTCCTGCTTCCAGGTAAAGACATCGAAGCGGAAGTTTTCGAGGTCGCCCTGTTCGTCCCAGGACAGCTCGCCGATAGGCGTGTTGACGCTGTTGGCGTGCAGCCATTGCGCCACCTTGACAGGGTCGTCCTCGCCTGCGCCCTTGATGCCTTCGGCAATGGCGGTGGTGGCGGAGAAAGCCGTGAGCTGGAAGGCGCCGCCCGGGTTGCGGTTCTTCTCTTCAAAGGCCTTGACGACCTCGGCGTTGGCCGGATCCTGGGTGAAGTCGGCAGGCAGGGTCACCAGCATGCCATCGACGGCAGCACCGGCAATGGCGTTGATGTCCGGGTTGCCCACGCCTTCCGGTCCCATGAACTTGACCTTCAGACCCTGCTCAGCGCCCTGGCGCAGCAGCAGGCCCATCTCGGGATGGTAGCCGCCGTAATAGACGAAATCCGCACCGCTGCTGCGGATTTTGGTGATGACGGCGGAATAGTCGCTATCACCGGCGTTGATGCCTTCGAACATCGGCACCTTGACACCGGCCTTTTCAAGTTCGTCGCGCACGGCGGAGGCGATGCCCTGGCCGTAGGATTGCTTGTCGTGCAGCACGGCCACCGCTTCAGGCTTGATGGTCTCGATAATGAACTTGGCCGCGGCGGGGCCCTGTTGGTCATCACGCCCGATGGTACGGAAGATCATCTCGTAATTCTTGCCATCGGTGACGGCGGGTGCCGTGGCCGAGGGCGAAATCATGAGTACGCCTTCGCTGTCGTAGATGTTGGTGGCGGCAATCGTGGCGCCGGAGCAGACGTGGCCGACCACGTAATGGATTTCGTCGTTGACGACACGGTTGGCAACGACCGGGCCCTGCTTGGGTTCGCAGGCGTCGTCCATGATGACGGTTTCAAGCTGCTTGCCCAGCACGCCACCTGCGGCGTTGATCATTTCGACTGCGGTGTCCACGCCTTCCTTCACCATGGCACCGTACTGCGTGACGGCCCCCGTGAAGGGGCCGGCAATGGCGATCTTGATGGTGTCGTTGGCATGTGCCCCGGCGGACATCAGCAAGCCGGCTGACAGACCCAGCGCGGCCGCAAGGGGTGTGAATTTTGCTTTCATACATCCTCCAGAAAGTTCGCCGCCTAGCATACACCGCCGGCGACGGAAGCAAGGTTTCGATGAACACGCCTGGGGGTAAACCCCAGGGCGTCTCACACGGTTTCTTCTGCTGCGAGATAGTGTACGCCCGGCAGGCCGCAGTCGCGAATGCTGGTCGCCAGCGCGCGCATGGCCGCGGGCCGGGGAAAACTCTTGCGCCAGACCAGCACCACCCGCCGATCGGGCACAGGTTCCTCGAAGGAGATATAGCGCAGCAGCCGGCCTTCGGGGTCTTCGTTCGAACCGGCCATATTGAGCGAGCTGGCCGGCATCACCGTCACACCGATGCCCGCCGCCACCATGTGCCGGATGGTTTCCAGTGAAGACCCTTCGAAGCTGCGCTGGATGCCTTCGCTGGAGGCCGAATAGCGCGCGAACTCGGGGCAGACTTCCAGCACCTGATCCCGGAAGCAATGACCACTGCCCAGCAGCAGCATCGTCTCACTCTTGAGCTCGTCCGGGTGGATGTGCTGGCGCTGCGCCCACGGATGCTGCGCAGGCACGGCCACGACAAAGGGCTCGTCGTAAAGCGGTTCAATGACCAGCCCCGCATCCGGGATGGGCAAGGCGGCAATGACACAGTCCAGTTCGCCCTGCCGCAGCAATTCCAGCAGACGGGTGGTGTAGTTCTCCTGCAGCACCAACGGCATTTGCGGGGTCTGCTCCACCTGGGTCGGCACCAGGCGGGGCAGGAGATAAGGGGCAATGGTGTAGATGATGCCCACGCGCAACGGCCCTGCAAGGGGGTCTTCGCCCTGACGGGAGATTTCCTTGATCAAGGCGGCCTCTTCGAGCACCTTCTGGGCCTGCGCCACAACGCGCAAACCCACGTCTGTGACACCGATTTCCCCCCCGCCGCGCTCGAACAGCACCACGCCCAGTTCATCTTCGAGCTTGCGAATTGCTACGGACAAGGTGGGCTGGCTGACAAAGCAGGCTTCGGCCGCCCGCCCGAAATGGCGCTCCCTGGCCACCGCAACAATGTACTTGAGTTCGGTAAGTGTCATAAACGGTTTCCTGGCAATGCCTCAACTTCGGAGCAAGTCCTGCCGCCCGCGCATCCAGCGCTGCAGATGCCTGCGGACATGATCGGGATGGTCGCGCATCAGCATGGCGGCCGCCTCGCGTGCCTGCTCGACGATGGCGGTATCGGACTGCAGGTCCGCATAGCGCAGCAGTTCCTGACCGGATTGGCGCATGCCCAGGAATTCACCTGGACCGCGCTGTTCCAGATCGCGACGCGCAATCTCAAAGCCGTCGGTCGTCTCGTACATGGCTCTAAGGCGCTCACGCGCGACCAGGCTGAGCGGCCCTTGATACAGCAGCACGCAGACGGATTGACCGCTGCCGCGGCCTACCCTGCCCCGCAGCTGATGCAGCTGTGCCAGGCCGAAACGCTCCGCGTGCTCGATAATCATCAGACAGGCGTTGGGGACGTCAACCCCGACCTCTATCACGGTGGTGGCCACCAGCAATTGCACCTCGCCATTACGAAAGCCTTCCATGACCTGCTGCTTTTCCGTGGCTGGCATGCGTCCGTGCATCAGGCCGACCGCCATATCCGGGAACGCTGCGCTCAGCCAGGCGTGCGTATCGACGGCGGTCTGCAGTTGCAGGGCTTCGCTCTCCTCGACCAGCGGACAGACCCAGTAGGCCTGACGCCCCTCGCACACTTCGCGATGCACCAGCGTCAGCACTTCTTCGCGACGCGCTTCGGACACCAGCTTGGTGATGACCGGGCTGCGTCCAGGAGGCAGTTCGTCGATGACGGATACATCCAGATCCGCAAAGAAGGTCATGGCCAGCGTGCGCGGAATGGGCGTGGCGCTCATGCTGAGCTGGTGTGGCATGCGCGGGTTGCTGCCATGGGCGGGGGCGTCGCCCTTGCGGTTGAGCTCCAGGCGCTGCGCCACCCCGAAACGATGCTGTTCATCGAGTATCACCAGCCCCAAACGAGGAAACTGCACCTTGTCCTGGATCAGCGCCTGGGTGCCAATGACCAGGTCCGCCTCCCCGGAGGCGACGGCCTCCAGCGCGGCTTTGCGTTGCTTGGGTGTGAGGCTGCCCGTCAGCCACTCCAGCCGCAAGTCCAGCGGCTGCAGCCAGCCGGCCAGCTTGCTGAAATGCTGCTCGGCCAGGATTTCCGTGGGCGCCATGATGGCCACCTGCCAGCCACTGGCAATAGCCTGTGCCGCGGCAAACGCCGCCACCACTGTCTTGCCGCTGCCCACATCCCCTTGCAACAGCCGGTGCATGGGGTAGGCGCGCGCCAGATCAGTGGAAATTTCCCGAATCACGCGCTCCTGCGCGTCGGTCAGCGCAAAAGGCAGGCTGTCACGCAAACGATGCAGCAGTGGCGCCTCGCTGGCCGTCAGCGGCTGGGCACGTTGGGCGCGGCGCTGACGGCGTGCCAGGGCGAGCGAAAGCTGCTGGGCCAGTAATTCATCGAACTTGATGCGGCGCCAGGCCGGATGACCGCGCTCGACCAGATCGTGAACCGACAGCCCCGCCGGCGGCGCATGCAAAATACGTATGGCTTGCTCAAACGACGGCAGCGCCAGCTGCTCGCAGATGGCGTGAGGCAGGGATTCCGAAAGATCGGCCTGTTCCATGGCCTGCTGGATGCGCCGCCGCAGCACAGGCTGGGAAAGGCCGTCGGTCGTGGGATAAACAGGTGTCAGCGCGTCCGGCAAAGGCTCTCCGGCCTTGGTCACACGGGGGTGGACGATCTCCGGGCCGTTGAAACCCTGCCTGACCTCGCCCCGCACCCGTATCCGCCGCCCGGCTTCGACCTGACGCCTCTGATTGGGGTAGAAATGCAGCCAGCGCAGATAGAGACGGCCCGTGCCATCGGCGACGGCAGCCACCAGTTGACGGCGCGGCCGCAGCTGGACCTCGCTGTAAAGCACTTCGCCCTCGACCTGGACCGTACGGCCCGGCACGGCCTGAGCGATGCTGGCAATGCGGGTTTCGTCCTCGTAGCGTATCGGCAGATGCACCACGAAGTCGCCCGGCTCGTGCAGCCCCAGACGCCCGAGCTTGCGCTCAAGCTGGCTGGTCGCAGAGGCGGCCCTGGCAGGCTGGACGGCAGAAGCCTGAGACATGGACTGAAGGCCGGTTCGACCGCTCAGACCACGATGACGGCTTCAACCTCGAACTGAGCGCCCTTGGGCAGGCTGGCCACGCCGATGGTGGAACGGGCCGGATACGGCTGCGGAATGATGTCGGCCATGATGGCATTGACACTGCCGAACTTGCTCAGGTCGGTCAGGAAGAGGTTGAGCTTGACGATGCTGTCGAGCGAACCGCCTGACGCTTCGATCACGGCCTTCATGTTGGCGAACGCCTGCCGGACCTGACCTTCGAAATTTTCGGATACCAGCTCGCCGGTGGCGGGCTCAAGCCCGATCTGCCCGGACAGATAGATGGTGCGCCCGCCCTGGACCGCGACAGCTTGCGAGTACGGGCCAACCGCCGCAGGCGCGGCGTCCGTGTGAATGATTTCCTTTGCCATGATCGGTCTTCCCCGAATTGTTGATGACTTCTATCGAAGTGTACGCGGCTATAGCCAGAATCAACAAGTAGGGAAATTACTTTTCAACGAAGGCGCGCTCGATGACGTAATCGCCGGGTTGACCGACCCCGGCCGACACCTTGAAGCCCCGCTTGTCCAGCAAGCCGGAGACATCGGCCAGCATGGCGGGACTCCCGCAGATCATGGCGCGATCGGTTTCAGGGTTGAGCGGTGGCAGGCCGATATCCTCGAACAGCTTGCCGGTTTCCACCAGCTGCGTGATGCGCCCTTCGTTGCGGAAGGGTTCCCGCGTGACGGTCGGATAGTAGATGAGCTTGTCACGGACGAACTCGCCAAAATACTCGTTGGCGGGCAGTTCGTGGCGAATGTAGTCGTGATACGCCAGCTCGCTCTTGTAGCGCACACCATGCAGCAACACGACTTTCTCGAAGCGCTCGTAGACGTCCGGATCCTTGATGATGCTCATGAACGGAGCCAGACCGGTACCGGTGGCGAACAGGTAGAGGTTCTTGCCCGGCAACAGGTCGTCGACGATCAGGGTGCCGACCGGTTTGCGGCTCACCAGGACATCGTCGCCCACCTTCAGATGTTGCAAGCGTGAAGTCAGGGGGCCGTCGGGCACCTTGATGCTGAGAAACTCCAGCTGGTCCTCGTAATTGGCGCTCACGATGCTGTAGGCACGCATCAGCGGCTTGCCGGCGACTTCCAGCCCGAGCATGACGAAATGACCGTTATGGAAGCGCAACGCAGAATCGCGCGTGGTGGTGAAGGAGAAAAGCGTGTCATTCCAGTGATGCACGCTCAGAACTTTTTCAGTATTGAAAGCTGCCATGAGCCTGTAGGTAAGAAGATTGGCGATGGTGGACAGATTCTCGGGAACTGCATAAGACCAGAAAACGCCACACTGGTTCCCCATGAGAATATAAGCCACGACAACCCTCGCAACCGCGCGCCGGTCCAAGGGTTTCTTAAGATGGATCAAATAAAGCGCAAACAATCGCAGCACTTTGGTGCTGATCCCCTATACGATTCTACTTGAGAATCATTATTATTCTATAATTCAAGCGCTTGAGACATCCATGCTGCGCTCACACAGGCCGCAGCCCTTCCCCATCAGGAGACGACCCATGCAATATCAGCCAGGACGGCGCCCCTTGTTCTACCGCAGTTTACTGGCGGGTGCCGTGTTGCTCTCCGGCATGACCTTCGGCGCATCGGCGCAGGAACTCAGCCTTTACACCACACGCGAACCGCGACTGATCCAGCCCCTGCTTGACGAATTCACCAAGGATACCGGCGTCAAGGTTACCACTGTCTTCGTCAAGGACGGCCTGATCGAACGCGTCAAGGCCGAGGGCGACAAATCGCCCGCTGACGTGCTCATGACGGTAGACATTGGCAACCTGCTCGACCTGGTCGAAGCCGGCGTCACCCAGCCCATCGATTCCAGCGTACTGCGCGAAGCCATCCCCGAGAATCTGCGCGGCAAGGACAACCACTGGTACACCCTGTCGCTGCGCGATCGCGTGGCCTATGTGGCCACGGAACTCGACGTTGGCGCCATCACCTATGAAGCCTTCGCCGATCCGCGCTGGAAAGGCAAGGTCTGCATCCGTTCCGGCCAGCACCCCTACAACACGGCCCTGATTGCCGCCATGATTGCGCACAACGGGCTGCAGGCCACCGAGGACTGGCTGCGTAACGTCAAGAACAACCTGGCCCGCAAGGCTGCGGGCGGTGACCGCGACGTGGCACGCGACATCCTGGGCGGGATTTGCGACATTGGCATTGCCAACGCCTACTACGTCGGGCGCATGAAGAATGCCGAACCCGGCACCGACGCCCACAAGTGGGGCGAGGCCATCAAAGTGGTACGGCCCACCTTCGCCAACGAGAAAAGCCGCGGCACGCACGTGAACATCTCCGGTGCCGCCGTGGCCAAGCACGCGCCCAATCGCGAACAAGCCGTACAGCTGCTGGAGTATCTGGTGTCCGACAAGGCCCAGAGCATGTACGCCAAGGCCAACTACGAGTATCCCGTGAAGGAAGGGGTGGAACTCGACCCCGTGGTAGCCAGCTTCGGCAAGCTGGTGATCGACCCGCTGCCTCTCACCGAGATCGCCAAGCATCGCCGGGAAGCCAGCGAACTGGTGGACAAGGTTGGCTTCAACGACTGATACCCCTCGCATGAGCGCCGCCGCGCTGGCGGCGCAACCACCTGCCCGAGGCAACGGCAGGTTCAGGCTGTTCCTGGCCACTGAAGCCGGCACGGGCTGGCTGGTCGCCGCCGTGCTCATCGCTCTCGGTGTGCTGGCGCCTGTGGCCACACTGGTGTGGCATGCCAGCAGCGGTTCCTTCGAGCACTGGCGACATCTGCTGGACCACGTCCTCCCGCGAGCCTTTCTCAACACCAGCCTGTTGCTGGCCGGCGTGGCCGTGCTGGTCACCGCCCTGGGCGTTGGCGCCGCCTGGCTGATCACCGCCTACCGCTTTCCTGGCCGTTCGATACTTTCATGGGCCTTGCTGTTGCCGCTGGCCGTGCCCACCTACATCGTGGCCTTTGCCTATCTGGACATCCTGCACCCCATCGGGCCGGTACAGACCTTCATCCGCGAGCTGCTGGGCTATACCAGCCCCAGGCAGTTCCGCCTGCCTGACTTGCGTTCCCTGCCTGGTGCCATCGTCCTGCTGGGTTTTGTTCTCTATCCCTATGTATATCTGAGCACCCGCATCATGTTTGCCACGCAGGCGGCCAGTCTCCTGGAAGCGGCCCGCGTGCTGGGTGAATCCGGCCGCGGGGTGTTCTTGCGCGTCGCCCTGCCGATGGCGCGTCCGGCCATCGCCATCGGCGTGAGCCTGGCTTTGCTGGAGGCCCTGAACGACATCGGCGCCTCCGAGTTTCTTGGCGTACAGACGCTGACCGTCTCGGTCTACACCACCTGGGTGACACGCAACGATCTGGCCGGTGCCGCCCAGATCGCCCTGGCCATGCTGGCCATGGTGGCCTTGCTGGTGCTGCTGGAGCGACGCGGACGCAAGCGCCAGCGTTATGCCTCCAACCTGCGTGCCCGGCCAGTCCAGCCCATGCAGTTGCACGGCGCGCGGGCCCTGGGTGCCGCCGCCCTGGGCTGGACGCCGGTCATCATCGGTTTTGTGGCGCCGGCCATCTACCTGGGCAGCGAAACCTTCAAGCATCTGGCCATTGCCGGCTCGGTGTCCGATCAGCTCCTGGCCAGTGCCTGGAATACCCTCAAGGTCGCCCTGCTGGCCACCTTCTTCACCCTCTTGTGCGGGCTGGTCGTGGCCTGGGCGGCCCGTGCGGTACGCCATTCCGACCACCCGCCACTGGCCCGGGTCTGCGCCCGCATCGCCACCAGTGGCTATGCCATTCCCGGTACGGTGCTGGCCATCGGCCTGCTTACCCCGCTGATCGCCTTTGACAGCCTGTTGTCGACAGTGTGGGCCCGGCTGTCTGGCGCCGACCCCGCCCTGTGGCTCATGGGCTCGGTCGGGGCACTGGTCTGCGCCTACGTCATCCGTTTTCTGGCCATCTCGGTAGGCGGCATGGAAAGCGGCCTGGCCCGCATCCCTCCGTCGCTGGAACAGGCCGCCCGCCTGCTTGGCGAATCGCCGGCCGGCACCCTGCGCCGGGTGCACCTGCCCTTGCTGCGACCCGCCATTGGCGCTGCCGGCCTGCTGGTCTTCGTGGACGCGATGAAGGAGCTGCCCGCCACCTTGCTGCTGCGGCCGGCAGGCTTTGAAACCCTGGCCACCTGGCTGTACGCGGAGGCGTCGCGGGGCACTTACGAAGAAGGCGCTGTCGCCGCGCTGGCCATTGTGCTGGCCGGGCTGCTGCCGGTGGTGCTGCTGGCGCGCAGCCAGTTGAAACCTGTGTACTGAATCCATGTCCAAGCTGCTCGAACTCGATCACATCTCGCTCGCCTACGACACCCCCGAAGGCGTCGTGCCCCTGGTCAACGATCTCAGCCTGAATCTGCAGCGCGGCCATATCGGCTGTCTGCTGGGGGCCTCGGGCTGTGGCAAGACCACCATTCTGCGCGCAATTGCCGGGTTTGAGCCGTTACGCAGCGGCGCCATACGCCTGGGCGGGCGGACGCTCTGCACACCGAATCAGGCCATGGAGCCGCAGGATCGCCAGGTCGGGATGATGTTTCAGGACTATGCCCTCTTCCCCCACCTGAATGTAGAAGGCAATGTGGGTTTTGGCTTGCGCCGCTGGGACAAGGCGCGGCGCCAGGCCCGGGTCAATGAACTGCTCGAACTGGTCGGCCTCACCGACGCACGCCACCGCTATCCCCATGAGCTGTCTGGCGGCCAGCAACAGCGTGTCGCCCTGGCGCGTGCACTGGCGTCCGAGCCCGAACTGCTGCTACTGGACGAACCCTTCTCCAACCTGGATGTCGACACCCGGGAGCGTCTGGCTTTTGAAGTGCGCGACATACTCAAGAAGACCGGCCACACCGCCCTGCTCGTCACGCACAACCAGGCGGAAGCCTTCGCCATTGCCGATCGCATAGGCATCATGGACGATGGCAACATCGTCCAGTGGGACACCCCCTACGCCCTGCACCATGCGCCGGCTTCCCCTTTTGTGGCGGATTTCGTCAAGCGCGAGGTGCTGATGGCGCAGCGCGCCCAGGCTTACGAAAGAGGATGAGCCCGCAAGGGTTCAGTCTCGCTGATTCCGGCTTCCCTGCGCATGCTTGCGCGTCAGCGTATTGCGGCCGATACCCAGCCGCATGGCTGCTTCGACCCGTCTGCCCCCGGAATAATCCAGCGCCGCCCCGATCAACACCGCTTCAAAGCGGCGTGTCAGGCTGGCCATGATGGCCGGTTCATTCCCGCTCAAGCGCTGCAGTACATCGGCTCTGAGCCGTTCGCACCAGTCCAGATCTCCTGCCTGAACAGTCGTCTGCAGGGCGGTCGGCGCCTGCGCTGTCATGCTCCCATTTGCTGAAGCCACGCCCTTGTGCCGCTCACTCAACACCTCCGGCGGCAAGTCCTTGAGCTCCACCCGGCGACTGGAGGACATGACGGTCAGCCACTGACAAAAGTTTTCCAGTTGCCGGATATTGCCCGGGTAATCGAATTCCATCAGCGCCGTCATGGCCTCGGGGGTCAACTGGCGGGCAGGCACATTCAAGGCATGGGCGCTGTTGCGCAGAAAGCGGCGGGCCAGTTCGGGGATGTCCTGGCGGCGCTCGCGCAAGGGCGGCAGCCGCAGACGAATCACATTCAGACGATGAAAGAGATCTTCACGGAAGCGCCCTTCCTGAACCCGCTGCTCCAGCGGTTGATGGGTGGCGGTGATGATGCGTACGTCAGCGCGGATAGGCTGCGAGCCCCCCACCCGATAAAAGCTGCCATCCGCCAGGACCCGCAGCAGACGGGTTTGCAGCTCGAAAGGCATGTCGCCGATCTCATCCAGGAACAGGGTGCCGCCACGCGCCTCCTCGAATCGGCCACGGCGCTGCTGCGTGGCGCCGGTGAAGGCGCCCCGCTCATGGCCGAACAACTCCGCCTCCAGCAGGTCCTTGGGTATGGCTGCGGCATTCAAGGCGACAAATGGCATGGTCGCGCGACTGCCGTGTTCGTGCAGGGCGCGGGCAATCAGCTCTTTCCCTGTACCGGATTCACCGGTGATGAGAACCGTGACACTGGATGAGGCAAGACGGCCGATGGCCCGGAACACCTCCTGCATGGCCGGCGCAGCAGACTGCATCATGACGCGCTGCCGGTCTGCCTCACGATGCGTCTCCAGGACGCTGGACGGCTCGGTCGCCTCGCGCTGCCCCGCTCGCTGTATCAGGGTGATGGCCGCATTGATATCAAAGGGTTTTGCGAGATGATCGAACGCCCCTTTCTGAAAGGCTTCGACTGTACTATCCAGATCTGTGTAGGCCGTCATGATGATGACAGGCAGTTCCGGATGACGCTGCTTCACCCGCTGCAACAGGCTCAGGCCGTCCATGCCTGGCATCCGGATATCAGACACCAGGACAGAGGGTTGCTCACTTTCCAGGGCGTCCAGCATGTCGGCCCCAGAAGCAAAGCTGCGCACGCCGAGCCCGGCCCGCTCCAAGGCCTTTTCCAGGACCCAACGGATGCTCTGATCATCGTCCACAATCCAGACTGTCTTCATATCGGCTCCAGCGGCAGTATGAGGCGGAACTCCGTACGACCGGGACGGGACTCGCACTCCAGCACGCCGCCATGCTGGGTCACGAACTCCTGAGCGAGACTCAGCCCCAGGCCGCTTCCCTCTGCCCGGCCCGTCACCAGGGGATGAAACACCTTGTCGAGTATCTCGGGGGGAACGCCGGGCCCGTTGTCGATGAAGGACAGCACCACTGCCAGCGCCACCTGATGTTCAGCAAGCAAGGCCTGTCGCATCACACGGGTGCGCAAGGTCAGTTCAGGGCGCGACAGCCCAGGGGTCTCGGTCAGCGCCTGCGCCGCATTACGGGCAATATTCAGCACCGCCTGGAGCAAGCGGGCGAAATCCCCTGGCAGTTCGGGCAGCGAAGCGTCGTAATCGCGATGGATGGTCACCGATGCGAACTCGGCGCCCACCAGTACTCGGGCTCGCTCGCAGACTTCATGGATATTGAGCGGCGCTTTGCGCAGACTTGTGCCCTGTGGAGCGATCAGGCGATCCACCAGGTGTGCGAGACGGTCGGCTTCGGCAATGATCACGCCGGTGTATTCGCGCAAGCCCTGGTCTTTCAGCTCGCCCTCCAGCAATTGGGCCGACGCACGGATGCCCCCCAGCGGGTTCTTCACCTCATGCGCCAGATTGCGCAGGGTTTCGCGTTGCGCCGCCAGCTCCTTGCCCAGTTGCTGGTGTCTGTCCAGCAGCACATGCTGCTCCACGACCCGCACCTCAACCAGCGCGGCCCAGGGCTCGCCGCGCAAAGGCACCATGGCCACGTTGACCGGTACCGCTGTGCCATGTCGGCGGACCATGAGCGGCTGGCGCAAAATGCCCAGCCTTCCCTCGACCGCCTCCATGAAGCGGGACTGCAGCGTGGCGTCCTTGCCCAGCAGCCCTGCTGCATCCCGGCCTGCCAGGTGACGGCGCGAACGGCCAAAGAGTTCTTCCGCCGCCGTATTGGCGTAATCAATACGGCCCTTGGTGTCGAGCAGGAGTACCGCCGTCGACAGCAGATCGTAGGCGGCGACATCCATGGCGGTAAAAAACTACAGGCTGTAGTACATATCGAACTCGACAGGATGGGTGGTCATGCGCAAGCGCGTGATTTCCGCCCTCTTGAGCTCGATGTAGGCATCAATCATGTCGTTGCTGAACACGCCTCCCCGTGTCAGAAACTCGCGATCGGCATCCAGCGCATCGACAGCCTGCTCCAGCGATGCGCACACCATCCGAATCTGCGCATCTTCCTCTCGAGGAAGGCCATACAGATTCTTGTCTGCTGCGTCGCTCGGGGAAGATGCGCAGATCCCGCCGGTGTGCGCATCGCTGGA
>Ga0172382_10008958_pt1 | contig 13784 bp, 14 predicted proteins | sample Leawel138RmetaG_FD_122245 | JGI IMG/M metagenome (GOLD analysis project Ga0172382, IMG submission 122245) | Leachate microbial communities from a municipal landfill in Southern Ontario, Canada - Leachate well 138R metaG | ecosystem: Engineered > Solid waste > Landfill > Unclassified | place...
AGCGCCGGCTCAAAACACAGGCGCTCCAGCAGATCGAGCGAGAGCTCCAGCCGATCGGCTTCCTCGGCATCGATGTTCAGGCCAATGTCGTGCTGCCTGGCAAGCTTCGCCAGTTTCAGCAAGCGTGGATAGAGCTCGTTCATGACGCGATCAACCTGGGCCCGGGCATAGCGCGGGTGCAGGGCGGAGAGCTTGATCGAGATACCCGGCCCCTCATAGACACCCCGCCCCTGAGCCACCTTGCCAATAGCCTGAATGGCGGCCTCATAGTCGGCCAGATAGCGCTGCGCGTCGGCAGCCGTCATGGCCGCCTCACCAAGCATGTCATAGGAATAGCGGAAACCCTTGGCCTCCAGCGGCTTCGCATTGTCCAGGGCTTCTTCGATGGTCTGCCCGGTGACAAACTGTTCGCCCATCATCCTCATGGCCAGATCCACACCCTTGCGGATGAGGGGCTCGCCCCCTTTTGCTACCAGCCGGCCCAGCGCCGCCGACATCCCCGCTTCGCTGTGGGTGGAAACCAGTTTGCCAGTCAGCATCAAGCCCCAGGCCGCCGCATTGACGAACAAGGACGGCGCCTGCCCGAGATGCTCCTTCCAGTTTCCATCGCGTATCTTGTCGCGAATCAGGGCGTCTCGCGTCGCTACGTCGGGGATGCGCAGCAGGGCTTCAGCCAGACACATCAATGCCACCCCCTCCTGGGACGATAGGGAAAATTCCTGCAACAGCCCCTGTACCAGTCCCGCCTTGCCAATGGCGCTGCGGCGCTCCCGCAGCCCCCGGGTGATCTGCAGCGCCAGGGCCTGGCTGCGTTCAGCCATCTCAGGGCTCAGGCGTGCTGCCTCCACCAACGAGGGCAGCAGTTCAGGTTCGGGCCGGCGCCAGGCGGCGGTGATGGCCCTGCGCAACTCGCCGCGCTCTGGCAAGGGGGTGACATCCGAGAAATATTGACGCTCACCTTGTGCAATGGGGAACCCGACAGCTGACATATTGATTTAGCTCCACGATGAATTCAGTCTTCAGGCACTTGAGACTGTGTTTCATATAATGATATCCATCAATCGAATAAATTATTCACTATATTCTTGTCACTAAATAGAGAAAAACACATGCCAAATGAAGACCTTCCATTGGACAGGACAGACCTGGAAATCCTGGACCTGCTGCAACGCGACGGCCGGATGGCCAATACCCGCTTGGCCGAGGCGGTTTCCCTGTCGCCGACTGCCGTCCTGGCCCGGGTGCAGCGGCTGACCCGCGAGGGCTACATCACCGGCTACGAAGCCAGGCTCAACCCCCGCAAACTGCGTTGCGGCCTGCTGGTCTTCGTTCAAGTGCTGCTGGACCGCAGCGGACTGAACGTCTTTGACGAATTCAAGGCCGCCGTACAGGTACGACCCGAAATCATGGAATGCCACATGGTGGCCGGGGGTTTCGATTACCTGCTCAAGACCCGGCATAACGACATGGAGGCCTACCGCGAATTCGCGGGACGGATACTCTGGGAACTTCCCGGGGTGCGCGAAACACGCAGCTTCGCCGTCATGGAAGAAGTAAAGGAGTCCATGAGACTGGATATACAGCCCGCAAGGCTCACAGGCTGAGCCGCTTTCCTGCAGAGATACAGCATCGGGGTATATTCACAGTAAACAACAATAAAAAAAATCGTGCCACCGAACGTCGAAGGAGAGCGTCATGATCAGAACCGGTGCCCGAACCCTGGCAGCTATCCTGTTGAGCAGTTGGCTCAGTACGATGGCATTTGCCACCGACTTCCCCACCCAGCGCATCACCATGATCACCCCCTTCCCGGCCGGGGGGGCCAACGACACGCTGGCGCGATTGCTGGCAAACCATATGAGCGACACCCTGGGGGAAGATGTCGTGGTGGAAAACCGGGCGGGCGCATCGACCACCATTGGCGCCCTGCAGGCGATGCGTGCCGAACCGGACGGCTACACCATCTTCCTGGCCACCAACACCACCCTGGTGACCAACCGCTATCTGTTCAAGAACCTTTCCTATGACCCGGACGCCTTTGCGCCCATTGGCATGATAGGCACCAGCCCGCTGGTACTGCTGTCCACCCTGCAGGACAACTTCCGTTCGGTGGACGACATCATTGCGGCGGCCCTGGCACGGCCCGGCTCATTGAGCATCGCGTCTTTCGGGACGGGCACCTCTTCTCATCTGGCGGCCGAATATTTTCAGCGGCGCGCCGACATCCAGTTGCTGCATGTGCCCTTCAAGGGCTCGAATCACGCGCTTCCCCAACTCGTCAGCGGCAGTATCGACCTGTTCTTCGACATGGTTGCCACCGGCATGCCCTTGGCCGATGCCGGCAAGGTCAACGTGCATGCCATCACCAGCGCCCATCGCATGCCTTCACTGCCCGACCTCCCCACGATGGCGGAGTCGGGCTTCCCCGGCTTCGAAATGACAGCCTGGTTCACCCTGGTCGCGCCTCCTGGCACGTCGATCGACATCACAGGCAAGCTCGCCCTGGCACTGGACACCGCAGTGCGCGACGAAGCCATGCGCCAGCACATGCTGCACATGGGCATCGAACCTGCGGAAGGGACCCCCAGAGCACTGACTCGCCAGATCGAAAGGGAACTGCCTATTATTCAATCACTGGTTGAACTCGCGGGCATCACCGTCCAATGACAACGCCAACCACACCCGTATTCTTCTTTTACCTAGCACACCCAACGAGCGCACGATATGAACAAACCCATTGACGCCTTTCCCACCGATGTCCGCAGCCGTGACATCTCCCATCATCTGCACCCCTATACCAATGCGGTCAAGCACAAAGAGGTCGGGCCGCTCGTGATTGAACGCGGCGAGGGCATTTATGTCTACGACGACCGGGGGAAACGATATATCGAAGGCATGGCCGGCCTGTGGAGCGTCGCCGTGGGTTTCAATGAAAGCCGACTAGTCGAGGCTGCCACCCGGCAAATGCAAAAGCTCCCCTTCTACCATACCTTCACCCACAAGGCGAACGCTCCCAGCATCGAACTGGCCAGCAAGCTGGTAGCACTGACGGACGGGGCCATGAGCGGCGCCTTCTTCACCAATTCGGGGTCAGAGGCCAACGATACGGTCATCAAGATGGTGTGGTACTACAACAATGCCCTGGGCCGCCCCGAAAAGAAGAAGATCATCGCCCGCCAGCGGGCCTACCATGGTGTCACCGTGGCTTCCGCCAGCCTGACCGGCCTGGCGCCCAACCACAAAGGCTTCGATCTGCCGCTGCCCCGCATGAAGCATGTCACCACACCGAATTTCTATCGCGAGGGCCGGCCCGGCGAAACCGAAGAAGCCTTTGCGTCACGCCTGGCCGCCGAACTGGATGAACTCATCCAGCAGGAAGGGCCGGAGACCGTTGCCGCCTTCATCGGCGAACCAGTCATGGGCGCAGGCGGCGTGATCGTACCCCCGGCAGGTTACTGGGAAAAAATTCAGGCGGTGTGCCGCAAGCATGACGTGCTGGTGGTCGCGGATGAAGTCATTACCGGCTTCGGCCGTCTGGGCACCTTGTTCGGCTCGCAGAAGTACAACATTCAGCCTGACATCATGGTGCTGTCCAAGCAGCTGACCTCGTCCTACCTGCCGCTGGCAGCCGTGCTGATGAACCAGCAGGTACACCAGGTCATTACCGAGTACACCGGTGAGCTGGGGGTATTCGGCCATGGCTACACGACCAGCGGCCATCCGGCTTCCAGTGCCGTAGCCCTGGAGAACATCCGCCTCATCGAAGAACGCGGGCTGGTCGAGAATGCCGCCCGCATGGGAGAGGTGCTCCAATCATCGCTGCGCGCACTGAGCGACCATCCCCTGGTGGGCGACGTGCGTGGCACAGGCCTGATTGCCGCAGTCGAACTCGTGGCCGACAAAGCCTCGCGCCAGCCCTTCGACCCGCTAGGCCGGGCCGGCGCCAAGGTCGTCGAGAACGCCCAGGAGCGCGGCCTCATTCTGCGCGCCATTCAAGACACTATCGCCTTCTGCCCGCCGCTCATCATTACCGAAGCGCAAATCGGCGACATGGTGGGCAAATTCGCCGAGGCCCTGGACCACGCGGCCACCAGCTTGTAGCGCTGAAACCCGCTGAGCATTCACAATGCTGCGGGTAGCCTCGGGCCGGTACGGCCCGAGGCTTGAAAAAGCGTGCGTGGACACTGGGAGTAGCCGGGCGGTGCATGCTGCGGCCGGGTTGCGCAAAAACAAGGCGTGCGTGCCACATGATTTATTCAGGGTTTGACTTCGCTATTTTCGGAAGTAGGCCTTGACTTCGAGTTGAGTATGCTCGATGTGTTTGCGCAACAACGCAACTGCAGCGGCGGTGTCGCCACGCTCACAAGCTTCCAGGATCTGCTGATGTTCCTGATATGAGCGTTTGTGGCCACTGGCCGCCGTGATTCTGACACGCATCAATTTCCCCATCTGGTCGCGTACAGACTGAATCATGGACAGCAGTCGCGGACGACTGGCAGGCTTGTACAAGCAATCATGGAACCGGGCGTTCAGATCGCTCCATTCATGCTTGGTCGTTGCATTATGGTAAGCATCAAGCAGCCGGCGGGCTTGGGCCAGGTCGGACGGCACCATGTTAGGAACGGCAAGTTCAAGCGCCCGGCATTCTATCGCCAGACGCAAATCCAACATTTCAATGTAGTCGAAGGCTGTCAGGACGGCCACCGTCGCGCCGGCATTCGGGGTGAATACCACCAACCCTTCCGACTGCAGACGCATTAGCGCTTCGCGCACCGGAATCTTGCTGATGCCAAGGTCGGCGGCCACCTCGTCCTGACGGATTGGGGCACCTTCTTTAAGGAGATCTTCCAGTATACGTTTTCGTAGATCGGCATAAGCGCGATCCGCTGCCGTACCGTTGATTCTCTTTTCGCTGATTTCTGACATGGATACTGGCGACTATGTAAGCTTCTGAATTCTAAAGCATTATCTAACAATCAGCAGAAGTGCCGTACCCATCTTGCCAGCGGCTGGCTGGCACCGGCGACGAGGAGCGGGCCGGCTAATAGCTTCTGCCACCCCGCCCCAAGCTTCATTTGGTGTCCAGATCGGCACCTGAAATGAGTTCCTTTTGAGCCGCGATATCCGCGTCCACAAAGGCCGCGAACTCCTCTGTGGTATTGGGCTGAAAAGCATCAGCGCCCAGGGAAATCATCCGCTTTTCGAGGGCCGGGTCGCTCATAATGTCGTTCACCGCCCGATTCATTTCCGTAATGATGTCCTTGGCGGTCCCTGCTGCCATGAACAAGCCTAGCCAAGTGCTGTGCGAATACCCTTCCACACCTGCTTGCGCAAGCGTGGGAACATCCGGAAGTGTGGGTATGCGATGGTCGCCGGAGACCGCCAAAGCACGAAAACGCCCCGACTCCACATGCTGAACGACGGACGCCGCACCGGAGAACATCGTTTCCACGTGGCCAGCCATGACATCGGTTTCTGCCAGACTGCTTCCTTTGTAAGGAACGTGCAGGAGTTTGACTCCGGCCTTGCTCATGAGCAGTTCCATGGCCAAGTGATTGCTTGCTCCCACACCGCCCGAGCCATACGTCATCGTGCCATCCGCTTTCCGGGCGGCCGCCAGCAAAGCTTCAGTGGACTGATACGGGCTATTGGTCGACACAACCAGCACGTTGGGCAGGCTGGCCACGCGCGCCACGGGAGCGAGGTCCTGCATGGAATACGATAGTTCGGGCACGATGAGGGTGTTGGTGACGATACCTGGTGGCGCGATCAGCATGGTGGTTCCGTCCTTGGGAGAGCGGGCTACCGCCGTAATGGCGATGGCGCCATTGGCGCCCGGACGGTTCTCCACGATGACGTTGCGTCCCTGGGTTTGGCCCAGGCGCTCAGCCAGGATGCGCGCAATCAGATCAGTGTAGCCCCCGGTCGAAAAGCCGACCAACAGCCTGATGGGTCGCGTATCGGTACTGCTTTGCGAGGCATGAGCCACGCCCGTGGTCATTAACAGTGCCGCCATGGCGCCGGCCAGCAGCGAGCGCCGTTTGTTCTGCGTGCGCCTCTGATATGTTTTCATGGCTTTCATCTCCTTGGTGTTGCATTGATAAATTGGCGACGGCTTGCGCCGTCCCTATCTCTTCTTCATCTCTACACCCCCAAGCGGTCTTGAAACCGCTTGAGGTGGTTCGCCACTGCCACGCCCATGTGGCGAAAGGAGTGGAATGGCACGGAACGCATATCGCTGACTGGTACGGACAAGGATTCCTGGGAAGCTCCCAAGACACGGTCTGCGAGCTGCAGTCCTAGTGCGGTGGAAACGGCAATGCCGCGACCATTACAGCCCACTGACACGTGCATTCCCGCTGCCGGCTCGTGGACATGGGGGAGATGATCCAGGGTCACAGCAAAGTAACCACTCCATTGATATTCCCATTCGAGCTGGCCCAGATGCCTGAACAGTTCTTCTCCTGCCCGGTGCAGGTAAGGCACGATGTGGGAGTGTTTCACGCCGGCGGTTGCCCCGGCGCCACCCATTACCAGCCGGCCATCTGGTGAAAGGCGAAAGGAAGTCAGCAGCCGGCGAGTGTCGCTGGATACATGGCCTTGCGGAAGGATGCTGCGGCGCATGGCTTCCGGCAGGGGTCGGGTGGCCACTTGGGCGGTGCGCACAGGCACGATGGAAGCGCCCAGCCCAGGTACAAGCTTGTCGGCATAAGCGCCGGTGCTGACGATGACGCTACTGGCTGTCACTGTGCCCAATGCACAGCGCGCCTTCCATTGATTGCCCTCACATTGTAGATCTGTGATACGAGTATGTCCGAACAGGACAGCGCCCAGCGATAAGGCAGTGCGTGCGAGTCCGCGTGCGTAACTCAATGGCTGCACACTGCCACCGCGTGGATCCAGCCATGCCCGGCGGTAATGCGTAGTCCCTAACAGCTTGGCCAGCTCGTCGCCTTCAAGCATGCGCGCCGGTACCCCACGCTCCCTCCAGGCTTGGCAGCGTTTTTCAATAGCACGCAGACCGCTGCGGGTGAAGGCGGGCTGTATCCAACCTTTGTGGTTGACAGCACAGTCGATACCGAACTCCTCAATCAGGCGGAATACGATCCTGGGAGCCTCCCCTCCGAAACGCACCAGCCGGCGTCCGGCTTCGCCGGGATACAGCGCTTCGATGACGTCAGGATCTTGCTTTAACCCGGCGATGACCTGACCGTTATTGCGACCTGACGCACCCCACCCCGGTTCGCCCGCGTCCACCACAATGACGCGTTTACCTTCGCGCACGAGTCTGATTGCTGCGGCCAGCCCTGTGAAGCCGGCCCCAATAATCAGTACGTCGCTCGTCTGCTGCCCTTTAAGTGGCGGGACGGGCGGCGCTTCGATCGCGGTAGCCGCCCATAAAGAGCGCGGTAGCGTCAGCGGCTCGCCAAGTAATAAATCTTCGCTGGCAGGCATGTCAGCACTCTCGTTATTTTATATACGTTGCAATTTTATCGTATACGATGTTACTAGTAGCTAGTGATATCCCTCAAACGACGCGGACCACTCGTGCATTCCCCAGCTGCGTGGTTCAACGCTCCTGGAAATAAAGGTGGGCGCCACACGCGTCGGCAGGCTCGATGGCGAGCAGGCCTTCTTCTCGGCTGCGTATGCGTATACCGTTACCCTCCAGCACCGCCTTAGTCTGAGCAAGGTCTTTCACAAGCAGGGTGGCAGAAGCAAGATAGGCATCTCCCAACTGAGGTTGCGCGTCGCCTCGCCGCTCAGCTTCCTGGGGGGAAATGAGTTCGATGTCAGCACCTTCCCCAAAATCCAACAAGATACGATCTGCTTTTCGATACACGTTCCCCGCGCCGATCAACTTCTCATAAGCGTCAGCGGCCGCATCAAAATCGGTAACCACCCCGACCAGCCGCCCAAAACCCAACACACCATTCGGATGGTCGGTCCACCCCGGTTGACGTAGCGTGTCAGCAGTCAGATGCTCGCAAAGGTTGGCGTGAGTCAACCCGGGATACAGGGCGCTGCCCAACATCACCGTCCTGAAATGAAGATCCAGCGTTCGGTCCTCCAGTACCAGCTTGCGATTCAGGTGACGAGGCGGCTCGATCTCGAGTCCGGCCTCCATACCGGCTTGATAGCTTTCCTCGGCGGAGACCGCGTTAAATGCGACGCTGTATAAGCCCTCGCCCTTCTGCAAAAATGTGTCGACGCCGGCCAGAAACTTGCTTACATCGCCAATGCCACGAATCTCAAGGTAATCGTCCGGGAACATGATGCATAAATTCTCTGTCCCCCACTCCTGATGCTTGCCACTGGGTGGCACCACAAACCCAAGTTTCCGGTACTGTTCACTGGCCTTGTGCAAATCATGTACAGCAACCACTGGATGATCGACTCTTCCGACTTTCGCAGTCATTTCAACTCCTGTTCTGGTTTTACCTCGGCAGCCAACGGTAAAAGATGACATAGCTTCAGCTATTACATGGCCTCAATATCGTATACCATTTTGAACCTTCGTATTATTTATTCGATGAGACTTCAGCCAGACAGGAGCAGACAAACCATGACCTCACCTTTGCGCGTCGGCATAATCGGCCCCGGAACACTAGGCACCGCCTTAGATCGTCACTTGTCGGCTCAACCTAGAGCTGTGGAAATTGTCGGCTTTCTTGCTAGGAAAACGGGTGTTCGACACAGGGGCACCGCCCCTTGCTATACGACACTGTCCGACCTGTTGGCGCAGCATCCAACCGTCATTGTGGAGTGTGCAGGCCAGGCGGCACTCGCTCAATATGGACGCGAGATTCTGGGCGCCGGCGTCCACCTTGTGCCCGCGTCCGTGGGAGCGTTGGTGGATGACGGGCTGCGCCGTTCACTTCTGGACGCAGCAATGGCCAACCATTCGCAGTTACGGCTTCCCAGCGGCGCAATTGCCGGAATCGATGGCCTCGCCGCCGCCCGCCACGGGGGCGTAGACAAAGTCCTTTACCGAGGCACCATGTCGCCCGCCTCGTTGCAACGCTATGTGGATGAGCCCCTGCCTGAACAAGGCTTGGTGTTTTCAGGACCGGCACGCGTCGCTGTCAGCAAGTTTCCGAAGAATGCCAATCTGACGGGCACGATCGCATTGGCTGGCATTGGCTTTGATGAAACACAGGTTGAAATGCATACGGATCCCACCGTCGATTCCAATATCCATGAGCTCATCGTCCAAGGAGACTTTGGCCACTTCCACGTGAAAGTCAGCGGCAGAAGGATTTCAGATACCTCATCCACGTCGCGCATCGTAGCCGGCAGCTTGGCAGAGGCCGCGCTGGGCTCCGCCTTTTTGAATCTGAGCAACACCTAAGAAAAAACCCGCAGCCGGGACAGTGCCCGACTGCGGGTGTGCTTGCGCGCAAGCCGTGGTTTACTCGGCGATGGCTTCCAGCGCGATGTCCAGCGTCACTTCGTCGCCCACGCCGGGAGCGAACTTGCCGGCGTTGAACTCAGTGCGCGAAATTACCGCCGTTGCGTTGGCGCCGATAGCGTCCTTCTTGAGCATGGGGTGCGGGCCGTTGAAGAAGGAAGTGACCGTCAGCGTGACAGGCTTGGTCACGTCCTTGATGGTCAGATCGCCTTCGATGCTGACAGGCTTGTCGCCCTCAAAGACCACCTTGGTGGACTTGAAGGTGGCAGTTGGGAAGCGGGCGGTATCCAGGAAATCCTCACCCTGAATGTGACCGTCGAAGGCTTCAAAGCCGGTGCTGATCGATGTCATATCGATCGTGACGTCAACCTTTGCTTCCTTGGCTTCTTTGTCCAGCACCACGGTACCGGTGGTCGTGTCAAACCGCAGAATCTGCTTGGACAGACCCATGTGGTTGTACGAGAAGCGCGGGAAAGTATGGCTGGAGTCCACCGTGTAGGTCTGTGGTGCGGCGATGGCCTGACCAGCGAAGAAAGCAGCGAATGCAGCGGCGATGAGCGTCTTTTTCATGAGTAATCCTAAATATCGGTTGAATGTATGGGTTAAATGGAAAGTATTCCAGAAGCAACAGGGGGTGATGACTACGGCTTGGCAACAATATGAAATCTGATTTCTATGTCATTGGCGACAATGCTGAAGTCCTTCCATTCCCCTTCCCCCACACCGAAATCGGCGCGCTGGAAGGTGAAGCTGCCCTCGAATATGCCGGCGCCATCTTCTTCCTTGAAACTGAAGGGCGCCGTGACTTCCTTGGTATTGCCCTTGATGGAGAGCTCCCCGGTGACCTGGTATTGACCGTCACCCAAGGCCTCTACCTTGTTCGAAGTGAAGGTAGCCAGAGGATGGCTGGACAGCGCCAGCCATTCGTCTTTTTCGAGTTCGGTGTTGGCTTCATCGTAACCGGCATCGATACTTGACAGTGCTACCTCGATGACCACTTTGGCTGCCTCGGGGTCAGCGGGGTCAAAATGCAGCTCCGTGGCTTTCATCTCGCCGAAGCTGCCGTCCATCTTCACATTCATCTGGCTATAGCCAAACGAGATGCTGCTGGCCTCGGCATCCAGCGAGGTATATTCAGCGGCGCTGGCCGTGCCCACTACCCCCAGGCTCAGGGCGGCAGCGAGCACCAGAGGACGAAAAATCGAAATATTCATGAGTCTTTCTCCACTAAAATTCTTGAGAGTTCAGGCTGGGACGCCACCCGTTCACTGCCTGGCCAGAAAGGGCAGCATGCGGGCCAGTACCGTGTCCTTCTTGATGAAATGATGTTGCAACGCCGCGCCAACATGCCCTATGACCACCACCAGCAACAGGTAGTTCAACACCATGTGAGCGTCCTGCAGGCGGGCACCGAGATCCGGGTTCTTGCTTATCAAATCCGGCAAAGGCCAGATGCCAAACCACACCACGGACACACCCTGCGCTGAGCTTGCCAACCAGCCCGTCAGAGGAATAGCCAACATCAGGACATACAACAGCGCGTGACCGGCGTGGGCCGCCAGACGCGACAGCTGTCCCATATCGGATGGCAGCTCTGGTGTGCGGTGGAACAATCGCCATGCCAGGCGAACCACGAACAACAGCAGCAGGGATATGCCTGCCCATTTGTGCCAGGCGATCAGCTTGAGCTTGCTGGGCGAGAAAGACAGCCCTTCCATATAGAAGCCCAGCACGAACGTCCCCACCAGGCCCAGTGCCATCAGCCAATGCAGAAGAATTGCTGTACGGGTGTAGCGTTGCGTCATGTTCGTGTCCAAAATTAGCAGTCGTCCGTCTTGCAATAGAAGTGAAGACGATCTGGCGTCTGATTAGTTCAATAGCTGTATTTTATTAAAAACAAATATGAAGAAAAACACCTTAATTTGGCTATAATAGTTCCATATTTGGAACGGAAGACACTTATGTCATCGATCAAACTCTACGCAAATGACTTGATTCTGTTCGCCCACGTCATAGACGCCGGCAGCTTCACACGCGCCTCTGATCTCACGGGTCTGCCGAAATCCACGCTATCGCGCCGGATTTCGGAACTGGAGGATGAGCTGGGCGAACGGCTGATGCAACGCAGCACCCGCCGGCTGGTCCTGACGGATTTCGGAGAAAGCATTCTTGAATACGCCAGACGCCTGGGCGACGAGACCGAAGCGGTCACTGCTCTCGCCCAGCATAGACAGGTCACCCCCCACGGGACCTTACGCGTTTCCCTGCCGCCGGAATTCCGCGAACTGTCCATTGTCGAGGTAGTCACCCGGTTCTCACGGCAGTATCCGAATGTCCGTCTGGAACTGGATCTCTCATCACGCCGCGTCGATCTCATCGCCGAACGTTTCGATGTTGCCGTACGCGCCGCGACCCAGCTGCCCGACGACAGTTCGCTCGTCGCGCGACGCGTCAGCACCCTGCACAACAGCCTCTATGCCAGTCCCGACTACCTCAAGCGCCACGGCGTACCCAAAACCCCTGCCGACCTCCTGGAACATACCGGTCTGGTATTGGTGACCAGTGGCGGCGACCAGCAGCAATGGCGGCTCACACGCGGCAATGAGCGCTGGGAAGGGGTGCCCCAGAATGTGTTGTCGGCCAATTCCCTGGGGCTGCAACAGGAACTCGCCATTCAGGGTCTGGGCATCGTCGGCCTGTCCGAGCGCTTCGCCCAGCCTCAGGTCGAGGCCGGAAAACTCGACCAAGTCCTGCCCGGCTGGCAATTGCCTGAAACCGTTGTCTGGTGCGTGACCGCCGGCCGCCGTCTGCTACCCCAACGCACGCTGGCCTTTATTGAGTTGTTCAGGGAGATGCTGGCGGAGTGAGAGGGCGGTGGTTTTCAGCATGAGCACAAGTAAACGGACCGCCCCGCTTTCGGTCACCGTCGGAATTCACCCGCCGACGCTGAGCCATAGGCTTCAGCAGCTCTCCGGTTTATCATGTGAAAGATTTTGTATCTTTCCCGGGACAGTTGCTGTGAACATCGAATCTCATTCGCAAGTTGCGTCGTTATGACCTTAGCTCAGATGGCGTCAACAACTTTGGTATTGGGCTGATTTTTTTAAGAGCTGATCCGCCGCTGCGCGGAAACTCAAAAAACCTTTCTCACTTTTCGGGTCGAAAAATGTCCAGCGACAGCATGTCTCTCAAGCACATGGTTGAAGAAGCGGACGCCATCGCCGCTCGCGTTCGTGAAGCTCAGCTCGCAGCAACGCTTGAGATACGCAGGCAAGATCCCGAGCTAGCCGCCCTTCTCGATCAGCTTTGGTCGGATCCGGCCAGGCAAGCCAAGTGGCTGTTCAGAAGGCTCTCTGCAGGGCCGAATCGGCCAGTGGACTTCATCGTGTCAGGGGAAGCCTCAGAAGTGCATGAGATGGCCCAGGCCGCTCTTCATGGAATATTTCGGTAGGAGGACCTTACGCTTCACCTCCTAAAACACAGATGCAGACCCATCTGCCGGTTCAATGAACAGATCCGCACTCACCCCGAACCGCGCTACCAGGGCCGCAATCTGGCGCGTGTTGAGCACTCGCCTTCCTGACAGGATCTCGGACACCACCCCTTGACTACCTAACTCCGGAAGATCAGATTGCGACAGCCCGTGCTGCTGCATGAAAAAGCGCAGCATGTCACGCGGTGAAGCCTGTGGAAGCTGATGATGCGTGTCATCATAGTCGGCGATGAGACCGCTTACCAGCCCGAAGAGATCGGACAGCTCCCCGCCCTCGCCCGCCAGGCCACTCTCAATCAGCATGTCGGCCAGCTCCACCATGCGCGTGTAGCCGTCATCGTCGTGAATGGGGCCAAGGCCAGTAAGGCCCCTGCAGAGCCGCCCAGCTCGCCCGAATGTCGTTCAGGTTCATTTTTTTCAATTAGGGTGCTTGGCAGCAAATTCGACACCGGTCGCTTAACTTTACATCCCCCCCTTGAAGATTCCAACATCGTCCTTATAATTAGCACTCGACGGGGGTGAGTGCTAACACCTCCCCCGGGACACGAACCAACTAACCATTGTTTACTCACAGGAGTTCCTTCATGGCACTGCGTCCTTTGCACGATCGCGTGATCGTCAAGCGCCTGGACAACGAGCGCACCACTGCCTCTGGCATCGTCATCCCCGAAAGCGCCGCCGAGAAGCCCGACCAGGGTGAGATCCTGGCTGTCGGCACCGGCAAGCGCACCGAAGACGGCAAGATTCTGCCGATGGACGTGAAGGTCGGCGACAAGGTGCTGTTCGGCAAGTATGCCGGCCAGACCGTCAAGGTCGATGGCGACGAAGTGCTCGTCATCCGCGAGGACGAAATCCTCGCCGTGATCCAGTAAACCCGAC
>Ga0172382_10008960_pt1 | contig 13779 bp, 12 predicted proteins | sample Leawel138RmetaG_FD_122245 | JGI IMG/M metagenome (GOLD analysis project Ga0172382, IMG submission 122245) | Leachate microbial communities from a municipal landfill in Southern Ontario, Canada - Leachate well 138R metaG | ecosystem: Engineered > Solid waste > Landfill > Unclassified | place...
CAGAGCGAAGGACATTTTGTTCAGGCGGATAGTGAAATTTTGCCCTAATATGGGGCTATATTCGGGTGAAATGAGCTATTCGCATGGACAATAATGAACGAGCCTCTGCGAAGGGAGACTACTCCGACACGCTCCTAGAGGAGTACAAAAAGAAGCGCCGGTTCGATCAGAGTCCCGAACCCTTGCCGGCTTCTGAAAAAGGTCAGGGGGGCCGCTTCTGCTGGCAACGGCACGCCGCTTCTCGGCTACATTACGACCTGAGGCTGGAATGGCACGACTCCCTCTTGAGTTGGGCCGTGCCCAGAGGCCCCACCCTGGACCCCCTGGCCAAGCGCCTGGCGGTGCGCACCGAGGACCACCCGCTGGAGTATCTGACCTGGGAGGGGACGATCCCGAAAGGTCAATACGGTGGGGGAACCATGATGGTGTTCGACATCGGTTACTGGGAACCGGTGGAAGGGACGACCCCGGAAAACTGGCTCCAAAATGGAGAACTTAAGTTTCGCTTGTGGGGGCAAAAGACCGCCGGGGAGTGGACCCTGGTGGCCACCAAAGACGATTCCTGGCTGTTGATCAAGAAGCAGGACCTCTGGTGCGTGCCGGGTTGGGATCCGGAAGACTTTTTGTGGAGCGCGGTCTCCGGACGGTCCTTTTCAGAGGTTGAGCAACAACGCACCGCTCCGGCCCCCCGCGAGGGAGACTGGCCTGAGGGTGCCCGAGCAGCACCCATGCCGCTGGAGATCAAACCCATGCTGGCCCACATCGGTCAACCGTTCGATAGCGACGAATGGAGTTTTGAACTCAAGTGGGATGGGGTTCGAGCTCTGGTCTACTGCCAGCAGCAGTCGCTCAAGATCAGCTCCCGGGCGGGCAACTCTTACCTGGCCTCGTTCCCCGAGCTTCAGCACGTACGGGCTCGCTTGAAAGCGGAGAGCTTTGTGCTCGATGGTGAGTTGGTGGTTCTCGACGAGGAAGGGATCGCCCACTTCGATCGGATCGCCACGCGCCTGAAGGTGGACAACCTGGCCCAGGTCTACAAGTTGGCGCGCAGTCAAAGAGCGGTGCTCTACGTCTTTGACCTGCTCTACCTGGATGGACGGGATCTTCGAGATGTCTGCTGGCTGGAGCGGCGACGTCTTTTGGGTGAGACCTTTCGCCCTGACCACTGGGTCAGGCTTTCCGAGAGCCTTCCCGGTTCGGGAACCCAGATTTTTTCTCTCATCGTGGAGCGAGGCCTGGAAGGGGTGATGGCAAAGAAGCACTCCGCCCCCTACATCTCCGGCCGTAGCGACTGCTGGCTCAAGCTCAAATCCAGGCATCTGATCGACTGCGTGGTGGTCGGCTATACGGCCCCTCGCGGCGGGCGAAAGCATCTCGGTTCCCTAATACTGGCCCGCTACTACCAGGGAAAGCTGGTCTTCAAGGGTCGGGTGGGAAGCGGCCTTTCCAACTCCGATTTAAAACTCTGGGCAGCTCGATTGAAACCGCTCATCACCAGGGAGCCTCCGATTTCGGAGGACCCCCGAGCCGAGACCCCGATCACCTGGTGCGAGCCGCACCACGTGGTGGAGGTGGAGTACGCCCGTCTCTCCAAAGACGGTCGCCTCTTTCACCCGACCTATTCCCGGGAACGACCGGACCTGACGCCCGCCGATTGCGGCGAGGAGGAAGGCCCGGCTCGCACCGCGGCGTTCAAGAAAACCGGCGAGCAGACGATCAAGATTTCCAACCCCGGCAAGATCCTTTTCCCGGAGTCGGGGAATACCAAGTTAGACCTGGCCGACTACTATCAGGCGGTAGCCGAACTGCTGCTGCCCCATCTCAAGGATAGACCGCTCTCCCTTCGCCGCTTCCCCGACGGGATCCACGGTGGAGACTTCTTTCAGAAGCATCCGGCTCAGGGCATGCCGGACTGGCTCCGGGAGGAGGACCGGATCTACTGCCCCTCGACCGCCGGGCTGTTGTATCTGAGTAACCTCGCCTGCGTGGAGATTCATAGTACCCTCTCCCGCCGGCCCGCTCTGGAAACACCGGACGGGATCATGCTGGATCTGGACCCCACCGAGTGCGACTTTTCTAAGCTCAAAGAGGTGGCCTGGGAGTTGGGGGTGCTGCTGGATGAGGTGGAGTGGGACGGCTACGTGAAGACCACGGGTTCTCGGGGTCTGCACGTCTATATACCCCTGGCCCCGGGCTACACCTTTGAGCAGTCCCGCCTGGTGGCCGGGGTGTTGGGTGAGATTCTGCAAAAGAGGATGCCCGGGCTGATATCCCTGGAGCGAAGCCCGTCCAAACGAGCCCGGGGCACGGTCTACCTGGACGCTCCCCAAAACCGAAAGGGAGCCACCACGGCGTCCGCCTATTCGGTTCGGGCCACCCCCACCGCCTCGGTGAGCGTACCGCTGCGATGGGAAGAACTCGACACGCCGCTGGGCCCCCGGGACTTCACCATCAACAACCTCTCGGATTGGCTGCCGGGCCGGGCCGAACTGTGGAGCCTGGAGCCGGAGCCCGAGCATCGGATTGAGGATCTCCTACCTCGGCTGGAGTCCTTAGCATGAAGACAGGCTTCCAGCTCTCGAAGGCTAAGTGATAGAGGTGCGCTGGCTCGATCTGCTTCATGCCCGTTATCACAACGACGGATTGTTCTTCCCCGACGGATTCGGAGATGAATCTCTGCTCGAAGAAAGCCTGGTCCAACGGGCTACCCCCCGACCGGTGGAGTCGAGCCCCCTCAAGAAAGGCGAGCGGGAGCGTATCCTCCGTTTTCGCTCGCCCCGGGCCGATGATCTCCCGGAAGAATCCAGGTTTGCCGAAGCTCTGGTGGTTCTCCCTGCCGACTGGAGCCACCATACTCCGATCTGCGTCCAGTTGGCCGCCACCGGAGATGAAGGCTTCATGGCCCGCCGCCGGATCGTGGCTGAACCCCTGAAGGAGCTTGGCATCGCCTCCGTGGTGCTGGAGAATCCCCTCTACGGGTGCCGCCGCCCTCGAGGGCAAATTCGTACTTATTTGCGCCGGGTGAGCGACCTCTGGATCATGGGCCTGGCGGTGGTGGCAGAAGCCAGGGCGCTGCTGGAGTGGTTGAGAGAGCAGGGGTTTCAGAATTTGGGCGTCTGCGGGGTGAGTATGGGCGGGGCGATGGTCAGCCAGGCCGCTGCTCTCACCCCCTATCCTCTGGCCGTTTGCGCCTGCATCGCTCCGCACTGCGCCACCCCGGTCTTTCTGGAGGGGGTGTTGTCTCGCTACGTGGACTGGGAAGCTCTGGGAGAAGGCGGGCGAGAGCGGTTGGGCCGGCAGCTCGACGGCTCTGATCTCAGGCTGTTTCCCCGCCCTTCCCGACCCGATTGCGCCATCTGGCTGGGAGCCAGGCGCGACGCCTACGTAGACCCCTCCTCCAGCATGCTCAACGCCGAAGCCTGGCCGGGCTCAAAAATGAGATGGCTCAACAGTGGGCATGTCAGCACCACCATCTTCCATCGCAACCAGTACCTGCGGGGCATTCAGGAGGGGTTCGCCCGGTTGGCGACCCCGGCTCGGGAGCTCGGGGTCTGGTTGCCCTGACGGTGCAAGTGTTAACGGGGTTTCCGGCCGACCTTCTAGAATCAGAGCGCTTATGGAAGCGGAAAGTTATCTTCACTGGCTCCGAAGAACGGATCTCGCTACCGCGGATCTGGCTGATATTAGACAAGCGGTGGAAGTGGTCATGTTGGCTCTCCGGCAAGAGCTGGAAGAAGAACAAACCTCCCACGCTCTGGATATGTATGCCGTACTGGAGCCGATCCTGGAAGAACTCCGGGCGGGTTCGGTGCCCGTGGCGGCGTTGAACGAATTCAGGATCGAGTTCGACAACGATCCCGAGACCTACGAGCCTCCCGAGCAGGTGTTGGAGGAGGAGCTTCGGGGCATCGCTGCTGGGATCGGCCGGGAACACTGGTGTACAGAAAACTATGAAAGGTTGGAGCGAGCCGTGAACGCCTTCCTCGAGGGTGGTGAAGAAGTTGTTTTCTGGGACACGATCGACAGCCTGTCTACCGGTATCGAGTCGGCCCACGCTCAGTATTCCAGCACCCACATCCTGCCCAAAGAGGTAACCCTGGAGTCGCAGGTCGTCCACAAGCTACTGTTCGAGGGGATCGAAACCTGGAAGGCCGCTCTGGATTCACTGCGGGAGGACGAGGAGCCGGATTGGGATTGGTTGATGCAGACCGCCGAAGAGGGCAACCGGCTTCTGATAGCCGTTCAGATCTTTGAAGAGAGGGTGCGAAGCGCCCTTTCCTGAGAGCTCAAGGAGCCTCCAGGATTTCCACTTCGGCTAGGCCCACCAGGTACTCCACGGCGGTGTGATACAGTCCGGCGAAGCCGACTTTTTGGGCCTCCAGGGGGTCGCCACCCACCGCCTCGCGAGCTTCTTCTGTCGATATCCCGACCGCCTCGGCCGCCTCCTGCAGGAGGTCCTGCACCACTTCGGCGGAGGGAGCGAGTTCTTTCTCCTTGATGAGAGCGCCCAGGACCAGACCGATCTTGATCCGATCGGTGGCTTCGGCTCGGAGCAGAGGATCCTCCAAGAAGCTTACCAGGGCCTGCTTGACCATCTCTTCGGGAAACTCCCGACCCTGCAAGACCGGGGCCTGGGCGGTTTGCCAAAGCCGACGCAGCTCTTCATCGACGGCGGCCTTCGGCACCTCTTCAGACACCCGTTCGGCCACCGCCTCCAGCACCGCCTGGGAGGCATCGATCAAAAGTTGCTGACCTTGCTCTTCGTCGAGTTGAGCGGCGATGGTCTCCATGGCCTCGTCCAGGTCGCCTCCCAACCCGGCTTCTCTCAGACGCGCCTCGTCGTCGAGCTCCGGCTGGTCCACCTGGAAAGCTCGCCGAACCTCCACGTAAAAGGTCGCGGTCTTACCCGCCATCTCCAGCACCGGGTAGTCCGCCGGTAAAGACAAGGAGAAGGTCCGGGCGGAGAAGGTCTTCATCTCCAGCAGGTTCTCGATGAACCCGGGCATGTGCTCAAACGTCCGCATCTCCAGTCGAACCCCATGGCGCACACTGCCCGGTATCACCTGACCATCGACCACCGTCACGATGTCGCACTCGACTTCGTCTCCGGGAGAAAGGGCTTCGCCCGGTTTTCGCTCTCGGCGGGAAGCGCACGCTCTCAGCTTCTGATGCAGAGCTTCGATCAATTCATCAGCCGAAGGAGCAGGCGGACTGACCACCTGGACTTTCAAGTTTTCCAACGAAGGCAGCCGAATTTCGGGAAGCTTATAAGCCTCCCGACGTACCCCTTCGGTCATTAAAAGAATGATCCGATGAAGGAACTAACCGTGGAGACCGCCGCCCCCACCTGGCTCACCACCGGAATGTTGGTGGCCGCCACGATCGAGCCCGCCGCGGTGACCACGCTGGTGACTTTCTTGCCGGTGCTGGCTTTTGGGTCGGCCAGGGTGGCCGCTGCGGTGGCGGTGTCCAGACCGGCGATGGCCACGTTCAAGCCCGGCACAAACCGTCCGGCGGCCTTGGCGCCCGACTTCAAGGCTCCCTTGGCAACCGCTTTACCGGCGGCCTTGGCGGCTGCCTCTCCACCCTCTTTGAGCACCGTTTTGGCGGCCGTCCGTCCGGCCACCCCGGCTCCCTTGGCCAGGGTGCCACTTCCTTTGGCGGCCGCTGTGGCGGCGGCCGTGACTCCTCTTCGTGCGGCCTTATCGCCGGCTTCAGCCAGGGCCTGCTTGGCGGCGGTCTTGGCTGCGGCTTTCACCACCGTTTTGGAAGCCTTGGGGGCAGCCTGACGGAAGGCCTGGCTTCCGGCCCGGCGAGCCAGATGACCGGCAACTCCTTTGGCTCCCAGGCTGTAAGTCTCCAGGCCGTGCTTCACCAGTCTGGTACCGGTGGACAGCGCCGAGGTGGAGTCTCCCGAGGCCCGCGCAATGTCTCCCCCCTCACCGCTCTGCCAGGCTTTCTTGATGGAGTCGACAGCGCTGGATATTCCGCCTGGCAGGGCGATGGCCGAGCCCGCCAGCCCAGCCACCGAGCCCAGACCGCGGGCGCCTTGACCGAGCCTGCTGGAAGCCCGAGTGAGTGCTTTCAAGACGGCGTTTCCGCTGCTGGCCCCTTTAAAGGTTTCCCAGGCCCCTATGTCGTGACTGTCTCTCTCCGAGCCCGGGTTGGTGATCTGCTGCGCCGTCTGCGATTGTAGCCGGAGCAGGGGAGCGGCGTTGCTCAGGCTTGAGCCGGCTGCCGGTCCACTGATGAGCTGAGAGAGCGGAGCGGGGGAAAGGGAGGGCCCCCCGGGGGCTCCGGCCAGGGTGGGGGTTTGGGGAAGTCCCGAAAGGCTTGGCCCGTGGCCGGTGGGATAGCACTGTCGGGTTGGATTAAATCGAATTTCGCTCATCAGGATCTCCTTGGCTTAATGATACCTCGGTTTGACGAAAAGTTAATAAGAAGGCCAAAAAAGTTTTGTGAAGTACAGGAACAGCATGAAAATCGCCATTCCTTTTCTCTTGCTCCTGACCTTTTTACTCTCGGGCCCAAGCCTTGCCAAACCGGAATCCGGTATCGATCTCAAGGCCATGGATCAGACGGTTCGCCCCCAGGACGACTTTTATCACTACGTCAATGGAGCCTGGATCAACGAGACCGAAATGCCCGCCGACAAGTCTCGCTACAGCATGTTCAGCGTATTGAGCGATCGCACCCAGGAGCAGCTCCAGGTGATCATTCAAAGAGCCGCAAAGAGCGATGCTTCCTCTGGCAGCAACGAGCAAAAGCTGGGAGATATGTACAATAGTTTCTTGGATGTTGAGCGAATCGAGGAACTCGGCCACCAACCGATCAAGGGCGTGCTGGGCGATATCGCGAGCCTGCAGGACAAGAGCGCGGTGGCTACTCAACTCGGGCACCTGGAGCGCCGGGGAGTGGGTGGGCCGTTCGGCTTCTACGTCTATCCCGACGCCAAGAATCCCAGTGTCTACGGCCTGTGGATGTACCAGTCCGGCCTCACCATGCCCGACCGAGATTATTATCTGAACGACGATGAGAAGTACCAGAACTATCGTCGGGAGTTTGTGAACTACGTGACCGATCTGCTTTCCCTGATCGATTACCCCAGCCCGGACAAGGCTGCCGAGCGGGTTCTCAAACTGGAGACCGAGATCGCTGAAAGACAGCTCACCCGGGTGGAGAGTCGCGACGCAGAAAAGAATTACAACAAGAGGACCGCCTCGCAAGTGAAGGCCCTGATGGGTGAGTTTCCCTGGAACGCCTACGCCTCGGTCGCCGGAGTAGATTCGACTGAAGAGTTGATCGTGCGAAACTACGCCTACTTCGAAAAGTTCGGCGAACTCTTCGACCAGACCGATCTGCAGAGCTGGAAAGACTATCTCACCTTTCAGACCCTCGACCACTACGCCGACTCCCTCTCTTCGGACTTCGAAAACCGGCACTTTCAGTTTCATTCCACCACTCTCAACGGGGTACCGGAAAATGAGCCGCGCTGGAAACGCGCCGTGACCGCCACCAGCGGTGTGCTGGGCGAAGTACTGGGGCAGGAGTACGTGAAGCATCACTTCTCTCCGCAGGCCAAGCAGCGCATGGAGACCCTGGTGGAAAACCTCATGAAAGCCTACGGCGAGAGCATCCAGGACCTGGAATGGATGTCCGCGGAAACCAAAGAGAAGGCCTTGATCAAGCTGGCCGCCTTTAAACCCAAGATCGGCTACCCGGACAAGTGGAGAGACTACTCCGCGCTCACCATCAAGGCCGGCGATCTGGTCGGAAACTTTGATCGCTCGGCGGAGTTCGAGCACAGCTACCAACTCTCCAGGATCGCAAACCCGGTGGATCCCGTGGATTGGGGCATGACCCCCCAAACCGTCAACGCCTACTACAGCCCCACCCGCAATGAGATCGTCTTTCCCGCCGCCATCCTGCAGCCACCCTTTTTCAATATGGAAGCTGACGACGCGGTCAACTACGGCGGTATCGGTGGGGTGATCGGTCACGAGATCGGCCACGGCTTCGACGACCAGGGTTCCAAGTACGACGGAAGCGGCAACCTGCAGAGTTGGTGGACCGAGGAAGATCGGGCCGCCTTCGACGCTCTGGGCAAACGCCTGGTCGAGCAGTACGATGAGTTCGAACCTCTGCCCGGAGAGCACGTCAACGGGGCCCTCACTCTGGGCGAGAACATCGGCGACCTGGCCGGCGTGACCATCGGCTACAAGGCTTATCTCATGTCTTTGGAGGGAGAAGAGCCCCCCGTGATCGATGGCTTCACCGGGCCTCAGCGCGTTTTTCTGGGCTGGGCTCAGGTTTGGAGAGGCAAGATTCGAGAAGACGCTCTAAGGGCCAGACTCCTGAGCGATCCCCATTCCCCGGCCGAGTACCGGGTGATCGGCCCACTCCGCAACGTCGACGCTTTCTATCAAGCCTTCGGGGTGGAGCCCGAGGACAAGATGTTCCTGCCCGGCAGTGCCCGAGTCAAGATTTGGTAGAACGCACCCGCAGGTTATAGGAAGCTCCTTTCCGGTCCAGAACACCTCCGAGAGGTGACTATGAAGAGACTACTCGTTTGCCTGGTGCTTTTGCTCGCGATAGCTTCGACGGCTCAAGAGGGCACACCAAGCCCGGAGGTATCGGCTACCCCCGGGCTTGAGCTAGCGGAAGATCCAGCCCACAACGAGCTCCGTCTCCTGCGCCAGCACATGGAAGAAGCCATGAATGCCCGTGATATCGAGTCCATCCTGGAGGGGGTGAGCGAAGAGGTCGTCTTCACCACCATGAACGGGGATGTGGTGCGAGGCAAGGAGAAGATCCGCGAGTACTTCGAGCAGATGATGAACGGGCCCGAGGCCCGGGTCAAGAGCGTCAAGACCAAATTCTCCGTGGACGATCTCACCATTCTCTACGGCCAGCCCGGAGGCACCCGGTTCGGGGTTGCCTACGGCCATTCCGAGGACGAATACACCCTAGCCGACGGTGAGACGTTTCAGGTGCAGCCTCGCTGGTCGGCCACCATGATTCGAGACGCCGATAGCTGGAGAATAGTGAGCTTTCACTACTCGGTCAACATGTTCGACAACCCTGTAGTGGACCAGGCCCTGAGCAAAATCGCCATGCTCAGTGGCGGGGCTCTGGTCCTGGGCCTGCTCCTCGGTTTTTTGCTTGGACGCCGTCGAAAGTCATAACAGAATAGACCCACTACCCTGGCGCGTTTCCAACGACCTGGCCGCCTGGTACCTGGTCGCCGGCAGTGATGAACTGCCTGAGGGGGCGGTGCGCCCGGCTCGGGTCGGCCGTCACGAAATCGTACTTTTTCGGGACCAGGGGCGGGTGTACGCCCTCGATCCTTACTGCGCGCACATGGGAGCCCGGCTCTGTCAGGGAGGGGTTCACAACGGATTGCTTACCTGCCCGCTTCACGGCTGGCAGTATCGCGGCGACGGCTCGGTGGCGGGGGGCACCCAGCGAGTGCGGAGCTGGCCGGTGGAGGAGCGAATGGGGGGCATTCTGGTCTTCAACGGGATCAAGGCGTTGTACGAACCGCCTTGTGAGCCGCCCGGCTATCACTGGTCGGGGGCCACCAGCGAACTTCTGGATTCACCCTGGTTCGCCCTCACCGCCAACGCTTTCGACACCCATCACTACCAGGTGGTTCATCGTCGCCGTCTCAAGGAGCCGGCCGTGGTCTTGGAGCCCGACCGTTGGACTTTTTCTTGCAGCTATCTCTCCGAAGTGACCGGTGGACAGCTCAGCGATCGCCTTATGCGGCGGCTGGCTCCGGACGGTATCAGGGTTACCATGACTTGCTACGGGGGCGTTCTCTTTCTGGTGAACTCCGTGGTGGGAAGCCGGCGGGCGTCGCTTTTGGTGGGGATGGAACCCGAGGGAGATCGGACCAGGCTGCGGCTCCAGATCGGTAGCACTGGCAAAGGTCTGCAGTCGGTGCTGGCCCGTTACCTCTACACGGCCTTCTTGAAAAGCGATTTGAAGCCCATGGCCGGTGTTCGTCTGCAGCCTTTCACTGGTCTGCCCGTGGACGCCACCATCGAGCGCTTCGCTCGATATCTGGAAGGCCTCCCAACAGCCCCATGAAGGGATCCTATCGAGCCCAGCCGGGGGCCTTAAACCTCGCCCTCATGATTCTAATCAGTGGACTGAACGGCTATCTCCTCTGGTTCTGCAGCCATCGCTCGGGCTGGCTCTTGCTCGGCGCCGTATTGGCTTTTTCCTATAGCAACCACACCATGTACTCCCTCTTGCACGAAGCGATTCACGGGGCGTTCCACCGCCAAAACACCGTCAACGATTGGGCCGGGCGCTGGTGCTCGGGGTGGTTTCCCACCTCCTTTCGATTGCAGCGCTGTTTTCACCTCACCCACCACCGCAACAACCGGACCGAATCCGAGCAGTGGGACTACCTGCGGCCAGGTGACAACCACTTCTTGAAGATGGCCCAGTGGTACGCCATTCTCACCGGTCTGTACTGGATTTTCGTGCCCCTGGCCTCGTTGCTCTATCTGTTTTTACCCGGGCTCTTGAAAATGCGGGTCTTGAGAAGCTCCGAGATGGCCAGTCAGACGGCCTCCGATGAGTACCTGGGAGCTCTGGATAAGCTGGACGAAAAGGGGGCTCGGCTAGATGTCCTTTACTCCCTCTTCTTTCAGACCACGCTCTTTGTGATTCTCGATCTCTCGGTCTCGGGTTGGGCTATGTGCTACGCCGCTTTCGCTCTCAACTGGTCGTCTTTGCAGTACGCCGACCACGCCTTCAGCCCGCTAGACGTGACCAACGGTGCCTGGAATCTGAAAACCCACCCGCTGGTGCGGGGGCTGCTGTTGAACTATCCGCTGCATCGAGCCCACCACCAGCACCCCACCGCTTCCTGGGCCGAACTTCCGCAACTCGTAGATCCGAACGAAGAGCCCCAACCCGGTTTCCTGGAGAACTGGCTTCGCATGTGGAAAGGCCCCGAAAAGAGGCCGTGAAGCGCTTCCAGGAGCCTCTGCTGTATCTGCTGTTGCTGGGTCTCTGGTTCGGCCTGCTCTACGGCAGCGCCAACTTCCTGGCCGGTCTGATCCCGTATCGGATCCCCATGGGCCCGCCTACCTGGAGCTTCCGACCCCAGTGGGCTCCGGTCTACCTCTCCTTGAACCTCCTGGTGGTGATCGCGTTTTTTGCGGTGAACTCTCGAGCCCGATTGTTCACCGCGCTGCTCCTGCAAACAGCGCTGGCCTGGCCGGTGTTCATGCTGCTGCCGCTGCAGGCGCTCCCGCTTCCCGAAGCACCGGATTCCTGGTGGTTCGCCGCGGCCGATGCTCTCAATCTGGAGGCGAATTTCCTTCCCTCCCTGCACGTGAGCTACGCCCTGACTTGCGCTTACTATCTGCGCCATCCCGTAGCCGCTCTATGGGCCTTGTTGATCTGCCTGTCCACACTCCTGACCTACCAGCACTATCCGCTGGACGTGGTGGTCGGAGCGGGTCTGGCGGTTCTGGCTGTGGGGCTCGTGCACAAGCGGTTATACACCCTCGCCCTCTGCTTCGGCGAGTTGGTTCGGTGTAGTGTCCGGCAGCGGCGGTATGCGCTGATCGCGGTGGCGCTGCTGGGCTATCTGCTGGTCCGACCTCGGGCGGGTTGGCGGGCACTTTTGGGGTTTTGCTATCTACAACGGATCGACGACCTCTTGGACGGTCACCTGCAGTGCTCGGAAGAGCCCGAAGAGGTGGCCAGGAACCAGATCGAGCGCTGGAGATCCGGCCGTTGGACCGAGGATCAACTGGACCTTCTTGCCCGTTCTTTGCAGAGCGCGCTCCCCGAATTTTCTGAACGGATCATGGCTCTGATCACTGAGATGGTGCTGGACCGAAAGAGGGTCCGGGAGCGGCTCTTACTCCCTGAAGCCCTACTCAAGGAACACCTGGAGCGCACCTTCTCCCTTTCCCTGGACCTCATGCTGGCGGCTTCTGAAGCCACCGTCTCGAGTGCCAACGTGCCTTCTCTTTCGCCCCTTCTGGGCTGGTGCTCGGTGGTCAGAGACCTGAAGGAAGACCTGGAGCTGGGTCTGCTGAATGTACCGGAGGAGATAGTGGCTTCCGGACGGGTGCGGGAGTGGTTCGAGTCCGAGCTAGAGGAGGCGCGGCTACTCTTTCAGCGAGCAGAGATCGAACTGAAGACGTTAAAGGGTCGAAGCGGCCATGGGCTCTTGAAGCTCTTCCATAGGTCGGTGGAGAAATACTTTCGCTCCCATCGGTCTGAGCAGGCCGCCAAGATGGTGACCCGGCATTATCAGGAGAGGTATTGCGACAGGAGGTCCAGGCAGGCCTGATCCTTGAGTTCGTGAGCCATCTGCAAAGGGGACTGGGCCTTTCCCTCATCGATGTCGTCGGGATCCCAATCCGACTCGATCATATCAGCGCGGATCTCCTCCGGCACGTGGGGCAAGACCAGAGCCAGAATCTCCCGGCGGTGATCGGCATTGCGCAGGGCCGATTTCAGTTCATTGTTGGTAGACCATTCAAGCTCGCTGGTCCGGGCACCCTTTTGGAGTAGATACTCCACCACTTCGGGAGTGGAGCGCTCACAGGCGTACATCAGGAGAGTGTGGTCGGCGAAAAACTGCAACCCGCTGAGAGCCTCCGGAGCTTGCCCGGAGATGATCCCCTGGATCTGCTCGAGAGCGGCCGCTTCGACGGCTAGTTGAAGCCCGGTTATTTCATCATCAGTGAGCACCGATGCGGCTTCCCCTCTGTTGTCGATGGTCCTTCTGGAGGCATTCTCGACTCCGCGAAAAATTTCTAAGATCTTTTAAGGAGGAGAGAATCACTATGAAACTGAGTCATTGGATTTTAACCCTGTTAATCGCAGGTTTTCTGGCCGCTTCCGCCTGGGCCGATGTGTATGTCAAGAATAAGCTTTTTGAAGGCCGGGTCGCAGGCACCGGCTCCGGCACCCTGGTGGAAGCCAGTGTTATGCTTGAGGCGCTGGGAGTGGAAGGTTACGAAATTGAAGGAGAGCAGTTGACCGTCAATGAGCAGTCGTTCGCTCTGCAAGACGGACTGGTCTCCTTGAAGGCCCTTGCCGAAGCTGTGGGTGCCAAGTTCCTGGTCAACGCGGCCCTGGGTACCATCGACGTCTATCAGGATACCGGTAAGCGGACTGCTGTGACCGAAGTAACCTCTACCCCCGACAATTCTGGTGCGGTCAAAGGCTATACCCCCAACTCCTTGCAAAAGGGCGTCTGGCTCACCGACTGGGAAGCCGCAACGGCCGAAGCCAAGCGCGCCAACAAACCGATCTTGATCAACTTTACCGGTAGCGACTGGTGTGGCTGGTGTATCCGGCTTAAGAAAGAGGTCTTCGAGACCGAAGCTTTCAAAAATTGGGCCGGACAAAAGGTCGTCCTGATGGAAGCCGACTTCCCCCGAAAAAAGGCACTGGCTCCTAACCTTGCCGCTCAGAACCAGCAACTGGCTCAGCGCTACCAGATTTCCGGATACCCCTCGATCATCTTCGTGGATGGCGGCGGCAACCAGCTCGGGCCTAGATACGGCTATCAAGAGGGTGGCCCCGAAGCCTGGATCAAAGGGGCGGAACAGTGCATGAAAAAACGCTAAAGAGCCGCCAGACCTAAAAAAAGCCTTCCCGAGGGAAGGCTTTTTTTAGGGCCTGTGGACATTTGGCATTCCGAGCCAAACGCAGGACATTTTTCTCCTCCTGGAGTGGAATTTTCTGTGGAATAGTGGACCTATTTGAGGAAAATTTCGCTTCAGGAGGTGGAAA
>Ga0172382_10008961_pt1 | contig 13778 bp, 15 predicted proteins | sample Leawel138RmetaG_FD_122245 | JGI IMG/M metagenome (GOLD analysis project Ga0172382, IMG submission 122245) | Leachate microbial communities from a municipal landfill in Southern Ontario, Canada - Leachate well 138R metaG | ecosystem: Engineered > Solid waste > Landfill > Unclassified | place...
CCTGACCCTAGCGGCGCTTACCATATTTGACGGTCTTGTTCCGTATTTTCCGGCCCGGGATACAGGAGGGAGATCCCCTTTTCCTGCAAGGTGTCGCGGAACCAGTCGGCGTCATAACCATGGCCGGCCAGTATCCATTGCGCCTCGGGCAGACTGTCGAGCAAGGCAGCTGCGCCCGTGTAATCGCTGACCTGCCCGGCGGTCATGAAGAAGCTGATCGGACGACCGTTCGCATCGGTCACGATATGAAGCTTGGTGTTCATGCCGCCTTTCGTCCTGCCGATCAGGCGTCCCGGCTCCCCTCTTTTACCCCAAGGCTGGAAGCTGTGCGGTGAGACTTGAGAGAGATCGCGTCGATCATGATCGCCTTGCGTTCGGGAGCTCGGGGTGTCGCCAGTCCCTCCATCATGCGGATGAAGATGCCCTTGTCGCTCCACCGCTTCCGGCGATTATAAAACGTCTTTGCCGGACCATATTCCCTCAGCGCATCCCGCCCTCTCAATCCATTGCGGTTGACGAAGAGGATACCGCTCAAAACCCGTCGATCGTCGACCCGCTCGCGGCCATGTCGTCGCTCATCAGTCGTAAGCGGGAGCGCATGGAAGGGAAGAGAAAGCCCTTTGGCCTGCTGCCGATTGGCAGTTTAACCGCTATTTCCCAGACCTGTGATGCGCCGATTTATGGGTTCACGGCCTAGTGATATTGGAAGGTGAACCTTGGAGCGGTGAAGGGAACCGCGAATTGACTAATAAATGACGTAAATAAGCCATTTTGAAGGAATCCGTTTTTCAGAATACCCCCAATCATACCCCCACGCGCGTTGGCTAGGGGTGAATTGTGGCTTGCAGGTCGCAGCCGATCATCAAGCGCCGTAGGCCAGTGCCTTGCAGGTTCGACGGTCTATATCGGGCAAGGTCACTGGCTCCAATAATAAGCTTGGACCTACACACCCTACGCGACAAATCGCAGGCGGAAAGGCTGCAAATCTGCGGGCTTCCTGCGGTGGCAGCTTTACCGTCGAATCTGACTTGGTGGTCTGTGTGCCAGTCGGATTCAATGACGTAGGCCAGAGGGGCGCAGAATTCCGCCATATCCTTCCTATAATCGAATCGTCCCGCCCAACTTATTTTCAAGTCACGCTACCGCCATGCGCCAATCCCCGCATTTTCTGTCGGCGCGGATGGTCTGGGCACTACCCGCTAATCAGCATTGGCAGCTTGGTGTTCATATCGCTGAACAGGACCACAGCCGCTTCATAGTCAACGGACTTGGACGGCATGGGGAGTTCGCCAGATTTGGCACCAACCGACTTGCCATAAGCCTTGGTCAACATTTCCAAGAGTTCGCGCTTATATTCGGTGTCCAGATTTCCCGCCAGTTGGTCGCCTTTGGACTCAATAGCCACCAGCCGTTCGCCAGCGTCATCGCGCAATGCGGCAAACACGAAATCAGGATAGACGTTGCCCCGACGCCAGCCGCGAAGGGCATAGCTGCCCCTATCCGTGCCGTTGCGGTGCCACCATTTGATGACGGCTTCGGCGTCCAGATACACAGCGACATGCTTTTCATCATCGTTCAGGTCGCTGGCATAGACGGGTAGGAACAGGCTGCGTTCCAACGCGCCGCCGCTCTTGCTTGGAACTTGGGGCGCATTGTCCGGCGCGGTTGTCCAGATATGATCGGGGGCAATCCAGTCGCCAGCATCACCGCGAACCCGAAATTCAACATGGCCAGAGTGCAGCCGGTCGGCAAAGATCGCCGCTGCTTGCTTGTCCCGCCATTTCGCCAGAGCCTTACGGGCTTCATCAATGATGTAGGCAGAGAGCCGCCCAATCAGTTCGTCGCCAAATCCGCGCGCACGCAACTTGGCCAGAATGCGCCCCACCAGTTCGCGGGCGACATAGGGATTGGGCACAACGTCGCTCAACATGCGGACAGCGTGCGGGGCATCGAATGCCAACGCTTCCGTCAATGCCACGGCGTCTTCAGTGACAAATCCAGCGTCATCGCCCGTGCGAAGGCGCACCAGTTGGCTGGCAGCGGCTTGGGCATTTTGAGGCAGGGAATCGGCAAAAGCTTCAGCATCAAACTTGGCCCATTCGATTGCCGGGAACAGGTCGCTTTCAGCATCAAGCAACCGCGCATCCTGCCCTTCATCTATCCATAGCACTTGCGGCAAGGCAATGTCGGTTGTGCGGAACGCATCGCGCCGGTCCAGCGGACGCTTGCTGACGGCACTTCCGCCCGCATCCTTCAACACCACGTCTTGCACAAGGTCGCTCATGCCATCGTTTGACAAGCCAGCCTTGATCGCCGCGACAACCGCCGCCGTTTCGGCCCGGTGCGTGAACACATAGGATTCATCAAGTTCGGCAACGCCAGTGCGGATCGCGTGCGGCTGGCGCAAAATCCGCCCGACAAGCTGCGTCATGGCGCTTTCGTTGCCCGATGCAGCCAGCGAACACAGCACATAGGCAAAGGGGCAATCCCAACCTTCCGCCAGCGCCGCTTTGGTGATGATGACACGCACCCGGCAAGACGACTTCAACAAATCCTTGTTTTCGGGCTTGTCCAAGTCGTTCACTTCAGACGTTTTCAACGCCACTTCGGCTTCATCCAAGCCAGCCGCGACAAGCCAAGCCTTCACGTCATCGGCATGAATGAAACCCGCGTCGCGCTGTTCCGCGCCCGTGCGTTCCACCTGCACCAGCAAGATTGGCCGGATGTATAGGCCACCATCGCCCCGATAAGCCTTTGCCGCCGCGTCCAGCGCGTTCAGCTTGGCCAAGGATGCCTGAAGCGTTGCCGTCCAATCGCTGCCTGCCATGGGCACAATGTTGAGCGGCATCTTTATCATGCCTTCCCGTTCCAATTCCCGCCCGGAAATTTCGACAAGGACATTGGCCTTGCGTTCCGGTGTGGCTTCGCGGGTGCCCGTGGCGGCGCGGGCGGCAACGTCCTTGGGCGTTGCGCTCAATTCCAGCACGAACAGCGGATTGAACCCATAGAGCGTGCGGAAGGCCAAATCCGAAATGGCCCGGTGCCCTTCATCCATGACCACCACAGGCCGGATGATGCGCAGCGCATTGCCAACCGAATCCTTGACCATCGGCCATGCCGGGCCACCATCGGCCAAGTCATAGATGGACAGGTTGGGAATGGCATCCTTCAGCGCCTTGTGCGCCGCTTGCTCGCCTTCGGCTGGCGTGAACCCATGCACGTCGCCACGGTCACGGAACAGCCGCAAGCTTTCCTGATTTTCCCGGTTGGACGATTGCAGCATCAACACCATGACGCAGAGATTGGCGTCCACATCGGCACGGTTGAGCGGGTCGCCCTTTTCCATGATGCGCACACGGCCAGCCGCCGCGCGGTCCAAGGTTTGCCGGTAGGCATGTTGCCGGTCGTTCAGCGCCTTCAGAGTTTGGGCATAGATGGCTTCATTGGGGACAATCCACAGCACGAAGCCAGTGTTCGTCGCCAGATAGCGCCCGAATATGCGCGAAAGCGCCGCGCACGCCAGATAGGTTTTGCCGCCACCAGTGGGCACTTTCATGGTGACATTGGGCACCGGCTGGCCGTGGCCCGTGATTCGCGGACAATAAGCCAGATGGGCGCGCGATTTCGGGATTTGCCCGGCAACCTTCATCGCTTCCCATGCTTTGGCAGGAAAGTCGGGAATCGGGATTTCAATGCCCGGATGTTGCGCAATCACGTCAAGAACCGCGTCCGCCTTCACCTTTTCGGCGCTTAGCGCATCAAGGTAGGCATCCAGCGTGCCAAGCGCCCGCGTCTGATAATCGAGTTCCCGGAAGGCCATGGTTAGGCCGTCTCGACACGATAGAGCGCGAAGGGCAGCGGCGCATATTCAACCGGCAAGCGTTCCTGTGTCAGCAATTCCCGCGACACGAACTTGGCAGGGGCAAACACCAGATGGTCGCCAGCTTCAGCCGCCGCGACGGCACGCGCCCGGCTCAACGTCAAAGCCGCCTCGCCTGATTTCAGCCAATCCAGATCGGGCTTGTAGATCAGCCACAGGTGGCGGCCATTGGCATCGCCCAAGCGCATCACGCCATCGCCAATGGCAGGTTCCGGCTTCAGCTTGGATTGGTCAAACGCCAGCGACGTGGCCGTGTGATACAGCAAGGCCGCAAGGCCTTCCACGGCTGGCAGGTCTTCGCCTGTCAACAAGCCGTCCATGTCTATTGGATCGCCAAGCGTGCAATAGGTGAACGTGCCCCCAATGCCTGATTTCAGGGGTTCAACTGTGGCACCGGGGACGCCTGTTGCGACGCGCTTAACCCGTTCAGCCGTCAGGTCATGGGCGTAAGGTTCACCTTCCACCAGAATGAATTTGCGATTGCCACCATCGCGCTTATTCAGTTCCAAAACCGCGTGCGCAGTCGTTCCCGAACCAGCAAAGGAATCAAGAACGATGCTATTGCTATTCGTCGTAAAAGAGAGAAGCCATTCTATGAGTGTGAATGTCTTTGGGTTCTTGAATGCCTGATTGCGGTCAGGAAACAATGACCTAAGTTCGTTCGCACCCCTGCGGCCATCCAATTCAATGACGCTAGGCAACTTGTCCAGATAGTCTTTCGCATAAACTTTCAATTCAATGATTTTATTGTGGTCATCGCCAAACAAAATCCTGTCATTTGCAATAAGATCATTCATTGTCTCTTGCGGGAAACGATAACCCATCAAGGGTTCCTTGCAAGGCTGGCCTGTTACGGGATGAATAACGTCATACCTGTAGCCTTCGCGCCCAGGGTTATGAACGCTTTGGCTGCCCGTATATATTCCATCCGAGTCGATATACTTATATCTATCAAGCGGCCATAGCTCTTGCCTGTGTTGGCGGAACCAGCGTGAATACGCTTCCTGCATCAGCGCTTCATCTGGGTATTCTGCCGCAAACTCGGAACCAATCCTAACGAGCAAATCCTTTATGTCGGAATATGGAGACTTCCAAACCGGCGCAACTTCATCCGGCTTGTAAGCGAACGCATGTATATATTCATGCTCCACAGCAACATTAGTCGGATTGTTATCAGTTGCATTCTTCCAAATAATGGTCCCAAGAAAGCCGACATCTCCAAACAGTTCACAGAGAACCATTTTCAAAGATGCCACTTCGTTATCATCGATGCTGACAAAAATCGTTGCACCGGGCTTCATCAATTCTTTGATAAGGCGCAACCTTGGCCACATCATGCACAGCCACTTTTCATGCCTCATGCCATCTTCAAGGGTGATCGGGTTAGACGCCAGCCATTCTTGAATCATCGGGGAATTCACACGGTCATTGTATGACCAACCATCCTTGCCGGTGTTGTAGGGCGGATCGATGTAAACGCAGTCCACCATACCCGCGTGCGTGGGCATCAATGCCTTCAGTCCGTGCAGATTATCGCCATGGATGATAAGGTTGCCGTCCAGCGCCGGTTCGCCAACGCTCTTGTCGGGATGAACCTCCAACGGACGGAAGGGCACCGTCAGATGGTGATTGTAGACGAATTCCTTGCCCTTGAAATTCAGTTCCGGCACGCAATGCTCCCCTTCGATTCACCATCCCTAGCAGCCGACGCGCCAGCGCGCCACGGATTGCAATGAAGGCGAACCTTGTTCAAACATGGCGGCTTCAGGGAAAAGCAAAGGTTACCTGTTCAACATGAGTTCGGGTCTTGAGTTGAAGCCTACATTTAAGCCGCCGGAAATCGATTGGTCCGATGAAGACGGGGCAGTTGAAGCCATGGTTGAATGGTTTCACATGAACTTTGAAGACCCGGCGCAACATACGCCATACGAGAGCGCGGAAGGCGGCTATCAGTATATATGGGGCGGCCCCTATCACGCCGATGAAGAACTTTGGGATGCGTTCCCGGATGCGCCTGAAGAATTGATTGCGCGCGCCGCTGACGAAATTCAGTCTGACGGCCTGTTTGATTGGGCACCATCGGACTTGCGAATCCAGCCGGACGACGAACCCGATGATGACGATTATCGCCAGCCGCTAGAAGCGAGGCTTGAAGCCCTTGGCGGGCAACTGGACCGGATCGAACAGCACATTGCCTATTGGCGCAATCGTGCGCCCCAAATGGGGCACAATGGCCCGCCCGACGAATTCCGCCTTGAACCCGACGATGAAGACCTAGCAGCGGCGGAAGCCAGCGTTGCCCAAGTCCGGGTTGAACTGGCGAAGCCAGACCGGGCCAACACGGCCAATGCGGAAGTGATCGAAAAGGCCGAAGGCGCATTCAAGCGGCTGGCCAACAAGATTTTCGGCTGGATCAAGGCCGGGGCTGGCGCACTTGTGATCGGGATTATCGGCGGCGCGGGCAAGCATATCGGCGAAGAAATTGCGAAAGACCCGCAAGCGTTCTGGAACGTGCTGACTGAAGCGGGATCAACGCTTGCAGATTGGGCGGGTCATCTAACCGCCATGTTCTGAACGGACGGGTCAGGAGCCGCCCGGCCCGTTGCCCGGCAAGTTCTGCATCACTGCGACCACTTGGGCGACCAACGCTGGATCGACCGTTGCTGCCAGCTTGCTTGCCGCGCTCATGCCCCGGATCAACTCCGCCTGCCGGTGCGGCGCGACGGTGCCGTAGCTGGTCAATGTCGTCATCACGCGCTCATGTCCCAGATTCTGCGACCATGCCTTGAATTGCTCCGGCGTGGTGCAAACCTGTTCGCCAAGCTGCACCAGCGTATCGCGCAGCGAGTGTGGGTTGAAATAGGGCAGGCCAGCCGCCGTGAAGGCGTTGCGGAATATGTCGCGGATAGGCCCGGCTCCTTGCCAGCATTCGCCCCGGCGTAGGCCAACGGGTACGAAGCCGCCATTTTCGCCAAGCCCGATTTGCGTGGGCGGGAACAGCGGGTCGTCATCGCCCCAAAGCAGGGTGGTGCGCAGATACTCGCACCAGTCCTTCAGTATCTGAAGGGCATCGCCGCCAACCGGGAAAAACCACGTTGCGAAGCTCTTGCTGGCCTTGGTCTTCACGTCGCGCGCATCCTGATCGACGCGACCTTGCACCATATCAACGTGCTTCAGCCGGAACGACGCCAGCGCCCCGTCCCTTGCACCGGTCAACAGGGCGAAGGCCACCAGCGCCCGGTTGCGCAGGTCAATCGCGGTACCGGTTGGCATGACGGCAATGACGTGGTGGACCTGTTCCAGCGTCGGGAACGCCTTGTGCCGCGCGGCCTTGGCAATCCGCACATCTTTTTCGGCCAGGTTGAAATAGTCGGCATCAGCATAGGAAAGGCGGGACTTGTAACCGGGTTGCCCCGCCAACCAGACAAAGAACGCTCGCAGGGCTGACAGGGTGGAGTTAACCGTCGCCCGGCTGAGCGGCTTGCCGGTGCGGACAGCCTTTTGCTGGTCCAGCTTATGCTTGAAGGCCACGGCCTGCGCCCGGTGAAAGGTCTTGAAGTCTTTGTGACCGTTTGCCTCCTCGAAGCGCGCCAGCGCCTTCGCTACGGCATCGATCGATCCTTCGTCGCGGCGCTGCGCTTCCTTCAGATAGATGAAGTATTCCCGCTTGATCCGGGCGTTTGCGGCATTGTGTTTTGCCATGGCCTGTCAGTCCTTTCGATTGTCACAATTCAGGGAAGGTTCGGTGCGCTCACATATGCGTGGGCCTGCCTCCCTGAGTTGGACGTCCAGATTGGGCATGATCGCGGCGATTGCGGCCAAGCGGGTACGGCGGTGCATCATGGTGCCGCAGACTTCGCAAATGGCGCTCAGGTTGCCCGTGGTGGCATTCTGGCGGGTGGCTTCGACCATACCCATGGCTGGCGCGCGGGGCTGGCGGCACTTGAAGCAATAGAGCGTGCCGGGTAGGCAAGGGCGCTTGCGGCTGGCGTTGCGCTTGGCGAGGAAGGCGCGAACCGTTGCCCCATCGAACAAGGTAGGGCGGCCCCTGCTGATAGGCTCCAGCCCGTTGGCCTGCCAATGCCGGACGGTGTTCTTGTGGACACCGCAACAGGTCGCCAGCTCCGCTGCGCTGTAAATGCGGTGAAGCTTGACCCGGCGTGGGGTGGGCCGTTGCGACGGCATCGCGATCAGGCTTTCCCGTCCACCAAACGGCGGATCGATTCCGCCTTGATCAGCGTGCGTGTGCCCAACTTGAAGGCTTCTAGCCGTCCATCGGCAATCATGCCGTAGATGGACGTGCGCCCCATGCTGAGCAGGCGCGCGGTCTCATTGATCGAGTAGGCCAGTTTGTTCATGCCAATCACTCCGATGACACTGGCGGGTGCCAGCGTGCACGGACGTGGATCGACAATCTCAGCGGATTGGTCGGCCTGAAATGGCCGGAAATGCCATCAACGGATTTTCGGCGTTTCGATCATTTGAATTATTTTAGCGGCGCGTTGCCGTACTTGGCTTGGCGACGGTGCTTCCTGCACCTGCTGCACAAACCAATCAGAAATCAGCGCCTCAATCCTCGCCTGCGCGCCGGGGCCGGTGGGCAAGCCATCAGGATGTTGTGCCTGCGCAATCACAGAGGCCATTGCGCCTTCCCAATCCCACTTTTGGGGACGGCCAACAGGCTTGCGACGATCAGGCTGCGCCGCCATAAACCCCATTGTCTGGCCCAGTTTCATCGACGGCAAAAGCATCTCGATTTTGCTGAATTCAAAGCTGAGACCCGCGATTTCAACTTCGAAGTCAGGCCGTTCCAGTTCAGTTCCCAAAAATTCGGAATCAGGGAAGAATGTCTCGTGCAACTCGCCATATCCGGGAAGAAAATCAGCCTTCAATATGCCAGCTTCCCAATCTATCTCTGATGCATAAAGGAAAAATCCGATGTCGAGCAACTTCGGTTCATCGGACTCGTCCCAAACGAACGGCTCTTCATCGCAGCGGGAGAATGGGTCTTTCCCGATCAGCTTCGCCGCGACTTCCTCGCTGAACTCCTCACGGATTACCGCATCCATATCTGGACCGGAAAGTTGGCCAGCCTTTTCAATAAGCGGCGCAGTGTAGTCGGCGACCGAGCCATACGCCTGCACCTTACCTTTGCGGGAATAGGCGGACAGACCTTCGTCGAAGGCGAGCCAACGAAGCAAACGCTGAACCCAAGGGCGGGGAGCTGCCTGCGACAGAAATGTGACGGCTTCGTGGGACGAAATCAGCTTCATGCGTTGGGGTTAGCACGGCGCGGCAACGCAACAATAGTTGCTCCCTTGCGCAACTGGTCCAGATAGTCCGACCACCATTGCGCCATATCGACGCGCTCTTTCCAATGCGCCCCCCGATGATACGCGGCGCGCACCTTGTCGGTATCGCCGTGGGCAAGTGCCCTTTCGATTGCGTCCGGGTTCCACTTTCCGCTTTCGTTCAATAGAGTGGAAGCCATGGCGCGGAAGCCATGCGCTGTCATCTCATCGGTTGCATAGCCCAGCCGCCGCAGTCCGGCGTTGATTGTGTTTTCGCTCATCGGGCGAGTGCGGGTGCGCACGGAAGGGAAGACGTAGCCGGACGGGCCAGTGATCGCCTGCACTTCGCGGAACAAAGCCACCGCTTGCCGGGAAAGCGGCACGTGGTGTGTTTTACGTGATTTCATCTTGCCTGCCGGGATGATCCAGAGCGCGCCGTCCAGATCGATTTCGCTCCATTCGGCATGGCGAAGTTCACCGGGGCGGACAAACACATGAGGCGCAATCTGCAAGACGAGCTTTGTAATCCCGCTGCCCTCGTAATCATCGATGGCGCGCAGAAGTTCGCCCGCCTTCTTTGCGTCGGTGATTGCGCCGTAGTGTGTGACGGTCGGCGCAGTGAGTGCGCCGCGCAAGTCGCGGGTAGGGTCTGACACCAGCCGCGCCGTTGCCACGGCATATCGGAACACGGCCCCCGCCAGTTGCAGGCTACGGCGCGCGCTTTCCAGCTTTCCCTTGCCTTCGATCCGGCGAATGGCTGTCAGCACGTCCGCCGGTTCAATCTCGCCAATGGGCAGTTTGCCGATGGACCCGCAGACCAGAGACAGCAGATATTCGCTGCGTGTGGCGGTAGCAGGTGCCCAGCCCTTGGTCCCGTCGCGCCGCCGCTTCTCGCAATACTCGTCGCAGATCGCCTTGAACGTATCCGCCGCCTGAATGCGGGCGCGGACCTTTTCACGCTGCTTTTCCCGTGACGGGTCTTTACCAAGGGCAATCAGTTCCCGCGCTTCCTCACGCCGTCTGCGCGCCTCGCCCAGCCCGATTTCGGGATAGGCTCCGATGGCCAGCAGTTTTTCGCGGCCATCGACACGATACTTGAGCCGCCAGAGTTTGCCCCCGGCTGGCGTGATCAGCAGGAACATGCCGCCGCCGTCTGCCAACTTGATCGCCTTTGCGCCGGGTTTTGCATTGCGAATGGCTACATCGGTCAAAGCCACGGGATTGCCTGCCTTTCAGAGGGCTATACCCCCAATATACCCCCATGCGTGGGGGTATCGACTTGGCCGCTTTGTATATACCCCCCAATCATACCCCCAGCGACTGGTGGCTGAATGCGAACGCGGGTGAACGCTTGCGGCCTGATAACCGCTAAATACCGTGGATTTTCGGGGTTTGTCTAGACGCCTGCGAACATCGGCGGACAGGAAAATGGAGCGGGTGAAGGGAATCGAACCCTCGTCGTAAGCTTGGGAAGCTTCTGCTCTACCATTGAGCTACACCCGCGATGAGGCGGCTTTCCTATGTTTCCTTTTCCGCGTCAAGAGCATTTGATATTTTGCTTGTCTGCTTGGGGGAGTGGAGTATTCCGTTCATCATATGTGGCTTGCGTTAAACCCGTTGGTAGCTTTCCGTCTGTCGGATGTAGAGAGAATCTATGGTAAATCGACATGCGGTGACAGGAAACTCAACGGCGCCAGCAATGCGGCCTGATCCTAAAAGTCTCGATATGTTTCCTTAAGCGGGAACTGAATCGAAGACATGTACCGCGTATACCTCAATGAAATATCGAGATATGCGTGCGATGGTATCGTATGTGGCGCGATGTAAGAGGATATTATGGCCTTTTCGGCAAAAGCGTTGGACGAAATTGAAAGGGGCTTCACTCGGTGGAGGGCGAGAGGAGAGGCGAGGCGGTTGAGTTGAGTGATCTTGCCGGCATATGTGCGCACTCCATCAAACAGGAATCCGAGGCTCTGGCAGAGTTTGCGGCGGGGCTGGGGGATGAGTTCCTAAGCGCGTTGAAAATTCTCCATGCCTCTGGCCCTCCACTTGTCGTCGCCGGGATCGGGAAATCTGGTCATATCGCTCGGAAAATTGCTTCGACTTTTTCGTCTATCGGCAAGCCGGCTATTTTTGTTCACGCGGCGGAAGCCAGCCATGGTGATCTTGGTGTTATTCAAGAAGATAGCACCGTTTTGATCTTGTCTAATTCCGGAGAGACATCGGAGCTTTCCGACCTTATCCATTACTGCAAAACGCATCAGATCAAGATGGTGGCGCTGACTGCATATGCCGACAGCACCTTGGCGCGCAACGCTACGGCGACCATTGCTTATGGTAAGGTAAAGGAGGTTTGTCCTAATGGGTTGGCGCCGACCACGTCCACAACATTGTCGTTGGCGATCGGTGACGCATTGGCCGTCGGATTAACCTATATGCTGGGTACGGCGCCTGAGGATTTTCGTCGTTATCATCCGGGTGGTAAGCTGGGGTCGAAGCTACTCCGCGTGGCAGACCTGATGCATCAGGGGGAGGCCTTACCAATAGTGGCTCCTGATGCGTCGATGGCCGAAGCGGTGGTCGTCATGTCGGAAAAGTCCTTCGGAGTGGCGATCGTGGTTGAGAATGACCGTATTTTCGGTGTCATTACTGATGGTGACATGCGCCGCAATGCCAGCCGTCTATGGCATTGCAAGGCTGCTGATATTGCTACCCGTAATCCCATATTGGTTCGGGAAGGGCAGTTGGCAGACGACGCGGTCAAGCTGATGACTGGCAAGGGAATTACGGCATGTCTTGTAGGTGATGAGGATCAGCGGGTCGTGGGGCTTCTTCATATCCACGACTGTCTGAGAGCGGGTGTCGGGTAGTGAATATCGTCATTGTGATTCCGGCGCGTTATGCATCATCGCGCTACCCGGGAAAGCCACTGGTCGAACTCAGAGGGGCAGATGGCATTTCCAAGCCTCTGATCCAGCGAACATGGGAGACGGCGCTCGAAGTTCCCGGCGTTGCAGAGGTCTTTGTTGCAACCGATGATGTTCGCATCTCTGATCGGGTAGAGAGTTTTGGCGGCAAGGTCATAATGACCAGTGAGAATTGCGCCAATGGAACGGAGCGATGTGCCGAAGCGCTGAGGGAATTGGACCATGCCCCGGATTTGATCGTGAACCTTCAAGGCGACGCGCCGTTGACGCCGCCATGGTTTCTTACCGATCTTATCGAGGCGTTACGGGGGCGGCAGGACTTTGCAGTCGCTACACCTGTCCTGCGGTGTGATCAGGAGACCTATTCCCATTTTCGGGCAGATCGCGCCGAGGGTAGAGTGGGAGGAACCACGGCTGTATTCGCGCGTGACGGACAAGCGCTCTATTTCTCGAAAGAGGTCATCCCCTATCTGCCCGATGATAAGAAGGCAGCACAGATGCCTGTGTTTCATCACGTCGGCGTCTATGCCTATCGCCCGCAAGCGCTGGCTCGTTATGCCGGTTGGGCCGAAGGTGATCTGGAGGTTAACGAAGGGCTCGAACAACTTCGCTTTCTGGAAAATGGTGAGAAGGTTCTTTGCGTGGAGGTTGATGCCAAAGGGCGGTTGTTCTGGGAACTGAACAATCCGGTCGATGTCGCACGTATAGAAAAGGTGTTGTGATAACGATGGAAACGATTCCGAGCAGGTCTGTCCGTGTCGGGAATATTGATATTGGCAATGATCTCCCGTTGGTGCTGATCGCAGGTCCTTGCCAGATTGAAACGCTTGACCATGCGCTGATGATGGCGAACCGGATAGCGGAGGCCTGCGATAAGGCGGGAATGCAGTTCATCTACAAGTCGAGCTTTGACAAAGCCAACCGCTCTTCCCATCAGACCGCTCGTGGCGTGGGAATCAGTCAGGGGCTGGAGATACTAGCCACGGTGAAGCAGCGCTTCGGTTGCCCGGTGTTGACCGATGTGCATGAGGCATCACAATGCGCGCGCGTAGCCGAAGTGGTTGATGTCTTGCAGATACCGGCGTTCTTGTGCCGTCAGACGGATCTGCTGCTGGCGGCGGGGGAGACCGGTGCGGTCGTGAATGTAAAGAAGGGTCAGTTCCTTGCACCTTGGGACATGACCAATGTTGCTGCAAAGATCGCGTCTACCGGAAATGAGCGCATCATGCTGTGCGAACGAGGCACGAGCTTCGGTTACAATACGCTGGTGACGGATTTCCGATCGTTGCCGATCATGGCTGAAACAGGATATCCGGTCATATTCGATGCAACGCATTCGGTGCAGCAGCCGGGCGGCAAGGGAACAAGCAGTGGCGGCGAGCGGCGCTTTGTACCGATGTTGGCGCGGGCTGCTGTTGCTGTGGGATGTGCGGCGGTGTTCATCGAAACTCACGAAGACCCTGACAATGCTCCTTCCGATGGATCAAATATGGTGCCGGTGGAGGAGTTGGAAGGGTTGCTGTTAGCATTAGGGCAAATGTCTCATTAGGGTCAGGACCCATTACTGACACCGTTGAGGCGTCCAAATGGCGAACCTATCGGGCCAAATTGCCCACCGGGAAGGCTTGTTGCCTTTCCAAGGGCAATTTGGTTCGAGAGGGAAGCCATTTGGACGTCCCG